>Ga0209254_10001628_pt1 | contig 20266 bp, 19 predicted proteins | sample FrelakmetDIP11DI_FD_187148 | JGI IMG/M metagenome (GOLD analysis project Ga0209254, IMG submission 187148) | Freshwater lake sediment microbial communities from the University of Notre Dame, USA, for methane emissions studies - DIP11 DI (SPAdes)... | ecosystem: Environmental > Aquatic >...
CAACGCTTCTGCCGTTCCAATCTGTTCGATAAACTGCTGCAGCTCGGCTTCCAACTTCGGCAGTGTGGCTAATTTTCGATCACGCAGCAGTTGGATCGATCGCCGCATACTCCCGATCTTCAGCGCCGCGATCTGCTGCGCCATCCGCCGCGCTTCGTCTCGCGCCCGATCGGCCTCCACGACCCGATTGGCGATCCCCCACTCCACCGCTTGTTGCGCGGTGATCGGCGCGTTGGTCAACAGCGCCTCTGCTGTGCGCGCGCCGCCGATCACCTCCGGCAGCAGAGCCGTCCAGCCGCCGTCGGGACTGAAGCCCACCACGTTGTAGTACGGCGTGAAGCTCGCCTGCGGTGAAACGATCACCAGATCGCAGGCCAGCACCAACCCGATCGATCCGCCGGTGACGATACCGTTCACGGCAGCTATGGTCGGCACGGAAAATCGCAACAGCGTCTCGATTGATTTGTTCAACAGCTCGATGATCTCGCGGGCATAGTCTTGCGCCCTGGCACGTTGATCGTAAAACGCGCGCACGTCGCCGCCGGTCGAAAATGATCTTCCATTCGCTTGTAGCACCAGCGCGCGGGCATCACTCGCTGCGCCCAACGCGCCGATTAGTTCGCGCAGCAAATCCGGCACCAAACTATTGTGCCGCTGCGGCCGATTGAGCGTGAGTGTGGCAATCGCGCCGGTTTGTTCGCACAACACTAGAGGGCGCATGCCGCCCCATATCGAATCAACATCGATCCCTCACAGCTCACTTCGCCGGCGGGTCGTGTGATCGTGGCTTCAAGGCGTGCCGTGCCGTCGTCCGGGCCGACCTGTGTCACACGCAACTGAATCGTAATCTCCTCACCGACATACGTCGGGCTGGGAAAGCGCAAACTCTGCTCCAACTGCCTGGCCCCAGGAAAGAGCTGGCTCACCGCGCCGCAGATCGAACCATATAACAGCATGCCATGCGCCACGGTGCGACCAAATTTCGTCCGCGCCGCAAACTCCGGATCGACATGGATCGGATTATCGTCGCCGCTCAGCGCCGCAAAGCGATTGAAGTTTTCTTGAGTGAAAGTTCGTACGCTGGTAAAGGTTTGACCAAGTTGCATCGCTTCACCCTATCGCGTAGAGCGTGATGCGTGAAAAGTGCTCACGAAACACACGCCACGCACTACGGACCAAACTTCGCCCGCAGCTCATGCTTCACCACTTTACCCGCCGGATTGCGCGGCAACTTGTCGATAAAGACCACCGACTGCGGCACTTTGTAGCGGCCCAACTTGGTGCGACAGTGCTCGATGATGTCCGCTTCGCTGAGAGATTGATCGAGCTTGAGCACCACGATTGCTTTGCCCGCCTCGCCCCACTTCTCATGGGGCACGCCAATGACCGCCACCTCGCCGATCTGCGGTAGTTGATAGATCACATTCTCCACTTCAGCGGGATACACGTTCTCGCCGCCGCTGATATACATATCCTTCCAACGATCAACGATGTAGTAGTAGCCGTCCGCATCGCACACGGCCACATCACCAGAATGCAACCACCCAGCCTCGATCGATTGCGCGGTCACCTCGGGCAGCTGCCAGTAACCGGGCGTGACGCCGGGGCCTTTGATTAACAGCTCGCCGCGTTCGCCAAGCGGCACGTCTTTGCTTTCGTGATCGGCGATGCGCACCTCGACGTGCAGCTGGGGCTTGCCCACCGATCCGATCTTGCTGACGACGTGTTCTTTGTCGATGAGAAAGACGGTCGGGCCGGTTTCCGTCATGCCAAAGCCGAACTGGATGAAGATGCCGTGCTGCTGATAGAGTTCCAGCAGACTCGTCGGGATCGGCGAGCCGCCGCACGCCCACGATCGCATCCGCGAGAAATCGGTCTCCGCAAACTTCGGATGCTGGCTCAAGAACAGATAAACCGCCGGCACGCCGAAGAACGCCGTCGCTTCATTGGCCAAGTAACGGAAGGTCTCTTCCGGCTCGAACGTGCGCTGGATGATGGCCGTGCCGCCAACGTGAAACGTGGGGTTGGCGTACATGTTGAGACCGCCTGTGTGGAAACACGGCAGCAGGTTCAGCGTCACATCGTTGGAGGTGAGATCGATCGGCAGGCCGATGTTGAGCGCGTTGTAAAACACCATGCCGAACGTTTGCAGCACGCCCTTCGATCGACCCGTGGTGCCCGCCGTGTAGAGGATGTGCCACACGTCATTGTAACTGCGCGGTGGCATGACGATGGGCCTACCCGAAGCCTGAGCCAATGTGGCTTCATAGGCGCACTCACCTTCTGGGGCATCTTCTGCCAGCGTCATCGCCCGGGTGAAATTGAGCTTCGCCTTCAGTGCTTGCGCAGCTTCGGCAAAGGGTGCATCGTAGATCAGCGCCACAGGCGTCGAATCGCGCAGGATGAATTCCAGTTCGGGCACAGCCAGGCGCCAGTTCAGGCAGACCAGAATCGCGCCGATCTTCGCGCAGCCGTACAGCATCTCGAAGTAATCGGATGAATTGTGCGCCACCAGCGCGACGCGATCGCCGGGCTGAATTTTCCACTCATCGCGCAGGAATTCGGCAAAACGGCTCGCGCGCAGATGAAACTCGGCATAGGTGTACCGCCGATTGGTTGCGGCATCGACCAGAGCGAATTTGTCGGAACGCAACTCGGCTTGTTTGGCCAGCCAATCGAAGGTGTACATGAGAACTCCGTGATGAGTGACGAAAGTGATTCACTCGTCACTTGTCATGAATTCCTCGCCAGAAAGCCTAGAACCAGCGTATTGAACAACCCCGCCTGTTCCCAACACACCGCGTGGCCCGAATTGGGCACGACGACGAACTCACACTGGGAAATTTCACGGGCGATGATCTCGGCGTACTTGCGCGGCTTGAGAATATCCTGCTCGCCCACGATGACGAGCGTCGGCGCAGTGATCTGTTTCAACTCCGCCGTGATATTGAGCCGCGAGAAACTCAGCAGCAGTTCCCGCACCGCGTCGAAATCCAACGTCCGATAGCGCGCTCGTGCGCCTTCAAGCGCGGCCTGATTCGCGGCGATCCACGCTTCCGAGAAGTTTGTCGGATATGTCACCTGAAAGAACAACTCAGGAACTTGGGCCTGCGCCGCCGCAATCCAGCTGTCGATGATGCCGCGCAACAGCGGATCGACTTGACTCACCGCCGATGACGCGATGATACTGCGCGTGCGTTGGGGATACCGGTAACCGAAGATCAGGCTGATTTCACCGCCATACGAAATGCCCGCGATGTGTGCCCGCTCGATGTGCAGTGCATCCAGCAGTGCGGCCAGGTCGTCGGCGTGCTGCTCCATGCTGTACGGCCCGACGGGATGATCGGACTGCCACATGCCCCGGCAGTCGTACAACAACACGCGATAGTGCTTCGCCAGCAGCGGCACTTGCATGGCCCAACTGGCCGTGCTCATCAACACCCCGTTGGACAACACCAACACGTCGGCGTCTTTGTCCCAGCTGTGCTGCTCGTAATACAACGAGATGCCGTTGACTTGAATTGTGGGCACGGCGCTAACCTCGGTGAAAAGTGAAGAGTGAACTCTACCCTTCATTTTCCACTCATCACTCGTCAGATCGTTTTGAACGCCAACACCGTCTTCTGCTGCTCGGCCTCGCCTCGCTCCATAAACTCGATCGTCAACGGCGTGCCGATGGCAATGCTGGCCGGGTTCTTCGCATCAACGCCAAGGATACGCGCGCTGATCTTCACGCCTTCGTCCAGTTCGACGATGCCCGCACAGTACGGATTGTTGCGGTCATAGCCTTCGGCTTGCAGCGTGCTCGGCCCGATGAATACCGCCGCGAACGCAGCGAGTGTAGCCTTGCCGCTCATCTCGATCCACTCGATCTGATCGCTGTAACAGTGCGGGCAGATGGCGCGCGGCGGCAAATACAGTCCACCGCACTTCGTGCAACGCGCGCCCATCAGTTTGTGTTCGCCTAAAAACTTGTTGAATGTTGCGCTGGTGAATTCGTTGCTCATGCTCCGATCACTTTCGCTCGAAAACGTGCACGGCGCAGGTCTGCCCCGTGCCGCCGACGTTGTGTGTCAACGCGAGTGGCACATCTTGTGGCACTTGCCGCGCGCCCGCTTCGCCGCGCATCTGCTTCCACACCTCGATCACTTGCGCCACGCCCGACGCACCCACCGGATGTCCCTTCGCTTTCAGGCCACCCGAGGTGTTGATCGGCTTAGCGCCGTCGCGCGCCGTCACGCCGTCTTCAGCCATGCCATAGCCCGTGCCCGCTTCGAAGAAGCCGAGGTCTTCGCTGGCGATGACTTCTGCGATCGTGAAGCAGTCATGCACTTCGGCGATGCGGATATCTTGCGCGGTGACGCCTGCCATCTCATAAGCCTGCTGCGCTGCGATCTTCGCCGCGCCGATCGAGGTGAGCTCAGCCCGATCGTGCAGCGGCATCCCCGAGGCCTGCCCCGAACCGATGATGGTAATCGGATTGTCGGTGAATTCCCGTGCGCGATCGGCTGCGACCAGCAGCACACACGCTGCGCCATCGGTAATGGGCGAGCAATCGAACAGGCGCAGCGGCCATGCCACCAGCGGGTTGGCAGCATCATCGTGCAAAAAGTCCCATTCGTTTTGCCATGTCGGCACCGGCTTGTTCTTCTTCTTCGCAGCTTCGATGCGGCCTTGCATCCAATCGGGAACCGTCACGCCGAACTGCGCCTTGGGATTCAGCGCGCCGTTCGCATGATTCTTCAGCGCGACGTGCATCAAGTGCTCAGGCTTCAGGCCGTAGCGGTGCATGTAGGCCGACGCCATCGCCGCGTAAAACGCGGGGAACGTGAAGCCCGCCGGAATTTCAAACAGCGTGTCGCCCGCCGCGGCCAGCGTGTCGGTGACTTGCGCGGTCGGCAGTGCGGTCATCCGCTCAAAGCCGCCGACCAGCACCATATCCGCCAGACCCGACGCGATCGCCATCACGCCCTGGCGCAGCGCCACGCCGCCCGACGCGCAGGCGTCTTCGATCCGCGTGGCCGATCGGGGTACGAGGCCTACCGCATCCGCCATGATGGGCGCATTGTGCGCCTGTCCTTCAAAGAGATCACTCGAGAAGTTGCCCACGTAGATCTCATCGATCTCCTTGGGATCAAACCCTTTATCGATCGAGCCACTCAGCTCTTTGAACGCTTCGACAAACAAATCGCGTCCCGTCTTGTCGGGGAACGCGCCAAATTTGCTCATGCCCGCGCCGACGATGGCGATGGATCGGGGCAAAGACTTCTTAATGTGCATTACGCTTCCCTCAAATGCTGGCTCAACAGTTCCATAAACTCGTCGGGCTTCTCAATGTACGGCGCGTGGCCCGTGTCGGCGATGACCTTTTCCCAGAACTTGCCGCCATTGGCCGCGTATTGCTCCAGCACCTTGCGCGTCTGACCCACCATCGGCTGCGGCGGATAGACCTCGTCACCGGGCCAGCCGGGCACAAGGCCCAACTTGCCCAGCGTGCCGAAATCGAACAGCGAATTGTCGCTGACGATCTGATCGTCGCTGCCGCGCACCCACAAGATCGGCGGCTTGGGCTGCGTCGCAATGAATTTCTTCACGCTGTCGCCAACATACTTGGGCGAGACTGCATTGATCGGGCCATAGACCCCGGGCGCGATGTTGGGCCAATTGCCGGACGGCACGAAATCGCCGGGATATTTATCGGGGCCGACTTTCTCCAACATCAGCGACGTGAGTAAATCTTCTTCACGCGCGGGCTTGAAGGGCGGCTTCCAGTAGAAGCTGTTCATCACGACACGCGGCGACGCCTGCGGATTGTCTGTGCTCCGATCGCCTGCCGCCATCAACTTCGGGAATTCGGGGTTGACCACGCCGCCACCCGACCCTGCAAAGTCGTCGTAGTTCGGTGTACCGTCCAGATCCTTCGTACCGCCGAAACCATAAGGCGATCCGGGATCGACCAGTGTGGCTGAGAGGATCGCAGCGCCTGCCGCGGGCACGAGGCTAAAGGTGATCGCGCCGCCCATCGAGTGGCCGACGACGTGATACTGTGTCAACCCGATCGCTTGGGCCAACCCCAACAGATCATCAACCCCATCGCCTGCGCCACGCGTGGCGTCGATCAATTTGTCTTCGGTGTCGCCGTAACCGCGCAGATCGGGCGCGAGGCCGCGATAACCGGCGGGCAACTTCAACATGATCTCTTCCCAATACGACGCCGACGAGGCATTGCCGTGAATGAATAGCACGGGCACGCCATCGTCCGGGCCGCTGAACAACACGTGCATCTGCAGCCGCGGTGTGTCGATCAACTTCGAGGTGATACCGGGTAAGGTGGGAACGGTTGGCATGGCAGTCTCCTTTGAATTGTTGATTGTGGATTGCTGATGGCTGATTGACGCACTATTGCAGCTTGCGCCAAACGTCATTCCCGCGTGCTCTTGGCGGGAATAATGACATTACTTTGCGAACATCGCGCGTAGTTCATGTTTGAGAATCTTGCCGGCGGCCGAGAGCGGCAGCGCGTCGACAAAGATCACGCTCTTGGGTACTTTGAATTTCGCCAAGCGCGACAGCATAAACTCGATCAGTTCTTCTTCCGTCGCGGTCGCAGCGGGCTTCACCACAACGATCGCCTTGCCCACCTCGCCCCACCGATCGTCAGGCATGCCGATCACCGCGCACTGTGCCACCGCCGGATGTTCATACAGCGCCTTCTCGATCTCGACCGGATAGACGTTCTCGCCGCCGCTGATGAACATGTCCTTCTTGCGATCGACGATGAAGAAGAAGCCGTCGTCGATGCGGGCTAGATCGCCAGTGTGGAACCAGCCGCCGGCGTCAATCGCCGCCTGGCTCGCCGCGGGATTATTGAAGTAGCCGCTGCACATCGACGGGCCTTTGAGCACGAGTTCGCCTACGCTGCCGGTAGGCACGGGTCGATGGTCGTCGTCTACCACGCGTGCATCGACGAAGTAATTCGGCTTCCCGATCGATCCGGCTTTTTTCTCGGCATATTCCGGCCCCATCGAAAAGATACCGGGCCCGAACTCCGTCATGCCGAAGCCCTGCTTGAAAACAACGTTGTGTTGATCGCGATAGGCTGTGATGACGGGCACAGGCAGCGGCGCGCCACCGCTCGTCATGAAACGCACGCTCTTGAATGAGGTCGTCGCGAATTTCGGCGATTGCAGCATCATTTGATACTGCGACGGCACGCAGAAGAACATCGTGACCTGCTCGCGCTCGATCAAATCCAGCATGTCATCGGGCGTCCACTTGCGCATAATGACTACCGTGCCGCCAAGGGTGAGCAGCGGCAGCGTATACACCAGCAGTCCACCCGTGTGGAACAGCGGCGTGTGCGTGATGGTGATGTCGCCGCGCTGGAGCTCATGAATGATCGTGTTGAGCGTGTTCCAGCCGATCATGCGATACGAAATCTGCGCGCCTTTGGGTAGCCCCGTCGTGCCGCCCGTGAAGATCAGGCAGATGATGTCCTCGGCATCGATCAGTTCATTCGCGACCGGTGTATCCTTTGCCGCCTGCAACGTCGCTTCATACGGCCGGCTGCCAGGGATGCCGTCGCCGTCGAGGTGCAGGTAGTCGCGTAGAGCGTAAGGCGTGGTGCGTGTTGCTGCCTCGATTTCAGCGACATGGGCGGTGAAATCTGCGGAGTACATCAACACGGTTGGCTGCGTGACCTTGACCAGATCAACCAGTTCGCGCCAGTGGCTGCGCCAGTTGTACGGCACAAAGATCGCGCCGATTTTGCCGCACGCAAAGAACGCGTCAAGGAACTCTACGCCGTTAAGCGCTAACATCCCCACGCGATCGCCGCGCTGTACGCTGACGGCTTTGCGCAGCCAATTCGCCAATCGATTCGCGCGCTGATTTAACTGCCGATAGGTAAAACGCCCCACCTCGCCTTTGGCCACGTCGACAACAGCCAAATTGTCGGGCCAATAGCGCTCACCTCGTTCCAGCCAGTCTCCTATGTACATTGCGTTCCTCCATTTCAGGGACACTGATATACACACACAGATTTTAGTATTTATCGGTGGAATCTGTGTTCATCTGTGTCCGCTTACTTCCACTTCCAAACGGAAGCCGCCATGGTAATGCCACCGCCGGAGGCACAGAAGCAGATGATTTCGCCGGACTTCGGCCCGTGTCCCTGCGCGATGGCGTCATCGAGCGCCATCGCCACGCACGGCGAGCCGGTGTAGCCCCACTTATCCATGATCCAGTGCGTCTTCTCGACGGGCTGATTGAGCGTCTGCATCATCACCTCGATGGTGCGTAGATTCAACTGCGTGAACAAGTAAAGATCGACATCGTCGAACGTGAGATCGGCTTTGTCCAGTGCACCTTGAATCAACCTCGGCCAGTATTCGGTATTGAACGTCTTGGGGAACTTCTTGACGAACTCCACTTTCGGCACGCCATACGTCGCCATATTCTCCGGCGTGCAGGGTCGAAACGCGCCGCCGCCGTAGATACCCAGCGCATCGTGAAAACTGCCTACGGCCAGCAGGTTGCTGCCCAGCCAGCCGGGTGTGTCACCCACGCCCAGCACCGTCGCGCCCGCGCCGTCCGCAAACAGGTTGGCCGTCTTCTTGTCGGAAAAATCGAGGAAGCGGCTCATGCCGTAGCCGCCCGCGACCAGCACGACCTTGAACGACGGCTCGGTGATGAGATAGCGCGCACCCTGATCGAGCGCGGTGACCCAGCCCGCGCACGCGCTGTTGACGTCATAGCAGCCGGCTTTGTGCGCACCGAGTTTGTGCTGCACGACGACCGAGGTCCCCGGCGATAAATAATCGGGTGTGTCGGTAGAGACGATGATCAAATCCAGGTCTTCGGGATTTACTCCGGCCCGATCGAGCGCGGCCTGCGACGCGGCTACGACCAGATCGGACGTGGTTTGATCTGGCGACATCCAGTGCCGTTCACGGATGCCGACGTTGTCGATCAGCCATTGGTCCGTCGATTCGCCAATTAAGGCATCGACTTCGGCATTGGTCACAATGCGTTCAGGAACGTAACTACCGGTGCTTAAAATCTGTGCGTAACGTGTCATAGGGATTGAACCGCCAAGACGCCAAGCCTTAAAGTAATTCTTCGCGTCTTGGCGTCTTCGCGGTTAGTTTTGTCCTTTCAGGAATTTGATGATGGCCGCGTTGGCCGCCTCCGGTGTTTCGATGGGGAAGAAATGACCGGCGTCAGGCAGTATCTCGATCGTGCTGTGTGGAATCTCGCGCGCCAACAATTCCGCGTTGCCCGGCGGCACGACCTGATCGTGCGCGCCAAACAGGATCAATGTCGGCGCCGTCACCTGCTTCAATTTGCCTTCAAAACAGGTGCTTTCTGCAAGCAGCGCCAGCCCAATCGCCAGCTGCGCCTGATAGGCCACCGGATCGATCGGGTTCTGCACGCGCCACGCCAGCCACGCCTCGATCAGGGCTGGATTCTTTGTAGCGTAGCCCGGCGCAGTGCTCACCACCAGGCCGTTGTTGAAGCGTGTCACCGGATCACTCTTCACATCGGTCAGCACGGCCATCGCTTCAGGCGTGATGGGAATGTGATGCGGCCCGCCGAAACTGGTCGACGCCAGAATCAACCGGTCGAGCCGCTGGGGATGACTGAGCGCCAACGCCTGCGCGATGTAGCCGCCCATCGAATGACCCAGCACATGCGCGCGTTCGTAGCCCAACGCTTGAATCAGACCGGCGGTATCGTCGGCCAACAGCTGCGCCGTGTACGGACCGGTGGGTTTGTCAGTCTCTCCCGCGCCGCGATTGTCGAATGTGATGACCGTGAAATACTCGGCGAGTCCCGGCGCCAGCTTGTGCCACTCCCAGCGATCGTACCCGATGCCGGAGATTAACACGAGGGGTTTGCCGGAGCCATGAATTTCGTAAGCGAGGGAAATGCCATTGACATTGACAGTAGGCATATTGGGCTCCCTGATGAGTGGCGAGTGATGAGTCAAGAATATTTTTCACTCATCACTTATCACTCATCATCTACCATACTGCTCTTGCAACGCCTTCTTATCAATCTTTCCCGCCGCCGTTTTGGGCAGCGCGTCGACAAGTACAAACGACTTGGGGATTTTGTAGCGTGCCAGACGCGTCTGACAAAACTCGCTGAGGTCATCGGCGGTGAGCGCAGCATCCCTCTGCCCGACAACAATGGCGCGCCCGACCTCGCCCCACTTGTCGTCGGGCACACCGATGAGTGCGGCCTCGGCCACCGCGGGATGGGCGTGTAGCACGCTTTCCACTTCGGCGGGATAGATGTTCTCGCCGCCAGAGATGATCAGATCTTTGCTGCGGCCTACAATGAAATAGTATCCTTCACTGTCACGCCGCGCCAGATCACCCGTATGCAGCCAGCCGTCGACAATGGTTTTAGCGGTCTCGGCCGGTTGCTTCCAATACCCACTGCAGACGTGCGGTCCGCGAATCAACAGCTCGCCCACTTCGTCCGTGCCGCATTCACCGCCTTGCTCATTCACGATCTTCACATCGATGTGGAACAGCGGAAAGCCTACCGCGCCCGGCTTGCGCCGCACGTCCTCTTTGGGCAGCCAGAACGTGTTCGGCCCGGCTTCGGTTAAGCCGTAACCTGTTTTGAAGTCTACGCCGCAATCCCAGAACTTCTCGAAGACGGGTAGTGGACAGGGCGCGCCGCCGCTGATCAATAGCTTGAGCCTCGCAAAGTTGATTTCGCTCCAACGCGGATGCTGCTGCATGGCGATGAACATGGTCGGCACGCCGAAGGCGACGGTCACGCCCTGGTCACGCAGCAGATCGAAGAACTGATCGACGTCAAAGGTGCGACACACGATCGACGTGCCGCCAATGTGAACGAGGGGCGCCGTAAAGACGTTGAGGCCGCCCGTGTGGAACAGCGGCGAATTGAGGACCGTGACATCGTCGGGCGTCAGGCCCCAGCTCATGACGGTGTTGACGGAGTTGGCGGTGATGGCACGGTGTGTGAGGATTGCGCCTTTGGGCAGGCCGGTGGTGCCGCCCGTGTAACAGATCACCCAGGCGTCGTTCCACCCCAGCTCCGCCGGCGGCGGCGGACCAGCGGAGAAGGCAGCCCGCGCTGCGAATAGGTGATCTTCGGGCGCCGTGGCTTGATCGAGAGCGACAAAACGCCGCAAACTGCCATTCCGCGTACGCAAGGCTTGCACGGCTGCTTCGAATTCGCTGCCATAGATCAACAGACACGGCGTGGCGTCATCGATCAAGCCGACGAGTTCATGCGGGGTGAGCCGCCAGTTCAACGTTTGCATGATCGCGCCGAGCTTGCCACACGCGAACCACACGTCGAGGTATTCGACGCAGTTCATGGCCAGTACCGCCACGCGATCACCCTGGTGCACGCCGAGTTCGCGCAGAAAGTTGGCCGTCTGATTCGCCGCGCGATTCCACGCACGATAGGTGATCGGCTGGTAGTCGCGCTGCGCGTCGATCAGCGCCACTTTGTTGGGCGTCAACATCTCGCGTCGGGCGAGCCAGTCACCAAGGGTCATGGTTGTCCTTGAAAAAATTACGTTCCCGTGACCACGCCGCCATCCACGCTCAGCACCGCGCCGTTGATGAAGCTGGCTTCGTCGGACGCGAGGAACAAATACGCATAGGCAATATCAGACGGCTGCCCCATGCGCCCCACCGGCGTGCGATCGATCATGCCCTGTAAAATTTTCTCCGGCATGCCTTTGGTCATGTCCGTCGCGATGAAGCCCGGCGCGACAACGTTGCACGTGATGCCGCGCTTGCCTAACTCGCGCGCCCACACTTTGGTCATGCCGATCACGCCGGCTTTGGTCGCCACATAGTTGGTCTGCCCGAAGTTGCCGTACAGCCCCACCACCGACGAGGCGCTGACGATGCGGCCACGACCCTGCTTGATCATGATCGGCGCAACGGCCTGTGTGCAGTTGAAGACGCCCTTCAAATTCACTGCGATCACGGCGTCGAAATCGGCTTCGCTCATCTTGCCGACGACCTCGCCGTCTTTCACTTTGAGCAGCTGCGCATCGCGCAGGATGCCCGCGTTGTTGATCAAAATGTCGACCTGGCCGAAGCGATCAAGCACTACTTTCACGGTGGCTTCCACTTCGACCTGGCTGGCCACATTGACTTTGAAGAACGCCGCCTGGCCGCTCGCTCGTTCGATCTCGGCAACCACCGCTTGTCCAGCTTCTTCGGCCATGTCCCACACGGCGACCGCCGCACCCGCCCGCGCGAATACCAGCGCTGTCTCATGTCCGATGCCGTTAGCGCCGCCGGTAACGATGGCAACTCGATCTTTCAGTTCAATACCCATTGAATGTGCTCCTTGAAATAGGCTCGTGCAGAACGAGTAGCGGCCTTACGCATTACTCGTCACTCGTTACGTGCTTCATTCAGATCGATATACTGCTCGACAAACGCCACGGCCTCGGCCCAGCGAGTAAAGTGACGTTCCTGGTTGGTCTGGACATGACGGACCACACCGCGCCACGCCTGACCGATCGGCACAGGTACCGACTCGGCCGTTTCCGGCGGTTGATCGAATACAAAGCGCAGCACGAAGGAAGTGAGGTTAGCTTCGGATTCCATGGCAGATGAGTGAGAACGGTCAGTTCAGACCCTCTTCACTTTAACAACAGCTGGTTACACGGCAGTTACAGCATAGAAGTTGGAGCCTCGTCCGATTGGGCGATCTGGTGATAGAGGGACGTGGTGGCCGCCGAGGGTTCGACGCCGAGCTCGTCGTGCAGCATGGCCACGCAGCGTTGATAGGCGCGCAGCGCCAACGGCCGATTGCCCTGCCGCACGTGCGCCGTCATGATCAAGCGATAGGCCCGCTCCCAACAGGCATCGCGCGCCAGAATAGCCTGACCAATCTCCAGCGCCTCTTCAAATTCGCCGCACGCGACCAGCAATCCGGCCAGCTTATCGGCGGCGCGCAGATACAAGGACAACAGCCGCTCGCGTTCTTCGCTGGCCCAATCTTCGTAGAGCGCATCGGGTAGGTAGTCGCCGCGATAGAGCCGCAGAGCCGATCGGAGTTGGCCGAGATCGCTCGCGCGCAGGCCGGCCTCGCACGCCCGCTCAAATTCGATCGCGTCCAGCCACACATCGGCTTCGGGCCGCAGTCGATAGGCCGATCCTTCCCGCACGATAAATGCAAACACATCGTCGGCCGAGCGTTGCGGTTCGATCGCTTTGTTGAGCGCGTTGAGGGCCACTTTGAAATCGCGCTGAGCGGCCTCGGGCGCGAGGCTGGGCCACAACCGATCAGCGATCTCATCCCGCTGGAGCCAGCGCCCGCGCTGGGTCAGCAGCAGTTGAAACAACTGGCGTGCTTTGTCCCGCTGCCATTCACGCGGCGCGATCTCGATCGCACTGCGCCACACGCGGAAAGCGCCCAACGTCTGCACGCGCAGTTGATAGCCGGGATGCACGGCGATGTCGGGCAGGCCGATGGCGCTCAGCACTTGTGCGGCATACGCGGGATGGCAGCGCCGGTTGCGTGCTTCGATCATGATCGGCGTCAGCGCGCGCGGATCGGGCGGGCCGAGCAGCGTGGGCACGGTGAACAAAAATTCGTAGCCGTGCGTCTCACACAAGGCCAACAGCTCATCGACGCTTGACAGCAGGCTTTCGCTCTGCTTGAGATTGAAGTAAGCGAGGCTTAACCACAAGCGCGCCGCTGCGCAGCCAAAGGTATCGCCGCAGCTGCGGAAACGGCTCAGTGCACGCGAGAGAATCTCGATCGCCTCCCCGGATCGATCAGCCAACACGTGGCTCGCGCCCAGTGTAACTTCGATCAACGCCGCGATCCACAGATCGCCCGCCCACAGACTAATCTCGATCCCTTCGGCGGCCGCGTGCTGAGCGGCGGCCAGATCCCCGCAGAAACCATAGGCGCGTGTCAAGCCCCACATGGCTTCGGCCCGGATGCGGCGCACTAACAAGCGATCGCCCAGCGCGATGGATGTCTGATAACAGCGCAGCGCTTCATCACGCTGGTCGCGCGCCGGGGGACGCAGCTGCCAGGCGTGCCCCAAACGAATCTGCCCAACCGCCGTCACAAACGGCGAGTTCAACCGTTCCCCCAGCGCGATGCCTTCCTGCGCCGACTCAAAAGCCTGATCGATTTCCCCGCGCAGCGACTGAATGAGCGACAAGATCAACACGGTTTCACGATGCGCGCGCGGCGAATGCGTCTGACCGCGCTCGGCCGCTTGGCGTTCGCTGCTGGCCCACGTCTCCAGGATATGCTGTGCTTCATCGAGTCGCCCGGTCCGCAGCTTCACACGCACGCTCAATGTATCTTCAGTCGGACCCTCGGCCCGCAGGTGCTGGGCTTCCACGCGCAGATCTTCTGCCTCACCGGGCTTGCCCATGTTGAGTTTGTTTTCGGCGAGTAATTCCAGCAGACGCGCTCGCGCCGATCGATCGGCCATGCCGTCGCTCAGACGCAGGGCTTCTTCCAGCAAGCTCTCCGCTTGCGCGGGCCGCACCGTGTCCAGATAGACCAGCGCCTGGCCGCGCAGCGCCCGGCTGATGCCGGCCACATCGCCGCCGGCGCGCCACGCCCGTTCGGCTGAAGAGTACCAGGCCAGTGCGGCGTCGAAACTGCTGCGCAGACGATACACGTCGCCGAGATAGGCCTGCACGGCAGGATGATCGGCCAACACCTCCGGCGGCAGCGCATCGATCCAATTGGCGACGGTATCCATGCGGCCCGAACGCAACGCCGCCTCTCCCACTTGCTCGATGGCGTGTGCCGCTTCCCCAAAGGACTGCGCCGCCAGCCAGTGATAGATCGCTTCCTCAAGATCCTGATTGGCGGCAAAATACGTGGCCGCCCGACGATGATGCGTCTGCCAGCCGATCGGATCGAGCGCGGCCTGCTCGCGCAGAAAATCGTGGAAGAGATGATGATAGCGATAGTGCTTCTCGCCCAGCGCGATGACGAAGAGATCGAGTTCGCTCAACCGATCGAGCAGCTTCGCCCCAACGCTGGAAGCCGTGACCGCATCGCACGCGGCCGGCGCTAACTCGCGCAGCACGGCAGTAGCCTGCAAGAAATCGGTCACCTCACGCGATTGGCGGTCGAACACATCGCGTGCCAGATACGCGAATAGCGCGCTCAGCGAAGTGGGGCCGCGTGCCAGCAGCTCGCGCACGCTCGCAGTGGTGTTGTGGCGCAGACTTTGCCAGACTAGGTGCAGCGCAATGGGCCAACCTTCGGTCTGCTCAGCCAGCGTGGCAACATCAGCGGTGGACAGCTGCATGCCATAGGTGTCGTGAAACAACGCGGCGATTTCGTCGGCGCGAAACGCCAGATCGGCGCGATTGAGCTCCAGCACTTCGCCCTTGGCGCGCCACGTAATCAACTGCGGCGTATTGAGGACGTGCCGGCCGGTGAGAATAACGTGCAGATCGGGCGGCAGGTAAATCAGGAAGCGTTCGACCAGCAAATTGATTTCCGGCGTATCGACGACAAACTGGAAGTCGTCGATCACAAGCACCGCCGGCGCGTTGAGCGCAGCGCTCAACGCATTGACCAGTGCATCAATGACCTGCGCCCACACGCCGCCGCCGGCACTGCTGAGTTCTTGTAGCAGCACGGCGGGCGCGGCCGACAACTGGGGCAAGCGCAATTCACAAGCAGCAATCAGATACGAGAGGAAACGCTGCGGATCGGTGTCCCCTTCGTCGAGGCTGTACCAAAGCAGCAGGAGGTCTTCGCCGGCCAACGCCGCCAGCGCCGTGCTCTTGCCGTAACCCGTGCCGGCTTGCATGAGCGTAAGTCGATAGTCGAGCGCTTCGCGCAGCCTGGCAATCAATTTGGCACGCGGCAGGATGCGTCTGTGCAAGCGCGGCGGTGTCAGCTTGGTGTGAAGCAGCAGATCGTGGCGCGGCATACAATCTAGTATAACATGCCCTTCCTGTCCCGGCTCATTTAGCATCGAAGCCCCGGCCGACATGGCAACGGCATCCGCAGCGTGGCGCACCGAGGGGCTAGAAGCGCAACGCGATGTCTGACCATGTGTCGATATTGCCAGCCGGGTTAAGGTTTGGAAGACTTCGTGCGTGGCGGCGGTTTGGTAAGTCCTGTGTGAAAGTTCAGGCGGGCAGTTTATCCGGGTTGAACAACTCGGCGGCGCGGGGGTGCTGCACGTTTTCCGAGCAGCCCAAGCGCCAACTGCGCCAGATCTCATTGCGCGCCTGCTGCAAGACCGTCTCGTTGGTTGTGTGCGCCCACTGCACCAGCTCCTCGATCAAGCGGAACAGGCGTTGGCGCTCGGCTTCCTGCGCGGCCTCGGTCGTGAAGATTTCGGGATGGGCCGAGGAATCATCGACCATCTGCGCAAAAATCACGGCGCGCGCCGCAACTCGCACGCCGCGCCCACCACAGGTGCAGCGGCGACGGGTGGCCGTGGCGGATGGTTTTCTCGCGCGCGGAGGCGACATTGATGGCTGCGAGCGGCAGGGCGACTTCGATGAGTTTTTTGGCGGGTGTTGGGCATTGTGCTCATGCGCGTTTGTCCTCAGCGTGCTTTCAACCATTTCACAATGGCGGGGGGCAAATCGCGCTGCACCTTTCCGCTGACGTACATGCCGATGTGTCCGACGGGGTAAGACAACACGGAGTAATCTTCCGTGCCAACGTAATCTTTCAGCGCGAGGGTTGAGGCGGGCGGGACGAGGTGATCTTCCTCCGCAAAGATGTTCAACACCGGCATGGTGATGTTCTTCAAGTCCACGCGTTTTCCGCCGAGAGTGAACTCACCTTTGATCAGCTTGTTGGCCTGATAGAAATCCTTGATGAATTGGCGGAAAGTCTCGCCGGCCTGATCGGGGCTGTCGAAGATCCACTTTTCCATGCGCAGGAAGTTGATGAGTTTGGCTTCGTCGTCCAGGATGTCGGTCAGCCCGAGGTATTTTTCCACGTTCAACTGGAAGGGTTTGAGGAGCAGGAATCCAAAGTTCATGAAATCGCCGGGGATGTTGCCTTGCGCCTCCACCATTGCGTCAACGTTCATGCTCGCGGGACCGTAGGCGCTGCCCGACCAGGTGTTCAGCAGTCCGTTGGGAACGTGGAAATCCACGGGCGTGACCATCGTGATCAGGTTACGGACTTTTTTGGGATGCAGGGCGGTGTAACACAGGCTGAGCGTCCCGCCCTGACAGATGCTGAGCAGGTTGACCTTGTCCATGTCGTACTGTTCACATAGATAGTCCACGCAGTTGGCTATGTAACTGTTGACGTGGTCGTCAATGGTGAGCCAGCGGTCGTTGCGCCTGGGGTAGCCCCAGTCAATCAGATACACATCCATGCCCAACGCCAGCAGGTTGCGCACCAACGAACGGTCCTCTTGCAAATCCACCATGTAAGGCCGGTTAACCAGCGCATAGACGATCAACAGCGGAATTTCGTAGAGATTCTGCGCGACGGGCTTATAGCGATAGAGGACGACATTGTCCTCGCGATAGACTTCCTCTTTCGGCGCTGTCCCGTATTCCACCTGGCTCTCGCGCAGTTGGCTCAGGTTATGGGTCGCCTTGGCCGTCATCTCGACGACTTCCCGCACGGCATCGGTATAGCGGATTTGGATTGGGAACATGGCTTAACCTGCCTTTTTCTTCTGCGGTGTCTTGGAGCGTTTCGCGCGGGGGCTTTTCAACTCTTCCATTTGCTTCTTCAACGCCTTGACTTCCTTCTTCAATTCGTAGATGCGGCGATGGGCTTCGTCTACTTCCGCGCGGGTGGGCAGGTCAAAGGCTTCGAGGTATTTTTCCACGATGCGGCGCTGGCTGAGGCGATACTGCATATTGGTGTTGAGCAGTTTACCCTGGGCGAGCGTATAGCGCTCGGTGCGGAAGGCTTCGAGGAACACGTTCTCCGCGCCACGCGTCCAGAACGTGACGAGGTCGCGCACGTTCTCGATCTTCCCACCTTCTTCCGTCAGTTCGACAAGGTCTTCGCCGAATTGCTTGAACGCCGCTTCCCAGATTTCGGCCACTACGACCAGGAATTCCGCGTTGGCCACATTCAAAGCCGTGAAGGAGTCGAAGCCTTCCATGAGGCGCGCATTGAACTCGCGCGTCATGCCCAGGTTCGGGCTGGTGGCCAAGCGTCCCAGGGTCTGTTGGTAAGCCGCCTGATAGACGTCGGTCAACTCGAACAGCGCCGCGGAATCGCCTGCCAGCATGCGTCCCCACAGGCTCGGCGCTCGCAGCCCCACAGTCTCCCACGGCTGGCCAAAGGCGCGCCATTGATCCAGGTATAACTTCCACATGGATTCGATGTCCTGAGTCATCGCCGCCATTTCGGCGGGCAGGTTCACCCAGCGTTTGCGGAATTCATCCAGCGCGTCAGTGAGCGCCTTCTGCCAGTCTTCGCCCGATTCCATTTTCGGGGCAGCGACTTCCCAGGCACGTGCCGCAAGATTCAAGAATCGCAACGCATTTCCCTGCGCGGAGATGAATTGTTCGGCAGTGCTGCGGATGATCGGATCAACCGCGGAGCCCCAGGCTTGCACCGACTGCATGGTCAGTTTTTGCCATTCGTCCGCCATGTCGGAAAAAGTTGGCTCCTTTGGGGAAGCTTTGGACGCCAGATCCATCCACGCCTGCCACATGAGGCGTTGGGCGTCCATCCAGGAGTAAACCATACCCGCGGCTTGCTCGCTCGGGTTGCTATCTGCCATCGCCCTTCCTCGTTTGTTCCACCCAGGAACTCATCCACTTGGTTTGCGCGTCCATGATGTTTTGGGCAGCGTCTTGCCAGATTTTGAATGCGGCCTGCGGCATGTCCGTCCAATCGGTGACGGGTGTGGCGGGGATGGATTTCTTCATCATGCTGAACCAGTTCTCGATCAACTCCCCCTGGGTCTTGTTCCAGCGAGCGGCCATTTCCTGGAATTGCCGAGCCGACTCGACGGTCTGGGCCGGAACGTTTTCCATCTTGGCAAGGCCATCCACCCAGGCGTTCAATCCCTGCAGCTGGAGTTTGAGCATGTCCTTGAGCATGGCTTCGCCCGTTGACAATGTGGATTCCCACATGCGCGCGGATTGCGATTTGTTCAAGCCCTGGATGGAGTCAGAATAACTGTCCCAAACTTTCTTTTGGGTGTCAGCCCACGTCTTCATCATATCTTCGATTTGCGTATTCCAGTTCATGATCATTTCTCCTTTGGAAAATGCTTATGGTTGGGGCGGCGACGCGCTGACCACCGCGTCTCCGTCTAACACCAGTTTGCCGTCCTGATTGAAGACTTCGGTTTTCAGGGTGGCGATGCGTTTATCGACGCGGTAGGCGGTGACCGCCTGCCGCGCGGTGATCTCCTCGCGGTATTAACAAGTGCTTTGAATTTCGATGTTTGGGAAAGGTAGATGGTACCCGGGCCGGGCATGGTTATGCCGAGGACTGCCGAGATGAGCGCGCCGCTCAATGCCCCATGTGGGGTGCGCTTGTTGAATAACGTCCCGGCTGCGAGTTCATCATTCAAGTGGACGGGGTCGCGGTCGCCACTGATCTCGGCAAACGTGCGTACAGCTTCATCGCTGATCAACCTGGTCAGGGATGCTGTATCGCCAATCTGCAGTTCACGTGCCGGGTCGTAGGTGATTTGCATGTGACCCTCGCCAGTTGATTTGCACGCAGCGGTGTCATTTCTGGATGTAGCGCCGATTGGTATGGAGTGCATTATACCAAAGTTGTTTGATGATAGGCAATGACAGATTCAAGGCGTATGGTTACTGTGGCGTTGTCGCATCTTCGAGCAGGTCAGTTAACATGATTCGGCACATTCTGATGAATGAATCCTACATTGGCGTGTGGTACTACGGCAAAACGAAAATGGTCAATGCCCTTACCTCAAATCGCAAGCCAGATGCCAGTAACTACAAACGCGGGTTGGGAAAGCAAGTCGCTCGTCTTCGTGAGGAATGGATTGCGGTAGATGTGCCTGCGATTATCAATCGCAACGTGTTTGACGCGGCGCAAAAGCGACTGGCGCACAATAAGGAGCAGTCTCAGCGGAACGCCAAACGCGAATATCTGATGGGGCGGCGACTGCGATGCTTGAAGTGTGGCTATACCTATGTGGGCCGAACGCGCCGCGAAAAACATCAATACTACATCTGTATTGAAGTTTAGACTATTTTGGACAGACGCGATGCCTCATGGCTCCAAATTCGAGTACAAATTCTCGTCTACCGGACTAAAGGTCGAATTATTGCAGGGT
>Ga0209254_10001629_pt1 | contig 20263 bp, 18 predicted proteins | sample FrelakmetDIP11DI_FD_187148 | JGI IMG/M metagenome (GOLD analysis project Ga0209254, IMG submission 187148) | Freshwater lake sediment microbial communities from the University of Notre Dame, USA, for methane emissions studies - DIP11 DI (SPAdes)... | ecosystem: Environmental > Aquatic >...
AGAACGCCGTAGGGTTTGTTGAACAAAATAAGACGCGACACTTCGGTGGGGGACAAAGTCCCATTTTAACGTTTCGAGACCTTCATGAGCACACACATCCAGATTCCCGCCCAGGGCCAGAAAATAACCGTCAACGCCGACAACACGCTGAACGTGCCCGACCTCCCCATCATTCCCTTCATCGAAGGTGACGGCACCGGGGTCGACATCACCCCGGCGATGCGCCGCGTGGTCGATGCCGCCGTGGCCAAGGCCTACTCTGGCAGACGCCAGATCGCCTGGATGGAAGTGTATGCCGGCGAGAAAGCGACCCGGGTGTATGGCGCCGACCAGTGGCTGCCGGAAGAGACCGTTCAGGCAGTCAAGGACTACATGATCTCGATCAAGGGCCCGCTCACCACGCCGACTTCGGGCGGCATCCGCTCGCTCAACGTGGCGCTGCGCCAGATGCTCGACCTCTATGTGTGTCTGCGCCCGGTGCGTTACTTCACCGGCGTACCCAGCCCGGTAAAGGCGCCGGAAAATGTCGACATGGTGATCTTCCGCGAGAACACCGAGGACATCTACGCCGGTGTCGAGTGGGAAGCCAACACCGACGCGGTGCAGAAAGTCATCGCTTTCCTGCAGCAGGAAATGGGCGTGACCAAAATCCGCTTTCCCGCGACCTCGGCCATCGGCATCAAGCCGGTGTCGGTCGAAGGTTCCGAGCGGTTGATTCGCAAAGCCATTCAATACGCCATCGACAATGATCGCCGCTCGGTGACCCTGGTGCACAAGGGCAACATCATGAAGTTTACCGAGGGCGGCTTCAAGAAGTGGGGCTACGAACTCGCCGCGCGCGAATTCGGTGCCAGGCTGATCGGCGAAGGCCCGTGGATGGAATTGCCGAACGGCATCATCATCAAGGACGTCATTGCTGACGCATTTCTGCAGCAGATCCTGCTGCGTCCTGACGAGTACGACGTGATCGCCACGCTGAATCTGAATGGCGACTACATCTCCGACGCGCTGGCGGCGGAAGTCGGCGGTATCGGCATCGCGCCCGGCGCCAACCTGTCGGACACCGTGGCAATGTTCGAGGCCACCCACGGTACCGCGCCCAAGTATGCCGGCAAGGATTATGTCAACCCGGGTTCGCTGATCCTGTCGGCCGAGATGATGCTGCGCCATATGGGCTGGGTCGAAGCCGCCGACCTCATCGTCGCCAGCATGGAAAAAGCCATCGCCGCGAAAACCGTGACCTACGATTTCGCTCGCCTGATGGATGGGGCAACCGAAGTGAAGTGTTCGCAGTTTGCCGAGGCGATGGTCGCAAAGATGTAAGGATTTATCGGACCAACAAAAAACCCCGCCGCGGCGGGGTTTTTTGTTGGGTCAAGCAACTCAACCCTGGGGCTGGATGTTGGAAGCCTGCTTGCCTTTGGGGCCCTGGCTGACTTCGAAGGAGACCTTCTGACCTTCTTTCAACGTTTTGAAGCCACTGTTCTGAATAGCGGAAAAATGTGCGAACACATCTTCGCCGCCGTCATCGGGGGTGATGAATCCAAAACCCTTGGCATCGCTGAACCACTTCACAGTACCTGTTGCCATTCAAACTTCCTCCTTGGCGGACACTTAATACAACTACTCAACATAACCGCGAAAAGCACAATTGCACCCCTTGGGGCGTAAACGCTGGCGGATGACATGACGGCGTGGTTTTTTTGGCCGTCGGTCTGAATTCAAGCGCGCTACCCGGTGATGTCCTGCGGTAATGCCAAACCTGCACGGTTCTTGAAACCAAACTTTTTGCTTTTTACTACCGTGAATGAGTTTTTACAAGTGGAAAACAGTAAAAAACAAGGGTCCCTGGCGTGCTGTGGTTTTCAATCAACTTAACTGCGTATTGCGGAGGGAGAAAAGGGCTCGGCTCAATTGCGGCCTTCTAGGGGAAAGCTGCGTGGGGCCTTGCTTTGGGGGATGCGGTAGCATGCGTGCCATGCGCGCTACCTGGGACATCTTCTGCAATGTCGTCGACAATTACGGCGACATCGGCATTGCCTGGCGGCTGGCGCGTGGTCTGGTCCGCGAGCATGGACAGACGGTGCGGCTATGGGTGGATGATTTGGGTGCGTTTCGGCACATCTGGCCTGCCATCGCGACGGCTGTGGATCAGCAAACCTGCGAGGGAGTAACGGTCTGCACATGGCGTGCGCCTTTTGCACCGGTCGAACCGGCGCAGGTGGTGGTCGAGGCCTTCGGCTGCGCCCTGCCTGAATCCTATCTGAAGGCAATGAGCGAACAGTCGCCGCCGCCGGTCTGGATCAACCTCGAATACCTGAGTGCCGAACCCTGGGTGGCCGAGCACCACGGCATGCCTTCACCGCACCCCCGGCTGCCACTGACCAAATATTTCTTCTTTCCCGGTTACACGTCGCCGACCGGGGGCTTGCTGGTCGAGGCCGACCTGGATGAACAGCGCTCGACATTTCTCGTTTCGCAGACGGGACTTTTCTGGCGCCGGTTCGGGCTGGATGCGCCGCAGGCAGATGAATTGCGGGTATCGCTGTTCGCCTATGAAAATCCTGTGCTTCCTGGCTTGCTCGATGCCTGGGCCGCCGATACGCGCGCCGTGACCTGTCTTGTTCCAGAAGGGCAGGTGATCCCGCAACTGGCAGCATGGCTGGGTACCCCCGATTTGCAAGTGGGCGATGAACATCGGCGGGGCGCCTTGCGACTGCACATTTTGCCGTTTGTGGATCAGGACACATACGATCGCCTGCTTTGGGCATGCCATCTCAATTTTGTGCGCGGCGAGGATTCCTGTGTGCGGGCCCAGTGGGCGGCGCGTCCGATGGTGTGGCAGGCTTACCCGCAGCAAGGGAATGCGCACTGGGACAAACTCGACGCGTTGCTGCAGCATTACACGGACGGTTTGAATAATGCTGCCAACCAAGCAATGCAGGAGATGTGGCAGAGCTGGAACGGGATGCCAGGCAGGGATATTGCGGCCTGCTGGGCCGAATGGCGGGCGCAGCAGGATGCGATCGAGCGCCATGCAGTCGTCTGGTGCGAGCGCCTCAGGCAGGCGGGGCGGCTGACCGACAAGCTGGTTGATTTTGTTGAAAATAAGCTAGAATGCGGGGCTTTCGCAAACCCTTAGCGCTCTAGCAGCAGGACACACCCATGAAAATCGCACAGGAACTCCGCGCCGGCAACGTAGTGATGATCGGCAAGGACCCGATGGTGGTACAGAAGGCCGAATTCTCGAAATCGGGCCGCAATTCCTCCGTCGTCAAAATGAAACTGAAGAACCTGCTCTCCGGCTCCGGCATGGAAAGCGTCTATCGTGCCGACGACAAGTTCGAGACCGTCAACCTGGAACGCAAGGAATGCACCTATTCCTACTTCGCCGATCCCTTGTATGTGTTCATGGACAGTGAATACAACCAGTACGAAGTCGAAGGCGACAACCTCGGCGACGCGCTGAACTACCTCGACGACGGCATGCCGGTCGAAGTGGTGTTCTACGACGGCAAGGCGATCTCGGTCGAGATGCCCACCACCGTCGTCCGCGAAGTCGAATATACCGAACCCGCCGTGCGCGGCGATACCTCCGGCAAGGTCATGAAGCCCGCCCGCATCAAGCCCACCGGGTTCGAACTGCCGGTTGCCGCGTTCGTCGATATCGGCGACATGATCGAGATCGACACCCGCACCAACGAATTCAAGCGCCGCGCGAACTGAACCCCGGAGCTTGCCCAGGCAAAAGGCAGTTGCGGCTGCCTTTTGTTTTTGGCTCTCCCGTTCGCGGCGGTAAAATGGCGGCCTGCTTTTTCGTTGCAAGCCCATGACCGATCCGCGCTTCATTCACCTCCGCCTCCACACCGAGTATTCCGTCGCAGATGGGCTGGTGCGTGTGGGCGAGGCAGTCATGCGCGCGCGCGCCATCGCAATGCCTGCCCTCGGTCTCTCCGATCTGTCGAATACCTTCGGCTGGGTGAAGTTTTACCGCGCGGCCCGTGGTGCCGGGATCAAACCCGTGTTCGGCTGCGACGTATGGGTCACCAATGCCACCGACAGAAACCGCCCCTCGCACCTGCTGCTGCTGGTGCAGCATCGCGAAGGCTACCGCCGGCTGTGCGAACTGTTGACGCGTGCCTATCAGCACAATCTTCACCGTGGTCGCGCCGAGATCGATCCTGCCTGGCTGACCGAAGGCACCGACGGTCTCCTGGCGCTGTCGGGCGGCGATGCCGGCAACGTGGCGCAGGCGATTCTGGACGAAAAGCCCGATGCAGCGCGCGCCGCCGCCGAAGCCTGGGCAGCGCTGTTTCCCGGACGCTATTATCTGGAACTGCAGCGCTTCGGCCAGCCGCATACCGAGCGTCTGATCGACGGCCTGCTCGATATCGGCGCGGCTCTTGATTTGCCGTCAGTCGCCACCCATCCGATTCAGTTCATCTCACCCGACGATTTCAAGGCGCATGAGGCGCGGGTGTGCATCGCCGAGGGCATGATGCTGGGCGACCCGCGTCGCCCCCGGTCATTCACGGCCGAGCAGTATTTCAAGACCCCGGACGAGATGGCGGAATTGTTCGCCGACCTGCCAGAAGCCCTGCAAAACAGTGTGGAAATCACCAAGCGCTGCAACCTCACCCTGGAGCTCGGCAAGAGCAAGCTGCCCAATTTCCCGACGCCGGATGGCATGAGCCTCGACGATTACATGCGGCAGCGCTCCATCGAGGGTCTGCATGAACGCATGGCGGCGCTGTATCCCGCCGCTGAAATCCGCGCCGCCAAGCTGCCGGAATACATGGCGCGACTGGAGTTCGAACTCGGCACCATCATCCAGATGGGTTTTCCCGGCTACTTCCTCATCGTGGCCGACTTCATCAACTGGGCCAAGAACAACGGCGTGCCGGTGGGTCCGGGTCGCGGCTCCGGCGCGGGTTCGCTGGTCGCCTACAGTCTAGGCATCACCGACCTCGATCCACTCGCCTACGACCTGCTGTTCGAGCGCTTCCTCAATCCCGAGCGGGTATCGATGCCCGACTTCGATATCGACTTCTGTCAGGACGGACGCGACCGCGTGATCCAGTACGTGAAGGACAAGTACGGCCATGACGCGGTGTCGCAGATCGCCACCTTCGGCACCATGGCGGCCAAGGCGGTGCTGCGCGACGTCGGTCGCGTGCTCGACCTGCCGTATCTCTTCGTCGACAAATTCGTCAAGCTGGTGCCGAACGAACTCGGAATTTCACTGGCCGAGGCACGCGAGAAGGAACCGCAGATCGACGAGCGTGCGAGGAACGAGGAGGAGCTCGCCGAGTTGCTGCCGCTGGCTGAAAAGCTCGAGGGCGTGACCCGCAACGTCGGCATGCATGCGGGCGGCGTACTAATCGCACCTGGCAAGCTCACCGACTTCTGCCCGCTGTATCGCGCCGAAGGCTCGGATGCGGCGGTGTCGCAGTTCGACAAGGACGATGTCGAAGCAATCGGCCTGGTGAAGTTCGACTTTCTCGGCCTGCGCACGTTGACGATCCTGGCCGAGGCGGTGCGCTTTGTGCGGCGCCATGACGACCGCAAGGAATTCCGCCTGGAAGACCTGCCGCTGGACGATCCTGCTGTGTACAAGTTGTTTGCCGCCGGCAACACCACCGCCGTGTTCCAGTCCGAATCGCGATCGGCCAAGGATCTGGAAAAAAAGCTGAAGGGCGACTGCTTCGAAGACATCATCGCCTTGATGGCGCTCAACCGGCCAGGTCCACTGGGGTCGGGCATGGTGGACGATTTCATCGCGCGCAAGCAGGGCAAGCAGAAGCCGGAGTATTTCCATCCCGATCTCGAGCCGGTGCTGAAATCGACCTACGGCATCATCGTCTATCAGGAGCAGGTGATGCTGGTGGCGCAGATTCTGGCCGGCTACAGCCTCGGCAGCGCAGACATGCTGCGGCGCGCCATGGGCAAAAAGAAACCCGAGGAGATGGCCATGCAGCGTGCCATTTTTCTCGAGGGCGCGGCCAAGCGTGGCGCCGACACCAAGGTCGCCGAGCGCCTGTTCGACCTGATGGAGAAATTCGCCGAATACGGCTTCAACAAGTCGCATTCAGCCGCTTATGCGATGGTGGCCTATCACACCGCCTGGCTCAAGGCCTACTATCCGGCCGAATTCATGGCGGCGACGATGTCGTCCGAAATGTCCGACACCGACAAGGTCCGCGTGTTCTTCGAGGACTGCCGCGCCAACGGGCTGACGATGCTGCCGCCCGATATCAACCGGTCGGGTTATCGCTTCGAACCCGTCAGCGCAGCCGAAATCCGCTATGGGCTGGGCGCCATCAAGGGCAGTGGCGAGGCGGCGATCGGAGCCATCGTCGCCGAACGCGAGGCCAGCGGTCCCTACAAGGGGCTGTTCGATCTGACGCGCCGTGTCGACAAGCGTTATCTCAATCGCCGCACGCTCGAAGCGCTGGTCAAGGCGGGTGCCTTCGACAGCATCAATGAGCATCGGGCGAGCCTGATGGCGTCGGTGGGTGCCGCACTGGAAACCGCCGATCGCGCCGCGCGCAGCGGTGGCCAGGTGGGCCTGTTCGGAGAGATGCTGGATGGTGGGGAGGATCTGGTCGATGTGCCCGCGTGGCCGGAACAGGAGAAGCTGCTGCAGGAAAAGTCCGCACTCGGCTACTTCTTCAGCGGCCATCCCTTCACCTCGTATCTGGCGGAAGTGTCCGGCTTCGCCAAGAAACAGCTCGACAGCCTGGAGCCTTCGCGCGATCCGGTCATGCTGGCCGGCATTGCCGTCTCGCTGCGCACCCAGATGACGCGTCGCGGCAAGATGCTGATCCTGCTGCTGGACGATGCGACCGCGCAGGTCGAGGTGGTGATTTTCAACGAGCTGTACGAGCAGAGCCGGCACCTGCTGAAGGACGACGCCCTGCTGGTCATTGAGGGCAAGGTCAACCGCGACGACTATTCAGGCGGCGTGCGGGTGACGGCCGAGCGGATCTATGATCTGGCCGGTGCGCGCACCCGCTTTGCCCAAGGGCTGAGTCTGGCTTGCAACGGCCATTCCAGTGGGCGCAAGCTGGCCGAATTGCTTTCGCCCTACAAAGTGCAGGAGGGTGGATGTCCAGTGTGGGTGGATTACCAAACTACCAAAGCCTGCTGCCGGGTCAGGCTGGGAGAAGACTGGCGGGTGCGGCTGGATGACCGCTTGATCGAGTCACTGGGTGGCTGGCTCAGGCCCGAAGCGGTCAACGTGGTTTACTGACGAGTGTGGCGTGGATAAACAAAACCACCAATTCATGACCTTTCTACAACAAACTATTGACAAGTAGATCGCAATATTAGATTATTCTAATAACACTGAGGGCGCCGCAATGGCACTCGGTGTTGTCTCCTCCAATCCTCCTCCTTTGGTGGATTCTCTGCCCGGCTCTCGAGCCGGGCATTTTTTTGCCTGCTCGATCAGTCTGCTGGGTCGGAACCGGACGTCACGCGCTTCTCGAAGCTCAGGAATTCTCCGGACGTGTCTTCAGCATCCAGCCGAGTCACCCTGGCCTGCGGCGGACCCCCACGTGCCCAGTCGAGCATGGCCGATACCGTGTCATGGTCGCCCTGGACCACGGCCTCTACGGTGCCGTCAGCGCGATTTCTCACCCAGCCGGTGATGCCGAGTTGCTCGGCCTTCAGACGCATCGACTCCCGATACCATACGCCTTGCACCCGGCCATGGATGACAAGGCGCAGGGTCTTCATCGTTTACTTCACCTTCATGCCCGGGGCGGCGCCGGAATCGGGTGAAAGAATGAACAGGCCGGGCGTATCGCCAGAAGCCGCCAGCACCATGCCTTCGCTCATGCCGAACTTCATCTTGCGTGGCGCCAGATTGGCGACCATCACGGTGAGGCGTCCCACCAGTGACTCGGGTTCATAGGCCGACTTGATCCCCGCAAATACCTGGCGAGTCCCGAGTTCGCCAAGGTCGAGCGTCAAGCGCAGCAACTTGTCGGCCCCTTCGACGAGTTCGGCACTGGCTATGCGCGCGATGCGCAGATCTATCTTGCTGAAGTCGTCGATGCTGATCGTGTCGGAAATCGGTGTGCCGGCGACCAGCTGTGCTGCATGGACTTGAGCTTCTGCGTGGCGTACCGGCGCAGGGGCAGCCGTGGGTTCGAGATTCTGCTTATTGGCGTCTACCATGGCTTCGATGGATTTGGGGTCGATGCGGGTCATGAGATGGCTGTACTCGTTGATGCGGTGGCGGATGAACAGGCTCTGCGCATCGTCCCAAGTCAGTGGCGGGATGTTGAGGAAGCCCTCGACCTGCTCCGCCAGTTTCGGCAGCACCGGCTTCAGGTACAGGGTCAGCAGGCGGAAGCAGTTCTGCGCGACCGTGCAAACTTCGTGCAGTCGATACACCGCTTCGGGTTTCTTCGCAAGTTCCCAGGGTTTTTCTTCGGCCACGTACTGATTGGCGCGATCGGCCAGCGCCATGATCTCGCGCAGAGCCTTGGCGAAATCGCGTGCCTCGTAATGCGCGGCAATTGTGCCGGCGGCGGCCTGGAACTCGCCGATTAGCTCGATATTCGCCACGCCATCGGCGAGCTTTCCTTCGAAGTTCTTGTGGATGAAACCGGCGGTGCGGCTGGCGATGTTGATGAACTTGCCGACCAGGTCCGAATTCACCCGGGCGACGAAGTCGTCTAGATTGAGATCGATGTCCTCCATCGAGCCGTTGAGTTTTGCCGCGTAGTAGTAGCGCAGCCACTCGGGATTCAGTTTCTGCGCGAGGTAGCTTTCGGCGGTGATGAAAGTGCCGCGCGACTTCGACATCTTCTGCCCGTTCACCGTCAGAAATCCGTGCGCGTATACCGCTGTCGGCAGGCGATGGCCGGAAAATTTGAGCATCGCCGGCCAGAACAGGGCGTGGAAATACAGGATGTCCTTGCCGATGAAGTGCACCAGTTCGGTTTTCGAATCGGCGCCCCACCAGGAATTGAAATCGAGACCGTTGTCCTTGGCGTACTTGGCGAAACTCGCCATGTAGCCGACCGGAGCATCGAGCCAGACGTAAAAATACTTGCCCGGTGCGCCGGGTATCTCAAAGCCGAAGTAGGGCGAATCGCGGCTGATGTCCCAGTTGTTGAGGCCGGAAGCAAACCATTCCTGCATCTTGTTGGCGGCTTCGTCCTGCAGCGCGCCAGAAGTCGTCCATTCGCGCAGGAAGGCTTCGCAATCTCCGAGCTTGAAGAAGTAATGCTCGGAATCCTTGTGCACCGGGGTTGCGCCCGACACGGCCGATACCGGATTCTTCAGTTCGGTCGGGTTGTAGGTCGCGCCACACACTTCGCAGTTGTCGCCGTACTGGTCGGCAGCGCCGCACTTGGGGCACTCGCCCTTGATGAAGCGGTCCGGCAGGAACAGGTTTTTCACCGGGTCGAACATCTGCGCGATGGTCTTGATATCGATCAGGCCGGCTTCCTGCAGGCGCAGATAAATGGCTGAAGCCAGTTCGCGGTTCTCGTCCGAATGCGTCGAGTAGTAGTGATCGAAGCTGATGTGGAAGCCGGCAAAATCCCGGGTGTGTTCGTCCCACACCCGGCCGATCAGGGTTTCGGGCGTGATGCCTTCCTTTTCCGCACGCAGCATGATCGCGGTGCCGTGGGTGTCGTCGGCGCACACATAGCGGCAGTCGTGGCCACGCATCTTCTGGAAGCGTACCCAGATATCAGTCTGGATGTATTCGACCAGATGGCCGAGGTGAATGCTGCCGTTGGCGTAGGGCAGGGCTGAGGTGACGAGGATTTGGCGGGACATGGAAACGGCCGGATGAAGACCACAGGGGGCACAGGAAGCCGCCATTTTACCCGGAGGGGACCAAACCCTGAAGGGAATGCATGGCCATGCAAGTCACGCGCGCCGGTGGAATGAATGGCAGTTAGAAGCGTGAGCCGGGCTGTTTCAGGAACTCGATTTCCTCTGCAGTGGACGGGCGCCCCAGAATTTCATTGCGATGCGGAAAGCGGCCGAAGCGTGCCACAACGTCGCGGTGCTGGCGCGCATAGTCCAGGAAACCATCGAAGAGCGTCCGTTCGTCGTCTGCGGCTTGGTGAGCCAGCTTCTCAAAAAGTGAAACGGACAGGTCCTGCATTTCATTCGATTCGGCGTGTTCCAGCGGCAGATAGAGGAACACCCGCTCGATAGCTGCCAGTTGCCGGTCTTCTCCATCTGTCACGGCTCTCAGGCTCAGGGCCAGGGCCTGCGGATCTGTGGCAAATGACTGGGGCTGGTTGCGGTGGATGTGGTGCGGAAACTGGTCAAGCACGATGACCAGGGCAAGCCGGCCGCGCGGGGAGTCGGCCCACTGGTCAAGCCGGCCTGCCGTTGCGGCAATCAGCGTATCGGAAAACCGTTCGCTCACATCCTGATCGTTCGCTGCTGACTTGCCGAACCAGAGCGTGCGCTGTCGCCTCGCGACCTCGGCTGCGCTGCCGGGTGGACCCAGCCAGAAGGCGAGCACATGCTCGGGTTGAACAGTCATGGCGGACTCAGTTGCTCGATCTAGAAAATATCGTCGGACAGATCGTTATGCGAGCCGTCACAGAACGGCTTGTCCTTGCTGTGTTTGCAGTTGCACAACCACACCGTGGTCTTTTCCTTGATGACGAACGACATCGGTTCCAGTCCGCTGCCTTCGTGCGAGCCGTCGCAAAACGGCTGTGTCATCGAGCGACCGCATGAACACCACCAGTATTCGCCGGGTTCGAGTTCGAGTTCGGCGGGATTGCGTTCATACACGACTGGCTCGGACATGCTTGTCTCCTGTAAAAAGAATCATTCTAGCCGCAACGGCCAACATGAAATCCGTACGGTTTTTGTGTCAATTCAGGGCATGGGTTGGGCAATCGATATGGATGGGCGAGGAGGGTGCGCCACAAGCAATGACGCCTTGCCAATTCCAGTGGAGGGGTAAAAAGGGGAAGTGGTCGGGGTGAGAGGATTCGAACCTCCGACTCCTGCGTCCCGAACGCAGTACTCTACCAGGCTGAGCTACACCCCGAGGCAGATGGCGGACTCAGCAACAGAAGCTGAATTCCAATTGTGAACACTAACGGGAATCTAAAACTACGCGGTCAAAAGCTACGGTCGACCGCGAAAGCCGCTAATTGTAGCAAAGCTGATTTGGAATTTGAATCGGGTAAACAAGAAATTGCTGCATTGGCAGTTTCGGCTTCGCGTTGTGCGGCTTCACGCGTGTATTGCAGGGCGCGGGTATCCTTGATGGCGGCGAGCACGCTCTGGAATTCGGTGAGGCCGCCATGCTCGATGGCCTGACGAATGCTGGCCGTTTGGTCGGCGGTACCATGCTTCATCGCATACAGCAGTGGCAGGGTGGGTTTGCCCTCAGCCAGGTCGTCGCCGATGTTCTTGCCGGTTTTCAGGAAGTCACCGGAATAGTCCAGCACGTCGTCGATCAGCTGGAATGCGGTACCGAGATGCATGCCATAGCGGGCCAGCGCCTGTTTTTCCTCTTCAGTGCCGCCTCCGATGACAGCCCCCAACCGGCCAGCGGCTTCGAACAACTTGGCCGTCTTGTAGCGGATGACGCGCAGGTAGTTTTCTTCGTCGATGTCGGGGTCGTGGCAGTTGAGCAACTGCAGCACTTCGCCTTCGGCAATGGTGTTGGTGGCGTCGGACAGGATGCGCATGACTTCCATATTTTCAACGCCGACCATCATCTGGAAGGCGCGCGAATACAGGAAGTCGCCGACCAGCACGCTGGCGGCATTGCCGAACAGCGCATTGGCCGTTTCGCGACCGCGCCGCAATTCTGATTCGTCGACCACGTCGTCGTGCAGCAGGGTGGCGGTATGGATAAACTCCACGACAGCAGCAAGCACGTGATGCGCATTGCCCTGATAGTTGAAGCAGCCGGCCGAAAGCAGAACCAATGCCGGGCGCAGCCGCTTGCCGCCGCTGTTGATGATGTACTCGGAAACCTGGCGGATGAGCACCACGTCGGAGTACAGGCTTTCGCGGATGGTTTGATCGACGGCACGCATGTCGTCGGCCAGGAAGGATTGCAGACTCTCCAGAGACACGATGATTAGGGACTTTAATTATTGGAAAACCTCGCTATGGTAGCAGTCTGTCCGTGGTTTATCACAGCATGGGTATGGTTAATCCCGGGCTGGGCGAGTCAAATTGTTTGACTCACGGCATGTTCGCCGCTAAAATCTCGCGCTTTCCTGGGTTCGAATTGGTTGGAGACCCCCATGTACGCAGTCATCAAAACCGGCGGCAAGCAATATCGCGTAAGCGCCGGTGACAAACTTAAAATTGAAAAGCTCGAAGCCGAGATCGGCAGCGAAATCACCTTCGACCAAGTGTTGATGGTGGGTGAGGGTGCCGACATCAAGATGGGCGCCCCGATGCTGCGCGGCGCCACGGTCACGGCCACGGTGCTGAACCAGGCACGCGGCGACAAGATCAAGATTTTCAAGATGCGCCGCCGCAAGCACTATCGCAAGAGCCAGGGCCATCGCCAGTACTTCACCGAAGTGCAAATCGGCGGCATCACCGCATAAGGAGAACATGACATGGCACACAAGAAAGCAGGCGGCAGTTCACGTAACGGCCGCGATTCGGAATCGAAACGCCTAGGCGTCAAGTGCTACGGCGGCGAACTGGTTCTGGCAGGCAACATCATCGTGCGTCAGCGCGGTACCCAGTTTCACCCCGGCGACAACGTCGGCATCGGCAAGGACCACACCCTGTTCGCCAAGGCACACGGTACGGTCAAGTTCGAAGTCAAGGGCGCTGCCCGTCGCCGCACGGTTCGCATCGAGCCAGTCGCGGCCTGAGTTGATTTGAACTGAGCCTGACTCAGTCAGCATAAAAGCCCTGTCCGCCGGATGGGGCTTTTTTGTTTGTGGCACATTTGATACTGATATACCCAATATGAAATTTATCGACGAAGCGAAGATCCAGGTGCTGGCAGGCAAGGGTGGTGACGGCAGCGCTTCGTTTCGCCGTGAAAAATTCATTCCCAAGGGTGGCCCGGATGGCGGTGACGGTGGCCGCGGCGGCAGTGTGTTTGTGGTGGCTGACCGCAATATCAATACGCTGGTTGAATTCCGCTTCAAGCGCATCTTCAAGGCGCAAAAAGGCGAAAACGGGCGGGGCGCGCAATGCTATGGGAAATACGGCGAGGATCTCACCGTCCGCGTGCCGGTCGGCACCGTGTTCACCGATATCAACAGCGGCGAGGTGGTGGCCGACCTGGCGGAGGATGGGCAGACGGTTTGTCTCGCCAAGGGCGGCAAGGGTGGGCTGGGAAACCTGCATTTCAAGTCCAGCATCAACCGCGCACCGCGCCAGCACACGCTGGGCGAGCCGGGCGAGGAATGGGAACTGGCGCTGGAATTGAAGGTGCTGGCCGATGTGGGCTTGCTGGGCATGCCCAATGCAGGGAAATCCACTTTTATCCGTGCCGTCTCGGCAGCGCGCCCGAAGGTGGCGGATTATCCGTTTACCACGCTGGCGCCCAATCTCGGTGTGGTGCGGGTCGACAGCGAACGCAGTTTTGTCATAGCCGACATTCCGGGGCTGATCGAAGGCGCGGCGGAAGGCGCCGGCTTGGGGCATCAGTTCTTGCGCCACTTGCAGCGCACGCGGGTGCTGCTGCATCTGGTCGACATTTCACCGCGTTGGGAAGGCGGCGATCCGGTACACGAGGCACGCGCCATCGTCGAGGAGCTGCGCAAGTACGACCAGGCACTGTTTGAAAAACCACGCTGGCTGGTGTTGAACAAGATCGATATGGTGGACGAGGCCGAGCGCCAGGCAGTGGTCGATCAGTTTGTAAAAGACTACGGCTGGCAGGGGCCGGTGTTCGTGATATCGGCGCTGGACGGAACGGGGTGCAGCGCGCTGACATTTGCCATCATGGATTATCTTGCAACGCAGTCTGCGACGCACATCGAGGACGCGCCTGCGGCGGATGTGCCCCCCGCGGATTAAGCTTCCCGGGATGCTTCGGGTGTCGGCACATCGTCCGCCATCCGCTTCCAGTCGTTTTCCTGCAGGGTGACCTGATACTTGGCCCAGCGGGCGAATTCCATCAAGCTGCAGTGCCCTTTCTTGCGGCGGCAGGTGCCGGCGACGCCCTTGAAGTGAATCACTTTTTCACCGGTCTGTTCGTCGGCGACGATTTTTGCCAGCTGGCGCACGCCCCAGGTGCGTCCATAAGCGCCGTTGCTGTAGAAAAATCCCACTTTCAGTTCGTCCGTGCTCATGTCGTGATTCGCCGGTAAATATCGGTGACTTTGAGCGGCAATTGTCGCACGTCATCCAGAATGATGTAGCGTGCCGCACCGTACATGTGCGGCAGGTAGTCGCGCGCCTCGCGGTCGAGCGTGATGCAGAAGGGGTGGATGCCAGTGCGGCTGGCTTCCTGCAGCGCCATGCGCGTATCCTCGACGCCGTATTCACCGCGGTAGACGTCGAAATAATCGTCGGGGCGGCCGTCGGACAGCGTGACCAGCACACGAGTCTTGGCTTCGACCTGGTTTAAGAGCTTGGTCATGTGCCTCAGTGCGAAGCCCATGCGGGTGTATTCCTGCGGGCGGATCCCGGAGATGCGCGCCTTCACCTCGTCGCTGTAACGTTCGTCGAAGGTCTTGATGCGGAACAGCTCGCAGCGCTTGCGCGTGGTGCCGGAAAAGCCGTAGATCGCGTAGCGGTCGCCCAGCAGTTCCAGCGCCTCGCACAGGAGAATCAACGACTCGCGCTCGGCCTCGTTGATCCAGCCCTTGGTCGAGCCGCTCATGTCCACCAGGAAGGCCACCGCGATGTTGCGCTCGGCGCGGTGCAGCCGAACGAACAGGCGGTCGCTCATTTCGCGGCCGTCCTTCGCATCGGCGAGCGCCTCGATCAAGGCGTCGAGGTCGATTTCGTCGCCCTGGGTCTGGCGCTTGTCGAGGCGGTTCTCGTCGCGCAGCGCCTCGAACTTTCTGCGCAGATGCTTCACTACGCCGGCGTACTTGTCGAGCGTGTCGCGATAGAAGCTGTCGTGAACCGGGGTGACCGTTTTCTCCCGCATCACGCACCAGTTCTTGCGGTAATGCTGGCGGCCGTGGTCCCACTCGGGAAACAGCTCGGCGCCTTTCTCGTGATAGGTGCCGTGCCATACTGAATCGGGATCTTCCGGTTGGTCGAAAACGAGATTCGGGTCGTATTCGCCTTCGCCTGCGGGGGACAGGTACTCCGGCGGGATCTCGCCGAAATCGAGATAGACCGAGGTCAGCAGTTGCTTGACACCTTCTGGCGGAGCGATCGGGGCATCGTCGAGGGTGATGTCGAAGTCGAGCAGGCCGTTTTCGTCGCGCGGTATGACGTCGATATCGGGTTTCCGAGGCGATGCCGATTTCTCTGGGGGCTCAGCGGCGGTGTGCTCCTCCAGCAGATCCGCAAGCTTGATCCGGAGCCGTGCCTTTTCCTTATCCAGGCGGGCGGCGCGAGAACTGGCGACGGCGTCCGGACGCAATTCCCCTTGATGGCACCAAGCCTGGAAATCAGGCAGGTGATAGGCGGTGTCGAGCAGGCTGAGGCTGTCCTCGACCTGGGCATCGGCCAGGCTCAGGCGATCGGCCAGCGGCTGCCAGACAGCAGGGAGCGCGTCCCCCAGCATCCCCATCAGCCGCCGGATCTCGCGATGCAAGCCCGGCAGCTCGCGGCCGATGCAGGCGGTCAGACGCAGGGTTTCCAGGGCGTTGAATTGCTGCAGGGCGCGATCGGGGTGGGGGTAGCCGGCGCAGGCGGCGGCGATGTCGACGCGCAGGGTGCCGAAGCGGGTCTGGGCCCACAACAGCGCCACGGTGGCCTTGGCCAGCTTGAAATTGTCGTCGCGGCTGGCCAGTCGGCTAGTGATGGCGGGCAGGACGATTTTCTCGCTGTCGGTGTAGATGCTGTCGCCCTGTTCGATCTTGAGCTTGCGGCCGGACAGACCGCACACAAAATTGCCCAGCACGCCGGAGATGTCGTCGAACAGTGCGCCTTCGGTGTGGGTCTGACCAGTCCGCGCATAGACATCGACCTGCTCGGCCACCGACAGCGCGGCGTAGATGCCGGCCCGGTCGTACGTGTCACAGAGCTGAACCGCCCAGGCTTCGATGGCGCGGGGATCGAGCCGGCGGAGCAGGTCCGGCGCCCGTTTGGCGAAATGGAAAGCGAGCGTAATGTGGGTGCTGGCGATACGCTTGACCCAGTCGAGGGCGAAGTCCTGTTCCTCACGTTCCAGCTTTGAAAACGCCCGGGCCACCGGCCCGACAGCATGGAAGGTGAACTCGGTCTCCAGCCAGACATCGAGGAGAGGTTCGATATCGCCGCGCGTCAGATGCTGGCTGGCCATGGCAACCCGGCTTCGCTTCAGAAGAGCGAGGAGGACAGTTCCCGGATCGCCGCAAGCATGTCGGCATCATCGGTGACGGCTTGGGCCACCGCGCTTCGGCAGGCCACGACCGGGTCGACGCCGCTGGAGATCAACTTGCCGGCGTGCACGAGCAGACGGGTGGAGGCGCCTTCCTCCAGGCCGCTTCCTTTCAGGTTGCGTGTCATCTGGGCGAACTTGACCAGTTTTTCCGCCATGCCAGCCTCGACCCCGGATTCGGTGACGACGATGCGGCGCTCCAGTTCGGCCGCGGGATAGTCGAATTCGAGTGCGACGAAACGCTGCCGGGTCGACTGCTTCAGATCCTTGAGCACGCTCTGGTAGCCGGGGTTGTAGGAAATGGCGAGGCAGAACTCGGGCGGTGCCTCGACGACCTGGCCAAGCTTTTCCATCGGCAGGGTGCGGCGGTCGTCGGCCAGCGGATGGATCACCACCATGGTGTCCTTGCGCGCCTCGACGATTTCATCCAGGTAGCAGATGCCGCCGCAGCGAACCGCGCGGGTGAGCGGGCCGTCGACCCACACCGTTTCACCGCCCTTCACCAGAAAGCGGCCCACCAGGTCGGAGGCGGTGAGGTCATCGTGGCACGATACCGTGATCAATGGGCGCTTCAGTCGCCACGCCATGTGCTCCATGAAGCGGGTCTTGCCGCAGCCGGTGGGACCTTTCAGCAGTACCGGAATCTGCTGGCGGTAGGCGGCCTCGAACAACTGGATTTCGTCGCCGACAGCTTCGTAATACGGTTCTTTTTCGATGAGGTGATGCGCGGGATCGAGGGTGCGGGCGTTCATGTTCGGCGGTGCCTTTTCAGAAACAGCCCGATTGCTGCTTTTTGCTTTCAAGGGTTTTGACTTCCTGGTTCCACTTGTCCATCTGTTCCTGGGTGTAGCCCTTGCGGTGTGCCTTGTCCATCATGTCGAGCACGCTTCCCAGCTTTTCGGAAAGCGAATCGCACTCGCGTGCGGAGCCCTTCACGGCCGCCTTGCTGGACGATTTGCCCTTTGACGGACGCTTCGCTTCGGGCGCGGGCTGAGCATCCTGCCGGGCCGGCTGCGTTGGCGCGGACTGGCTGCGAATGGGCGTAGGTGCTGGGTCGGGCAGCGGAGCGGGATCGATTTCTAGCTTCTGCGCTTCCTTGGCATTGCGGCAAGGCAGGTTGGAATACGTGACCTTGCCCTGCGCATCGATGCACTTGTTGAGCGTGTCTGCCCCAGCGCTGCTTGTCAGCGCCAGGCCGGCCAAAGCTGTCAACACGATCAAGTGCCGCATCGGTTCAAAGCTCACCCGAGTATTTGTCATCCTCAACAGCCATTTTTTGCTTGAATTCGGCTTCTTGATTCTGTGCGGCCAGGGCACGCTTGCGTTCCAGACGTTTTTCATACGCGCCCGGGTGTTGTTCGATGAAATCTTCGCCGAAGAGTGCGTGGCGCAGAAAGTTCAGGCCGAAGTCGAGCAAGGCCTCATCGTCGGCAACCAGCATCGCCATGATTTCGATCGGGATGTTGTAGGTTTCGTTGAAGCTCGGGCTCATGACGAATGCACGAAAGCGATCCATGTCGTAGCTCGCCATGAAAAACAGCTGGTTGGAAACCGGCGTGGGTTTGCCGATGGCGGGACCGGCCGATTTGCGCTTGACGACCAGTTGGCGCCAGGCATGTGCTTTCTGATCGTACTCGACCACACCCTGTTCGGCGCGGTATTGTTCTATGGTTTGCGTCTTGTCTTCCAAATGACCGAGGCAGTGCTTTTCTTTGACCATGGCGTAGGCACTGCGGTCGACGTATTCATCCGAGCGGCGCATGGTCAGCAGGGCGACCGGGTAATAGCGACATGCGGTGGGCCGGTCTTCGTAGACACCACAGCCTTCCGGCGTCATGAACTGGCAGGCTGTACCCCCTTCGACCGGATTCAGCTTGATGCCGGGCATGCCATCCTTGTCCATCTCGAAGGGCAGCGAATACTGCTTGAGAAATTCGCCCGATGACATGTCCAGGCGTTTCTTCAGGCGCAGGACGTCGTAGGGGGTCAGCGGAATGTCGATGTTGCTGCAGCAGGCGTTCCAGCATTTGACGTTGCGATGGCAACGAAACTGGAATGACGTATTTTCCCCCAGCATATTGGGTTTGACCGGGCTGCCCGCGAAGGGGGAGTCCTCGATCATGTCCTTGAATTCGTCTTCGTTCATTTCAAACTACCTTTCGGGGGAGAACCCCACATCTGTAACACACACACGAAAGCGCTGTTTGTAACGCGGTTTACTAGGTTACGCGCTTTCGGCTGGATGCTAAACCTTGTCGGCCTTGCAGTTTTTTAACACTTGAAAAAAACCGGGCGCCATGAAGGCGCCCGGAGTTCACTGACTGACTAAATAATTAGTGAGCAGCGGGCTTGAACAGCTTGGACTTGTCGACAATATCCACGTGGGCGCGCTTGAAGCAATTCCACTGCTTGGAGTTCTTGTCGTAGACCGAGTTCACGAAGCAATGCCAATTCTCTTCATCGACAAAGTTCTTGTCCATGCGGTAGTAGAAGCCGGGGTAACGGCTTTCCTGACGGAACTGGATGTGCTTCATGTGGGCTTCCGCCGTCAGGATACGGTGGTAGTTTTCCCAGGCGCGGAGCAGTTCGTGCAGATCCTTCGCACGCATCTTCTCGGCGTCTTCCTTCAGCATGTTCAACTTTTCTTCCGCCACGCCCAGCATGTTGGCGTTGGTGGTGTAGTAGGTTGCGACACCCGCCACATACTCGTCCATGATCTTCTGCAGACGGAACTGCAGCATCTTGGGCGTGATGTAGTTGGGGTTGACGTCGATCGCCGTGGTGTAGTCCTTGAACTCAAGGAAGGTACGCACCGGCTTGTAGATGTCTTCCACCAGTTGCTCGACGGAGGTGTCGAGTTCGGGTTTGAAATCCTTGTTGTCGATGCAGTACTTGACCATGGACTTGGCACACATGCGGCCTTCGGCGTGTGAGCCGGAGGAGAACTTGTGGCCGGATGCGCCCACGCCGTCGCCGGCGGTGAACAGACCGTTGACCGTGGTCATCGAGCGGTAGCCCCAGTTCCAGCCCTTGGGCAGGTGAGCCGGGATCTTGTCAGCATCGGCGTGATCTTCGGAGGTCGGTGCGCCCACATCGGTCGGACCCGACACCCAGATGCCGCAGCAGCCGGAGTGCGAACCCAGCAGGTAGGGCTCGGTCGGCATGAGTTCGGAGTTCTTCTTCTCCGGCTCGATGTTCTCGCCCACCCAGATTCCACACTGGCCGACGCACATGTCGAGGAAGTCTTCCCAGGCTTCAGCTTCCAGGTGCTTCACTTCGCGCGGGGTCAGCGTTTCGCGCAGTTTGGCGAGCGCGGTCACGGTGTCCATGTAGATGGGGCCGCGGCCTTCCTTCATTTCCTTCAGCATCAGGTGGTTACGCAGACACGATGCGGGAACGGCTGCCTGCCCGTAGGGGGGGTAGTCGTTCAGCAGTTCCTTGTTCTTCACCATGTAGACTTCGCCGTAGGCGTTGACGGCCTGCGCCTTGAACAGCAGGAACCATGCGCCAACCGGACCGTAACCGTCCTTGAAACGGGCGGGCACGAAGCGGTTTTCCATCATGGTCAGCTCGGCGCCGGCTTCGGCAGCCATCGCGTAGGTCGAACCTGCGTTCCATACCGGATACCAGGCACGGCCGGTACCTTCACCGACCGAACGCGGACGGAAGATGTTCACGCAACCGCCAGCCGCCAGCAGAATCGCCTTGGCCTTGTACACCACGACTTTGTGGTCGCGGGTCGAGAAGCCGACGGCACCGGCGATGCGGTTGGGGTCGTTCTTGTCGTTG
>Ga0209254_10001630_pt1 | contig 20259 bp, 14 predicted proteins | sample FrelakmetDIP11DI_FD_187148 | JGI IMG/M metagenome (GOLD analysis project Ga0209254, IMG submission 187148) | Freshwater lake sediment microbial communities from the University of Notre Dame, USA, for methane emissions studies - DIP11 DI (SPAdes)... | ecosystem: Environmental > Aquatic >...
CATGCTTGCGAGGATCGAGCGTCTTCAGCCTGTTTTGAATGCTTTCATCACGGTGACCTCTCGTTTGGCTCGGAGTCAGGCGAGGCAAGCGGAGAAGGAGATCTCGAAGGGACACTATCGAGGACCTCTGCACGGCATTCCCATAAGCGTTAAGGATCTTTATTACACCGCAGGAATTCGAACGACCGGAGGCTCGAAGATCCTCCGGAATTTCTTTCCTCGAGAAAACGCCACTGTGATTGACCGGCTTTTTGCTGCAGGGTGTGTATTGCTCGGGAAGAACAACCTCCATGAGTTCGCCTACGGTGTCACTAACCAAAATCCCCACTTCGGGCCTACGTTTAATCCATGGGATTTGAAGAGAATCCCCGGAGGATCCAGCGGCGGAAGCGCTGTCGCCGTCAGCACCGCTCTGTCTCTGGCCTCTCTGGGGACAGATACAGGGGGGTCGATTCGTATTCCTGCAGCGGCCTGCGGCGTGGTGGGCCTAAAGCCAACGCAGGGGCTAGTTTCCCTCCAGGGAATTATTCCATTGTCATTCAGCCAGGATCATGCAGGGCCTCTGTGCCGATCCGTAGAAGACATCGCGCTCGTGCTTCGCGTGATCGCCGGAAGGGACCGGGAAGACCCGAACCGTCTGGAGGAGAGGGAGACTTTCCGCTTACGCAACCTTCGAAAGGGAGTCCGTGGAATTCGGATCGGTGTGCCAAAGCAGTATTTCTTCAATCGGCTGCAGAAGGAGGTCCGGAGCCACGTCCTGGCCGCCCTGAAAAACCTTGAAGCATTGGGCGCAAAGAGCGTTGAGGTAAACCTAAAGTTCATGGATGAAACAGAGCACCTTTCCTTTGAGATCGTAATCGCCGAGGCAGTGGCCTATCACTGGAAGTGGCTCAAGAAAAGAGGGAAGGATTACGGCGAGGATGTCCGTTCAAGAATGGAGGGAGGGTTCGGTCAACTGAGTCGCACGTATTTAGAGGCGCAACAGAGACGGCAACTCTATGCCGAGTCTTTCGAGCATGTTCTGGAGTCTGTCGATGTATTGGTGGCCCCCACACTCCCTGTCGTTGCTCCACGCATAGGAGAGGACGAGGTGAGAGAAGACCGGGCTGTGGAAGATGTTCGTGCCGCCCTTCTGCGATTGACCCGTCCAGGCAACCTAACGGGCCTACCCGCTCTCTCCATCCCCTGCGGATTCTCAATGGATGGACTTCCCATTGGGTTGCAGTTGATTGGCCGCCGGTTTGGCGAGGGAACGATCCTGCGCGTCGCCTATGCCTACGAACAAGCAACACCCTGGCATCGCATGTTTCCACCCGACCCACCGACAACGGCAGAGAAAGGGGCCAGTGTTGCGTCTCAGAAATAGATGAAGCTCCCCGCCTGCCTGCCTACCGCAGGCAGGCGTAAGGCCCTTTCGATATCCCCACCTGCCCTTGGATTAGAATTATCTATGCGTGTTATTTCTGAGACAGCAGACTGGGAATCCTTGAATCTGATCAATGAAAGAAATGCTGCGGGAGGGTTTCTGTCGGGTATTGGAGAAGAAGACAACCCTGGTTTCCGTCGCAACCAGAGAACACTTTTTAAGCTCCTTCGTGGATCCACGTCCTGAAGGAAGGGTTTGGAGAATTCCTTTTCTCACTCCCTCATTGATTTTCTGGGTTTCATTTTCGAGACAAGCTTGTAAACGTTCTTGTACATCTCTATCCAGTCTTCCCGGAACTTTTCGTAACGGTATGATTCCCTCTCCTTGAGTCCCAGGGTCTCGATCAACAGATAGCAGGTGCTGAGATGAGAGGAGATGATGACATTCCGTAGCTCGTTGAGTTCGGGAGACATATCCTTTAACTCCATAATCAGCCTCCTTTACAGGAAAGAGATTCTTTTCATAATGTGCAACGGAGATTAACAGATTCGGACCTCACGGTCAATAGCGAACCTGCTTGAAATCAATAACTTGTCCGAGATCGTTCAAAGCAAAATCACAAAAGGAAGCCGGGCAAGAGGGGAGGGCCCCCTCGTGAAGAAAGGCTATTTCAGCATCAACCTTACGAGAGTCACACCGTCGGAGAGTGGAACCGAGGTAAATCCCAGTTTCTGACAGAGGTGGAGCATTCGCTTGTTTTCCGACAGCACCATTCCGTAAAACTCCTCTAACCCCTTTTCCTGTGCAATACCAATGAGAATATCCATAAGCTTGTAGCCGAGGCCCTTTCCCTGATATCGATCATGGACAACCACTGCAAATTCTCCCTTTTTGAAGTTAGGTTCGATCATGAGCCCTCCGAGACCAATGAGCGTTCTATTCGGGTCTTCCTTGATTTCGACTGCCATCGTCATTTCTCGGTCATAATCGATGTTACATAGTTTGATCAGCATCTCATGGGTGATGGTCCGGATGATCTGAAAGAATCGTTCCTTGAGAGTATCTTCCGAGAGGGAGGAAAGCATATCGCGCACCCGAGGTTCGTCTTCGGGTTTGATGGGTCTGAGAAGGACCTCTGTGCCGTCGGAGTCTCTCCAGGACATCACGTACCGGGTGGGGTAGGGGGCGATGACCAGGTGGGGGTAGGACGATTTGTAGTCGAGGCAATCCTTGTCGATAATGATTCTGGCTGCGAGGGCAAAGGCGTGACCCTTCGAGATGGCAAGTGGATTCACGTCCATTTCAGAGATCTCTGGAAAGTCCGAAATAAGATTTGAGAAGCTGACAATGATCTGTTCCAGCTCTCGAAGATCTGCGGGAGGTTTGAGACCCGATCCCTGGACCATTTTATAAACGCCCGTCTCCTCGATGAGCCTCCTCGCAAGCGCTTGATTGAGGGGGGGCAGGCCAATAGAAAAATCTTTGAAGATTTCAATCCCGACGCCTCCGATCCCGAAGACGATGACGGAACCGAAATCCTTATCCTTCTTGGCCCCCAGGAAAATCTCGTAGTCGATCTTCTCGATCATCTTTTGGACCACCATTCCCTCCAAACTTGCTTTCGGAGCATATCCTCTTGTTCTTTGGAGAAGCCTCTCATATTCGAACCGAAGTTCTTCGTCGCAGTGGATTCCCGTGACGACACCTCCCACATCACTTCTGCAGATGATCTCCGGTGAAACGATCTTCAGCACAACAGGATACCCCATGTGGTTGGCTTGGGAGACCGCTTCCTCGACACTTTGGGTGATCTCTGCTTGGACCGCAGGGATTCCATACGTGATCAGAAAGCGGAACGATTCCTTTTCATTCAGAATCACTTTCCCCTGCTTGACCGCTCTTCGGATAAAGGCCTTCAGGTTGTTTTTGGCAGGAGCTTGGTTAATGGTCAACTCGGCAGGGGTCTCATACTGGATCTCGAGGCTCTTTTTGTAATGATACATAGACAGGTATGCCTTAACGGCATCTTCGGGGGTATCATACGTGGGAATCGCATTCTGGAACAGGATGTCTTTTCCTTCTTGAACTTCCTTTCCGCCGATCCAAGCTGCGATCATGGGCTTCCACGTTTCTCGAGCGATGTCGGAAAGGGTTTTTGCGAGTTCCTTAGGACGTGGCGTATCCTGCGACGTGTAGATGATCAATATCCCGTCCACGCCTGGATCATCCAGGAAGATCCTAATGACCTCCTCATACCTCTTCAGATCGGAATCCCTGAATACATCCACAGGATTCACTTTGCTCCAATAGGGAGGAAGGAGTGAATCCAGATTTCTTATGCTCTCCTCCGACAACTCTGCCACTTCTCCTCCCAAGGCGATTAACGCGTCGGTTGCCATGACTGCGACGCCACTGGCATTCGTGACAATCGCAAGACGGGGGCCTTGGGGAAAATGTTTTGCATGGAGAACTCGAACCGTGTTGAAGAGGTCTGCCACCTCTTTGACCCGGACAATGCTCACTCTCTTGAAGGCCGCTTCGTAGACCTGGTCGTTCGTGACCAAGGATCCTGCATGAGACAGGGCAGGAGCGGGTTTGTCTGTGAAGCGGCCTGGTTTGACGACAACAATCGGTTTATAGCGGGCAAACCCTTTTACGGCGCTCACAAATCTCTTGATGTCTCCCGTTCCTTCTTCCATGTAGAAGACAATGCTTCGGGTATGGGAATCACTGCTCAGGAAGTCAACAAGGTCACCAAAGTCCACATCGACCATGGATCCGAGGGAGACAAAGATGCTGAAGCCGGCATGGGCCAAAGTCGCCCAATCAAAGATGGCTCCTCCTAAGGCTCCACTTTGGGATATGAACGCGATGTTTCCCTCCCTGGGGGGGGCTTTCAGAATAGAGGCATTAAGGCCAATCGAGGGCCGAATGATTCCTAGGCAATTCGGGCCAATAATCCTCATGCCGAATTTATCTCTGATGTCCCGGATCTGTTCCTCTAACTTCTTCCCTTCTTCTCCCACCTCCCTAAAGCCGGCAGAGACGATAATGATTCCCTCCACTTCGACTTCACCGCATGCTTGTACCATAGAAGGGACCGTAAGTGCGGGGGTCGCAATGACAGCCAAGTCCACATGGGCGGGGACATCTGAAATGGTGGGGTAGCAGGGAAGGCCGAGGGCCTTCTTTCTTCGGGGATTGACGGGAAATATCTTTCTTTCAAGAGACCAATAATGGAGATTTTCGAGAAGCGTCCGTCCGGTGCTCCCTTCCTTCTCCGTGGCCCCAATCAGAGCGACCGTCTCAGGATTCAACATCCGATTGATGTCGCCTTTTCGCATAACAACGCATCCCGTCGGTGTTGACTAATACAAACGCATTAATCAGATTGTCATACTCTCTCGCCCGCTACGCCCTGTACACCATGCGGTGCAGGGCTACGCTCGAGCCCGCAGAGATCACTGAGAAGATATGCTTGGTCTGATTTCCTGAGAGGGGAAATCAAACCAAGGTCTCGCTTTTCAGAACACGCCCATGTCAGCTTGAGTCGAATCGTCCTCTCAACGAGTCGACTCAAAAACTCCAGCCCTCCGTGATCTCTGTACACTCTGTGAGAGACACAGTGGCATTTAATTGCGGCTATGCCACGCTGCGATCTTTGTGCGAGAGGAAAACACCCCCCCCACCCTTTAGGCCGGGGAGTCGAAGGGTTGACCTCAGTCCCTTGTCTCACGTTTGTTACTTCCAAGCCGGTATCCTGATAGCAGTGTACTTGATTTGTTTGGGATATGCAATCATACCCGACTGGCCGGAGACACGACGGACTAAGGGGTGAAAGAAGTTGTTTTTATTTTTTCAGGAGAGCCTGAGCTTTCGTGACCACGTTCTCCACGGTAAATCCGAGCTCTCGCATCACGACGCCTCCGGGAGCTGAAGCGCCGAAGCGGTCCAAGGCTATGACCCCGCCATGGTCGCCCACATACCGATGCCATCCTTGTGACACCCCAGCCTCCACGGCGAGACGCACCTTGACCGAGGGCAATAACACTGAGTCGCGGTAGTCTTTGGGTTGCCTATCGAACAACTCCCAACTGGGGATGGAGACAACGCGGGCATTCACATGCTCCGCCGACAATTTTTCGCGGGCCTCAAGGACGAGGTGAACTTCCGACCCACTCGCCATGAGAATCATATCCGGCCTGCCGTCCGAAGCATCGATCAAGACATACGCGCCTCGGCGTAGCCCCTCCGCAGAGGCGTATTGGCCTCGATCCAAGGTCGGAACATTTTGACGGGTCAGGATCAGAACCACGGGCTGGTGATTTGCTTCCATGGCCACTCGCCAGGCAAGAGCTGTTTCGTTTGCATCGCAAGGACGAATCACCATTACGTTGGGAATCGTCCGGAGTGCAGCGACATGCTCAACGGGTTGATGGGTCGGGCCATCCTCACCCACGCCAATGCTATCGTGGGTGAAGACATAAATCACATGCTGTTTCATCAAGGCGGCCAAACGAATGGCAGGTCGCACATAGTCGGAGAAGACGAGAAACGTTGCTCCAAAAGGGACAAACCCTCCATGGGCGGCAATTCCGTTCAGCATGGCTCCCATGGCATGTTCTCGGACACCGAAATGAATGTTCCGTCCCTCATATCCCCACACGTCACCGACCGCACCCTGTCGGTCTCCTTCTGGCCTCTGGGGGTTTTGAAAGTCGCCCATGGCCTGAAGAGTGGTGTTTGTGGAAGGGCTTAGGTCGGCTGATCCTCCGATCAGCATAGGAACTTTCTTGGCTAAAGCATTCAGGACTTTTCCCGAAGCGGCTCGGGTCGCCAGTCCTTTAGAGTCTGCAGGAAAGGTGGGCAACTCCGCATCCCAATCTTTGGGAAGTTGACCGGTCGTCCTCTGTTCGAGCTCTCTGGCGAGATTAGGATGTGCCTTCTGGTATGCGGAGAGATTGGTATTCCAGTCGGCTTCTGCCTGTTTGCCGCGCTCGACCGCCCTTCGAAAATGTTGAATCGCTTCCTCTGGGACATAAAAGGCCGGTTCAAGAGGCCAACCGAGATGTTGTTTTGTCAATTTGACTTCCTCCGCTCCCAGAGGTGCTCCATGAGCCTCAAAGGTGTCCTGCTTATGGGGAGCCCCATAACCCAGATGGGTCCGGACCATGATGATCGACGGACGGAGAGATTCGTTTTGTGCGTTGAACAGGGCCTGTTCGAGGGCCTGCAAATCGTTCCCATCGTCGACCTCCTGGACATGCCAGCCATAAGCCTCAAAGCGCTTGGCCCGATCTTCAGTGAAGGTGAGGCTGGTTGCCCCGGCCAGGGAGATGAAATTGTTGTCGTAGAGGCAGATCAGTTTGCCCAATCTCAGATGTCCGGCGAGGGATGCAGCCTCAGCAGCGACCCCTTCCATCAGGTCACCATCGCTGACGATGGCATACGTGGTATGATCGATGATCTCAAAACTAGGCCGATTGTAACGCGCTGAAAGATGTTGTTCGGCAACTGCCATTCCTACGCCATTGGCAAAACCCTGCCCGAGAGGACCTGTGGTCACCTCGATGCCGGAGGAGAGGTCCCGTTCAGGATGACCTGGGGTTGTGCTTTCCCACTGCCGAAACTGTTTAATCTGCTCGAGGGGTTGGTTGTACCCCGTAAGAAAGAGAAGACTGTAGAGCAGCATCGAACCATGACCTGCTGAGAGGACAAACCGGTCGCGATTGAACCAGGGTGGATTGCTGGGGTTGTGCCTGAGGAATCGTGTCCAAAGGACATAGGCCATGGACGCTGCTCCCATGGGCATGCCCGGGTGACCGGAGTTGGCCTTTTGAATGGCGTCGATGGATAGAAACCGGAGGGTGTTGATACAGAGATGATCGAGTGCGGATGACGTGGGTGCGCTCGGGGATGACTTATTCATGGTGTTTCTCCTTCTTCCCAAACGTGTGTATGGCCAACATCGCCGCTCCGACGATACCTGCATTCTCTTTGAGTTTTGACGGTAAAATCTCGAGACCTTGAGTCGAAGCGACAAAGGCCCGTTGAAATACACCTTCTGCCACCCGATGGACTAATTCCGGGACCCCTTCGATGACGCCTCCTCCGAGAATGAGACGGCTGGGGTTGAACGCATGAACCAGACTCACCGAACCGGCAATGAGAGCCTCAGCCACCTTGTCAATGAGTTGTTTTGCCAGAGAGTCGCCTGTTTGGGCAGCACGAGCAACGGTTTCAGCAGTGATCGACTCTCGTTTTCCTCCAACCATCTTTAAAAGGGTACTTCCAGCGGAAGGATCGCGGGCAACGGCCTCCTGGGCGTGGCGCGCGATGGCCCAGCCTCCTGCCAAAGCTTCGAGACATCCCCGATTCCCACAGGTGCAGGATGGGCCGTTCCAATCAATAACGAGATGCCCAATTTCACCTGCTGCATTGGTCGAGCCAGAGAGGACCTTTCCACCGCTAACAACCCCTCCACCGATGCCCGTTCCAACGAAGAGGCAAATGAGATCGTTGCATCCTTGTCCGGCTCCGTGGATCCATTCTCCCCAAGTGATGGCCCGGACATCATTTGCGATCACGACAGGAAACCCTAAGGCCTGACTCAAATCGCGCTGGAAAGGAACATCCCGCCAGTCAAGGTTGGGAGCGAAGAGTACGTTCCCTTCTTTGGGATCGATCTGACCGGCAAGGCCTACCCCCACACCGACGGGTACGGAAGCGATGGGATCCAACAACTCGTGCACGGTGGCCACAATGTCAGCTTTGATCAGAGTGGGTCCACCCTTGACATGGGTCAACCTTCTTAGACGATGCCGGATGTGTCCCCCCGACTGAACGAGACCCACGTCGGTCTTGGTGGCACCCAGATCAATTCCGATAGCCCAAATATCGGTGGGTTGCATAGGCGATCCTCAAGGAACTCAGAGCATCATGACGAGGAGTGCAGAGCACTTCACTTATAGCCCCATCAGGTTATTTATTCAATGCCTGCCTGCGGTAGGCAGGTCCGCCCGTGGCAATTACCCGTCCAGGGTGAAACGCCACTTGCAGAACGTATCTTTGGGATGAGGATCCGGCGGAGCGAAGAGACATTCCACCCGGATCCGTGGATCAATCTCTTCGACGAAGCTGATAAACTCCCCTCGATGCATCTCTTTGCAGACGTATTCGTCCAAACCTCTTCGAAGTCGGGCTTCCTGGACCGGACAGGATGGAACACTGATAATGACCTGGTCTTCCTCCTCTTGAATTTTGTAACCGACCAGGATGTGCCACGGAAAAAGTCGCAGAGTCTTGACGAAACCTTTGAGCCCCTTTTCGCGAATGTCGAAACGGGAGACTAAATCCTTAGCCGCCATTCCTCCGACCTTCGACCAAACTTGCTCATTGATTCTCTCGGCGGTGGATTGGTCGAATCGTTCGCCAACGCAAATAAACCAGAAAGCATCGACCATGCGGTAATGCCAGAGCAAAAACTCGAGATAAGTACGGAGTTGTCGGGGATCCATATTTTCAAAAACCTGTAAGTCCATTGCTCTTTCTCCTTTCGTCGGTTAACAAGAACAAAACAGAAAAGGTTGCATCAGAAAAGGCATGAGAATTCGGTTCAAAATTAAGAAAATAGAGACGAGATGTCAACAGAAAAACGGAAAATTTTTAGACCGCATTTTTCAGTTGTCTTTTTTGCCTCAATATGCTAAATGTTCACCCGTTCCGATCATTTTTTTGTTGCTTGTCGTGGGGAAGGGAAGTATAATTTTCTAACTCAATTATCCTCGTCTGTCATTCAGCTTGATTCCATTCAGGAGGTGGACTCGTCTTTATGATCAAGGCATTCAATCGACATTATCGCAAGGCCCTCGAGCTCATCGAGAACGCGTCGAGCACCGAGAAGATTGAGACCGCGGAAAGGGTCTTGGAGTGGCTCAAGGAACTCCCCGAGGAGTATGTGATTGCATTGGCTCTGTTCTTTAACGAGGTCATTGATGACCTTGGCGATGAAAGCCTGGAGAAGATCGACCTGAGAGCGAAGCCGAAAAAAGAGAAGCAAGAAGAAGAGGAGGAGGAAGAGGAAGAAGACGAGTTTGAGGATGAAGAAGACGAAGATGAGGACTACGACGAGGAGTGAAAGGTTTCGCCCCCCGTTGAGACGGGGCCGCTAAGGCGGGATAGGGAATCCAGCCGATTTGCCCGTGACCAGAGGCACAGATCGATTACTTCGAAGCAGGAATGGCTCGGTTATAAGCCCATCGTTCCATCCTTCCGATTTCCTCCCTCATGGTCGTTGACAAGGGAACGATGTTTCCTGCAGAGATGATGACATCGTGTTCGTTTAGCGTCTTTCCCGAATGAAAAGCCTCAATCATTGCTCCGTTAACCACTTGCTCGATCTCCGCACCGTTAAATCCTTCCGTGACTTTCACCAACATGTCTAGATTGAAGCGAGAGAGATCGGCTTCGTGCTTTTTCAAATGAATCCCGAAAATGGCCTTCCTCTCTTGGGCGTTCGGAAGAGTTACGAAAAAGATCTGGTCGAAACGTCCCTTTCGCAAAACCTCCGGAGGCAGCAGTTCGATGACATTGGCGGTGGCCGCAATAAAGACAAACGCTTTCTTCTCTTGCATCCACGTCAGGAAAGAAGCAAAGACCCGAGACTGGCTTCCCCCTCCAGCCTTCTGGCTCTGAACGCTGATGCCCGCTTCAATCTCGTCGATCCAGAGAACGGCAGGCGAGACGGTCTCGGCTGTTTGCAGAGCGACTTGCAGAGCTTTCTCGGGTTCTCCCATCGTTCCGTCATAGAGCCTGGCCATGTCCAGATGTAGCAGAGGAATTCCCCAAAAAGAAGCAAAGACCTTGGCACAGAGGCTTTTGCCGCAACCGGAGAGTCCGGTGATCAAAACCCCTTTGGGAATCTGAAGGCCAAAGGTCTGTCCGTCGTCACTTAAGACCCGCCCACGCTTTTTCAGCCAGTCTTTCAGATTGTCGAGGCCGCCGATCTCATCCATCGTGGGAATTGCCGTCACGAAGTTGAGGATTCCCGCCTTTTTGATCAGCTGTCCTTTCTCTTGGATGACCGCATCGATCAAGGAGGCGTCTGCCGCTGTCCGTCCGAGGAGGGCACTTCGAAAGGCCCGAGCCACTTGATCGAGGGAAAGACCCAGGGCCGCCTTCACAGTCCTGTCTTTCAGGTCGGGGGTCAAGGATTCGCTGATCTTCTGCGCGTGGGGACTGGAGGAGATGACCTCTGTGAGGGTCCGTTCTACCTCCGTGGCATCCGGCATGGGAAGTTCATAGAGAATGATGTCTCTTCGGAGTTCTTCATGAATGACCGGATAGGGAGCGACGATGAAGACGAGAGAGTAACGGTTCCGGAGCGTCCGGTGGACGTCCTTGAGTTTTCTATCCACCGAGGGATCCTTCTGGATAAAGGGATGGAGCCCTTCGAAGAGGAAGAGCGTTTGTTCTGTGCGCTGCATCACTCGGTCTAGGGCATCGAGGGGGTCCGTCGAATTCTCAACCTTTTCGTTTTCACCCGTCAAGCCGTGGAAGGGATGCCAGACGAACAACTTGGGTTTGGGTTGGAAGGTTGCTGTCAACTCTTTGAGTAGCCCCTCGACCCGGTCCTCCTCGTCCGACAGGATGTAGACGATGGAGGTCTTCGAAAGGACGAATTTCCCCAAGTCCTGCAGGATCTGCTGCTTTTGAGAAATTTTCTCCATGGAGACCGCCTCCCCTCGCTGCTCTATCTTAATGGACATCCCGTCAAAGTTCAATGTCGAACATGGTCCGCCGGTAAGGATTAACGGGTGACGACCCGACCCGTGTGGTCTTCTCCGCTCCCCTGAGCGGCGGGTCTTTAGACGGATGGGTAACCAGACTTGCAGGACTGCGAGATCGCTTCCAAGGCAGTTCGTCTCTGAAGTTCCACAGGCAAAGGTGCCGCCCTGCCTTCGCCGAAGCGCCTGCCCTTCGCAAGGCTTCTGGAGGCGGGGCTACGCGCAGACAGGCACAGGGCTGCTCCGAAGACCGCACTGGCCGGTCCGCCTGACATGTATCCACCCTCGAATGGTTACGCCCGTTGCTTTCTCATGACCAGCCGGAGGCCTTTGCCCCAAAACGAACCCAAAATCCAAATTGAATCCTGTGCCATTCTAAAGTAAAATAGAGGTGAAATTCTTGGGGGGGAAGAGCATGACCGTGAATATTGATCCGATCCTGATTCAATTGGGGCCCATCCGACTCAGCTGGTACGGGATGATGTATGTCCTCGGCTTTGTGATTTCCTATCTCCTCGTGCGGTATCAGACGAAGAAGAAGGATTTCGGTGTCTCAAAGCAGGAAGTGGAAGATCTCTATTTCTATCTCATTCTTGGATTGGTCATCGGGGCCCGGCTGGGATATGTCCTCTTTTACGATCTCAAGATGTACCTCTCCGACCCTTTGGAAATTTTTGCGATCTGGCACGGAGGAATGTCATTTCATGGAGGCTTGATCGGTGTCCTTCTGGTTGGCATCCTCTTCGCATGGAAACGGAAGAAATCCTTCTGGAAGATCGCTGACCTCTTTATCGTCACGGCTCCCCTGGGGTTGGCGTTAGGACGAATTGGAAACTTCATCAACGGCGAGCTCTACGGGCGAGTCACTCAGGTCCCTTGGGGAATGATCTTTCCAAAAGGAGGACCACTTTCGCGCCATCCTTCTCAGCTGTATGAGTGTGGATTGGAGGGAATCGTCCTGTTCGTCATCCTGTGGCTCGTGAAAGATAGAAAACTTCCTGCGGGCGGGCTACTGGCCCTGTTCCTGATGCTTTATGGTGCGTTCCGGTTTTTCGTGGAGTTTTTCAGGGAGCCCGACCCTCAGCTCGGGTTCATTCTGGGATCGTTCACCATGGGACAGATTCTCTGCGGTGTCATGATTGGCGTGGGCGCCGGTTTGATGATCACTCTAAGCCGAAGAGGCTGAAATCTGAGCCACCGCATCAATGGCTTTTCGAATGTCTTCCTCCGTGTTGAAAGCACCGATGCTCAGGCGAATCGTTCCTTCCGGAAATGTCCCAATAGTTCGATGAGCAGAAGGGGCACAGTGAAGACCCGGACGACACAGGACCTTAAATTTTCTTTCAAGACGGAAGGCCACTTCTGACGGAGGGAGTCCTGTCATCGTGAACGACAGGGTGGCAATCCGCTCATAGCGATTCTGCGAACCATAGAGTGTTACTCGAGAAATGTCCTTCAGCCCCTCTGCAAGCTTTTCGTACAACGCCATCTCATGCCGCCGGATCGTTTCAATGCCTCGAAGCGAGGCAAACTGGATACCTGCCAGAAGACCGGCAATGCCGACACCATTCGGAGTACCGCTTTCAAAACGGTCAGGGAGGAATTCGGGTTGCTCTTCGAATTCTGACCGGCTCCCTGTTCCCCCTTGTTTCAAAGGAGTGAATTCCTTCTCGTTGATTCGGTTCCCAATCACTAACCCGCCGGTCCCTTGAGGCCCGTAGAGGCTCTTGTGGCCTGTGAAGGCCAAGAGATCAATCTTGGACTCTTCCACATCAATGGGATAGGATCCTGCCGTTTGGGCCGCATCGACCAGGAAAATAAGATCATGGTCCCTTGCGAGGGTTCCCACTTCTTGAACGGGCAGAAGCGTTCCGATCACGTTCGAGGCATGGTTCAAGACGATCATCCGTGTGTGGGTCTTAATCTTTTTCTTGACCGCTGCCGGGTCAAGGAAACCTTTTTCAGAACAAGAAATAACACTGAGTTCAACGCCAGTTCGCTCGAGGGCCCTCAGGGGTCTCATGACCGAGTTGTGTTCAAGGCTACTCGTGATGACGTGATCCCCGGGTTTGAGCAGCCCCTTGAGTGCCAAATTGATGGACTCCGTCGCATTTAATGTAAAGATGACCCTCAGGGGGTCTTTGACGTTGAATAGGGTAGCAAGTGCTTCCCGGGTTTCGTAAAGGATCCTGGCGGCTTCGATCGAGAGAAGATGGCCCGACCGACCAGGATTCGCCCCCACTTCTTCCAGGAACTTGACCATGGCCTTCTTGACTTCAGGAGGTTTAGGCCAAGAGGTAGCCGAGTTATCGAGGTAGATCATAGGAACCTCAATCTTTTTTCAGAATGATTTGGCACTCTTCTTTCTCTTGTTTCACTTCCATTGCCCAGCCCAACTGCTGGGCCAAGCGAGAGATGTTTTCTTTGGACGTTTCGGTATCCACAAGTACCTGAAAGATCCCTTTTCCGATTTCCTTCATTTTTCTATTCGTCAAGATGACGGGTTGAGGGCAAGAGAGTCCCCTTGCATCCACGGTGTCTGCCATGTATTCCTCCTTATCAGGCGATTTTCTCTCTCATCGTGAATCCAATGATCAAACAGAAGATAAGTCCAATCATAACACTCATCGGGCCATAGGCGCCGACTCCTGCAGGCGACGAGACCATGGAGAAGTTGTGGGCAAAACCTGCTCCCACGATCATTCCAGTGGCGAAGATGGCGGCATCACCGTCTCCCTCGCCAGAGAGAAAAAGTTGTCTGCCGGGACACCCCCCCGCCAGAGCGAAGGCCAGGCCCGAAAGAGCCATCCCCATGAAATTCCAGAGTTGGTTTGTTTGAGCGATGGGTTGCTCAGAAAATCCAGCTTTGAACTGGCCGAGAAGAAGATTTACCACGAGAGCGGCGATGAGGATGCCCAGGATACCACTCAGGAGATGAGTGCTTCTGATGAGAATGACATCCCGAATGGCTCCCATCGTGCACAACCGGGTTCGCTGGGCCAAGAAACCTACGCACAACCCGATGATAAGGGAGATCAGAATGGGGGCGTGCTGGGATCCAGGGCCTTTCTGGCTAAAGAAAATTGGCCCCGTCAGGACTCCCTCAGGGGTCCTTCCAAACTGAGGTGCAAGAAGGAGAAGACCCAGCAGTCCCACCATGACCATCGGAAAGATCCAGCCTGCGAATTTCATCTCTTTCTGTGACCGGCCGAGGGTGTAACCCGATTTGAGAAAAAGCACGCCGATCCAGATCCCAACGCTCAGGCCTGCAAGTCCGAGGATGGCATTTCCATCGCCTCCGGCCAGACGGAGCAGGGCTCTCCATGGACATCCCAGAAAGACCAGTGCACCGATCATCGCGAAGAATCCCAAGAAGAAGCGAACGACGGGGGAGGATCCTCCCCGGGGTCTAAACTCCCTGAAGAGGAGGGCTGCGATCAAGGCACCCAGGACAAAACCAATGACTTCAGGCCTTATGTATTGGACGAGTGCGGCCCGGTGAAGACCCAGTGCCCCTGCAATATCCCTTTCCATGCAGGCGACACAGATCCCCATGTTGCCTGGGTTTCCCCAGTGTTGAAGAAGAGGAGCGAAAACTCCGACAAAGACTCCGGCCGAGATCATTCCCCATCGAGATCCAAAGAATTGAGTCGCTTTTGACATGAGATTGCCTCCAGTCCGTTCGATATGGAAGAAGATTCCCCATCATCATGATATAGAGAGATTCAATATGTCAAATTGAATATTCCGATAGAAAGGTCTTAAGGGATTGAGAAAAATGATGAAAATGCGGGGTCAATAAGGGAAAAGAAACGTCACGTCTTTTTCTTCAGTTTTTGGATCTCTCTCTGAACTTCTTCGAGCATGTGACCGTGCAGAGTGAGAGTCAATCTGCAAAATGGGCAGGTCAGTGAAGCACCTTCAACCAGCGCTTCAAAAGGATGTTCCGTCTTCCGGCCACACACGGGGCAGGTGAAGGGAAGTTGGGTCTTTTCTTCAGGCATGTCGAAACTTACAATACCGCAAGCCGATTTTCAAGCCGATCAAGAACGTGGCTATAGTGTGAAATCGTTTTACTTTCAGCCTTTTTTCTTCAAGCGCGGAGAGATCATGGAGCGCGGACTGAGGAGGTAGTCCAATTCCTGTTTTGAGAGGATCCCTTCCTCTTCTGCGACCTCACGGATGTTCTTTCGGAGGTCATAGGCTTTCTTGGCGATTTGTGCGGCCTTTTCGTAGCCGATCTTAGGGGTCAGGGCGGTGGCAAGGGCGAGGCTCTTTTCGATCATCTCCTCGCATCGGCCACGGTCTGCTTCGAGTCCTTCAATGCACCTATAAGAAAAATTTTGGATTGCCTTTGCCAGGAGATCGATCGACTGAAGAAGGTTGTGAGCGATGAGAGGCATCATGACATTGAGTTCAAAATTTCCGCTTAGCCCTCCGAGGGTGATCGCAGCGTCGTTCCCTATGATTTGAGCACAGACTTGAATGAGTGACTCCGGGATGACGGGATTGACTTTGCCGGGCATAATGGAGGAACCAGGCTGAGTCTCGGGAAGATGAATTTCTCCGATCCCACATCGCGGACCGGAACCCATCCATCGGATGTCGTTCGCGATTTTAATCAAGGAGACAGCCACCGTTTTCAGGATTCCACTCATTTCAACGGCTGCATCTCGTGCTCCCTGGGCTTCAAAATGGTCGGCGGTCTCGTGAAATCGGCATGCTGTTTTTTTATTAATGATGCCGATGACCTTCCTCGCGAAAAAAGGATGGGTGTTAATCCCTGTCCCGACGGCCGTCCCTCCCAGGGGAAGCTCTGACAGGGAAACCAGTCCCCCCTGAACTCGTCGAATGGCCAATTCAACCTGTCGGGCATAGCCGCCAAATTCCTGGCCCAATCGAATGGGCGTCGCATCCTGGAGATGCGTCCGGCCGATCTTAAGGACAGAATGGAAGGCCTTTGATTTTAGCTTTAAGAGTCTCTGAAGGTTCGTCAACGCAGGGAGCAGTTTTTTCTCGATGAGAATGACAGAGGCCATGTGAATGACTGAAGGGAAAACATCGTTGCTTGACTGTCCGAGATTCACGTGGTCATTCGGATGGACAGGCCGATAAGTTCCTTTCCGTCCTCCCAGAAGTTCATTCGCCCGATTTGCGATCACTTCATTAGCATTCATGTTGGTAGAAGTTCCCGAACCGGTCTGGAAGACATCGACGACAAATTGGTCGTCCCATCTTCCCTGAACCACTTCCTCAGAGGCTTTTTCAATGGCCCTGGCCAGGGGCCTATCCAGGAGCTTCAGCTCGCTATTGACCCTGGCTGCGGTCTGTTTGACAAGACCGAGGGCCTGGAGAAACTCTTGAGGGAATCGCCAAGCGCTGATGGGAAAGTTATCAATCGCCCTCTGGGTTTGAGCTCCATAGTAAACATGGCTGGGAACCTTCACAGGGCCCATGGGGTCTTTTTCGAGCCTGTAAGAAACTGCGGGAGCTCGCATGGAGTACCTCCTTCTCGTCTTTCTCTCATTCTATTGAAAAAGCGGCAATTGTTCAATCCTTAATAAAACATCTCGAGGAGAATCGACTGTGGAGATTCGAAAACTTCGATGCTTGAGTTCTCTCTGTGCCCCGTGGAAAACCATGAACGCGACACAAAGGGCTGTTTAGAAGGGGCGAACTCAGGGCAGAAGACGTCAGAATTTGAAATAAAAACTTGAAGAGAAAGGGCCTTTCTGTGTATCATTAAATAAGAGACGCTTGGAAAAAGTTCGATCTGGGAGCCGCTCTGGCAGACAAGTAAGGCATGTTAGGGAGGTGAGGCGTATGGCAGAGACAGCAGAGACGAAGAACATAGGGCTTCGGGGAATCAAAGTGGCAGATACCCGAATCTCTGATGTAGATGGTGAAAAAGGGGTTATCATTTACCGTGGGTACAATGTCGCCGATCTTGCCAAATCTTCAAGCTACGAGGAAGTAATCTTCTTGCTCGTTGAAGACCACCTGCCGACAAGACATGAGTTGGAAAGATTCAAGTTAGAGCTCAGCTCGGAGCGGGAGATTCCCGGTGTCGTCTTGGAATTCATGCAGATGATGCCCACGTCAGCCCATCCCATGGACATCTTACAGGCTTCGATCCCCATGCTGGCGTGCTATGATCCACAGCTTCACGAAGAAACCAGGGAGGCAAACTTGAAGAAGGCGGTTCGTCTCACGGCGAGGATTCCCATGATCATTGCAGCCTGGGATCGCATTCGAAAGGGCCTTGAGCCCATCCACCCTCGGTCCGAGCTTTCCCATGCGGGAAACTTCCTGTATATGCTGGCGGGAATTCCGACCGACCCGGAAACGGCGAAAGAGTTTGATATCTGCCTCATTCTCCATGCGGACCATTCCTTTAATGCCTCGACCTTTGCCGCAAGAGAGGTGGCTTCGACCCATGCGCACATGTATGCCTCAGTGACTGCCGCCCTCGGCGCGCTCTCAGGTGAAATTCATGGGGGAGCGAACAGCGAAGTCATGAAGATGCTGCTCGAGATTAAGGAAGAAGATCAGGTGAAGGCGTGGGTCACTGAAAGGCTGCAGAAGGGCGGAAAAATCATGGGGATGGGGCATGCGGTTTATCGAACCGAGGATCCCAGGGCGACGATCCTGCGGGCCATCTGCGACAAACTTTCCAAACGTGTAGGCGATCAGCACTGGTTCAGGCTGTCGAGGGCCATTGAGACAGCAACCCAAGAAGAGTTCAGAAAACTGAAAGGAAAAGAGATCTACCCGAACGTCGACTTCTACAGTGCCTCGGTTTACCATATGATGGGGATTCCCCGTGACCTCTTTACCCCTGTCTTCGCCATCTCCAGGATTTCCGGTTGGGCTGCCCACATCATTGAGGAAAGGTTCGCTGAGGCCCAGCCGAAACCCGAGCTTTATCGGCCTGATTCTGACTACGTTGGAATGTACTGTGGTCTACAGGGCTGTCATTACGTGCCCATCGAGGAACGATCGGCGTGAATTTCGAACATGACATCGTCATTATTGGCGCAGGACTCGCCGGACTTCGGGCCGCCGTGGAGTGCGCAGATGAGACGAATGTGGCCGTTGTGAGCAAAGTTCTTCCCACCCGGTCTCACTCAGGTACAGCACAAGGAGGCATCACAGCCGCCCTCGGGAATGAGGAAGAGGACCGCTGGGAATGGCACTTCTTCGATACGGTCAAGGGAAGTGACTACCTCGGTGACCAGGATGCAATAGAAATGATGGTTCGGGATGCTCCACGGGCCATTTACGAGTTGGAACATATGGGGGTTCCCTTTAGCCGGACGTCCGAAGGAAAGATTGCCCAAAGAAATTTTGGAGGCCACACACGGGATTTCGGCAAAAAACCCGTCAAAAGGGCTTGCTATGCCGCAGACCGAACAGGCAGGGTGGTTCTTGACACCCTCTACGACCAGTGCCTGCGCCATCAGGTGAAATTCTATTCGGAACATTACGTGTTATCCCTCATCCTCGAAGAAGGACGATGCAGGGGGATCGTGACGTACGACCTCGCGACAGGAGAGCTTCATTCCCTTCACTCCAAAGCGGTCCTCCTGGCCACAGGAGGTTTGGGAAAAATCTACAAGACCACTTCCAATGGTTTCGCGAACACAGGAGACGGATTCAATCTCGCGTACCAACTGGGTATTCCGCTGGAGGACATGGAATTCATTCAGTTTCATCCGACCGGACTTTATCCTCTCGGAATACTGGTCAGCGAGGCTGCCCGGGGAGAAGGAGGCATTCTTCGAAACAGATTGGGGGAGCGCTTCATGGAAAAATATGCTCCCACCGTGAAAGACCTGGCTGCGAGGGATGTTGTGTCTCGGGCCATTCTGACCGAGGTTCGAGAGGGCAGGGGAATTGGTGGAAAAGATTATGTCCATCTCGACCTCACTCATCTCGGTGAGAAGCAGATCCTTGAAAGGCTTTGGGAGATCAGGTCTTTCGCCAAGATTTATCTTGGAATTGATCCGGTTCGCCAATCGATCCCTGTCCAGCCAACGTGTCACTACGCCATGGGAGGCATTCCGACCGATGTGGATGGAAGAGTCTTCGCCGATGAGAAAAATTCCCCTGTTGAAGGCTTGTATGCAGCAGGAGAGTGCGCCTGTGTCTCAGTTCACGGAGCCAATCGCCTGGGCTGCAATTCCCTTCTGGACTTACTCGTCTTTGGCCGACGAAGCGGTTCGACCATGAAAAAAGAGATTGTCGTGAGAGGTCTTGCTTCCACTTCAGGTGAGGCCTTGAAACCCGTAGCGCAGAGGATCGAGAAACTGGTGAATCAGAAAGGGGTTGAGAGGGCTGATCCTCTCCGGCGAAAGATGCAATCCGTGATGATGGAGTACGGGTCCGTTTTTAGGGATGAGCAAGGCCTCAAGAAAGGGATCGAAGCAATTCAGTCGCTGAAGAAGGCTTACCAGACCATCGAGTTGGTGGGCAAAGGCAAGACTTACAATTACGAACTCATGGAGGCGATCGAACTGGGTAATCAACTTGACCTTGCCGAAGTCATCCTGACGAGCGCGCTGCATAGAAGAGAGAGTCGAGGAGCACACTTTCGAGAGGATTTCCCTGCCAGGGCCGACAGGTACTACCTGAAACATACGCTCGTGTTTAAGAAGGCCAGAGAAGGCCTGGTGGTCAAGTACAAGCCTGTAAAGATCACGCGATTCCAACCCCAGGCAAGGATCTACTGAACTGAATTAGTGCTGCTGTGTGGCCGTGCTGCAGTGCTGCTGTTCTGGTTTAAATAATTCTTTCGTTGGAAAACGGCAGCACAGCAACACGTCAAGAACTGCAGCACTTGTTTGACGGCAGCACGGCAGCACGTCCGCACTGCAACACATGGCTTATGGTGATTCATGCTCATGAAGTTGAAGATATTCAGGTTCGACCCCCAAAAGGATCAGGAACCCTATTACCAAACCTTTGAGGTTCAGGCGGAGCCCATGGACCGGCTTCTCGATTGTCTCAACCGGGTTCGTTGGGAACAGGACCCAACGCTCTCTTTTCGAATGTCTTGCGGCCACGGGATCTGCGGGTCAGACGGCATGCGAATCAACGGCGTCTGCG
>Ga0209254_10001631_pt1 | contig 20255 bp, 18 predicted proteins | sample FrelakmetDIP11DI_FD_187148 | JGI IMG/M metagenome (GOLD analysis project Ga0209254, IMG submission 187148) | Freshwater lake sediment microbial communities from the University of Notre Dame, USA, for methane emissions studies - DIP11 DI (SPAdes)... | ecosystem: Environmental > Aquatic >...
CGAAAGCGGGGTGGAGCTTCTCTCCCTGGTCGGTCACGAACCCCCCACCCTAGTTATTGGCGCAGACTGGTCGCCGGATGGCAAGCGCATCCTGACCACCAGCGGCAACTCTGATGTGGGTGCTCCGGATAACACCGCCCGCATTTGGGACGCCAATAGCGGAAAAGCGCTGCTTGTAATCGATGATCACACCGCAGCGATCAGCGGTGGGGTAGATTGCCTGCCAGCGCCACAGGCGTTCGCTCGCGGCACGCCAGGCCTGCGCCGCCGCGGCGGCCTGCCCGGCGTCCAGGGGCCGCTGGCTGGCCAGCCGCTCGTCCAGCGCGGTGGCATCTTCGGCGGCCGTGTCGAGCAAGGCCCGCAGCGCCATCGCGTGCTGACGGCGCCCGGCCGCGTCGGCGGCCACGAGTGCCGCCAGGCGGCCGATCTGCTCGGCGTGGGCGCGCTGGGCACTGGCGGCTTCGATCAGCTCGGCGTCGGCGTCCAGCGTGGTGTGCAGACGCAGCAGGTTCCAGCCATGGGCCAGCAGCGCCAGCGCCAGCACGGCACAGGCCAGGGCGACGAGCAGCGGCCGCCAGCGGTAGGCCTGGCCGGCGGCCGCTTGGGCTGGGCCGCGCTTCGCGCGCGGCAGCAAGGGTGTCTCGGGCGCGGCGGCTTCGGCCATGGGTTGCGGACAGTCCTCGAGCACGGCTCGGGCAACATGCCGCGGGCCTGGTCGAAGGGATATCGGCCGCCGCGCCGCAGGATGTAGGCCGAAGCGGCAGCGCCGGCAGGGGCCGCGGCGGCGGCGTTCAGGCCGCCTGCAGGCGGCGCGCCATGCGCGTGGCGCAGACCCAGGCCGCCAGACCGCAGCCGGCAGCGGCCCAGAAGACGGCCGCGAAGTCCAGCCGCGATATCAGCCAGCCGCCGCCCACGCCGCCCAAGGCCCCCGGCAGCCCGTAACCCAGCACCGAATACAAGGCCTGCCCGCGGCCGCGCAGCCGGCCGGGAAAGAAGCGCTGCACCAGCATGATGCAGGCCGTGTGGTGGCCGGCAAAGGTGACGGCATGCAGCGCCTGCGCCAGCACCAGTACCAGCGGCGAGTGGCCCGCCCCGGCCACGGCGATGAAGCGCAGCGTGGTCACCAGCGCCACCACCTGCAGCCAGCGTGGCGGCGCCAGCCACGCCGAAAGCCGGCCCTGCATCCAGAAGAAGGCGATCTCTGCCGCAATCGCGACCGCCCACAACGCGCCCACCACCGGCTTGCCGTAGCCCAGCGACACCAGGTACAGCGAGAAGAAGGCATACAGGCTGGTGTGCGCCAGCACGGTGAAGAAGATGGAGCCGAAGAACCAGGCCACCTCGGGCCGGCGCAGCAGCGGCAGCACCGCCGGCGCGGGCGCGTCGTGCACGGCATCGTCGCGCGTGGCCGGCAGGCGCAGCGCAGCGGCGAGCATGAGTCCGTTGACGGCGAGCACGAAGACCGGAAAGGCGCCGATGCCGAAGCGCTCGAGCAAGGCGCCGCAGGCCGTGACGGCGGTGATGAAACCGACCGAGCCCCACAGCCGCACGCGGCCATAACGCGCGGCGTCGACGAAGCCGCCCGCCGTGCTGAGCAGGTGCGCCAGCGTGGCCTCGTACAAGGGGATGACGCCGCCGTTGGCCGCGAACAGCAGCGCCGTGACCACCGCCACCGGCACCGCCTCGCGCACGCCCAGCAAACCGGCGGCCGCGAGCACCGAACCCGCCGCCGCGATGCGCAGCAGTTCGACGCGGCGCCCGCTGTGGTCGCCGAACCAGCCCCAGGCATAGGGCCCGAGCACACGCGTCCAGCTCTGCAGCGAGGCAATCGCGCCGATGACCAGCGTGGAATAGCCCAGCGACTGGAACCACAGCGGCGCGTAGGGGTTGAACAGGCCGATCGTCGCGAAATAGGTGAACGACAGGGCCGCGAAGCGCGGCAGCGGTGCGCTCAACGCGGCCCCGCCGCCGCAGGTGCCGGCGGCACCGCATTCGCCACCTGCGGTGCGTGCGCTGGGTGCGCCTGGTGCGGCCTCAAGGCGCCGCCGCGGGCAGCGCCGGCAGCGGCAGTTGCACGTCGCCGCATTGCGCGCGGTGGCGCAGCACGTGGTCCATCACCACCAGGGCCAGCATGGCCTCGGCGATGGGCGTGGCGCGGATGCCCACGCAGGGGTCGTGGCGGCCGTGCGTTTCCACCGTCGTCGGCGCGCCGGCGCGGTCGATCGAGCCGCGCGGCAGGCGGATCGAACTGGTGGGCTTGATGGCGATGCGCACCACCAGGTCCTGCCCGGTGGAAATGCCGCCGAGCACGCCGCCGGAACGGTTGCCGCGAAAGCCCTCGGGGCTGAGTTCGTCGCCATGTTCGCTGCCGCGCTCGGTGACGACGCCGAAGCCGCTGCCGATCTCCACGCCCTTGACGGCGTTGATGCCCATCATGGCGTAGGCGATATCGGCGTCGAGCTTGTCGAACAGCGGCTCGCCCAGGCCCACCGGCATGCCGTGGGCGCGCACCTCGATGCGCGCGCCGCAGGAGTCGCCGGCCTTGCGCAGCGCGTCCATGTGCGCTTCCAGCCGCGGCACGATGCTGGCATTGGCGGCGAAGAACGGATTGTGCGGAATGTGCTCGGTGCTCTCGAACGGGATCTCGATCTCGCCTAAAGCGCTCATCCAGCCGCTGAAGGTGGTGCCGTGGCGTTCACGCAGCCACTTGCGCGCCACCGCACCGGCGCCCACCATGGGCGCGGTCAGTCGCGCCGATGAACGGCCACCGCCGCGCGGGTCGCGCAGGCCGTACTTGCGCCAGTAGGTGTAGTCGGCGTGGCCCGGGCGGAAAGTGTCGAGCAGGTTGCCGTAGTCGCGGCTGCGCTGGTCGGTGTTGCGGATGAGCAGGCAGATCGGCGTGCCAGTGGTGTGGCCCTCGTAGACGCCGGAGAGGATCTCCACCGCGTCGGCCTCGTTGCGCTGCGTGACGTGGCGGCTGGTGCCGGGGCGACGGCGGTCGAGATCGGGCTGGATATCGGCTTCGCTCAGGGCCAGCCCGGGCGGGCAGCCGTCGATCACGCAACCGACGGCCGGGCCGTGGCTTTCACCAAAATTGGTGACGCGAAAGAGTTCGCCGAAGGTGGAGCCGGACATGTCAGGGTTGCGTGTTCTGGGTCGGCTGCGGCATTTCCTCGGGCCAGTCGCGGATATAGGCCTTGAGCATGCGATTCTCGAAATCCTGCGCGTCGACCACGGTCTTGGCGACGTCGTAGAACGAGATCACGCCCATCAGCGTGCGCTGGTCGAGCACCGGCATGTAGCGCGCATGGCGCAGCAGCATCATGCGGCGCACCTCGTCGATCTCGGTCGCGGGGGTGCAGGTCAGCGGCGCGTCGTCCATCACCGAGCGCACGTGGCGGTTGCCCAGGCCGCCGCCCTGGGCCACGATGGCGGCGATGACCTCGCGGAAGGTGAGCATGCCCACCAGGTCGCCGTGCTCCATGACCACCAGCGAGCCGATATCCATCTCGGCCATGGTCTGCACGGCCTGCAGCAGCGGCTGGTCGGGGTGCACGGTGTAGAGCGTATTGCCCTTCACGCGCAGGATGTCGGTGACTTTCATGACGGGCTCTCGGCAGAGACGGCGACTCGCTGCGGCTGGCTGCAGCCAGGTCAATATAGCCCACAATCGCTGCCGTTCCACTGCCCTGGTGAACCGTCATGCCCGGCTCTTCCGACCCCGGATTCGACACCCTCGCGCTGCACGCTGGCGCCACACCCGACCCGGCCACCGGCGCGCGCGCGGTGCCCATCCACCTGACGACGAGCTTCGTCTTCGAGAACAGCGAGCACGCCGCGAGCCTGTTCAACATGGAGCGCTCGGGCCATGTCTACAGCCGCATCAGCAACCCCACCAATGCGGTACTGGAAGAACGCGTGGCGGCACTCGAAGGCGGCAGCGGCGCGATCGCCACCGCCAGCGGCCAGGCGGCGCTGTTTCTCGCCATCGCCACGCTGGCCGGCGCTGGCAGCCACGTCGTGGCCAGCACGGCGCTGTACGGCGGCAGCCACAACCTGCTGCACTACACGCTGCGCCGCTTCGGCATCGAGACCCGCTTCGTCAAGCCCGGCGATATCGACGGCTGGCGCGCCGCCATCCGCCCGAATACCAAGCTGCTGTTCGGCGAGACGCTCGGCAACCCGGGGCTGGACGTACTGGACATTCCCAGCGTTAGCGCCATCGCGCACGAGGCCGGGCTGCCGCTGCTGGTGGACAGCACCTTCACCACACCGTGGCTGATGAAGCCCTTCGAGCACGGTGCCGATCTCGTCTTCCACTCGGCGACCAAATTCCTGTCGGGCCACGGCACGGTGATCGGCGGCGTACTGGTGGACAGCGGGCTCTTCGACTGGGAGTCGTCGGGCCGCTTCCCCGAACTGACCGAACCCTACGCCGGCTTCCACGGCATGGTGTTCAGCGAGGAGAGCACGGTCGGCGCCTTCCTGCTGCGCGCGCGCCGCGAGGGCCTGCGCGACTTCGGCGCCTGCATGAGCCCGCACACCGCGTGGCTGATCCTGCAGGGCATCGAGACGCTGCCGCTGCGCATGGCGCGGCACGTGGAAAGCACGCGCAAGGTGGTGGCCTTCCTGGCCGGTCACGCCATGGTGGCGCGGGTCGGCTACCCCGAACTGGAGGGCCACCCAAGCCATGCACTGGCCCAGCGGCTGCTGCCGCGCGGCTGCGGCAGCGTCTTCAGCTTCGACCTGAAGGGCTCGCGCAAGCAGGGCCAGGCCTTCATCGAGGCGCTGAAGATCTTCAGCCACCTGGCCAATGTGGGCGACTGCCGGTCGCTCGTCATCCACCCGGCGAGCACGACGCATTTCCGCATGGACGACGCGGCGCTGGCCGCGGCCGGCATCACGCCGGGCACGATCCGGCTGAGCATCGGACTGGAAGACGCCGACGATCTGATCGAGGACCTCAAGCGCGCGCTCCGGGTCGCACAGAGGACCGACGCATGAAGCTCACCGTCCAGGACCGCGCGGTCCATGTCTACACCGGCGGCAAGCCCTTCGACCCCGCCCTGCCCTGCGTTGTCTTCGTGCATGGGGCGCTGCACGACCACAGTTGCTGGACCCTGCTGGCGCGTTGGTGCGCGCATCACGGCTTTGGCGTCTTGGCCGTCGACCTGCCCGCACATGGCGGCAGCGAGGGTCCGCCGCAACCCGACGTGGAGGCCCTCGCGAACTGGCTGCTCAAGTTGCTGGATGCTGCCGGGGTGTCCCAGGCGGCGTTGGTAGGCCACAGCATGGGCTCGCTGATCGCCCTGGAGGCCACCGCCCGCGCGCCGCAGCGCGTGAGCCGACTGGTGTTGATGGGCACCGCCTACCCGATGCAGGTCTCCGAGGCGCTACTGGCCACCGCCCAGGCAGATCCCTGGCGAGCCATCGACATGGTTACCGCTTGGTCGTACGCCACGATCGCAGGCAAGCCCTCCTTTCCCGGCCCGGGCATGTGGTTGCACGGCAGCAACCGCGCGCTGATGCGCCGCATGCAGGCGGGCTGCCACGATCTGAACCTGTTCCACCATGAGTTCTCGATCTGCGACCGCTACCGCGGTGGCGAGGCGGCGATGGACAAGGTCGCCTGCCCGGTGTCGTGCATTCTGGGCCGCGCCGACCAGATGACGCCACCGGAGCGGGCCAGCGATCTGGCTGCCGCGCTCGAGGCCACGGTGCACGCCGTGCCGGCCGGCCACAACATGATGTCGGAGGCCCCTGACGCCACCCTGGCCGCGCTGCGCGCCGCCCTGACCTGAAGGTCAACTTCTGATCGCGTCGGCCAGCGTCAGCCGCTCGAGTCCGGCCGCGCGCCGGAAGGCCGTCGAGGCGGCTCCGGGCTCGAGCAGCGTGCGCTCGATCAACGGCGTGAGCCGGGTGGTCGCTGGATCACACAGCAGCACGTGGCGGGCGTCGCCGCCCTCGTCCAGCCGCGACACCCAGTCCAGTTCGGCCAGCAGTTCGATCACCGGCTCCAGCTGCAGCGGATCGGCGCGCAGCGACTCGGCCATCGCCGCCAGCGACAGGCCGTGCTGGCCGGCATGTCGCGCCGCGTCCAGCTGCTTGAGCAGGGTCAGCGCCAGCTCGAAGCGCCAGCCGGCGGTGGGTGCGATGCTGGCCACGCGCATCTGCAGGCTGGGCGCATAGGCGGCGATCACCGCGCCCAGCAGCACGATGACCCAGCCGAGGTAGATCCACAGCAGCAGGATCGGCGCCGTGGCGAAGGCGCCGTAGACCGCCGAGAAGCTGGGCACCGAGTTGACGTACCAGACCAGGCCCCGCTGCGCCACTTCCACCCCCAGCGCCACGAAGACGCCGCCGGCCCAGGCGTGGCGCCAGCGCACCGAGACATTGGGCACGTAGTGGAACAGCGCCGCCATGCCCCAGGCGAGCAGGAAGAACTGCAGCGCATTGAGCAGCAAGGCCAGGTTGTCCGGCACGGCGGCGGCAAAACCGCGCGGCCCCGACAGCGCGTGCGAGGTGAGCGATGCACTCAGGCCCAGCGCCAGCGGCCCCAGCGTGAGCGCCGCCCAGTAGACGAGCACGCGCTGCGCCAGCGGCCGCGGCTGGCGCACGCGCCAGATGGCATTCAGCGTGCGGTCGATGGTGAGCATCAGCGCCAGCGCCGTGGCCACCAGCAGCACCAGGCCCAGCGTGCCCATGCCGCGCGCCTTGCCGGCAAATTCGGTCAGCGCGCGCAATACCGGCCGCGCGATGTTGTCGGGCACCAGGCTGCGCAGGAAGAAGCGCTCCAGGTCAACCTGCAGGCTGGAGAACATCGGAAACGCGGTGAACACGGCCAGCATCACCGTGAACAGCGGCACCAGCGCGATCAGCGTGGTGAAGGTCAGGCTGCCGGCGGTGAGGCCCAGGCGGTCTTCGCGGAAGCGCTGGCGCAAGGTGCGAAGCGTCTCGTACCAGGGCCAGGTGCGCAGCGTCTGCAGCAGCAGCGCCACCTGCTGCCCGACCTTGCCCCCCAGATCGATCAGCTTGCTCATGCTGGCTATGATGCCAGCATGCCCGTCGCAGACACCGCCCCCCTGACCGATGCGCCGCGGCCACCCGACGTCATGGTGCGTGCGGCGCGTGCCGCGGCACTGGCGGGTCTGCTGGGCCTGATCGTGCTGGGCCTGGCCTGGGAATTGTGGCTGGCACCCACCGGCAGCGGCACGCTGGCCATCAAGGTGCTGCCGCTGGCCTTATGCGTGCTGGGCCTGCTGCGCCACCGCATGTATACCTTCCGCTGGCTGAGCCTGCTGGTGTGGCTCTATTTCATGGAAGGCGTGGTGCGCGCCACCACCGAGACCGGCTGGTCGCGCGTGCTGGCCGTGACCGAGATTGCGCTGTGCCTGCTGCTGTTCACGTCCAGCGCGCTGTATATCCGCTGGCGGCTGCGCAACGCGGCGCAGGCCGCGGCCTGAGGCGGCTCGCGTGGCATCGGCGAACCTGCTGGAGAGGCTGCGCGGCGCCGTGGGCGCCTCGAACGTGCTGACCGAAGGCGACCTGACGGCCTGGGAACTGGACTGGCGCAAGCGCTGGCGCGGCAAGGCGCTGGCGGTGGTGCGGCCCGGCAGCACGGCCGAGGTGGCCGCCGTGGTGCGCGCCTGCGCCGCCACGGGCACCGCCGTCGTGCCGCAAGGCGGCAATACCGGTCTCGTGGGCGGCGGCGTGCCCGACGCCAGCGGCACCCAGGTGCTGCTGAGCCTGCAACGAATGAACCGCGTGCGCGACATCGACGAGGCCAACCTCACGCTCACCGCAGACGCCGGCTGCGTGCTGCAGGCGGTGCAGGAAGCGGCACGTGCGCGCGGCCTGCTGCTGCCGCTGAGCCTGGCGGCCGAGGGCAGTTGCACCCTCGGCGGCAACCTGGCCACGAATGCCGGCGGCACGCAGGTGCTGCGCTGGGGCAATGCGCGCGAACTCTGCCTGGGGCTGGAAGTCGTGACCGCCGCCGGGCAGGTGTGGGACGGCCTGAGCGGCCTGCGCAAGGACAATACCGGCTACGACCTGCGCGACCTGATGATAGGCAGCGAAGGCACGCTGGGCATCATCACCGCGGCGACGTTGAAGCTGGCGCCATTGCCTGCGGCCACGACCACCGCGCTGGCGGCCTGCAGCGACCTGACGCAGTGCGTGAGCTTGCTGAAGCTGGCGCGCGCGCGACTGGGTGCCGGCTTGACGGGTTTCGAGGTCATGGGCCGCCATGCGCTGGACCTGGTGGCGCGCCACTTTCCGGCCCTGCCGCAACCGCTGCCCGCCACACCCTGGACCGTGCTGCTGGAGCAGAGCGACACCGAAGGCGAGGCCCAGGCGCGCGAGCGTTTCGAGGCCTTGCTCGGCGCGGCGCTGGAGCTGAGCGTCATCGCCGACGCCGTGGTGGCCGAGAGTCTGGCGCAGTCGCAGGCGCTGTGGCACCTGCGCGAATCGATCCCGCTGGCGCAGGCCGAGGAGGGACTCAACGTCAAGCACGACATCTCGCTGCCGGTGTCGGCCATTCCCGAATTCGTGGCCAGCACCGACGCGCTGCTGCGCCGTCACTTTCCGGGCGTGCAACTCGTCAATTTCGGTCACCTGGGTGACGGCAACCTGCACTACAACGTGCAGGCCCCCGCGGGCAGCGACGGCCAGCGCTTCCTGGACGACAACGAGCAGCGCATCAACACCCTGGTCTTCGACGCGCTGGCGCCGTATGGCGGCTCGTTCTCGGCCGAACATGGCATCGGTGCCCTGAAGCGCGACGAACTGGCGGCACGCAAGTCGCCGGTGGCGCTGCAGATGATGCGCGCCGTCAAGGCCGCGCTGGACCCGCTGAACCTGCTGAACCCGGGACGCGTGCTGTAGCCCGCGCCGGGGCGCTGCACCCCCGGCGGCAAGCCGGCGCGTCTACTGCACCGGGCCCTTGAGCGCCACCGGCAAGGGGATCGACATCGTCTCGATGCCCTCTTCCCGCAGCGCCAGCCTTTCCTCGGGCGTGGCCTGGCCGCGGATGCCGCGATGCGGCTCCTCGCCATAGTGGATGCGGCGGGCTTCCTCGACAAAACGTTCGCCCACGTCCTCGGTATTTGCCAGCAGGTGGCGCACCGTGTGCAGCCACGCGGCCTGCAGATCGGCCGGGCGGGCCTCGACGGTGGGCTTCGCCTCGGGCGGCGACACCGGCACCGGTTCACGCGCGCCCGAGAGATTCAGCCGCGGCGCCGAAGGCGTGCGCGTGATCAGCTTGTCGGCGCACAGCGGGCATTCCACCAAGCCGCGGCCGTTCTGGCTCATGAAGTCCCCGTCGGAAGCAAACCAGCCTTCGAAGCCGTGGCCGTTGGCGCAACGCAGGTCCAGCACTTTCATCGTGCCGTCATCATAGGGCGGCCGCGTTCTGCGCGCTGTGCCAGGCCAATGGGCGCCGGCCGGCGCGCCACTGCTGCAGCCAGTGCAGACCGATCAGCGTCTTCACGTCGGGCAGGCCGTCGTGCAGGTCGATGGCCGCCAGCTCGGCCTCGGTCAGCGTCACCGTCTCGACGAATTCGCCATGGTCCAGGCGTGGCGGGCCCGTCACCAGGCCACGCGCGAACCAGATCCAGATGCTTTCGCTGGAGTACGCCGCGGCGTTGTGGATCTCGCCGCCGTAGGCCCACTCGCTTGCGGTGTAACCGGTCTCCTCTTCCAGTTCGCGCATCGCACAGGCCAGCGTGGATTCGCCGGGATCGCGCTTGCCGGCCGGCCATTCGAGCAGCACCTTGGCCACCGGGTAGCGGTACTGGCGCACCAGCACCAGGCGGCCGTCGTCGAGCAGGGGCACCACCGCCACCGCGCCGCCATGGTGGATGAATTCGCGCGTGGCGTGGCTGCCATCGGGCAGCAGCACGTCGTCGCGCCGCAGCTCCAGGAAGCCGCCGCTCACGAGCGTGGTGCCGCCCAGGCGGCGTTCGATCAGGTGGGGATCGTCGCCGGCATCCGGCGGCGGCAGCGGGCCGGTGTCAGCCATCGGGGCCCGGTCGCGTCAGGTGGCGAGCGCGCGCACGATGGCGTCGCGGCACATCGCCATCAGCCCGCCGGAGAACGGGCCCAGCACCAGCACCGCCAGCCCGTTGGCGGCCAGCAGCGCGGCCACCCCTTGCGAGCGCTCGATGGGTGCGGTCTGCACCGGCGCGTCGAACCACATCACCTTGACGACGCGCAGGTAGTAGAAGGCACCGACCAGGCTGAACATCACCGCCACCACGGCCAGCACGATATAGAGCGTGACATTGGTGCTGACCAGCGCCTGGATCACCGAGAGCTTGGCGAAGAAGCCGATCATCGGCGGTACGCCGGCGAGCGAGAACATGAACACCGTCATCGCGCCCGCGACCCAGGGGCTGCGCTGCGACAGGCCGGCGAGGTCGTCGATCTCCTCGCTCTCGAAACCCTGGCGCGACAGGTACATGATGAGGCCGAAGGTGCCCAGCGTGGTGAAGACGTAACTCACCATGTAGAACATGGCCGAGCTGTAGGCATTGCCGGCCGACAGCGTATTGCCGCTCACCACCCCGGCCGACAGCCCCAGCACCACGAAACCCATCTGCGCGATGGTGCTGTAGGCCAGCATGCGCTTGAGGTTGCGCTGCGCGATGGCCGCGATATTGCCCAGCGCCAGCGAGGCCACGGCGAGCACGATGAACATCTGCTGCCAGTCCACCGCCAGCCCCAGCATGCCTTCCACGAGCAGCCGAATGGTGATGGCGAAGGCGGCGAATTTCGGCGCCCCGCCGATGAGCAGCGTCACCGCCGTCGGCGCGCCCTGGTAGACGTCGGGCACCCACATGTGGAACGGCGCGGCACCAAGCTTGAAGGCCAGCCCGGCGACGACGAAGACGAGGCCGAACACCAGCACCTCGTTGTTGATGCGGCCGGTGGCGATCTGCTCGAAGACGCGCGGAATCTCCAGCGAACCGGTGGCACCGTACATCATCGACAGGCCGTAGAGCAGGAAGCCGCTGGCCAGCGCGCCGAGCACGAAATATTTCATCGCCGCCTCGGTGGCCACGGCGTGGTCGCGGCGCAGCGCGGTGAGCGCATAGAGCGACAGGCTCATCAGTTCCAGGCCGAGGTAGACGACCAGGAAGTGGTTGGCCGAGCACATGACGCTGATGCCCAGTAGCACGAACAGCGTGAGCGTGTAGAACTCGCCCTTCATCATGTCGCGCGCGGTCAGCGTCGGGCGCGCATAGGCCAGCGTCACCATCACCGCCAGCGCGGCGAAAAAGGCCAGCAGGTGGCCCATCGGGTCGACGACGACCAGGCCCTTCATGCCGTAGGCGGTGCCACCGGCATCGAAGTAGACCAGGTGCATGGCGGCGAATACGCCCACCGTGAACTGCGTCAACCAGAAGGTGGACCGGCGATCGGGGTCGGTGACGAATAGGTCGGCCAGCAGCACCACGCAAGCCATGGCCAGCAGCCAGATCTCGGGGTACAGCACGGGCCAGTTCATTGCGGTCATGGTCTTCCAGCGGGGCTCGCGGCCGTCAATTCAGCTTGGGCGCGGCCACGTGCCGCAGCAGCTCGGTGACCGAGGCGTCCATGACGTCGGTGAAGGGCTTCGGATACAGGCCCATGTAGAGCACCGCGGCGGCCAGGATGGCGAGCATCAGGAATTCGCGGCCGTTGATGTCGGCCAGCGCCTTCACGTCGTCGTTGGCCACGTCGCCGAAATACACGCGCTTGACCATCCACAGCGTATAGGCGGCGCCGAAGACCAGCGTCGTGGCGGCCAGCGCGGCGATCCAGAAGTTGTATTGCACGGCGCCCAGGATGACCATCCACTCGCCCACGAAACCGGCCGTACCTGGAAGGCCGGCGTTGGCCATCGCGAACAGCACCGCGAAGGCCGCGAACTTCGGCATCGTATTGGCCACGCCACCGTAGGCCGCGATCTCACGGCTGTGCACGCGGTCGTAGAGCACGCCGATGCACAGGAACATGGCACCCGAAACGAAGCCGTGGCTGACCATCTGCACGATGCCGCCGGCCACGCCCAGCGGGTTGAAGATGAAGAAGCCGAGCGTCACGAAGCCCATGTGCGCGATCGAGCTGTAGGCCACCAGCTTCTTCATGTCCTGCTGCACCAGCGCCACCAGGCCGATATAGAGCACGGCGATCAGGCTCAGCGTGATGATGACCCAGTCGTATTCACGCGCGGCATCGGGTGCGATGGGCATGGAAAAGCGCAGAAAGCCGTAGGCGCCCAGCTTCAGCATGATCGCCGCCAGCACCACCGAACCGCCGGTGGGTGCTTCCACGTGCGCGTCGGGCAGCCAGGTGTGCACCGGCCACATCGGCACCTTCACCGAGAAGGCGGCGAAGAAGGCGAAGAACAGCAGCGTCTGCACGGGCAGACTCAACGGCAGCTTGTGCCAGGTGAGGATGTCGAAGCTGCCGCCGCTCTTGAAATACAGGTAGACCAGCGCCACCAGCATGAGCAGCGAACCGAGCAGCGTATAGAGGAAGAACTTGAAGGCCGCGTAGACGCGCTTCGGACCGCCCCAGACACCGATGATGATGTACATCGGGATCAGCGTGGCCTCGAAGAACACATAGAACAACATGCCGTCGAGCGCACAAAAGACGCCGATCATCAGCCCCGAGAGAATGAGGAAGGCGCCCATGTACTGCGCCACGCGCTCGGTGATGACCTCCCACGCGGAGATGATCACCACCAGGGTGATGAAGGCCGTGAGCGGCACGAACCACAGCGACAGGCCGTCCACGCCCAGGTGGTAGTGCAGGTTGAAGCGCTCGATCCACGGCATCTTCTCGACGAACTGCATGGCCGCGGTGCCGCGGTCGAAACCTGTGATCAGCGGCAGCGTGACCAGCAGCGAGACCAGCGCGCCGACCAGGGCCAGCGCACGCACCGGACGGGCGTGGTCGTCGCGGCCGAGTGCGAGCAGCAGCACGCCGAAGGCAATCGGCAGCCAGATCGCAAGGCTCAGCAGACCCATCGTATTCCCTCTTGTTCTTCTTGCATGTGCGGCGCCGGCATCAGCATGTCAGCGCATGAGCCCGCTGAAATAAGGCCACAACTGCCAGGTCAGCAGGCCGAAGATGCCCAGCAGCATGACCAGCGCATATTGGTACAGGTGGCCGGTCTGGAACTGGCGCAGCACGCCGGCCAGCCCGCCCATGGCGCGAGCGCTGCCGTTGATGGCGCCGTCGATCACCGCCACGTCGCCGCCCTTCCACAGGCCGGCGCCCAGCAGCCGCGCCCCGGCGGCCAGCACGTGTTCGTTGAACCAGTCCATGTAGTACTTGTTCTCGAGCACGCGCACCACGGGGGCGAAGGTGCGGGCGATGGCCGCGGGGACGGAAGGCTGCTTGAGGTAGAACCACCAGGCCGTGACCACACCGGCCAGCGCCAGCCAGAACGGCGGTGTCTGCAGGCCGTGCAAGGCCATCGCGGCGGCGCCGTGGAAGCCTTCGGCGAGTTGCGCCATCGCCGGGTGGCGCGCGGCGTCGACGAAGATCGCATCCTTCATGAAGTCGCCGAACAGCATGGGCTGGATGGCCAGGAAGCCGATCACCACCGAGGGCACGGCGAGCAGGATCAGTGGCGCGGTGACGACCCAGGGCGATTCATGCGGCGTCGCGTCGTGGTGCTCGTCGTCGTGGCCGTGAGAACCATGGTCATGGTCGTCCTCGGGCGGGAAGGGCTTGTGGTGGAAGCGCTCCTCGCCGTGGAAGACCAGGAAGTACATGCGAAACGAATAGAAGGCGGTGACGAAGACGCCGGCCACCACCGCGAAGATGGCAAACGGCGTGCCCGGCAGGTTCGAAGCCTCCACGGCCAGGATGATGCTGTCCTTGCTGTAGAAACCGGCGAACAAGGGCGTGCCGATGAGCGCCAGCGATCCCAGCAGTGCGGTGATCCAGGTGATGGGCATGTGCTTGCGCAGGCCGCCCATGTTGCGGATGTCCTGGTCGTGGTGCATGCCGATGATCACGCTGCCGGCGGCCAGGAACAGCAGTGCCTTGAAGAAGGCGTGCGTCATGAGGTGGAACACCGCCACCGAGTAGGCCGAAGCACCCAGCGCCACCGTCATGTAGCCCAACTGGCTGAGCGTGGAGTAGGCCACCACGCGTTTGATGTCGTTCTGGATGATGCCGAGGAAGCCCATGAACAAGGCCGTGATGGCGCCGATGACGAGCACGAAATTGAGCGCGGTATCGCTCAACTCGAACAGCGGGCTCATGCGCGCCACCATGAAGATGCCGGCGGTGACCATGGTCGCGGCGTGGATCAGCGCCGAAATCGGCGTCGGGCCTTCCATCGAGTCGGGCAGCCACACGTGCAGCGGAAATTGCGCGCTCTTGCCCATGGCGCCGATGAACAGGCAGATGCAGGCCACCGTGATCAGCATCCAGTCGCTTCCTCCAAAGGGATTGGGGAAGGTGAGCTGGGCCAGCTCCGGCGCCTTGGCAAAGGCTTCCGTGTAGTTCAGCGTGCCGCCGTAGGCCACCACGAGGCCGATGCCCAGGATGAAGCCGAAGTCGCCGACGCGGTTGACGATGAAGGCCTTCATATTGGCGAAGATCGCCGTCGGCTTCTTGAACCAGAAGCCGATCAGCAGGTAGCTCACCAGGCCAACCGCTTCCCAGCCGAAGAAGAGCTGCAGGAAGTTGTTGCTCATCACCAGCATCAGCATGCTGAAGGTGAACAGCGAGATGTAGGAGAAGAAGCGCTGGTAGCCGGGGTCGCCGTCCATGTAGCCGATGGTGTAGACGTGCACCATCAGGCTGACGAAGGTCACCACCACCATCATCATGGCCGTGAGGCCGTCGACCAGGAAGCCAACCTCCATCACCAGCTTGCCGAGCACCATCCATTCATAGATGGTCTCGTTGAAGCGCGCACCGGCCGCCACCTGCGACAGCACGACGACCGAGCAGACGAAGGCGATGAACACACCCAGGATGGTGAAAACGTGCGAACCGCGGCGGCCCACCCAACGGCCGGCCAGGCCGGCGATGAGCGCGCCGGCCAGCGGCGCCAGCGGCACGGTGAGCAGCAGTCCTTGGGAGATCGTTGAAGCCATGTCCGCCTTCAGCCTTTCAGCTCGTCGAGTTCCTCGACCTTGATCGAGGCCCGGTTGCGGAACAGCACGACCAGGATCGCCAGGCCGATGGCCGATTCGGCCGCCGCCACGGTGAGGATGAAAAAGACGAAGACCTGGCCCGCCATGCGGTCGGCCTCCAGCGGCAGGTAGTGCGAGAAGGCGACGAAATTCAGGTTCACCGCCAGCAGCATCAGTTCGATGGCCATCAGCAGCACGATCAGGTTGCGGCGATTCAGGAAGATGCCGATCACCGACAGCGCAAACAGGATGCCGCCCAGCGACAGGTAGTGGCCGAGCGTGATGGGGCCGAGGTTCATGCCGCGTCCCCTTCCCTGGGCGTCGACGGCGACTCGATCGTCGGCGCCATCTTCACCAGCCGCACGCGGTCGGCGCGCTTCACGCGCACCTGCTCCGAGGGGTTCATGTGCCGGCTGTCCTTGCGCCCGCGCAGCGTCAACGCGATGGCCGCGATGATGGCCACCAGCAGCAGAACCGCCGCCAGCTGCAGCGGGTAGAGGTATTGCGTATAGATCTCGATGCCCAGCAGCTTGGTGTTGCCCATCTCCAGCGCGCGTGCGCTCGGCTCAGGCGCCTGCAACTGGAAGCCGCGCATCAGCACCAGCGCCATTTCCAGCGCGATCACCGCGCCCACCAGGCCGGCCAGCGGCAGGTGCTGCCAGAAACCCTGGCGGAAACTGTCGGCGTTGATGTCGAGCATCATCACCACGAACAGGAACAGCACCATCACCGCGCCCACGTACACGAGCACCAGCGTGATGGCCAGGAACTCGGCCGACAGCAGCATCCAGATGCAGGACGCGCTGAAGAAGGCGAGCACCAGGAACAGCACCGCATGCACGGTGCTGCGCGCCGTGATGACGCGCAGTGCGGCAAACAGCAACACCGTGGCGAAGACGTAGAAGAGGGCGGTGATCGTGTCCATGGGTCTTGGGCTCTTGCAGGCCGAGGGCAGGCGAGAGCCCTGGTTCAGCGGTATTTGGCGTCGGCAGCCCGGTTGGCGGCGATCTCTTTTTCGTAGCGGTCGCCCACGGCCAGCAGCATGTCCTTGGTGAAATAGAGGTCGCCGCGTTTCTCGCCGTGGTACTCGAAGTGGTGCGTCTCCACGATGCTGTCCACCGGACAGCTTTCCTCGCAGAAGCCGCAGAAGATGCACTTGGTGAGGTCGATGTCGTAGCGCGTGGTGCGGCGCGAACCGTCGGCGCGCACGTCGCTTTCGATGGTGATGGCCAGGGCCGGGCACACGGCCTCGCACAGCTTGCAGGCGATGCAGCGCTCCTCGCCGTTCTCGTAGCGGCGCAGCGCGTGCAGACCGCGGAAGCGGGGACTCAGCGGCGTCTTCTCTTCGGGGAACTGGATCGTGATGTTCTTGGCCAGGAAATAGCGGCCGGTGAGCTTCATGCCCTTGAACAGCTCGGCCAGCAGCATGCTGGAAAAGACATCCTTGATGGCGGTGAGGGTCGACATGTTCACCTCATTCCCAGATGTTGAACGGCGACTGGATCCACAGCCCGACCACGACCAGCCAGACCAGCGTCACCGGGATGAAGATCTTCCAGCCCAGGCGCATGATCTGGTCGTAGCGGAAGCGCGGGAAGGTGGCGCGCACCCACAGGAACATCGTGACGACGACGAAGACCTTGATGGCCAGCCAGATCCAGCCCGGGATGAAGTCGAGGAAGCCGAACGGCGGCAGCCAGCCGCCCAGGAACAGCAGCACGGTGAGCGTGCTGACCAGGATCATGTTCGCGTACTCGGCCAGGAAGAACATCGCGAACGACATGCCCGAATATTCGATCATGTGGCCGGCGACGATCTCGCTCTCGCCTTCCACCACGTCGAAGGGGTGGCGGTTGGTCTCGGCCAGGCCGGCGATGAAGAAGACGACGAAGATCGGCAGCAGCGGCAGCCAGTTCCACGACAGGAAGCCGGCGCCCAGGTCGGCGAAGGTTCCTTTGCCTTGCAGCATGACGATCTCGGTCATGTTCATGGTCGCCGAAACCATGAGCACCACGACCAGGCAGAAGCCCATCGCGATCTCGTAGCTCACCATCTGCGCCGAGGCGCGCAGCGCGCCCAGGAAGGCGTATTTGGAATTGCTGGCCCAGCCGGCGATGATGACGCCGTAGACCTCCAGCGAGGTGATGGCCATCAGGAACAGCAGGCCGGCGTTCACATTCGCCAGCACGGCTTCCGGTCCGAAGGGCACCACCGCCCAGGCCGCCAGCGCCGGCATGATGGTCATCACCGGGCCCAGGAAGAACAGCGGCTTGTTCGCTGCGCTGGGCCGGATGATCTCCTTGAAGATCAGCTTCACCGCGTCGGCGATCGGCTGCAGCAAGCCGCCCGGGCCGACACGGTTGGGGCCGATGCGGATCTGCGTATAGCCGATGCCCTTGCGTTCCCACAGCGTGAGGTAGGCGACGCAGATCATCAGCGGCAGCACCACGGCCACGATCTTCACCAGACTCCACAGCACCAGCCACAGCGTCGGGCCGAGGGTGGTGTTGCCGAGTTCGTGCAGGGTGTCGAACATGGCGCTCAGACCTTCTCGACGCTGACGGCGCCGAACATCGCACCCAGGCCGGCGGTGGCCGGGTGGCCGGCGGCGATGCGAACGGTGCCTTCGGCCAGCGACGGCTCTTCACGCGCCGGCAGCACCACGGCCGCGGGGCCTTGCGCCACCAGCACCTTGCCGCCGGGTTCCATGCGCAGCGCTTGCCACAACCCCGAAGGCAGACCGACGACGGGTTCATGTGCATCCGCAGTGAGCTGCAACGAGGCGGCGCGGCGCACGATGGCATCGACGGCGTAGATCGGCACGTCGGACACGCGCTGCAGGCCGCCGCTGGCCGCCGGGGCCAGCGCCGTCAAGGCAGGCGCCGGGGTGCGGTTGTCCATGCGCGAGACCAGCGTGGCGGGGTCGCCCAGGGCCTCGGCGCGCACGTCCTCCGCAGTTTCGTGGTCAAAGCCACCCAGTTCCAGCAGGTTGCCCAGCACGCGCAGCACCTTCCACGCCGGCCGCGCTTCGCCCAGCGGCTTGACGACGCCGTGGAAACTCTGCGCGCGGCCTTCGGCATTGACGAAGGTGCCGGCGGTTTCGGTGAACGGGGCGATCGGCAGCATGACGTCGGCCACGTCGGCGGCCACGTCCTTGAACGGTGTGAGCGCAACGACCAGGCCCGAAGCCGCCAGCGCCGCACGGGCCGCGGCAGCGTCGGCGCTATCGAGGACCGGCTCGGTATTCAGCAGCAGCAGCGCCTTCATGGGCTGGGTCAGCATCTGGCCGGCGTTCAGGCCACCGGTGCCCGGCAGCGCGCCGACGAGTTGCGCGCCCACGCCGTTGCCGGCCTCGCCGAGGCAGCCGACGCTGGCGCCAGTGTGCTCGCCGATCCAGTTCGCCAATGCCAGCAGTTGCGACGCCTGCGCGTGTTGCGCTGCGGCGTTGCCCAGCAGGATGGCCTTGCGCTCGCCGGAAAGCAGCGCGTCGGCCACGGCCTGCGCGGCCGCGCCGGGGTCGGCCGGCAGCGGCGCCGGCACACCACGCGCCCTGGCCACCGCGGCGGCCACGTCGGCCAGCTGCGCCGGCCAGGCCGCGGGCGCGGCGGTCAGCGTGGCGGCCACCGGCATGGCCCAGTCGTCGTGCACCGCATGCAAGCTCATCAGCTTCGCGCCGTGGCGCACGGCCTGGCGCAGGCGCTGCGCCAGCAAGGGGTGGTCCTTGCGCAGGAAGGAGCCGACGACGAAGGCGCGGTCCAGCTTGGACAGCGAGGCGATCGAGGTGCCGAGCCAGCGTGCATGCCCTGCCGGAGCCACGTTGCCGAAATCGGCATGACGGGTCCGGTGGTCGATGCTTTCGCTGCCCAGGCCGCGCACCAGCTTGGCCAGCAGATGCAATTCCTCGACCGTCGACGAGGCATGACCGATGGCGCCGATGCCGGCTCCCGCCTCGCTCCCGCCAAACTCGGACTTGACGCGCTTCAGCCCGTCAGCGACGTAGGCCAGCGCGGTATTCCAGTCCACCGCCTGCCAGACCCCGCCCTGCTTGACCATCGGCTGCGTCAGCCGCGACTCGCTGTTCAGCGCCTCGTAGCTGAAGCGGTCGCGGTCGGCGATCCAGCATTCGTTGACGTCTTCGTTTTCCAGCGGCACCACCCGCATCACCTTGTTCGCCTTGACCTGCACCACCAGGTTGGCGCCCACGCTGTCGTGCGGGCTCACCGACTTGCGGCGGCTCAGTTCCCAGGTGCGGGCGCTGTAGCGGAAGGGCTTGCTGGTGAGCGCGCCGACCGGACAGATGTCGATCATGTTGCCCGACAGTTCGCTGTCGATGGTGCGGCCGGCCAGCGTGGTGATCTCGCTGTGCTCGCCGCGGTGGATCATGCCGAGCTCCATGACACCGGCCACTTCCTGGCCGAAGCGCACGCAGCGCGTGCAGTGGATGCAGCGGCTCATCTCCTCCATGCTGACCAGCGGGCCGACGTCCTTGTGGAAGACGACGCGCTTGTCCTCGGTGTAGCGCGAGGCTGACTTGCCGTAGCCGACGGCCAGGTCCTGCAGCTGGCATTCACCGCCCTGGTCGCAGATGGGGCAGTCCAGCGGATGGTTGATGAGCAGGAACTCCATCACCGACTGCTGCGCCTTCACCGCCTTGTCGCTCTTGCTGCGCACCACCATGCCGTTGGTCGCCGGCGTGGCGCAGGCCGGCATGGGCTTGGGCATCTTCTCGATGTCGACCAGGCACATGCGGCAGTTGGCCGCGATGCTCAGCTTCTTGTGGTAGCAGAAGTGCGGGATGTACACACCCGCCGCGTCGGCGGCGTGCATCACCATGCTGCCGTCGGGCACGGTGACCTTGTGGCCGTCGATGTCGAGTTCAGCCATGGGAGAGGACTCCGAAACGCAGCACTTCAGACATGCGCCCCCGCCCTGCAATGCTTGTGCTCGACGTGGTAGGCGAACTCGTCGCGGAAGTGCTTGAGCATGCCCTGCACCGGCATCGCCGCGGCGTCGCCCAGCGCGCAGATGGTGCGGCCCTTGATGTTGTCGGCCACCGAGTCGAGCAGGTCCAGGTCATCGGGGCGGCCTTTGCCGTGCTCGATGCGGTCC
>Ga0209254_10001632_pt1 | contig 20253 bp, 20 predicted proteins | sample FrelakmetDIP11DI_FD_187148 | JGI IMG/M metagenome (GOLD analysis project Ga0209254, IMG submission 187148) | Freshwater lake sediment microbial communities from the University of Notre Dame, USA, for methane emissions studies - DIP11 DI (SPAdes)... | ecosystem: Environmental > Aquatic >...
CGGTTCCTTCACCTATACGCCAAACGATAACTTCTACGGAACGGATAACTTCACTTATAAGACGGTTGATTTTACGGGGGCCGAGTCGAGCACGTCTGCGGTGACAATAACGGTTGGCGCAATCAACGATCCACCGGTGGCGGTTGATGACGGTTATGTCACGAGCGAGGATACCCCACTCGTCGTTTCTGCCCCCGGCGTCTTGGGCAATGATTCGGATGTCGATGGTGATTCGCTGACAACGCTCCTGGTCAGTGGTCCATCCCACGGAACACTCGCCCTGAATCCAAATGGCTCGTTTACCTACACCCCCGTAGTGAACTATTATGGAGCCGACAGCTTCACGTATGTCGCCAGTGACGGGAGTTTGCAGTCCGGTGCTGCGACGATAAGCCTGACCATTACGGCAGTCAACGATGTGCCAGTAGCGGTGGGTGATTCTTACAGTACCAATGAGGACACGGCGCTCGTAGTGGCTGCTCCTGGTGTTTTAAGCAATGATTCCGACATAGAGGGAGATACCCTCACGGCCGTTCTTGTCTCTGGCCCAACCCATGCCTCGATTTTCGTACTGAACAGCGATGGGTTCTTTACGTATGCCCCTCTGTCCAATTTTAGCGGGTCTGACAGCTTCACCTACAAGGCCAACGATGGAAGGGTGGACAGTAATGAGGTAACTGTATCGATCACTGTTCGGGCAGTTCAAAATGCACCGGTCGCTTCTGTGAGCGTCGATCATCAGGCCGTGCAGTACAGTGACGCGATTGTTCCAATCACGATTACCGCCTTTGATGTCGACTCCCCCTCTCTTACGGCCACCGTAACGGGTCTGCCAGACGGTTTGACATTGAGCAGCGCAACCTGCACGCGGAACGGAGATGGGGTGTCCTGCACGTGGACCATTGATGGAATCGTCTCTGATTCGGCTGACTTGTATGATGTTACCATCTCCGTGACGGACGGCTTCCTTCCAACCACGGTGCATACCGTAGTGACTGTAGAACCTGAGGATGCAGACATCGAATTCAGTCCTGATAACCCTGTGACAATTAAAGTTGCCACGAATGGCGGCGTTTCAGACGAATTCTCGCTTACCGTCTATATCAGAGAATCTTTACCTGATCTGCCGGAAGAATTTGCTTACGCCGGAGATGTAAACAATGCTTTTGTAAGCATGAGCCTGCAACCTGTAAGTCCCGGATCCACTCTGAGTGCAGATGCAACGACAGATTGTACACGGGAAGTGAATGAGGATGGATACGACGCCATCCTTGCAGTCACCTGTAAGTTCAATGATATTCCGGTGAATACGTACATGGTTCAGGTGGATGTGAATGGTACCTACTATAATGGCTACGCGGAAGATCTCCTGATCGTTTACGACCCAAGTCTTGGGTTTGCGACGGGTGCAGGATGGTTCTATTGGCCCGGAACTGAAAGTGGAGTTCCAGGGACAAAAAAATACTATCCCGGCGACCGTACCAATTTTGAGTTCACGATGAAATACGATAAGAAAGGTACCGACGTACAGGGCAAGTTGTTGTTGACAAGACACGTCTGGGGCGGTTCTGACTATCGGGTCAAGAGTAATGCCATTTATGGGATGGCGATCGGCAATTTGCCTAAGATGGGTTGGGCTTCATTCAGCGGCAAAGCCACTTATTTGGACCCCAGCTGGCGAAAACCAATAGGCAACCATGAGTTTATTGTTTATGTTGAGGACGGGAATGAACCTGGAAAAGGGACTGATCAATTCTGGATCGAAGTCCGTTATAAAGGTGAAGTTGTCACTGATTCGTCGATGCCCCGAGACGATACCGGCCGACCAATTCCGGTGAGAATCCAGCGTGGGAATATTGTAATTCCTCACCGATAAGGGTTAGGAAATTCATGGAGCAAGATAATAGACTCCCTGTTCCAACGGCAGGGAGTCTATTGTTGGCTGCTCACTGCGGTATCCGCAATAAGAACCAACAAAAAAGTGGCAAGCGTGGAGGGAGAACGCTTGCCACTTTTTTTACTACAGTCTGCTTGCGGCAGCAGAGGAGCTAACAGTAGCTCCACGTTTTATATTGCGGGCAGTTTCCTACCTTCCGACAATCCGCTAAGCCACGGCTTCAGCTACATCCTGGGGCTTTTCGGAACCTGTCCGGAAGAATTCCTTTCTTTCGAAGGTCACCGTGTCTGTAGTCACGAAGGCGATCTTTTTCGCGATTTCCATGCCCCGCTCTGCGTGGAGATAATTAATCACATCGGTCACATCCTGGCTTCTGGCCACAAAGTCCTGGACAGTGCTCCGACCCCAACAGACCAATCCCAACATCAAATCTTCACCTTTCATCATGGCACACCTCTCTTCCGAAAAGAGCCACGAAGCTCTTCTCAAGTATGATGCAGACAAACCTTGCTTTTCCTTTTCCAACGACTCTTCCAAGCCGATACTGAAATGCCAGAATCCTGTTAATCACAAATCCTCTCATGACTTTTCTTCCCTTTCCTCTAAAAAAAAACCGGATTACCGTTTTGGATAAAGCCACGGTGATCCGGTTCCTTGGATCTCACTTCGGCAACCCGGCTGTCCTGAAGCTCAGGACCCGTGGCTTTCCCCGCTGTACCCTCTTGGGTTTCAGCGGGCCCTCCCAGCACATTCGCCAGGAAGGGCGTCCCATGATTACTCATGGTTTGGCTTTATCGGTTCTATTCAGTTGTCAATTTCAAATGCCTTGCTTATGTTTCTGCAATCGCCATGCCATGCTCCTTCAGAAATGATAACTGTTTGAAATTACACGTTTTTTAAAATATATCCATTCCAAAAACCGGTAGGTAAGAGGTATGAATGCCAAAATTTGGCGCCTTGCGCTTTAATTTTTGCCCTCCTACGCAGAAAGCCACGCCTGACGCACCATAACGTCTATCTGCCAACAGAGCTTCGACGGTTGTCCGCACGGCCTAAGAGACTGGAAACGCCGCAGAGAGAGTACCCCTCGAACCTTTGAAGGAGCCTAGTAGGGTATGCTTCGGAGGGTTCCGCCCTCTAAACTATGTGGAGGGGCTAAGGACTTTAGCCCGTGGGGCTCCACTTTGCAGACACCAGAGATCGCGTTTCTCCTATTGCTTCCCCTGTCCTGATTGATTAAACTCTGAATGAAACAAAGGAGTGCACCTTGGCTCCTCTGTGCTGCTGAAGGCCTGGTGACTGTTCGAATGGTAAAGTTCTTTCGAGTCAAAAAGACAAGAGGAAAAAGGCGGATTCCAATGCCTTCTTCAACAATAAGTACGACCTGGAATTCCGGGGAAAAAGCCAAATTCGAGGTTTTTGGAGTAGAGATGATCGAGAAGGAAGTGAAGCAGAGCGGTAACAGCGGAAGGGTCTATCTCCCTCCGGACTGGATTGGAAAGCACGTTAAGATTATCCGGAAGGACTGAGGGAGGCGGAGCTGGCTGTAAACAAATACCTCCTGATCTTGTTGGTGGTCGTCTTCGGAAATTCTTCTTCCCTGATCGAAAAATGTCTGACTCTTTTGTATTCGGCCAACACACCATTCACCTTGTCCACATGCTGTCCTAAGAGTTCCTGGATAGCCCGATTCGTGAGGGTGATCCCTCTTTCTTTCCCATAACGATCCAACGCTTCAAAGTCGGGATGAATGATGGCATGAATCTCCTCGGTCTTTGTCCGAGGATGACTCCTCCCAACCACAATGGTCTCTTTGACGAAGGGAGATTTCAAAAGCTCTTCTTCAATCTCTTCTGGACTGATCTTCTTTCCTCCCTTGGTGACGATGAGGGATTTTTTTCTTCCCGTCACATACAGGTATCCGTCTTCGTCAATTTTCCCAAGATCGCCGGTGAAAAACCATCCCTCAAAAAACGCTTGTTGGGTGGTCTGCTCATTCAGGTAATACCCTTTCATGATATTGGGGCCTTTGACTGCGATTTCTCCGACACCTTCCGGGTTGGGATCAAAGATTTTGACTTCGACCCCAGACAGAGGAGTGCCCACGGATTCATTTCTGCAACGGCCCGGGACATTGACACTCAGTACAGGGGCTGTCTCCGAGAGACCATACCCCTGACAGACAGGAAATCCAAGCATTTCGTATTCTCTGGACAGTGACCGTGGGAGTGGGGCACCCCCGGAAACGAGGATACGGAGTTTGTCCAGACCCATCTCTGCTCTTATGGGATAAAAAAACCTCTTCGATGCAGCTTCGGACATGATCGGGTTACAGATCTTTGCTCCTGTTTTGAGAAGACGGAACAGTGATTTTTTGCCAAAAGAAGCCTTCTTTAGATCTTTCTCGATTCCTTGATGAAATTTCTCAAGAAACAGGGGGACAAGGAGAAAGATGGTGGGTCTTACCTCCCTTAGGTCTTCGAGGAGTTCTTTCGATTTCAGAGATCGTGCAATCGTCACCGATGCACCTGCGGCCATGGGGGAAAGAAGACCGCCTGTGGATTCGAACGCATGATGAATCGGGAGCACTGAAAAGAACCGATCGTTCTCATCCACGTCAAACACCCTGACACACTGTTCGACATTGGCGAGAAGGTTCCCGTGAGTGAGCATGACTCCTTTTGAGGTTCCCGTTGTCCCTGAGGTATAAAGGATGACCGCGAGATCCCCTCTTTCGCGCTCTGGGGATTCCGTCAATCCTTCGCAACCCTGAAAGAGGGATGGAAGATTCGTATCTCCTTTCTCTCCACTGAACGCAATGACTTCTCGAAGGCTAGCGATCGCCTGCTTTTGTTTCGCAATTTCACCGCAGGGTTCCGGAGCAGCAAAAAGGAATCGGCATTCCGAATGGTTCATGAGGTGAGACCATTCTGTTATTGTAGCACGGGCATCGAGTGGAACCACGACGCCTCCTGCCCAGAGAATACCCAGGTAGCAGAAGATCCACTCCGGGCAGTTACCTCCTACGACCGCTGCGCGTTCATTCGGAGAAAATCCCTTACTCTTCAGGTACTCTGCAATTTGTTTTACGCGATCGAGAGTTGCTTGGTAGGTGTAGCGAGTAAATCCTGGCCCAGTTCGGGTTTGAAGAAAAAGAAGTTCGGGATGCGTCTTTACCGTTCCCCAAAACACATCCGGGATGGATTGATAATCCTGGAAGGAAACCTCATGTCCTTTCATGTCTTCGATTTACCTCAACGAATCCTTATTTGTCAAATTGCAATTTTATCCTAACCTGCGGTTTCGTTCTACCCATTTTGGCAATCCGACTTTGCACCCAAAAAGAGGCTGTTTAAATATACCCTCTCTCCCGGAAACCTGCGTGGCCTTCATTGCTTTTTTGACTCCCATGGTATATATATTTTCAGTGCCTCTGTTACATGTTTCCTCCCGAGCCTTTTGGGGATGCCTCGTGCGATAAGAACCCGACACGCTCCAATGCACTCAATGACCCTTTAGGAGAAAGAATGGCAAAGAAGGTCTTGATCATCGGTTTGGATTGCGCTCCACCTCATTTGGTTTTCGATAAATGGAAGCACCTCCTCCCCTCTCTGCGGGGCCTGATGGAGGATGGAATTTACGGAAAGCTCGAGTCGACCATTCCACCCATCACGATTCCGGCCTGGACATCGATGGTGACAAGCAAGAATCCGGGCACCCTGGGGTTCTACGGGATCAGAAACCGACAGGACTATTCCTACGACAAGATGATCTTTGCGAATTCGGTACACGTGAAGGAGGACACCCTCTGGGACATCCTTTCCCGCAAGGGGAAGAAGGTGGTGGCCATGGCGGTCCCTCAGACGTATCCTCCCAAACCTGTCAACGGCTACATGATCACCTGTTTTCTCACTCCCGACACGAACAGTCACTACACCTATCCTGACTCTTTGAAACGAGAGATTCAGTCGTGGGTAGGAGAATATATGCTCGATGTCGACAATTTCAGGACCGAAGAGAAGGACGGGCTGCTCAAGCAGATCTATCAGATGACGGAGAAACAATTCAATGTCGCTCTCCATCTTTTGAAGGAGAAGGAATGGGATTTTTTTATGATGGTTCAGATGGGAGTGGACCGGATTCATCATGGATTTTGGAAGTTCTCCGATCCCTCGCACGCTCAGTACGTGCCTGGCTCAAAGTATGAACATGCGATTCGCGATTACTACATTTATGTGGATCAGAAAGTGGGCGAACTTCTTTCCCATCTCGATGACGAAACGGCCGTGCTGGTCGCCTCAGATCATGGAGCCAAGGCAATGGTCGGGGGCATCTGTGTCAATGAGTGGCTCATGAAAAACGGATACCTTCACTTAAAGCAGAAGCCCTCGGGGATCACTCCATTTGCCAAGGTCCAAGTGGATTGGGAAAAAACGGTGGCATGGGGTGAAGGCGGATACTACTCCCGGATTTTCCTCAATGTCAAAGGGAGAGAACCGCAAGGGCTCGTGAGCCCCTCTGATTATGAACGGGTGAGAGAAGAGCTGCGGAAAGGATTGGAAGCGATTACCGATGATCATGGCATGAACATCGGGACCCAGGCTTACAAACCCGAAGAGATTTACAAAGAGGCTCGACGCATTCCTCCAGACCTCATCGTCTATTTTGGGAACCTGTCCTGGAGGTCTGTGGGAAGCATCGGCCATGGTTCTGTCATCACCTTTGAAAATGACACCGGCCCTGACGATGCGAACCACGACACTCATGGGATCTTCATCATGAAAGCCCCCGGATTGAAAAACAAGGGACAACGAGATGGCCTGAAGATTCTGGATGTCGCCCCCACGGTATTGAGTCTCCTTGGAATGGATGTTCCCAAGGACATGGAAGGCCGAATCATCGAATAACGGTGATGGCTCAGAAGCCGTGATAAAATTTGTTTCCTGTTTTCTTGGCCCTTTCAGGATAGTTCTCTTTCCGCAACTTTGGAATGCGGAGCATCATAGTCTGGACAACATTTCGTGGCAGTAAGGGTACGAAGTTATTTCGATTCGGCCGATTGAACCGAACGGCAAAAAGGTTCCGCTCCAAAGTTCTCCAAGAGAACCATCCCTGCGGGCCAAGTTCTATTTTTTTAAACATTTTTGATTTTTTCACGGCTTCTGAGGCTTACGAATAACAACTGATTGTGGAGGATCACAGCAATGCAGGATAGCAAAGGAACTCCGACCTCAGACCGAGGATTCACCCTTTGGTTCACAGGCCTTTCGGGCTCAGGGAAGAGCACCCTCTCCAGGCTTGTGGAGGCTGAACTCCGAAGAAAAGGATTCACTAAGATCGAAATCTTGGACGGAGATATTGTCCGGACCCACCTTTCAAAAGGTCTAGGATTCACCAGGGAAGACCGGGATACGAACATCAAACGGATTGGATTCGTCTGTAAACTCCTTTCCAGAAACGGAGTGATCGCAATTGCTGCTGCCATCTCTCCCTACCGAGAGGTACGCGATTTCAATCGAAAAGAGATTGGAGACTTTGTGGAGGTCTTCTGCCACTGTCCGCTCGACGTGTGCATCGAGAGGGATGTAAAGGGTCTCTATAAGAAGGCTCTCGCTGGAGAGATCAAAAACTACACAGGGCTTGATGACCCCTACGAGAATCCCCTGAATCCCGAAGTTGTTCTCGAGACTGACAAGGAAACACCGGAAGAGTCCGTTTCCAAGATCATGCGTAAACTTGAGATGCTCGGATACATCCCTGCAGGAGAGGCTGTCTATACAGAAGAAGAAGAAGAAAAGGTCAAAAAACGTCTTGAAGGTTGGGGATACCTCTGATTACGGCTGCCCTACTCCTCCCCAAAAAAAACCTCCGCTCAGTGCACCTCGTAAAGATCCCCCGTTATTGTTATGTTTATGATTTACACACTCCCCACAAATGCTTGATCTTTCTATTTATTTGAAATTGTTAAGTAAAGTTATTAAATTGACACTCAGTGAAAAAACTCTTGACAATTACAGCGGTAAATGTTAACGTTAACGCAATCTTTGTGAAATATTTCCTTATACAGCAATCAAAGCCTATTTTTTAGGGGCAATGGGGATTGAAACGGTGAAACTGAAAGAGATCATCAACGCGGTCGAAGGGACATTGCTCACCAAGCAGCTGAAACAGGATATAGATATCCAAAACTGCGGAGCTGCTGACCTAATGAGTGATGTCTTATCCCTGATGAAACCTGGCTCTCTCCTCATAACAGGCCTGGTGAACTTCCAATCCATTCGGACGGCCGAGATGGCGGATCTCGCTGCCATTATTTACGTGAGAGGAAAAGCACCTGGGCCTGATGCGATTGACTTAGCAAACGAGCTTGGCATCCCGCTGATTGCATCCCACATTAGCATGTATGAAATGTGTGGCCGCCTCTACGAAGCGGGAATAAAACCAACGATGCAATAAGAAAAGGGATGGAGTCCTAAGCAGGAGACGGTCGTTGTCACAGGTTCCTCAATTCACAAAGATCCAGGAATTGATTTATGAGCTCCCGATCGAGCGGGTGATGAAGAAGAACGTGATCACCGTCTCTCCGGAAACCTCAATCCTCGAATTGAAGGAAATCCTTCGAATCAATCGAATCTCAGGGGCGCCGGTTCTGGAGAACGGTCGTCTGGTTGGCATCATTTCCATCGAGGATCTCCTGAAAGCCCTGCAGGAGGGCGATCTCCACTCGCTCGTTCGCAAAAGGATGACCACTCAGCCCATTACGGTTCTTGAAAGAGAATCGGTGGTGGAGGCAGTTAAGAAATTCACTCAACACAAAGTGGGGCGTCTCCTCGTGGTGAATGAACAAGGCGATCTGGTCGGAATCTTGACAGGAGGGGATATCACCCGAGGGTTGCTGGAAGCCATCAGTCTCGATTATCACTCCGAGGAGGTTCGCCGTTATCGCGCCAGTCACATCTTTGAGGACATTGTATCAGATCAGACCAGTTTACTCCTGAGATACAAGGTACAGCCACACGACTTCAAGAGTGGGGGAGCTGCAGCCAGCAAGCTGAAGCGGGCTCTAGAGAGACTGGGAGGCGCCCCCGATACCGTCCGTCGGGTGGCCATTTCAGCCTATGAAGCAGAGATGAATCTGATCATCCATGCCGATCAGGGTGGTGAGGTGATCGCTGAGTTAAGGCCCGAACGGATCCGCCTTACCTTTGTGGATCGTGGGCCGGGAATCCCCGATGTTGAAAAGGCTTTGAGTCCTGGCTTCTCGACCGCCCCGAACTGGATTCGAGAGCTCGGTTTTGGTGCCGGCATGGGCCTTAACAATATTAAACGGTGTGCCGATTCCATGAAGTTGGAATCGAAATTGGGCCACGGTACCCGTCTCGAGATCATCATCTATTTAAGGCCAGAATTGGGCGAGAATGTTAATTCATCCTAGAAGAAGTGCAAGGAGGCGTTATGATTTCTTTGAAAGAGATCGTCGAGAAACTGAAAGTGGAGCCAGTCTCTTCCGTACACTCTCTTGATCGTCCCGTTGCAAGTGGCTACGCCTCGGATCTGCTGAGCTGCGCGATGAGGAGAGCCAAAAAGGGTTATGTTTGGGTCACCCTTCAGTGCCATATGAACGTGGTAGCTGTTGCGACCCTTGTCGGTCTTTCAGCAGTCATCATCACAGAAGGGAATTCGCCCGATGCAGAAACCCTTTCCAAGGCTGAAAAGGAAGGGGTGGTTTTGCTGGTAACCCCAAGATCCACCTTTTCGATCGTGGGAGAACTGGCTTCCTTAGGCATCCGAGGTGATCTGGAAGGGTAAGGGACGGAGGGAATCCTCTGATCGAGACATGCTGAGGCCTTTCCTGGCAGATTTGCATATTCACACCGTCCTGTCAGCGTGCGCGGAGGTTGAGATGATTCCTCCGCTCATCGTGAAACAGGCGAAACGTCTGGGGTTGAGTTTGATTGCGATTACGGATCACAATGCCTGTCATAACGTCGAGGTTATGATCCAGGCCGCCCAAGGGACAGGCATTCACGTTCTCCCTGGGATGGAAGTCCAATCCAAAGAGGAGGTTCATCTCCTCTGTCTCTTCGACACCGTTGCTCAGTGCCAACAATGGCAGGAAACGGTTTTCGCTAAACTCCCCTCGCTCAGTAACAAAGAGGATATTTTCGGGGCCCAGTTTGTCGTCGACGTAACGGGAGAATGGATTCGGACAGAGGAACGGCTTCTGGCAGCCTCAACGGACATGGGACTTGAAGAAGTTGTGGCTGGGGTTCACTCCCTCGGTGGGATGGTTATTCCCGCTCATGTGGACCGACCTTCCTTCAGTCTCCTTGCCAACCTCGGGTTTGTCCCTGAATCACTCGACGTTCAGGCGCTTGAAGTCACCTCCCGCTTTGTCCCGGCAACTGGAGTCCCGCAGTGGCCCCAACTGGAGGCTTGGTGTTTGATTGTCAATGGAGACGCTCATCGACTCCAGGAGATTCAGAACCGAACTCTGTTCAAGATTGCGGCCCCGGTGATTGAGGAGATCGGCCTCGCCCTGAAGGGCGAACAGGGCCGAAAAGTAATTGTGGAATGGCCTGACTCGCGCCAAAGGTCTTAATGAGAAGGAGGAGACTCACATGAACGAACAAGCAGTGCTCGACATGGAACCCCTCGATAAGATCATCGAAGAGCTTGGAGAGAAACAAGGAACGCTGATTCCGATCTTACAGAGGGCCCAGGAAATCTACGGCTATCTCCCGTCGGAAGTGCTCAAACGGATTGCCGAAAAGACAGGAACCCCCCTCAGTCAGGTTTACGGGGTCGTCACGTTTTATGCCCAGTTTTATCTCACCCGACGAGGGAAAACCATTGTTAAACAGTGTGACGGTACCGCTTGCCATGTTCGCGGCGCAGGGAAGATCGTTGATGTGATCGAGAAAGAGTTGGGAATTAAAGCCGGTGAGACGTCGTCGGATTACAAATTTACCTTCGAAGTGGTCTATTGTCTGGGCTCCTGCGGGTTATCCCCTGTGGCCACCATCGGCGAAAGGGTCGTGGGGCGTCTCGTCCCTGAGAAAATGGTCCAAATTCTTCGGGAGACCAAGTAGGTGTGCGTGAGTTGTCTCACCATATTCTGGATGTACTTGAAAACGCCGTGGAAGCAGGGGCATCCGCGATCAAAGTCCATGTTGAAGAAGACTTAAAGGCGGACCGGATGGTGATTGAGATCGTAGACAACGGTTGCGGGATGAATCCAAGAGTGATCGAAAGGGTCTTCGACCCCTTCTACACAACTCGGACGACCCGTCATGTCGGGCTAGGACTCCCCTTGCTTCGGGATGCCGCCCGCCGTTGTGAGGGAGATCTGGATATCCAATCTGAACCCGGCAAAGGAACACGATTGAAGGTAACGTTTCGACGCAGCCACATCGACCGAGCGCCCCTCGGCGACATGCCTGCTGCTTTGCTGGCTATTCTCCTCTCGGAGCGTCCGGTTGATCTCGAGTACAGCCACACAATCGGCTCCGAGGAATTTCGGCTGGATTCCTCAGAGATTAAGAAGGAGCTTGAAGATATTCCCCTGACCCATCCAAAAGTAAGGAGCTGGATTCTCCAGACCCTTCAAGAGGGAGAGGCAGGTCTCTCCGATGGGTAAGGGAATCGCAGTAGGGAGAAGGAGGGAAGAGGATGGTAAGACTAAAGAACATTGAAGAACTAAAGAAGATCCGTCAGGAGGCACAGAAAGACCTCCTGGTCCGTACTCAGACCGGCACGCGGATCATTGTTGGAATGGGAACGTGCGGAATCGCCGCCGGGGCGAGAGAAGTGATGCATGCCATCTTAAAAGAACTGGAAACAAGAAAGATCGAAGCCCATGTGGAGACGGTGGGATGCGTGGGCATGTGCGCGAAAGAACCCCTGGTGGATATCGAACAGGCAGGGAAGTCCAGGGTGAGATACGCAAATATCTTGCCTGAAAATGTTCCCAAGCTCATCGAGGAACACCTGGTGAAGGGAAATGTGGTCCAGGAGTGGGCCATTGGTCGTGTGGACGCTAAGAAAGTCTAAGGGATCAGTCCATGAGCGAAGCTCGCCGCCCATCCCGTTAAGACGGGACAGGCACGGCTTGGGCTTCCGGGTGATGGTGATATGATTACAGGGTTGGCTTTCCCCCTAGGCGGGGCATCCAGCCGGCTTGCCCGTGAAAGAGGGAATCAGAAGAAAGAGCGATAAGGAGGCTATGATGGCTGAGCAATTTTATCGGGCCAATGTTCTCGTCTGTGGAGGTACTGGATGTGTCGCGTCGGAGTCTCTGGACGTGATTCAGGCATTGAACAAGGAGATCGCACGACGCGGCCTGACGAAAGAGGTCCGTGTCGTCCAAACAGGATGCCGCGGATTCTGTGCCATGGGACCTGTGATGATCATCTACCCTGAAGGAATCTTTTATTGCCAGGTGCAGCCCAGGGATGTCCAGATGATCGTTGAGGAAACGCTCGTCAAGGGACGGGTCATTGGCCGTCTGACATACAAGATTCCGGATACCCACAAGGAACTCCCCCGTTACCAGGAGATTCCTTTCTACAACAAGCAAGTCCGGATCACCCTGCGCAACTGCGGTGTGATCGATCCAGAGAAAATTGACGAATACATTGCGCGAGGGGGGTATGATGGCCTTTCCACCGCCCTGTTCGATATGGACCGCGAAGAGGTGATCAACGAGGTGAAACTCTCCGGTCTGAGAGGCCGAGGGGGAGCAGGGTTTTCCACCGGAACGAAATGGGAATTCACCGCAAAGGCTCCCGGAGACGTCAAGTATGCCGTCTGCAATGCCGACGAAGGAGATCCCGGAGCATTCATGGATCGCTCAATCCTTGAGGGAGACCCTCACAGCCTCGTCGAGGGCATGACCATCTGTGGATATGCCGTCGGGGCAGAGGAAGGCTACATCTATTGCCGCGCGGAATATCCTTTGGCCATCAAACGATTAAAGAACGCCATTGCGCAGGCAGAGGAATATGGCCTTTTGGGAGACAGTATTCTTGGAACGGATTTCAGCTTCCATCTCTATATCAAGGAAGGTGCCGGAGCTTTTGTCTGCGGTGAAGAGACTGCCCTCTTAGCCTCGATCGAAGGCCGTCGAGGAGAACCCCGCCCCCGGCCCCCTTTCCCAGCGGTCTCAGGGCTCTGGGGCAAACCCACGAACCTGAACAACGTGAAGAGTTATGCCAATGTCCCTCAGATCATCGTGAACGGGGCCAAGTGGTTTAGTACCATCGGTACGAAGCGAAGTCCAGGAACTGCCATCTTCGCTCTCACCGGCAAGGTAAACAACACGGGCCTTGTAGAAGTACCCATGGGCATCACCCTCGGTGAAATCATCTTCGACATCGGGGGTGGTATTCCGAAAGGCAAGAAATTCAAGGCCGTCCAAACCGGTGGTCCTCTCGGCGGTTGTATCCCAGCCCAGCACCTCAATGTCCAGGTCGATTTCGACTCCTTACAGGAGGTCGGAGCTGTCATGGGTTCCGGGGGGATGATCGTTGTCGATGAAGACACCTGCATGGTGGAATTTTCAAAGTTCTTCCTTAACTTTGCCACGGCAGAATCCTGTGGAAAATGTGTTCCTTGCAGGGTAGGTGGGAAACGGATGTTGGAGATTCTTACGCGGATTACGGAAGGCCACGGGAAGATGGAAGATCTGGATACGATCCGTGGCATTGCCAAGGGAATGCAGACCGGTTCCCTCTGTGCTCTGGGGCAGCTTACCCCAGGTCCGGTCATGTCCGCCCTGCAGTACTTTGAACCGGAGTTCAGGGCTCACATTCTCGACCAGGAGTGTCCTGCAGGCAGTTGTAAAGACCTTGTTCGGGCTCGGTGCATTAATGCCTGTCCCTCAGAGATTGATGTTCCTGCGTATGTCTCTTTGATCGCCCAAGGCAAGTATGCCGAGGCCTTGGAGGTCCATCGCGAAAGGAACCCCTTTGCCTTAGCTTGTGGCCGCGTGTGCCCGGCCTTCTGTGAAGACAAATGTCGCCGCGGCGACATCGATGAACCGGTGGCCATCCGCACGGCTAAACGTTTCATGGCCGATCACGAGTTGGAAAAACCATGGACCCCCAAAAAGTTGGAAGGACCCAAAGACAAGAAGGTGGCTGTCATCGGAGCGGGCCCAGCCGGATTGACCGCTGCGCTGCGACTGGCTCAACGGGGTTATCCTGTCACGGTGTTCGAGAGATTACCCATCGCAGGCGGTTGGATGGCGGTCGGGATTCCCCAGTACCGTCTTCCCAGGAAGATCCTCAACATCGAGATCGAGAACATCAAACGGGCAGGCGTTGACATCAAGTTAAATCAGGAATTGGGAAAAGACATCACCGAGGACAGTCTCCTCGACAAACAAGGTTTCAGCGCCGTTGTTCTTGCCATAGGAGCCCATAAGAGTCGCCGGCTTGGGATCGCAGGCGAGGATCTCCCCGGGGTCTACCATGGAACGCAGTTCTTGAAAGATGTGGCCCTGGGTAAAATCCCCGATGTGAAAGGGAGACGCGTGGCTGTCGTTGGCGGTGGCGCTGTGGCCATCGACGCCGCTCGGACGGCTCTTCGCCTGGGGGCGAGTAAGGTCCACGTTATCTATCGTCGAACCCGAGAAGAGATGCCTGCGTGGAAAGCAGAAATCCATGCCGCTTTTCAAGAGGGAGTTCAGTTTCATTTCTTAACAGACCCCGTGGGCATCCTTGGTCCGGACCATGTCACCGGTGTGGAATGCCATCTGCAACGATTGGGCGAGTTTGACAAGAGTGGTCGTCGCCGACCCGTCCCGATCGAAGAGAGTGAATACGAAGGGGCTGAGTTTGTTCTCGACGCGGACGTCTTCATTCCAGCCATTGGACAAACTTCAGAGGTAGAATGTTTTGGAAACAAAGAAATCGGCGTCAATCGAGACGGCACTGTGACCGTCGGGCCCAACCTCGCGACGACGCGTGAGGGAGTCTTCGCCGCCGGAGATTTAACCTTGGGGCCCGCCACCGTCGTTGAGGCTGTGGCTCAGGGAAATAAGGTGGCCGTGGCGGTCGATGCCTATCTGAAGGGACAGACCATCGAGAGACCGAAGTATGTTACCCAGTACAGAGAGATTCCTCAGCTGTTCAACCTGGAGGAGTATGCGGACGCCAAACGGCCCCCGATCCGAGAATTACCCGTGGCAGAACGGATCCGCAATTTCGAGGAAGTCGAGGGAATATTTGCTGAAGTGAAAGCGCGGGAAGAGTGCAAACGATGTCTGCGATGCGACTTGGAGTGGATAGAATCTATGGGACTTCAGAAAGAAGAGAAAAAAGTGGCCTAGTCGCGCACGACTAGGCCACTTTCCCTGTCCATCGTTCAATGGAGCCCCATGGGGAAACCTGTGGTCCCATTCAACCGCCCTTGTGGGGCGACATTCCGGTCACACGATGGCGAATTCTTCCTCCCGATTAGTATCGGGAGGTTTCCTGCTGCCGGAATGAAGTTTCTGGATCTGATTCTAACATAAGGAGGTAACCTGCCCGATGGAGAAGATGATCAATCTGAGGATCAACGGACGCCAGATTCGGGCGCGTTCCGGGCAAACGGTTTTGGAGGCCGCAAAAGCAGCGGGCATCGACATACCCAGTCTATGTCATCATCCTGCGATTGCCCCTCACGGTGCCTGTCGAATTTGTCTCGTAGAGATCGAGAGGCAGCGAACGCTCCAGCCTGCCTGTACCTTTCCCGTTTCTGAGGGAATGAAAGTGGAGACAGAATCGCCCAAGGTCGTAGAAGAGAGAAAATTCGTTCTCCAGATGCTGTTCTCTGAGCGAAACCACTACTGCATGTTCTGTGAAATGAGTGGGGATTGCGAGCTTCAAGCCCTTGCCTATCAGTATGGTCTAGATCACTGGCTGTATCAAAATCCTTACCCAAAAATCTCCGTGGATGGAACGAGAAAATATTTCATCATGGATCACAATCGTTGCATCCTCTGCCGCCGGTGTATTCGAGCGTGTACTGAGTTAGCCGCTAATAACACGCTCGGAGTCAAATTCCGGGGTGCCAAGACCATGGTCTCTGCCGATATGGATATCTCCTTTGGAGAATCCACGTGCGTGGCCTGTGGTAGTTGCCTTCAGGTCTGCCCCACAGGAGCGTTGGTTGATCGGAAGAGTGCCTATACGGGTCGCAATGCTCAAGTGGAGAGGACCCAGAGCGTGTGTCTTTTCTGTAGTGTGGGATGTGGAATCGAGATTGTCACCCGAGCAGGGAGGGTTCTCCGTGTGGAAGGGGAGTGGGAAGAACACAATCGAGGGGTGCTGTGTGTGGCCGGTCGATTTGAGCCTGTTTATGACAACCGCGAACGGATCAAGACCCCTTTGATTCGAAAGAATGGTGACCTGGTCCCTGCGACTTGGGATGAGGCACTCGATGTCATTGCGGCCAAGTTGAAGACGACGAAGGGGAATCAGGTCGGAGCATGGACAACCTGTAAGACTCTCAACCTGACGATGAGCGAACTTTTTGCAGTCTTCCAAGGAAAAATTGGCGCCTACGTGGGCGTTCTTGAACCGACTCTGGCTGAGCTCGAACTTCCTCTGGGGGGAACCTTGAGTGAACTCGTGGCCTCGGATTGCATTCTCGTGGTGGGGGCGGATCCTCTCTCCAATCACCGGGTTCTGGGATACCACATCAAGCGGGCCCGGATGAAGGGCGCGCAGATCCTTCTCGTGTCGGATAAGAGCAACGAACTCAGTGGCTTCGCTGATAAGAAGTTCACTCCCGAAGAACTGTCCAAAGCCGTTAAGATCTGCCAGGCCGCTGCCACGCCTTTCGTGGTTTATGGTGGAGAGACGACCCAGAAGGATGCAGAGAAGTTGGCGGGTCTCAAAAGAAAGGCGCATTTCATTCCCATCTTCCCGGCAACCAATGGATACCACGCAAAGGTCCTCGGTCTCCGTTCAGGCATGGATGGCAACAACAAAGAAGTCATCTATCTGCTTCTGGAGGATGTAACGCCATCGGAAGAAGTGGTCAAACGAGCCCAAGAGGTGAAGTTCTTGATCGTTCACACCAGCTACCATGGGCCGATTACCAAGACCGCCGATGTGGTCTTGCCCTCGCTCCTGTGGTATGAGCAGGAGGGTTCGACCTATAACCTGGAAGGAAAGAAAGTTCCTGTGCGGAAGGCGGTTCCTTTGCCGGAAAAACTCATTCCTGAGAGCGAAGTGTTTACTCAATTGGCAGCCCGTTTGTAGACATACCCAGAGGTCGGTGCAACGGGCCGCGAACTTGGATATCGTGAGGAGGATAAATCTATGACCAAAGTGAAAGTTGCCATGGATTGGTTGGCCGGCTGTGCTGGATGTGAAATGTCTGTCCTGGACATGGACGAAAGACTTGTCCAGCTCTTAGATAAGATCGAGCTTACCTCTACTCCCATCACGGACTTAAAACACCCTCCCAAGGATGGAGTAACCGTTGGAATCCTTTCGGGCACCGTGAACAACACCACGAACGTGGAAGTGGCGAAGGAGATGAGGGAGAGGTGCAAAATCTTGGTGGCCTTAGGGGACTGCGCGGTTTTCGGAGGCCTCATGACCATGCGCAATTTCTTCAATATGGAAGAAGCCCTCAAGCGAGCCTATATCGAAACGGAAAGCACTGTGGATGGCATCATCCCCAGCTCGGAAGAGCTTTGCAAACCGATTAAGGCGGTGCCCGTGGGCCAAATCGTCAAGGTGGATGTCCATCTTCCGGGATGCCCTCCTTCTGCCGATGCCATTTACCATGTTCTGACTGAACTGTTGGAGGGGCGCATTCCCGTCTTAACCGGAGACAATCTGAAGTACGACTGAGAGAAAAGAGAAAGACCTCAGAGAACTTGATCACACAGGAGGATTGCATCATGCAGAAGATCACGATCGAGCCCGTGACACGAATTGAAGGTCATGCCAAAGTCACCATTCATTTGAACAGCAAAGGGAAAGTGGATCGGGCTTATCTTCATGTGAATGAGTGGCGAGGGTTTGAGAAATTTTGCGAAGGGCGACCGTTCTTTGAAATGATTCAGATTACGCCGCGGATTTGCGGAATCTGCCCAGTGAGTCACCATCTCGGCGCTGCAAAAGCTTGTGACGGGGTGATCGGAGTGACCCCTCCCCGGCCGGCCCGACTCCTCCGGGAATTGATGCATATGGGCCAAATTGTCCAGTCCCATTCCATGCACTTCTTTGAATTGGCAGGACCCGATCTTCTCTTGGGCTTTGATGCCGATCCCGCGATTCGGAATGTTGTCGGGGTCATTCAGGCCAATCCAGAACTCGCCCTGAAGGCCGTCCGCCTGCGAGCCTTTGGACAAGGAATCATCTCAAAATTGGGAGTCAAGCGGATTCATCCCAATCACTCCGTCCCTGGGGGAGTCAATGCTCCTCTCTCCGTGAAGGATCGTGACGAGATTCTCAGTCAGATCGATGACATGACCGATGTCGTCAAGACAGCCATCGCAGTCGCCAAGGGTTGGTTTGAAGCCAACATGGAGGTTGTCAACAACTTTGCCGTCTTCCCCACAGGCTACATGGGAATGGTTGATGATGAGGGAGGGCTCCAGCTCTATGATGGTCGACTTCGGCTCGTGGACAAGAACGGGAAGAAACTTGAAGAATTCGATCCCCGGAACTACCTCGACTACATCGGGGAACATGTGGAAGACTGGTCTTACTTGAAATTCCCCTTCTATCTCAAAATGGGGTGGCCCAAAGGAGTGTACCGAGTCGGGCCACTCGGCCGGCTCAATGTCGCTGATAAGATCACCACGCCTATGGCCAATGAGGAATTTAAAAATTTCAAATCCATCGGTGGAGGGAAACCGGTGGAGGGAACTCTCTGGTACCACTATGCGCGTCTCATCGAAGACCTCTACGCGATCGAGCGGGCGAAAGAAATTCTTTTGGACCCGGATGTCACTTCAGCAGACATCGCCACGGACTATTCAGAACTGACGGGCGAGGGCGTGGGCGTCATCGAGGCCCCTCGGGGGACACTCATTCATCACTACAAGACGGACGCGAACGGCATGTTGACGAAGGTCAACCTGATCGTGGCCACTGGCCACAATAATTGGGCGATGAGCAACTCCGTAGACATGGTTGCCAAAACTTATGTGGACGGAAAGAAACTGACCGAGGGAATGCTCAACCGCGTCGAGGCTGCCATCCGCGCTTACGATCCCTGCCTCTCTTGCTCCACTCACGCCATTGGTCAGATGCCCATGGTCATCGAATTGGTAGAGCCGGATGGAACGGTCGTAGACTGCATTGGGCGTGGATAGTTTGCGCTGAATGAACGCTGTTCAACCCATATGCACGGGCAGCGTTCTTTTGCCCATCCGTGTTCGGTCTTCAAACAGAATGGAAAACCAGGTTTTGATCATTGGGTATGGAAATGCGTATTGCCGGGATGATGGGATAGCCCTTTATGTCCTCAATGTCGTACGCAAACAGATGAATCTGAACATTTTCCAGCCTGATGAGGACGGATTGGACGAACTCGGCCATCCGATCGATACCATCATGGTTCACCAGTTGATCCCAGAGCTTGCTCCCCTCCTTGCGAACTATCAGAAAGTCCTCTTCATCGATGCCCACAAGGGCACGATTCCCGAGGAAGTTAGAATTATTCCGGTTCATGAGGAATACGGTTTCCATGCGGTGACACACCACATGAGTCCGGGAATGCTTCTCACGTTGGCACGACAGAACAATGGTGTTGCCCCTCCAGGATTCCTTATCTCCATCAAGGGTGAGGACTTTGACTTTGGTTTGGGTATCTCAGATTCTTGCCGGTCTCGTGCGGATATGGCTCTTGACAGAATTCTTAATCTGGTAGAGGCAAAATCCCTTTCAAAGGCAAAGGACGAGAAAGTCCAAAAATAGTGATTTTGGGAATCCCTCGATTGATCTGTTTGCTGAAAAAGTTTTTGCTTGACAAAAGAATGTCGATAATGCATTAAAGTGGGAATCGCTTTGAGAAATTTTTCTCAATATTGTGTAAGCCATTGTAATCTTTTATAAAAACAGTTTATTAGAAAAGTAACTTCAGTTCATTTTTCTAGAGCCCACGGAGGGTCTGAAGGGGTTCTTTTATTGTTTTAAACGATATGAGAACTGCAAAAACCATAATCGACAGAAGGAGGTGAAACATCCCCATTCCAAATTAACACCTGAGGATCCGTCGCACAAAAAAGATCTGTTTCATTAAATCAAGAGGAGGTAACATTAATGGAGAAAAAGAAAGAAATTTTGTCAATGATGCAGGAAACCAGGGTTTTTCAGCCCTCCGATGAGATCAAGAAAAAGGCC
>Ga0209254_10001633_pt1 | contig 20242 bp, 19 predicted proteins | sample FrelakmetDIP11DI_FD_187148 | JGI IMG/M metagenome (GOLD analysis project Ga0209254, IMG submission 187148) | Freshwater lake sediment microbial communities from the University of Notre Dame, USA, for methane emissions studies - DIP11 DI (SPAdes)... | ecosystem: Environmental > Aquatic >...
CAGGGTCCAGGGCCTGGGCTTCAGGTGGTGCGCGTTGCGCTCGGGGTCCCCCTTATCGGTTCCGAGCTCGTAGAAATTGTTATAGCTCATGATGTCCGGGAGCCCGGTCGGCGGCTCATCGGTGCTGAAGGGGCTCGGAACCCGATTGGGGATCTGACCAGCGACTGTGGCGCTGCGCGCTGGGAAGGAGGGCAACAGGCCCCCGGCCGCCAGCCAGGCAGCACCGGCGGCGGCGCTCTTGATGAGTGCCCGGCGGCGCAGCCACAGCGATTGTGGGGTGATCTCCGAAGGGGCGATCGGATCGGGCTTCTTGATCAGCATGGGGGTCTCCGCAATGGGTCGTGTCGCTCCTCGGTCGAGTCCCTTCTAGATGCGGCCTTGACGACCGGGTTCGAGTAGGAGACCGCCGCGTGCGGCTTGAGATTCCAAGGAGCTCCCCCAGTATTCGTGGAGGATTCCAACCGAGAGCAGTCCCCATGCCCGATGACTTCACACCGCAGAACGACCTCGAGCGCCAACTCATGGCCGCCCAAGAGGGCGAGATCCCGCCCGTGTCCTTCGTGGAGACGCTGGTAGGCTCAGAGGTCTTCATGCCGATCTACGAGCGGCACCAGATCGGCGGCCTCCAGACCCAGCAGGTCGCGCAGCCGCTGAAGCTCCCGGGAGAGGAAGGCGGGGAGGTGTTGGTGCTCTTCACCAGCCCCGAGCGGGCCAAGGGATTCGTCCGGGACTACCCCGGCTACGGGGGCGGACTGGTGGTGGATTTCACCTGGATCCTGGAAAAGCTCGGCATCGGCTACGGGATCAGCCTGAATCCAGGCCTGCCGGTCGGTATCGACTTCGAGGCCCAGGACGTCGCTCAGATCGCGGGGATGGCCCGCCCGAACTGAGCGGAGCGCCCGGACACCCCGGTGTCGAGCGGCGCGGCTACCCGCCTTAGGGCGTGTCGGCCAGCCCCAGCAGGCGCACGGCCTCCTGGCCCACCGAGTTATCCGGCCCCAGGTCGCGGGCGCGGGTCAGGGCCACCCGGGCCGCGGCCGAATCCTGGACCTGGAGGCTCACGAAGCCCAGGGTCAGCCAGATCCGCTGGAAGTCCGGGGCCCCCGCCGCCCCGGCACGCAAGACCTCCAGCGCCCCCGACGAGTCGCCCGCATAGTGGAGGGCCAGACCCAGGTCGTTGTAGGTCTCCACGTCGTCCGGGGTCAGCTCCAACACCCGCCGGTAGAGCGGTATCGCCTCAAGGTAGCGGCGCTCGGCGAGCAGACGGTCGGCGCGTTCCCCGATGAGGGCCGGATTGCCGTCCTCGATCGACTGGGGCACGGCGTTTGCGACATCGAGTCCCGAGAGACCCGTCAGCGGTCGCGGAACCTGGACGCTGGCATGGGGGTTGCCCTGAGACGGGGCCTGACCCGTGACCTGATCGAGCGGCGGGCGGATGGGGTGACGGACATAGTAGTCCCGCGTCAGGGCGAACACGGCGAAGCCGTAGAAGGCCAGGAAGACCGCCAGAATCAGCCATTGGAGGGGGGAGAGCTTGGGCATCGGGGTGGCATGGAATGGGGACGCGGTCAGGGGCCGAATAGGGCATCGGTCCGATGCTAGAGAGCCCCACCCGGGCCTGTCAATCGAGGAGCGGAATCCGGCGGGTGCCGCACCCGAGTCTCCCATACAGCGAAAGGCGTCTCGCGTCCCTGCCCTGGCTTGGCCTATCATGGGCGTCCACGACTGTGCGTGGAGACGCGATCCCGAAAGAATGGATCGCCGCCACCCCAATCAATCCAGACCACCAGGAGACGACCCATGGCCACCCCAGTCAAAGAACTCGAAGGCGCCACCGACGAGCTGGTGGCAAAGCTCGCGGAGCGGGGCATCGTGGACAACGAGGAGCTCGTCCGCGCGGCCTCCACCCCCGCCCAGCGCAAGGAGCTCGCCGGCTTCTGCGGCTGCGAGACCAGCGAGATCCTGCATCTGGCGAACCGCGCGGACCTCGCCCGCATCCGCGGGATCGGCGGCGTCTACTCGGATCTGTTGGAGATCGCCGGCGTTGACACGGTCAAGGAGCTGGCCAAGCGCCGCCCCGATGCACTCTACGCCAAGATCACCGAGACCAACGACCGCGACAAACTGACCACCAAGCCCCCCACGCAGGCCATGATCCAAGACTGGGTCAGCCAGGCCAAGGCGATCAAATCCACCCTCACCTACTGAGCGCCACCGGTCTGCTGCCGACCCACCGGCCGGTCCCAGGCATCGAACGGCCTTGACGAGACATGAGCCGCGGAATCCATCTGAAGCAGTTGACCAGGGCGCACCTGGAGCTTCTCGGGCTCCCCGATGGCGGAGGCCCATCGGTCCGGCACCCCTCGGTGGTCGGCAACGGAGAAACCCCGTCCACCCCCGTGCAAGGTCAGCTGTGTCTTACCGAAGGCCCGATTGATCCCGGCGCCCCAGCCCGCGTCGGTCCACCCGCCAACCCGTCCTGGGCACCGGGCCAAGGGGCACCAGCGGAGCCAGACCTCGATTGGCAACCCTTGGACCTTAGGGCCCTAGCCCGTGAGATCCGCCTGGAGCTAGAGGTCACCCTGCGGCTCCTCGATGGCCCGACGGAGCCAGCGGCGATGCCCGATTCGGCGGCCTGACGAACCCCTCGCCCATTTCCCGGAGGTCCAGTGGACGGGCCCCGCGTCTCGCGGCGCCCCCCAAAAAAACGGCCGCGACGACAGGGTGTGTGGCTGCCGTGGCGACCTAAGTGGCTTGCTGCCAAGAACTTATCCGTGGGATCGAATGACTGGAGAGTCGACGCGAGGAGACCCGACCCGATCCGCGCAGCGGCCCAACCCAGGCCTGGGAACCGTGATCAGCGAGCGCCGCCGGGGCACCGACGGCCACCCCGTTCAAGAGCGTTCAAGAACGGGATGGCCGCGGCGATCGGATTCGGGTCCTGCCGTCGGGATGGCTTCAGGGATGGGATTCGGCCGCCTTTGGCGCCTCGCTCATCAGGCGCTCGTCGGGGCGGGTTCCCGAATCGTTGCGGGAGGCCAGGGCGATCAAGTAGCCACCACTCAGGATGGCGGAGAGGATGCCGGCGATGGTCAAGGTATCGAAGCTCATGGTTACGCCTCCTAGAACGGGATTGCGACGTTACTACTCCCGAAATCGACCGGGTCTACAGTGCCTTGGGGGCCCTGCCCTGACCCGATCTCACGGTTCCCAGTTTGCACGCAGTGCGTTAATAGAGTATTTCGGTATCTGCTAATGTTGTAACAGGTTGTAACCGAGTACACCTGTTGCGTGTGAACTACAGCGAGTACCCATGGCAGAGAGTCCCATCCGGATCCTGGTCGTCGATGACGATTCGGCGCTGCGCGGATTGCTCGAGGAGTACCTGACCCGCGAGGGGTTCGAGGTCGCCGGCGTGGAGGACGGCGAGGCCATGGACGCGTGGCTCGCGGAGCACGAGCCCGGCCTGGTGATCCTGGACCTCATGCTCCCCGGCGAGGACGGCCTGACCCTGGCTCGACGCCTGCGGACCCGTACCCAGGTCCCCATCATCATGCTGTCGGCACGGGGCGACGACATCGACCGGATCGTGGGGCTCGAGGTCGGCGCCGACGACTACATGCCCAAGCCCTTCAACCCAAGGGAGTTGCTGGCGCGGATCCGCGCCGTCTTGCGCCGCCGGGCCCCGGCCGATCAAGACGCCACCCCAGCGGAGGCCCCGGAGGACGGGACCGCTAACGGGTCTATCTTCGCCTTCGGCCCCTATCGCCTCGACCTCAATCTGCGGGAGCTGCGCCGGGATGGCGAGGCCGTGGTCCTGACGAGCGGTGAGTTCGACCTCCTGCGGGTGCTCGTCGAGCACCGGGACCGGGTACTCGACCGGGACCGCATCCTGGACCTGCTGAAGGGTTACGAGCGCTCCCCCTTCGACCGCAGCATCGACGTGCAGATCGCCCGACTGCGGGCCAAGATCGAGCCGGACACCAAGCGCCCCTCCTACATCCGAACCATCTGGGGGAAGGGCTACCTGTTCACCCCCGCGGGCGAGCCATGAGCCGACTCGGTCGCCTTCTCCCGGCCTCCCTGTTCGGCCGGGTCTTGCTCACCCTGATCGGCACCTTCGGACTCTTCGCCATCGCGACGGTCCTGGTCACGGTGCGTCTGGGACTGGTGCCGGTGGCCGAACGCTCCGCCTCGGACCTCGCCGGGATCATGGTCCTCTCGGGGCGCACCCTGGTGCAGCTCCCGCCGGAGCTGCGCGAGGACTACCGGGCCCGCCTGGCCAGCGACTACGACCTGCGCCTCGCCGAGGAGCGCCCAGTCGCGGAGGCCGGGGGCTATTTCTTTCCCTACATCCATCGGCTCCAGGCGGCCCTGGAGGAGCGGCTGGGGCAACCGGTGGAGATCATCTCCAGCCGCGCCAACGGGGACCGCTGGTTTTGGGTGGCGCTGGACGAGGGGGACCAAATCGTCTGGAGCGGGTTCCCCCGCCGGCGCCTCGGCACCCGCCCCCTCGAAGGACTGGTGTTGATCTCGGGCCTGGCCCTGCTGCTCACCCTGGCGAGCGCCGCCATCCTGGCGCGCCACGTGACCCGCCCCCTGGAGCGCCTGTCAGTCGCCGCCTGTGAGGTGGCCCAGGGTCTGTCACCCAAACCGCTGCCCGAGACCGGTCCCATGGAGCTCGCCAACCTGGCCCGCCAGTTCAACGAGACGAGCCGCCAGGTGCGAGAGCTCCTCGCCAACCGCACCATGCTGCTCGCCGGCATCTCCCACGACCTGCGCACGCCGCTGACCCGGCTGCGGCTCGCCATCGAGATGCTGCCGCCTGAGACCGCGCCCGAACTGGTCTCGCGGATGGCCCGAGACATCGACGAGATGAACGCGCTCATCTCCCAGACCGTGGATTTCGGCATGACCCTGGGAGCTGGGGAGCGCCGGGTGGTGGACCTTGGGGACCTGATCAGCGATCTGGTCGCCGGTCAGCCGCGGATCATCTGGCAGCCCCATCCCATCTGCCCTTACCCGGTCAATACCCTGGCCCTGCGCCGCATCCTGGGCAACCTGCTGGAGAACGCCCTGCGTTACAGTCAGGACGAGGTGGAGGTCCACTTGGACTGTCGCCTGCCCAAGCCGGTGATCTTCGTGCTCGACCGGGGACCCGGAATTCCAGAGGCGGAGCGCGAGGCGGTGTTTCGCCCCTACTATCGCCTCGAGCACTCCCGAAACCGCCAGACCGGGGGCAGCGGCCTGGGGCTGGCGGTCGCACGCCAGCTCGCCATCGCCAACCAGATCGAACTGCATCTGGGACGGCGGCGCGGGGGGGGAACCGTCGTGAGCGTACGCCTGCCCTCCGCCCACAAGCTCGACCAGCGCCCGGAGGTTCCGCCCCATGCGGTTGACGGCGGCCCCGGTGCTGCCTAAATTCCGCAGGCCACCTCTACCACCCCGGAGCGACCCGCGATGCTGAAGCCTGGTGACAAGGCGCCTGTGTTTTCCCTCCCCAACGCGGACATGGAGCGGGTCAACCTGGAGCAGTTGATCGGAGCGCGCAACCTGGTGATCTATTTCTACCCCAAGGACGACACCCCGGGCTGCACCATGGAGGCCCTGGACTTTACCGATCTGCAGCCGCACTTCGACGCGACCCAGACCGATGTGCTCGGGATCAGCCGGGATACCTGCACCAGCCACGGCGCCTTCCGCGACAAGTACGGACTCTCGGTGCATCTGCTCGCGGACCCCGATGGGGAGGCCTGCGAGGCCTACGGTGTCTGGCAGGAGAAGGAGGCCCACGGAGAGCGGCGGATGGGGATAGTCCGCTCCACCTTCATCGTCGACAAAAAAGGGCTGATCCAACACGCCCTCTACGACGTGAAACCCAAGGGCCACGCCGCCCAGGTCCTCGAGCTGGTGCAGGCCCTGCCGTCAACACCTTGAGGCGGGCACGCCGCCGCATTTGGCGCCGCGCTGGGGTGCCGGGACAGAGCCCTTGGGGGGCCCGTATGAACCTCCGCGCCCATATCCTGGCCTTCCTCCTGGTCTTTGGGCTCACCCCGTTGTTGCTTGCGGTGGGCATCAACCTGCCCCTGGTGCTGGACCGCACCGCGCTGTTCTACCAGCGCGCCTATCTGCAGAACCTGCGGGCCGACTTCCGCGACCTGGACCAGCACCTGGCCAGTCGCCACGAGATGATCCGGCTGCTGGCCAAGCTCCCCGATCCGGGGCTCATCCTCGGTGAGCAAGGAGGTGCGCCGGGCAGCGAGCCGGCGGACCCGGATCAGGTCGACCTGGCGCGCGCCCGCTACACGGGCTGGATCAACCAGATCCTGGCAGACCAAAGGGACATCATTCAGGTCTTGTTCGTGGCCGGAGACGGTCAGATGCGCTTTTGGCTGGAGCGGGATGCCCGCACCCAGGAATGGCGGCCCACGGCGGAACCGCCTCAGGCCCCGAGCCGGGACTTTCTCGCGGCCGGTCTCGGCCTCGAGCCGGGGGCCGTCATGGTGAGCCGGATTCGCGTCGACCCGAGCTCCGGGGCCGAGGACCCCCGCCGGCTCATCACCCTGAGCCTGGTGAGCCGAATCGGGGGCGTCGAGGCCGGCAAGGCCGGCGGGGCCGTGGTTCTCGCCATCGACGTGGGTGGGCTCGCCCAGTTCTACCGGGACACCGTCTGGGTCAACCAGGATGGCAGCTATCTGCGACCCGGCCAGCCCAGCGGTGGCAGCCCAACCGCGTTCACGGATTTTCCCGGACTCGAGGAGATCTTTCGTCAGGGCAATCTGGCCCTTTGGAAGGGTCCCCAGGCTCGCCAGCTCCTCTGGGTGCCCATGTTCCTCACCGAGGAGGGCCTGTCCATCTGGGTTGGGCGGGCGGTGGACCCGTCCCCCATGGACGAATTTCGCAACGCCCTCATGCTGCGGGTGCTCTCCATCATCCTGGCGCTGGTGGTCGTGGTGATGATCCTGGCGCGCTGGATCGCCGCCCGGGCCGAGCAGTTCGGCAAGGAGCTCACCGGCGGCATCGGCCAGATCCTGCGCGAAGGGGCGCCGGTGCGCTTCCACTGGCGCCGGCCGCGGGAGATCCGGGAACTGGGTGACCAGCTCACGGCCCTCGCCCAGACCCACGCCGAGCACCTGCGCTCGGCCCGGGAGCACACCCGGGAGCTGGAGCGCTCCAACCGCTACAAGTCCGAGTTCCTCGCTAACGTGAGCCACGAGCTGCGCACCCCGCTGAACTCCATCCTGCTCCTGTCCAAGATGCTCGCCGCCGACACTAGCGGGCTCTCGGCAGGTCAGCGCCGCCAGGCCCGGGTGATCCACGAGGCGGGGGCGGATCTGCGCACGCTGATCGACGACATCCTGGACATCTCCCGCATCGAGGCAGGCCATGTGGCGGTCCACCTGGAGTGGGTGGACTTAGGCCCCGTACTCCACGAGCTGATGGAGCTGGTCGGCCCCCTGCTGGCGGACAAACCGGTCCGGCTCGAGCTGCGCATCGACCCGGCCGCGCCGAGACGCATCCACACCGACCGGGAGAAGCTGCGGCAGATCCTGAAGAACTTTCTCTCCAACGCCATCAAGTTCACGGATCAGGGACACATCACCCTGAGCCTCGAGGCTCGGCCCGACGCCGGCCGGCCCTTGGCACTCAGCGTGACCGACACCGGCATCGGCATCCCGGAGGACAAGCAGGAGATCATCTTCGAGGCCTTCCAGCAGGCGGACGGTTCCACCCGCCGGCGCTATGGGGGGACCGGGCTCGGACTCTCCATCAGCCGCGAGCTGGCGAGCGTCCTCGGGGCGCGCATCGAGGTCCACAGCCAACCGGGTAGCGGGGCCCGCTTCGACCTGCTGCTGCCCCTCTCCGCCCGGTCCGAACCGCCGATGGACCAGCAGCCGGCGAGCCCCTCTGGGACCCAGACGGTGGAGGCTTCCTCGTCCCCCTCCACCCTCGCCGAGGAGTCCCTCGGGGCCGAGGGGGTGGGGGCCGGGCCCTGGGTTCTCATCATCGACCGCGACGTCCGCAGCCTGGTGCACCTGGCGGGGCTGATCAACGCGCGGGGCTATGGGGTCCAGACCGCGGCGGACCTGGACGAGGCCTTGGAGACCCTGCAGGAGGAACGGGAGGACTGCGCCTTGGTCCTCCTGGCGATCCTGGTGTCCGCGGCAAAGACCTGTGATACGATCGCTAGCCTATTGAAACAGCATCAGAATGGGGGCAGGGGGCCGAGGGTGGCGGTGGTGGGCGACCCGGCCACGGAGTCGATCCTCGCGGCCTGTCTGAGTGCAGGGGCGGTGGCCCTCCTGACCAAGCCCGTGGAGACGGAGGCCCTCTACCAGCTCCTGCCGGATCTGTCGGTCCGATCCCTCGACCACCAGGCTCAGGGGCCGGTCCGGCTGACGGAGGCCCCGATCCAGACGCCATGAATCGCTACGCCGGGTTCAAGCTCCTGATCGTCGACGATCACGCCCACAACCTGTTCACCCTGCGCACCCTGATCGCGGCGCACATGGACGCGGTCGTGCTGGAGGCGAACTCGGGCCAGGAGGCCATCGATCTCACCCACCGGCACCCGGACATCGACCTCATCATCCTGGACGTACAGATGCCCGAGATGGATGGCTTCCAGACCGCCTCCATGCTCAAGCTGCGCAAGCGCACGCGGGACATCCCCATCATCTTCCTCACGGCCGCCTTCAAGTCCGAGGAGTTCCAGCGGCGGGGCTTCGCCGTTGGCGCGGTGGACTATCTGCTCAAGCCCATCGAGGACAACCTGCTGATCAACAAGATCAGCACCTACTTTCGGCTGATCGAAAAGGAGCGGGGCTTAAACCGCATCCTGGAACAACGAGTGGCGGAGCGCACCGCCGAGCTCGCCGAGGCGCGCCAGTATCTCGAGAACATCATCACCCACATGGGGGAGGCGCTCCTGGTGCTGGAACCCTCCGGGGCCATCAAGATGACCAACCCCGCGGCTTGCCGCATGCTCGGTTACGGGGCGGCTGACCTCGAGGGTATGTCCATCGGCGACGTCTTTGAAGAGGAGGGCGACGAGCAGGCCGGGGCCTTCATGGGCACCTGGCTCGAGGCCCTGATCCGCACCGGGGCCCTCAGCAAGATCGAGGCCCGCTTCATCGCCCGGGACGGCCGGCGCGTCCCCATCCTCTTCTCGCGCACCGCCGTCAAGGACACGGAGGGGCGAATCAGCGATATCATCTGCATTGCCAAGGACATGACCGGCTATGTCCGGTTGGACCCGGACCCCGATCTGCATCCGAAACCCAGGTTGACCACGCAGCGGAGCGCACCCGAAGTACCCCAGGAGGGTCCATGACCAGCGATCCCACCCTGCCCGATCTGCCGGAGGACGAGGACACCGCACTCACCGCCAACGCCCTCAAGGCCATGGCCCACCCATTGCGCTGGAAGATCCTCTGCAGCCTCGGAGAAAGCGAGCTGTCGGTCGGCGAGATCGTGGAGCGGACCGGAACCTCCCAGAGCAACATCTCCCAGCACCTGGAGCAGCTGCGAAACAAGAACATCGTGGTGGCCCGCAAGGAGGCCAACCGCATCTTCTACCGCATCCGCAATCATCAACTCCTGGAGCTGATCGGCATCATGCGCGACGTGCTCTGCCCCGCCAACCTGGACGATCGCTTTCCCAAATAAGTCGTAGGATGGGCACGTCCTGGGTGCCCAAGCTGTCTCTCGGTCGTTCCGCTGGGGCGCGGACAGCGTGCCCAGCCGTCCTCGGCCCCCTCAGGCGGAGGGCCAATAGTCCGTCGCGATCCCCTCCCCGAGGTCCGCATCCACCAAGCGTTGCCGAACCTCCAGCAGGCGCTCGATGAGCGCCGGCTCCGCTGCCTCGTACGCAGCCGCGTCCGGGACCCGCTTCACCACCACCCCCAGGAGCTCGGTGATCGCATTGCCGATGGAGTTCTGGCTGATGGTGACCAGCAGCCGCCCACGATCATTGCGGAAGATCAGCTGCTTGAAGGCCGGCTCCCAGCGGATGGAGTTGGCGTAGGCGGGCTCGGCGATGCAGCGGTCCCGGACCTTCTTCGCCGTCGCGAGGAACTCGTTGTCGAACAACAGAACCTCCTCCACCTGCTTGGGTAAGTGGACGTCTGGCAGGCGGGCGGCGTTGCGGGTGGAGACCTGGGAGAAGAAGGTCCGATAGAAATCCAGAAAGCCCTCCAGGATGGCGTCGTACTCCTGCCAGAAGCGCACCTCCTTGAGCGCCTCCACCCCGCCCTGGATCTCCCAGCAGGGCAAGCCCTCCGGATAGCCCGTCAAGGCCAGTTGGGACTCGGCGCCCGGCACCGTTTTCAGGATCCTCAGGTCCAGGGCCTCGTCGAAGAAGCGCCGGTAGACGTGCCGCATGTGGGCCTGAAAGAGGCTGTGCTGGCCGCCGTCGGTCAGATTCGGGTTGTCCCGATCCGCCAGCCGGGCCGCCCGCAGGTCTTCCATGGGAAAGACGATGAAATGGTTGTGCAGCATGCGGATGCTGGGCACACCTGGGGAGGTCAGGGGCCAGGTGGCATCCAGGCTCGCCTCTCCCGCCAGGACCAGGGCCTCGCCCGGGTCCGGGTAGCGCTCGATCATGTAGGCGATGAGGACCTGGTTCATCCGGTTCCAGACCCGCTTCACCGCCTCCGGCACCTGGGTGCGGCGCACCGGACGCCCAAGTGGGTTCAGTATCCGCTTGGAGGTGTTGTAGATGATCGAGCAGTCAAACTCGAGTGAATGACCCAGGGCCTTGCGGTAGAGGAGCAGGTCCTCCTGGTTCACCAGCAGCCCGTTGTTGTGGACCAGGTCGTTCAGGTTCTCCGTGCTGTTGAAGAACTCGTTGGGCTTCATCCCCTCCGGGACGTCCAAGGGGATGGGGCGAAATGGGGTGACGACCTCACGGGGTCCGGTTTCCATGGGCGCTCAGAAGGACCAGCGAGCACCGAGGCTCAGGATATCGACGCTGTTGGAGTAGTCACCCGCCAATCGGTTGCCGGGCAGGGCGCCGTTGCTGGCCTGAGGGGTGGTCACCTCCCGAAGGTCGATGCTGTAGTCCCCGATGAAGGCGTGGTTGTAGGCCAGGTCCAGGATCAGTGAGTTGGTTACGGCGTAGCTCGCCCCCAGGGCCAGCCAGCGCAAGTCGCGCTCGGTCACCCGGGGCCCCTTGGTGGCCTGTGGGATGGGGCTCTCGTCATACTCGAAGCCGGTTCGGAAGCTCCATCTGGGCGTATAGCGGTACTCGGCGCCGATGCTGAAGCGCCAGGCGTCGTTCCACTCCTGGGGATCCGCAAAGTCCGGGCGACCGTCCAGGTAGTGCACCCGGATCTCCTGGAACTCGCTCCAATTGGTCCACTCGGCGCCCGCCATCAAGGACCACTGGGGGCCAAGGTCGCGGTGCAGGCCCAGGCGCAGGGTGGCGGGAAGGGTGAGCGGCGCCCGGGTGTCCTGGATCTCGCTGGCAAGCAGGCCCCCGGTCAGGGCGGTGAGGTGGTACGGGACCTCGATGCGGGACTCGCCCTCTAGGTCCAGGTCTACCTTGGAGCGATAGCCCGCGCCCAGACGCGTCGATGGATCCAACTCGAACAGGATCCCCAGGTTCCAACCCAGGGCCCAGTCGTTGCCCTCCAAGGTACTGTAACCGTCCGCCGCCAGATTGCCGGGGGTGATGCCCAGCGCCGGGATGGGCCCGAATTGGGCGCTCAGGAGTGAGCCGAAATCGAGTGCATTGGTGAGCTCGGCCCTGCCGTACACCAGATCCAGGCCGGCACCGACGCTGAGCCTGGGGTTGATCCGATAGGCCAGGGCCGGGTTGATGTCGACACTCACGACCTCCGAATAGACGCCGTGATAGCGACCGACCCAGCCGCGTGGGTAATCGGTCGTGAGTCCGTAGGGCGAGTGGACCCCCAGGCCGAAGGTCCAGTCCCCGGGACCCGGGTAACTGAGATAGAGGTTGGGGATGAACAACGAGGCATCCCCGTCCGCATTGGACAGCCCCTGAGCGGGCGCCCCGAAGGGGTTGGTGGAGCCGCCGTCCTGAAAATCGACCGTGAGCTGGGCGAAGTTGAGCCCGATCTCCACCTGTCGCTGCGACAGTCGGGTGAGCCCCGCCGGATTGAAGAAGAGGGTCGAGGGGGTCTCGGCGGACGCGGCGGCCCCGGCGTTGCGGCTGCCCTGACACTTGACGCAGTAGGTGGGGACCTGGAATCCGCCACCCCAGGCCCAGGAGCCGGCCAGCAGCAGTCCCAGGACCAGGCCGCTCGTTGGGAGCGCCCGTCTGCTGACCCTTCGGTAGGACGGGCAACCACTCCCCTCCGGCGCCTTTACCCGCTCCGACCGTCTCAGCCCCCGCGACGAAATCTGCACCTTGTCTGGCCTCGTTCTGTGATGGACGGGCTCAGTTGTAGATCAGCTCGGACCAGCGGCGTTGGTCAATCAGTCCCATTTTGAGCCCTTGCCAGGCCTCCATGGAGCCCGCCTGCTCCGCCATGACCTTGTCCAGGACCACGGCGATCTTGCCCAGCCCGGAGACGAAGACATGGGTCTTGGGGTCCTGGATCAGGGCCCAGGCCTCGGCGGCATTGGACTTGAGCCCCTGCTCCAGGGCCTGGGAGGAGGACATCAGCGGCCGCTGGGCCAGGGCCTTGAAGGCCTTGAAGGTCTTCTCGTCGTAGTAGTTGGCCAGATCGCTCTGCTCATCGTTGGCATACATCAAGTCGAGCCCGGTGCGCCCGCCGTAGAAGATCCGCACCTGCCCCTGCCAGCCCCCGCGGCGCTCGTAGATGAGCTGGGCGAAGGCCCGAAAGGGAGCGATGCCGGTGCCCGTGCCGATCATCAGCAGGTTGGCGGTGCTGTCCAGGGGCATCTTGAAGGGACTCAAATATGGCCCGCTGATGGTAATCCGGGCGCCCGGGCCCGCGTCGCACAGGAAATTGGAGGCGATGCCCGGATAGCGCTCCCCGCTCACCTCGTCGATGTAGAAGCAGCGCCGCACCAGGAGGTCCAGGCGGACCTCGTCCTCCTGGGGCAGAGTGCGGGCGTTGGCGATGGAGTAGCGGCGCAGGTGGTAGGGGTTGCCGAAGGGGTGGGGTCCCGGCACCAGGACCCCGATGCTCTGGCCCTCGACGAACTGGAAGGCCGGGTCCAGGACCCGCAGCACCAGGTGCCGCACCTCCGCCGTGGTCTTCGACGTGATGCGCTTGGACTCTTCCAGGACCGCCTCGGTGGTCGGTCCTATCTCAGCCGAATACTCGCTCATAGTGCCGCTCCCAATCGTCGTGTCGTGGCCAGCCCGCCCGCGTGGGTGGCCGATCCGTTGTTGATTTCGATGTTCCAAGACTCGGGACGCCCCAGACCGCCCCCGGGGTAGCGTCCGTCATTCGCGCTCGCAATGCCCCTTGTCCGAGCAGCAACCGCCCCCGCACCCGCCCCCCTCGCCGCGAAAGGGACCGAGCCCCGGGTGCCGCGCCGTGAAACGGCCATAGGCCCCCTGCACCCAGATCCAGCCCGCCAAGACGCCGAAGATGACCAGGGTGGCGATCAGGAAGTCAACCATGGGAACCCCCAATGCCTGCAAAGCCCATGAAGGCGAGGGAAAGGAGCCCCGCCAGCATCAGGGTCAGCGCCGTTCCTTGGGTCAGGTTGGGCACCCGCGCCAGGGCGAGGCGCTCGCGAAGCCCTGCCATCAGCATCAGGGCCAAGGTAAACCCCACCCCGGCCCCGAGGGCGAACACGAGGCTCTGGACGAAGTCGTACTCCCGCGACGTCTGGAACAGCGCGACCCCGAGGACGGCGCAATTGGTCGTGATCAGGGGCAGATAAATCCCCAAGGAACGGAACAGCGCCGGGCTGAAACGCTTGATGAACATCTCCACGAGCTGGACCGCCGAGGCAATGATGGCGATGTAGCAGATGAGCCGCAGGAACTCGAGCTCCAAGGTCACCAACAGCCGGTCGATACCGTAAGCGGCGGCGGAGCTGACCAGCAGCACGAAGATGACGGCGAGGCCCATATTCCAGGCTGACTCCTTCTTGGCGGAGACACCGAGAAAGGGACAGATGCCGAGAAACATCGCCAACACGAAGTTATTGACGATGGCGGCATTGAGAAAGATCGTCGTGAGAGGCTCAGCGTGCATTGGCGGCCACCTCGGTGGATTCACTCAGCCTGCGTTCGCTGCGCTGCCGTATCCAATTGAACAACAACAGCCAGATGGCGAGCACAAAGAAGCCGCCCGGGGGCAGGACCATCACCAACCAAGGCTGGAAGCCCGGACCGAACAGATGGAGACCGAAGAGGGTGCCGTTGCCCAGGATTTCCCGCACCACGCCGAGGGAGAGCAGGGCGATGGTGAATCCGAGGCCGGTGCCGAGACTATTGACCAGGGTGGGTAGCACGCGCTGCTTGGCGGCGTAGGCCTCAGCCCGTCCGAGGATGATGCAATTGACCACGATGAGCTGGATGAAGGCGCCCAGCGCCGCGTATAGATCCAGGCTGATCGCCTGGATTCCATAGTCCACCATGGTCACGAAGGTGGCAATGATGACGATATAGCTTGCGATGCGCACCTGCTTCGGAATCCAGTTCCGCAGCAGCGACACCAGCACCCCCGAGCCTGCCAGGACCAGGGTCGTGGCGAGCCCCATCGCGATGGCATTAATCGCGGAATTGGTCACTGCGAGTGTCGGACACATACCGAGAACGGTGACGAAGATGGGGTTCTCCCGCCACAGACCGCGCACGAAGGTGTCGAGACTCAGGTCTTCCTGTCGATTCGGTAATTCGCTCATTGATCCTGCCTCGCGAGGTCGCACGGTCGACAGTGAGGACTCGGGAAAGCGGCAGAACCGCCCCCGCACCTGTCTACTGTGCTCGCCGCCTCAAGGGCACGGACACTCGGTGCCCGCCCCGTTCATTGCGTACCGGTCAACTTGGCCAAGTCCCGTCGAACTGCCGGCACTGCCCGCTGGGCCGCGCTGTTGACGGCTTGTCCCATGGCCTTGGAAGAGATGGTGGCGCCGGAGATGGCATCGATCTGCCAGGGCTCCGTCTTGGTGCCGTGCTTCACTGTAACGACCGGGTTAGCCAAGGTCGAGCCGTCGGCGCTCAGGCGCACATCGAGGGCCTCCATGTTCTTCAGGAACTCCGGGTCCGTGTCGAGTTTGTCGCCAAAACCGGGTGTCTCGTTGGACTGGAGCACCTTACTGCCGACGATGCTTTGGCGTTCTGGGTCATAGCTGAGCAGCACCTTGATGGCACCACCATAGCCATTCCCGACCCCAGTGAAGGCCACGCCCTTGAGCGCACCGGAGGCATCGTAGGCGGCGTAGACGGGGGTCCCCTCCACGCCCTCCCCCCCCGGCTCCAGGCCCTGGCCAGTGACGACGAAATCCCGTTTGGACGTGGCCCCTGGGATGACCTGGAAGACGGCCCGCTCCGTGCGCACCCGTTGGTTCTCGGCGATGATCGGCAGGGTGAGCTGATAGGACAGGACCACCAACAGGCCGGAGATGGTCGCGATCCCCCCGAGGGTCCGCAACATGGCCAGGGTAGGCGTGGAACCGGGAGGCGGCCCTGACACGGGCTGCTCCAAGCCCCCTGGGGTAGCACCTGCCTCAGCAGTCATCGGCCGGCATCCACTGAGCTTCCTGCGCCACCCTGTTTCGGCGAGGGTGCCACCGCGGCGTAGGCGCCGCTCCTACACAGCTGCGTTCATTTGCGTTCATTCGTGGCCTTCACCTTCACAGCGCCGTAGATCCGGGGCTGGGTCCAGTCGGAGATCAGGGGACCTGCCGCATTGGCGATCAGGATGGCATACATGACCCCCTCCACCAGGCCCCCGAAGAGTCGGATAACCACGGTCAACACCCCGATCAGGAGCCCATAGGCCAAGGCGCCCCGCGGGGTCACCGGCGAGGCGACCATGTCGCTCGCCATGAACCAGGCCCCCAGCATCAGTCCGCCGGAGGCCAGCACGAACCAAGGGGACGGATAAAGGGCCCCATCGTAGAGCCAAAACGGCAGTGCCGTGAGCGCGGCCCCCCCGAGCACCCCGGCGGGGATGCGCCAGTCCATGCAGCGGCGCCAGGCGAGCCAGAGACCGCAGATCAGGATCAGCAGCGCCGAGGTCTCCCCCGCCGAGCCGGCCACCATGCCATTGAAGACGTCCCCGAACGGCACCTCCACATGCTGGAACTTCTGGATGGCAAGCGGCGTGGCCCCGGTCCAGGCGTCCATCTGCAGGCCAGAGATCCAATCCGCCACCGGGATCGGTTGCATGAAGGGCGGGGTCAGGGTGGAGGGGATCAGCTCGGTGAAGCGTCCCGGGGCGAAGGCCGGGGTCCAGGTGGTGATGGCGACCGGAAAGGCCGCCTGGACGAAGGCGCGACCCACCAGGGCCGGGTTCATCACATTGAAGCCGAGCCCGCCGAACAGGGCCTTTCCGAGTCCGACCCCAACGAAAGCGGCGACCGCCGCCATCCACAGGGGGAATCCGGGCGGCAGGGTCAGCCCGAGCAGGAGGCCGGTGATGACCACGGACCAGTCGCTTAAGGTGTCGCCCAAACCGCTCAGGCGGGAGAAGAGCCACTCGGCAGCCAGGGCCACCCCTGTGGTGGTCAACAGCAGCAGGAGGGCGCTCAGCCCGAACTGATAGACGGCGAAGGCGCAGATCGGCAGCAACGCGATCACCACGTTGCGCATGATCTGATCCACGCTCAAGGCGCGCTTGAGGTGGGGCGAGGTCCGAATCTCGATGGTCCTGGACATGTCCGTCAGCCCCCCGCCTCGATCCGCTTCTTGTCCCGATTGATCGCCTTGGCGATCCGGAAGTACTGGGTCAGGGGGATATTGGAGGGGCACACATAGGCGCAGCTTCCGCACTCGAAGCACTGATCCAGATGAAACTCACCGGCCATACGTTCGTATTCCCTCGCCTGGGCGAGCTGCCCCAGCATCGATGGGTTGAGCTGCACCGGGCAGGCCTTCAAGCACTCGGCGCACTTGATGCACGGATAGACCTTGCGCCGGCGGAGGTCCGGGTCCTCCCGCTCCAGGGCCACGACGCCGGAGACCGCCTTGGTGACCGGCACATCCAGGGAGGCCACGGCCATGCCCATCATGGGACCGCCCAGGATCACCTCCCCGAGCGTCTCCTTGGTGCCTACCTGATCGAGCAGAAAGCGCAGCGGCGTCCCGATGGGGACCAGGAAGTTGCCCGGATGCACCACCGCCGGACCGCTGACTGTCACCACCCGCTCGATGAGCCCGCGGGACCTGGGCAGCAGCTCCCCCATCTGGGCCAAGGTGCCCACGTTGAACACCGCCACCCCCACATGGGCCGGCAACCCCCCCGCCGGGACCTCCTTCCCGAGCAGGCTCTTGATCAGCATCTTCTCGGCGCCCTGGGGATACTTGGTCTCCACCGCCTCGGCGGTGATCGGCCGGTCGCCCATGGGGATCTGGGCCAACCGCTCGCGGATCTTGGTCACCGCATCCAGCTTATTGTCCTCCACCCCGATGATGGCCCGCTGGGCCCCCGTGGCCTTCAGCACCAGCCTGACCCCGCGGATCAGGGCATCGGTGCGCTCCAGCATGATGCGATGGTCGCAGGTGAGATAGGGCTCGCACTCGCAGCCGTTCACGATCACCGTGTCGATGCGCGCACCCTCCGGGGGCTTCATCTTGACATGGCTCGGGAAGGCCGCCCCGCCAAGACCCACCAGACCCGCGTCCTGCACGGCGGAGACGATCTCCTCCGGGGTCAGGACGTCCAGGTCCCGCTCCTGCTCGAAGAGGACCTGTTGGGTGGCCGCCTCATAGACCTTGAGGACGATCGCCTGGGTCTTGGGTCCCTCTGCCGTGGGTGCCAGGTCGATGGCCCGGATCACCCCGGTCGCCGGGGCATGCATGGGCACCGAGACGAAGCCCACGGCCCGGGCGATGGGCTCGCCGCGCACCACCTCCTGACCCACCTTCACGATGGGCTCCGCCGGCCGCCCCTTGTGCTGGGCCAGCGGGATGATGAGCTCCGGCGCGAAGGGCATCCGCCGGATGGGCTTATCCGCCGTCAACTCCTTGTGCTCCACGGGAAAGATCCCGTGGTCAAAGGTCTTGCGGCGCTGGAAGAGGCTGAACAGGCTCATCCGCTATTGGTACTTCTGAGCCCGCTTCACCAGCTTGTCCAGCCCTGGCTCCGCCGTGTTCCAGGGGGTCCCCGGATGGATGCAGCCCGCGGTGCACTTCTCCGCCGCCTTGACGATGTCCTTGTAGGGGCCGCCCTTGGGATCGGCAATCTCGATCTTTTTGTCCGCGTTGTACTTGAAGATCTTGGGGTTGATGGTGGTGCACTCGTCGCAGGCGGTGCATTCCGGTGTCTCGACCCACACCGGCTCCCAACCGGCCGCACCCGCCCCATTGCCGCCGCTCCCGGCCGAGGCACCCGTGGCCCCGGAGCCATTGCCGCCCGCGCCGGTCAAAAGGGCTAGAGCCCCCGGATCCCCGCCCGCCATGGCCAGCAGGCTGCTGGTGAGGCGCTGGGCCATCTCCGCCTTGGCCTGGTTGCGCACCTGCTCCACGTCCACCTTGCCCAGCTCCCCGCACAGGCCACGCAGCTGGGTCCAGAAGCCCCGGCGCTCTTCGCAGGAGCGTACCAGCTCCTTGGCGACCAGCACGCGCATCAGCCGATTTTTGGCGTCCACTCCCCAGACATAGGGGAAGAGCCCCTCGCGGTCGTCCGGGTCCATCTCGAGCAGCTCCGCGAGGGGCACCATGGAGTCGTTCCAGGTCTCCGGCGGGGCCTTGCGGAAATGCTTGCGGAAGCGCCCCTCGGTCATGGCGAAGTCGGCGAAGGTGAAGGGCACCTCCATCGAGGCCTCTTGCCCTTTCTCATCGGTGTACTTGATGTTCCAATTGATCCAGTCCCTTTCGATATCCGGGTTGCCCTCGATGGAACAGCATTCCTCGAAGGTGGAGCCGGCGTCGGGGTCAAAGCGGAACAGGGGATAGGCGCGGGACTCCACGGCCATGCGGCTGTGATGACTGGACATGTCGTCGCCAATCCCATGCTCTGGCTGGCAGGCGGCGTAGATGTTGAAGAGCGCCGGACGGCGGGCGTTCAGCCCGTCGATGTAGCCCTCGAGCAGGTGCGTCATGTGGGAGATGGCGCTGGAGAGCACGAAGCTGGTGCGGTGGGCCATGCCGATCAGGGCCATCTCCTTGCGGATCTCCGTCTTGCCCTTCCACACCTTGCCGTAGGGGCTCATGTCCGCCACCTGGCCGATGAAGCCCGAGGTGCAGGCCTGACCGCCCGTATTCGAATAGACCTGGGTGTCGAGCACCATGACCTTGATGGGGTGGCCCGAGGCCATGGCGCGGGATAGGTTCTGGAAACCGATATCGTACATGGCCCCGTCGCCGCCGACCGCCACCACCGGCGGGCACAGGAGCCACTCCTCGTCGCTGAACTTCTTCCAGTCGAAGTAGGTGAAGAACTCCTGATGTTCGGCGGGCTTGTACTTGCCCTCCAGCTCCAGCTTTGCCATCCGCACTGCCTTGAAGCCGTCCGCCATCTTGCGCATGTGTCCCTCGAAGAGACCCAGGGCGATGGAGGGCGAGTCCTGGAACAGATGGTTGGACCAGGGGAATGGATAGGGGTTGAAGGGCCAGGTGGAGCCCCACACCGAGGAGCACCCGGTGCTGTTGACGATACCCATCTCGGCCCTGGGCTGGGGCTTGGTGTACTGGGCCTTGAGGTGGCGGAGCTTGTCCAGCAGACCGGTCGCCCAACGCAGCCACTCGGCGTCCACCGGCTCGGCGGTGCGGGCCGGGTCCAACTCGGCGGACAGGTCCGAAAGGGTCAGGTCCGAGTCCTTGTGTCCCTCGATGACCTTGCTGATGGCGGCTGTGTTGCTGAGATCCACGGCCGAGGCCAGCTTGAGCCGCACATGGGTCTCCAGCTGGGCGATCAGGTCGTCGATCTCCGCCACATGGGCCTTGACCCGCGGCTGCATCAGGGCGGTGACGGTGGCGGTGAAGAGATGGATGACGGTCTTCTCGCCGCAGCCCATGCAGGAGCCGTCGCCGGCCACCACCGACTCATAGTTGGACTTGTCGAGCAGCAGGGTCTCCAGCGCACCGACCTTCTCGTTGAGGTCGTCGATGCGGATGAAGCCCGGATCCGTGGTGGGCAGGTCGAGCCAGATCGCCCATTTGTCCTGCATCTCCTTAATGGTC
>Ga0209254_10001634_pt1 | contig 20238 bp, 20 predicted proteins | sample FrelakmetDIP11DI_FD_187148 | JGI IMG/M metagenome (GOLD analysis project Ga0209254, IMG submission 187148) | Freshwater lake sediment microbial communities from the University of Notre Dame, USA, for methane emissions studies - DIP11 DI (SPAdes)... | ecosystem: Environmental > Aquatic >...
TAGGCACTACGCCTGTGAAAGTAGGTCATCGTCAGACTCCTTATGCGTGCCTCAAAGCACCCAAAACCCCCTCCCACAAAGAGGGGGTTTTTTATTGCAGCGCTTCAAACCCAGAAAATTCGAACTTGCTGCCATGTAAAATTGCAGAGTGCATACACGACCCTCCAAATCACTTTTCCCGATTCTGCGCCGCATGTCTGATGGCGCGTTTCATTCAGGGCAGGATTTGGCGCGTGAATTTCAGCTTTCTCGTGGCAGCATCTTCAACGCGCTGAATCAGGCAGAAGCCATGGGACTGTCCATCCATGCGGTGCGCGGGAAGGGGTATCGGATTCCAATGCCAGTCGAATGGTTGAACGAAGCCGTGGTGTCCCACCATCTAGGCCAGGTTGCTCGTGCATTCGACGTGCACATTCTGGACAGTGTGGGTTCGACCAACGACGCCTTGATGGCGGCTGCGGCAAGCGGCGCAGCTGATGGAACAGTGATCTGTGCGGAGCACCAGCAGGCCGGCAAAGGCAGACGAGGTCGTCAATGGCATGCAGTGCTCGGCGGAAGCCTTACATTTTCAGTATTGTGTCGATTCGACAAGGGCCTGCAGGCCCTTGCCGGACTGAGCCTGGCAGTCGGGATGGCGGTTGCGCGTGCTGTCAATCGCCACAGCCGACATCCAGCCCGGTTGAAGTGGCCGAACGATGTGCTGGTGGATTACCGGAAACTGGCCGGCATTCTGGTTGAGGTCCAGGGAGATATGGACGGAGATGCCTTTGCCGTAGTGGGAATCGGACTGAATGTTCGCTTGAGTGACACCCAGCGCGACGCGGTTGACCAAGCCGTTGTCGACTTGGCAGAGATGGGCGTGACAGTGGGCCGCAATCAGTTGCTGGCGGACTGCTTGCTGGAATTGCACCTGATGTTGAAAAACTTTCGCCGTTACGGATTTTCTGCCTTGCGTGACGACTGGATGGCGCTGGATGCCTATGCAGACAAGGCAGTGGCCCTGCTGGTACCCGATGCCCGTGTCGTGAATGGTGTGGCGGCGGGAGTGGACGTAACGGGTGCCTTTTTGCTGCGCGATCATCATGGTACGTTGAACGCATTTAGTGGCGGCGAAATCAGCCTGCGACTGGATCGTCACGCGCGATGAGCACCAGGCGATTGCTGTTCGATGCAGGCAACACGCGGCTGAAGTGGGCCTTGGCGGAAGACGGGGTGTGGCGTGAGCAGGGAAGTGTGGCTTACACGGATTTGGCGTCCCTTGCACAGGGTTTGACGCCGGAAACCCGCTGTTATATCGCCAGCGTAGCGCGCGCGCAGCATGAGGAACAGATCAACAAACTGCTAACGCCTTTCGCCATCACGCCCATTTGGCTGGTTGCCGGTTCCCGCTTCTCGGATGTCAGAAACAGCTACGCGCACCCGCAGCAACTGGGCGTGGATCGCTGGATGGGATTGATTGCCGCGCGCCAGCGCACCCGGGTGCCGGTATTGGTGGTATCTGCTGGAACAGCGATGACCGTGGATGCAATGGCGGCGGACGGGACGTTTATGGGCGGGCTGATCGTGCCCGGTGTTGCCATGATGCAGAAGGCGCTGCAGCAGGGGACAGCCCGAGTCGCAGAAGTAAGCGGTACCTGGCAAGCTTTCCCGCTCTCCACGCCTGACGCGGTCGAGAGCGGGATCGTGGCTGCACTGTGTGGGGCTGTCCAGTTGCAGCATGCGCGACTGGCCTTAACGGCCGGGGGGATGCCGCACTGTATCCTGACCGGAGGCGATGCGGACAAGCTGTTGCCGCATCTGAAGATGGCCGTGGAACGTGCGCCGGCCCTGGTGCTGGAAGGTATGGATTGCGTGGCCAAGGAGGGCACTGCAGGATGAAATGGCTTACGTGGGTGTTGTTGGCGGCCAACCTTGCGGTCGCGGGTGTTTTCATCGGCAGCGCGTACTGGTCGCAGTCCGTATCGGAGCAGACCGCGCCGATGAACGTCGATCGCCTCAGCCTGCGCAGTCAGTCCGGCCCGGCAGGCAGGGGAGAAGCGCCGGCTGTGGAGACAGAAGACTTGTGCGTCGAATGGCGTGGCCTCAACCAGGATGAGTTTCCGCTGGTTCGCGAGCAGCTCAAGGCCATGGCTGGCGAGCGGGTGATGTCGTTTGCCGAGGTGCCAGTGGATACACGACACTGGGTTCTGTTTCCGCCCTTGCCTAGCCCGGAATCGGCTGAGGCCAAGCTAAGCGAATTGGCAGCGGCGGGTCTGCAGGATGCATTCGTGGTCAAGGGCGGTGTCTGGCGGAATGCCATTTCGCTCGGACTGTATGCCAACGATGAGGCCGCGCGCCGCCGCGTGCGCGAAGTCGAGGACAAGGGCGTGTTGGGTACGCGGGTGGAAGTGCAGCCGCGCCAGGGCACGGATTTTTATTTCGTGATACGCAGCGAAGACCCGGATGCGCTAAAGGGTCTCGGTGAGATCAAACTGGCTTATCCGGGCAGCCGGCAATCGCGCGTGGCCTGTCCGTCATAAGCCGCGCAGCAAAAAGTCGAGCGCAATACCGCCGAATACCGCGGCTCCGAACCAGGTGTTGTGCAAAAAGGCGCGAAAACATTGCTGGGGATCGCGCTCCCGGATAAGCCAGAGGTGGTAAAGCGCAATCGCCCCCGCCGTCGCCAGCCCACCGTAAAACGCAAGGCCCATTTCCTTTCGCAGGCCGACCCAGCCAAGCAGCCCGAGTGTCGCGGCATAGCAGATGGCAATGGCGGTGAGGTCGTAACGGCCGAAGGTGATGGCCGATGTCTTGATGCCGATCCTGAGGTCGTCAGCACGGTCGACCATGGCGTATTGCGTGTCGTAGGCAACCGCCCAGAAGGTGTTGGCAGTCAGTAGAATCCAGGCTTCAAGCGGAATCCATCCCAACAGTGCGGCATAACTCATAGGAATACCAAAACCGAACGCGAGGCCGAGGTAGGCCTGCGGTATCGCAAAGAAGCGTTTGGTGAACGGATAGCTCGCGGCCAGAAACAGGGCGATGATGGACAGGCCCAGCACCAGCCGGTTGAGCGGCAGAATGAGCATAAATGCCAGCAGGGACAAACCAGATGCCAGCAGCAGCGCCTCTTTGGGCGACACCTTGCCGGCAGCCAGCGGACGCTCGCGGGTGCGCGCCACGTGCGGGTCGAATTCGCGATCGGCATAGTCGTTGATAACGCAACCGGCTGAGCGCATCAGCACTACACCCATGACGAAAATCCACAGTATCAGCCAGTCCGGCTGGCCATGGCTTGCCAGCCACTGTCCCCACAGCGTGGGCCAAAGCAGAAGCAATATGCCGATCGGTTTGTCGAGCCGCATCAGTTTTTTGTAGTGCGACAGGCGTTCTGACAGAGTCATAGCGCGTCGATCGTAGGCAGAAACACCTCGGTCACCAGCAGCGGATGGTGGTTGAGGCTGAACACCGAGCGTCGCGCCCACAGGCTGCGAACGGACGGGGGAAGCCGATCTGCAATGCTCCCGAACAGGGGATGGTCGTGATGCAGGAGCTGGAAGGTGAGCGGCTGGCGCTGAATGCGGTGGTCGCTGAACAGGGCCTCGCCCAGCGGGCGGCTGCCCAGCCGGCTGATGCTGTTCCAGCCGCCGCGCAGGCTGGGATAGGGCAGCACGCTATGGGCAAATACCACGGGAATGCCGTTGCACATCAGCAGAACCTCGCGTACATACACCCGGGTGCTCATGGCGATTCCAAGCAGCGCGTATTCGTCCGGATTGGGTCGAGCCAGGCCTGTGATGAGCGGGACAACCTGAAATGCCTTGCAACGGGATTTCAGGCGCTGGGTCAGCGAACCACGGTCGCTCAGCCAGGCGCGCAGCGAGCGAGGAAGGGAATGTGGGTGGGCAAGCCAGCTTTGCCGGGAGTTGTGCACGGCGTATCGTCGAATAGGCAGGAAGTCCGCATTATGCCGTAGCTGTGACGTCATCCGACAGGCTCCTAGATGCTCGAAAGCGATTGCCGATGGCCGATCCAGCGCTCCAGATGGCGGGCAGTGATGTCGGGGTGACCGGCCAGGCAGCGTTGTGCCAGGTTGCGAGCGGCTTCAAGCAGGGCGACATCGCGCTCCAGGTCCGCGAAACGCAGCATCGGCAACCCACTTTGACGGTGGCCGAGCAACTCGCCGGGCCCGCGCAGCAACAAATCCTGGCGCGCGATCTCGAAGCCGTCGGCGAGCTCGAATATCACCTTGAGCCGCGCTCGCGCAAGTTCCGACACCGGTGTCTGATACAGCAGCACGCATACCGATTCGCGGCTGCCGCGGCCGACGCGCCCGCGCAACTGGTGCAGCTGCGCCAGGCCCATGCGCTCGGCATGCTCGATGATCATCAGCGCGGCGTTGGGGACGTCGACGCCGACTTCGATGACGGTGGTAGCGACCAGCAGATCGATTTCATGGGCCTGGAACGCGGCCATTACCGCCTGTTTCTCGTCCGGTTTCAGGCGTCCGTGTACCAGGCCGATGCGCAGGTCCGGAAGTTGCGCGCCCAATGCCGCATGAGTGTCCTGCGCGGTTTGCAACTGCAGCTTCTCGGATTCCTCGATCAGGGGGCAGACCCAGTAAGCCTGGCCACCGGTGAGGCAGGCTTCACGTACCCGTGCCAGCACATCGTCGCGTCGCGCGGCATTCACCAGCTTGGTGACGGTCGGCGTGCGCCCCGGCGGCAGTTCATCTATCGTCGTCACGTCGAGGTCGGCAAAGAAGCTCATCGCCAGGGTGCGCGGGATAGGCGTCGCACTCATCATCAACTGGTGCGGCTCGGCGCCCTTGTGCATCAGTGCCAGCCGCTGGCCGACACCAAAACGGTGCTGCTCGTCGATCACCGCCAGTCCCAGCCGCGCGAAGCGGCCACCTTCCTGAAATAGCGCGTGGGTGCCGAATGCAAGATCGACCTCGCCGCCGGCGATCATCTGCCAGGCTGCAGTGCGTTCGGATTTGCGCTGGCTACCGGATACCCAGGCGCAGCGCACGCCTAGCGCGGACAAGGGAGGGGCCAGTTTGCGGAAATGCTGCTCGGCAAGAATTTCGGTTGGAGCCATGAAGGCGGCCTGCTTGCCGTTCTCGATGGCCTGCAGGCAGGCGAGCGCGGCGACCACGGTTTTGCCGCTGCCGACATCGCCCTGCAGCAGGCGGCGCATCGGGTGAGGCTGCGCCAGGTCCGTGCTGATCTCGCGCCAGGCACGGTCCTGTGCGGCAGTCAGATCGAACGGCAGCTCGTAAATGAACGCTTCAGTCAACTGCCGCTTTGCCGGCAGGGAGGTGGTGCGTTGGCTGCACCGCTGCCTGCGTGCTGCGGCCAGCGACAATTGCTGTGCCAGCAGTTCGTCGAATGCCAGACGCTGCCAGGCGGGATGGCGGCGCGATTCAAGCTCCGTCAGCGCGTTGTCGGGTGGCGGCTGGTGCAGCAGGCGGATGCTGGCTTCCAGTTCGGGCAATCGCAATTCGCTCAGCCAGTCGGCAGGCAGGGTGTCGAGGATGGGAGCTTCCAGCGCACGCGTGACCAGTTTGCGCAGCGTCGCCTGCCCCAGGCCGGCGGTGGTGGGGTACACCGGCGTGAACTGCGTCGGCAGCGGCGTACCCTCATCCGCCTTGACGAAGCGCGGGTGCACCATCTCCAGCCCCAGAAAGCCGCCACGAATGTCTCCGAGGAAGCGAAAGCTTTCGCCAGGCTGAAACAGCTTGAGATGGCTGGGATAAAAATTCAGGAAGCGCATGCCGAGCACGCCGCTGGCATCTTCCACCGTCAGTGTCAGCATGCGGCGCGGGCGGTAGGCGACGCTGGCCTCGCGAACCACCGCCTGTACCTGCACCGTCTGCCCGGGCAGCAGGTCGCGAATCGGCGTGATGCGGGTTTCGTCTTCCCAGCGCAAGGGCAGGTGCAACACCAGATCGGCGTCGCGGGTGAGGCCCAGCTTGGCGAGTTTGGCGGCTGTCGCCGGACCGACGGGGAAGGAAAACGGCGAGGCCGTCTTCACATGGCTTATCCGAGCACCATCACCGCATCCGCCTCGACCAGCGCGCCGCGCGGCAGGGCAGCGACGCCGACCGCGGCGCGCGCCGGATAGGGCTGGCTGAAATAGCCGGCCATGATCTCATTGACCTTGGAGAAGTGGCCGAGATCGGTCAAAAATACGTTCAGCTTGACGACATCGCTCAATGAGCCACCGGCCGCGCTCGCGACAGCGGCCAGATTCTTGAAAACCTGGTGGATTTGCGCCTCGATGCCCTCCACCAGCTGCATGGACACGGGATCGAGGCCGATCTGCCCGGAAAGATATACAGTCTGGTCGACCTGCATGGCCTGCGAATAGGTGCCGATCGCGGCAGGGGCGTCGGGGGTCTGGATGATGCGCTTGTTCATGCTGGAGGGTTCCGGGTCAGTGAGCGGGATGGATCATTGCGATTGCGAGGCGCGGCCGTCCTTTTTTCCCTTGATGCGGAAAATCCGCACGACGTCGGGCAGGCTGCGCAGGCCGCGCATCACGCGAGCGAGATGCATGCGGTTTTCAACCTGCACGGTGAAAAACAGTACGGTGTAAGGGCTGCCGTCCTCTTCTTCCATGGAAACGTTGCCGATGTTGGAGCCGTGCTCGGCAATGGCGGCGGCGACCTTTGCCAGCACCCCTCGCTTGTTGCCGACGACGACCTTGATCGAGACGTCGAACATATGGCCGGGCTCGGCCTCCCACTCGACGTCCAGCCATTTGTCCGGATCGGTGCGGAATGCCCGGATCGACGGGCAGTCGTGAGTATGGATGATGAGGCCCCGGTCCTTGTGGATAAAGCCGAGAATCGGATCGCCCGGAATGGGATGACAGCACTGCGCCAGCTCAACCGCGATCCCTTCGGTGCCGCGGATGCTGATGGCGTGCGGGTGGGCCGGTTCGCCGGATTTCTCCCCCTGCACGTGCAGCAGCTGGTGCGCCACCACCAGCGGCAGTTTGGCGCCCAGGCCGATGGCGGTAAACAGCTCCTGCCGGGATTGCATGGCGTAATCCTTGAGCAGACGTTCCCAAACAGCAGGTTCGGGTTCGGGAGATTCAGGATGGAGCGCCGCGATGGCGTTATTGAGCAGGCGCTCGCCCAGCGCCGCCGCCTCCTTCACGCGCGCATTGCGCAGGTAGTTGCGGATGTGCGAACGCGCCTTGCCGGTGACGACAAAATTCAACCAGGCCGCATTGGGAGTGGCGTTGGACGAAGTCAGGATTTCGACATGGTCGCCGTTCCGCAACTGGGTGCGCAGGGGCATCAATTCGTAATTGATCTTGACGGCAATGCAGTGACGCCCGACATCGGTGTGTACGGCAAAGCCAAAGTCCACCGCGGTGGCGCCGCGCGGCAACGCCATGATCTTGCCCTTGGGTGTGAACACATAAACCTCGTCGGGGAACAGGTCGATCTTGATGTGTTCCAGAAATTCGGTCGAGTCGCCATGGTCAGCCTGGATGTCGAGAAGCGACTGCAACCAGCGGTGGGTGCGTGTCTGCACGTCGTTCAGTGCCGCGTCGGCCGACTTGTACATCCAGTGCGAGGCGACGCCGGATTCGGCCAGCCGATTCATGTCGGTGGTGCGGATCTGCACCTCGATCGGGGTGCCGTTGGGTCCGAACAGGATCGAGTGCAATGACTGGTAGCCGTTGGCCTTGGGAATCGCGATGTAGTCCTTGAATTTGCCGGGGATCGGCTTGTATGCCCCATGCAGCGCCCCCAGCGCCAGATAGCAGGATGGCTGGTCGCGCACCACCACGCGAAAGCCGTAGATGTCGAACACTTCGGAGAACGCCAGGTTTTTTTCCTGCATCTTGCGATAGATGCTGTAAAGGTGCTTCTCGCGCCCGCTGATGGTGGCGTCGATCCCGGCTTGCGCGAGTTTGTCCTGCAGTGCGATCTTGACCTTGCCGACCAGTTCGCGGCGATTGCCGCGCGCTGCCTTGACGGCTTTGGCGAGCACCTGATAGCGGTTGGGGTGGCTGTAGCGGAAGCCGAGATCTTCCAGTTCCTGATATACCGAATGCAGGCCCAGCCGGTTGGCAATCGGTGCGTAGATTTCAAGGGTTTCGGTGGCGATGCGCCGGCGCTTTTCTGCCGGCATCGAGTCCATCGTGTACATGTTGTGCTGGCGGTCGGCCAGCTTGACCAGGATGACCCGCACGTCCTGCGCCATTGCCAGCAGCATCTTGCGGAAGTTTTCTGCCTGTGCGTGCTGTTCTGTGGCAAATGCCAGCTTGTCAAGCTTGGAGACGCCCTCGACCAGAAGTGCCACGGCCTTGCCGAAGCGCGCCTCGATCTCGCTGGCGGTGGCCGGGGTGTCCTCCACCACATCATGCAGCAGCGCGGCGGTCAGGGTCTGCGCGTCAAGATGCCAGCCGGCCAGGATGCCAGCCACCGCAAGTGGATGTGAAATATAAGGCTCGCCGCTCTTGCGGAACTGGCCTTCGTGGGCGAGGCGGCTGAATTCATAGGCTTCCTCGATGACGCTGACTTCGTCCGGCGGCAGGTATGACAAGGCCGGACGCAGCGATTCAAAGGCGTGCGTCATATCCGGCGCGCGGTTGACATGCGCCGGTACAGGGACAAGCCGAGACTCAGGCGCGGCCCCGGTTGAGGATTTCACGGCCAATCTTGCCCGCTGCGATTTCGCGCAGCGCGGTGACGATGGGTTTGTCCTTCGATTCGACCATGGGCTGCGAACCTTGTGCCAGTTGGCGAGCACGGTAGGTCACGGCGAGCGTCAGTTCGAAACGGTTGGGAAACATGTCGATACAGTCATCAACGGTAATGCGTGCCATAGGGTTGCTCCTGCTTCAGGCGATGCGGTTTAGATGCGTTGGAATTCGTCGAACAGCGCGGCGTGCCGGTCCATCTGGCGTGCGGATTCAAGGCGAATGCTGCGGGTGATCGCGATCAGGTCCTGCAGGGCGTGGTCGAAATCATCGTTGACGATTATATAGTCGAACTGGTCGGCGTGAGCGACGTCGTGCGCTGCAGCAGCAAGCCGGCGCTCGATCACTTCCTCGCTATCCTGCCCGCGCCCCTTGAGACGGGTGCGCAACGCGTTGAACGACGGCGGCAGGATGAAAACGGAAGCTGCATGAGGGAAGTGCTGCTTGACCTGTGCTGCGCCCTGCCAGTCGATTTCCAGCAGGATGTCATGGCCCGCATTGAGGTCACGCGAGATGCTGCCTTTCGAGGTGCCGTAAAAATTTCCGTACACGCCTGCATGTTCGAGAAATTCGCCATCGGCCAGCATCATTTCAAAACGCTGACGACTGACGAAATGATAGTCACGGCCGTCGGCTTCTCCGGGCCGTGGCTCACGCGTGGTGTAGGACACCGACAGGCGAATGGCAGGATCGGCCTTGAGCAGCGCCTTGACCAGGCTGGTCTTGCCGGCGCCGGACGGTGCGCTGACGATGTAAAGCACGCCTTTCTTGGGGGAGGGAGTCATGGTCTTTCCGGGGTCCTGTTATTCAATATTCTGCACCTGTTCGCGCATCTGCTCGATCAGCACCTTGAGCTCAAGCGAGGCGTGCGAGGTTTCCACTGCCACCGATTTTGCGCCCAGGGTGTTGGCCTCGCGGTGCAATTCCTGCATCAGGAAATCGAGCCGCTTGCCGATTGCGCCCGCCTGATCGAGCACCCGGCGCACCTCTGCAAAATGGGTGGTGAGGCGGGACAGTTCTTCGTCGATATCGGCTTTTTGCGCCGCCAGCGCGATTTCCTGGGCCAGCCTTTCATGTCCCGCTTCCCCCAGCGCGTCGCGCAAGCGTACTGCCAGTTTGTCGCGCTGCGCTGCGACCAGGGCAGGCAACAGGGGCTGCAGGCTGGCCACCTGCGCCTCGGCGGCGCCGAGCCGGTCGAGAATGTGCTGCTTCAGTTTGGCGCCTTCGCGCTGGCGGCTTTGCACCAGTTCGTCCAGCGTGGCGCGTACCCCCGCCAGCGCCGCGTCGTTCAGCGCGTCCTGCGACAGCGACGCGGCCGGCATAGTACCGGGCCAGCGCAGAATCTCGTTGACACTCAGATGAGCGCTCTCCGGCAGGCGCTGCAACACATCGGTCTGCCAGTGCGCCAGTCGCTCAAGAATGGCCGGGTTGAGGCCGTTATCCTGCGTGGCGAGGGGGAGTGGGGTCAGTCCGATGCGGCACTCCACTTTGCCGCGCGCAAGGCGCCGGTTGATCAGTTCGCGCAATTGCGGTTCCAGCGGGCGGAATTCGTCAGCCAGGCGGAAATGCATTTCGAGATACCGCTGGTTGACGCTACGCAGGTCGATATTGACGCTGGCATGGTCGAGGTTGATGCTGTGGGCTGCGAACCCGGTCATGCTGGTGGTCATGAGTTGTGTGCGGACAGAGGGTTGTAAGGATTGTTGCCGTTGCGCAGAAGGAAATAAAGCTTCCCGACGTGGCGTGCTCATTAGACAAAGATAATAGACGTTCGACTATGGCGACTCAACCCAACCAGGCGCTTCCCAACGGATACCGGCTGAACGAATACACCATCGTGCGCAAGATCGGCGGCGGCGGCTTCAGCATGGTGTATCTGGCGCGCGACGACAACAACCAGTCGGTGGCGATCAAGGAATACCTGCCGGGCGCGCTGGTGCTGCGCACCGAGGGCTCGGTGCTCGTGCAGGCCAATTCGTCCGAAAACAACAATATTTTCCGTCACGGGATGAAGTGTTTCTTCGAGGAAGGCCGGGCGCTGGCGCGCATCGACCATCCCAACGTCATCCGCGTGACCAACTTTTTCCGCGCCAACGACACCGTCTATATGGTGATGCGCTTCGAGCGCGGCAAAACGCTGCAGCAGCACATCCAGGCCAATCGCGGCACCATACGCGAAAGCTTCATCCGGCGGGTATTTGCCCAACTGCTGAACGGCCTGCGCGAGGTGCACACGCACAAGCTGCTGCATCTGGATATCAAGCCGTCGAACCTGTATATCCGCCTGGACGGCTCGCCAGTGCTGATCGACTTCGGTGCGGCGCGGCAGACGCTCACCCAGGAGGAAAGCAAGCTGCAACCCATGTACACGCCCGGTTTTGCCGCGCCCGAGCAATACCACAATCGCGAACGACTGGGTCCGTGGACCGATGTCTACAGCGTGGGCGCCAGCCTGTATGCCTGCCTGGCCGGCTATCCACCGCAGGCGGCGGACGCGCGCCTGCTCAACGACAAGCTGGTGCCGGCGACGGTCAACTGGCGCGGCGCCTATTCCGATCAGTTGCTGGAAACCATCGACCACTGTCTCAAGCTCAACTACATGGAGCGCCCGCAAAGCGTGTTTAGCCTGCAGAAGGTATTGATGGATCGCAGTGCCATGGCGCCTCAGCGCCCTTCATTTTTAAGCAGCATCAAACGCTCACTCGGCAAAGAATTGTTCTAAAGTATCGTCATGAAATTCACCATCTATCAGGCGTCGCGCCAGGGCGGTCGCAAAAACAACCAGGACCGGGTCGCCTATTCCTATAGTCGGGAAGCATTGCTGATGGTGGTGGCCGACGGCATGGGCGGACACATGCACGGCGAAATAGCCGCCCAGATCGCAGTGCAGACCCTGACCGACCAATTCCAGAAAATGGCCAAGCCCCGGCTGGACGACCCGATGGCGTTTCTGGCCGAGACGACCACGCAGGCGCACTATGCCATCAACGATTACGCCGTCGATCAGGATCTGCTCGAAATACCGCACACCACCTGCGTCGCCGCCGTGGTTCAGGACAACATGGCGTACTGGGCGCATGTGGGCGATTCGCGGCTGTATCTGTTCAGCGACGCCAGCCTGATTGCGCGCACCGAGGACCACACCGCGGTGGCCCAGCTGGTTCGCGACGGTATCATCAGCGAAGAGGACGCGGGCCATCACCCGGAACGCAACAAGGTGTCCAACTGCCTGGGAGGCTATGCGACCCCTCAGGTCGAATGCAATGCACCGATTCCGCTGAACGACGCCGACACCATGCTGCTGTGCACCGACGGCATCTGGGGCATGATCAATGTCCATGAATTGTCCGCGCTGCTGCATGCCTATACGCTGGATGATGCAGTGCGTCACTTGATGGATCACGCCGAATTCCGGGGGGGCGAGCACGGCGACAACCTCAGCCTCATCGCCATGACCTGGGGCACGGCACGCATGCCGAGCAAGGATTCCATCTCGACCCTGGCGTTGCCGGACGGCGGCGTCACCACGCAAATCAATGCGATGCGCCCACTGCCCGGCACGCCGGCGGTGTCGGACGACGAGATCGAACGCGCGATTGCCGAAATCCAGCAGGCCATCCAGAAGATTTCCGCCAAGTAGGCAGCAACCGGACAGGCTGCAACGACCGGGTGGCTGCGCAAGCCCGTTGTCGGCGCGGTAAAATCGCGTTTTCTTTTTTTGTCTGCCACCCATGCCTTCCATTAACCGTCCAAGCGGCCGCTCGCCCGATGCGCTGCGCACCCTGTCGTTCACCCGCGGCTACACCAAGCATGCCGAAGGCTCGGTGCTCGTTGCCATGGGCGATACCCGTGTGCTGTGCACCGCCAGCGTGCTCGACCGGCTGCCCCCGCACAAGAAGGGCAGCGGCGAAGGCTGGGTGACCGCGGAATACGGCATGCTGCCGCGCTCCACCCACACCCGCAGCGACCGTGAAGCCGCACGCGGCAAGCAGTCCGGGCGTACCCAGGAAATCCAGCGCCTGATCGGACGCAGCCTGCGTGCCGTGGTCGATCTGAAAAAACTCGGTGAACGCACGCTGCATATCGACTGCGATGTGCTGCAGGCCGATGGCGGCACCCGTTGCGCCAGCATTTGCGGGGCCTATGTTGCGGTGGCGGACGCCGTCGCCGTACTGTTGCGCGAAGGCAAGCTTGCCGAAACCCCACTCAACGACAGCATCGCCGCCGTATCGGTCGGCGTCTATCAGGGACAGCCCGTGCTCGATCTCGACTATCTCGAAGACTTCGACTGCGACACCGACATGAACGTGGTGATGACCGGCAGCGGCGGCATCATCGAGGTGCAGGGTACGGCCGAAGGGGTGCCATTCTCGCGCGCCACGCTCGATGCGCTGATCGATTTGTCCGCCGCCGGCATCGCGCGGATTACTGAGAGTCAACGCGAGGCCCTGGCAACATGAGCAAGCTCGTCATCGCATCCGGCAACGCCGGCAAGCTGCGCGAAATCGCGCGCATCCTTGCGCCGCTCGATATCGAAGCGGTGCCGCAGTCCGAATTCAACGTGTCAGACTGTCCCGAACCGCATGTCACCTTTGTCGAAAACTGCCTGGCCAAGGCGCGGCATGCCAGCGCGCACAGCGGGTTGCCCGCACTGGCCGACGACTCCGGCATCTGTGTCGAAGCATTGGGCGGCGCGCCCGGCGTGTTTTCGGCACGCTATGCCGGGGAACCCAAATCTGATGCGCGCAACAACGACAAGCTGATTGCCGAAATGGCCAACGCCGACAATCGTCGCGCGCACTACACCTGCGTCATGGTCTACGTGCGGCACCCAGACGACCCCGAGCCGGTGATAGCCGAAGGCCGCTGGTATGGCGAAATCATCGACACGCCGCGCGGCGAGAACGGCTTCGGCTACGACCCGTATTTTCTCGTCCCCGAGTTCGAAAAAACCGGTGCCGAACTCGACGAAGACACCAAGAATGCCGTTAGCCATCGCGGCCATGCACTGCGTGAACTGGTGGATAAACTGAAGCAGCTGAAGCGGCTTGGCTGAGGCCGTCATTCGCTTTGCCGGCAGCGGCCTGACGGTGCCGCCGCCGCTGTCGCTCTACATTCACCTGCCGTGGTGCGTAAGGAAGTGCCCGTACTGCGACTTCAATTCGCACGCGGCACAGGGCATTCCCGAGGCGGACTACATCGATGCGCTGCTGCTGGATCTGGAGCGCGCACTGCCCGACATATGGGGGCGCAAGATCCACACTGTGTTTTTTGGCGGCGGTACCCCCAGCCTGTTTTCGGCGCAAGGCATCGACCGCATCCTGACTGGCGTGTGGACGCTGACACGCTTGCAGTCGAGTGCGGAGATCACGCTGGAAGCGAATCCCGGCACAGTGGAGGCAGACAGGTTTGCCGGTTTTCGCGCAGCGGGCGTCACCCGCGTTTCGCTCGGCATCCAGAGTTTCAACCCGCGCCACCTGCATGCGCTCGGACGCATCCACGACGATGCGGAAGCACGACGCGCAGCCGAACTCGCCGCCACTCATTTCGATACCTTCAATCTTGATCTGATGTTCGCGCTGCCAGGCCAGTCGATCGCCGAGGCGCTGGCCGACATCGACACCGCGCTCTCTTTCCGACCGCCACACCTGTCGGCTTATCACCTCACGCTGGAACCCAACACCCCCTTCGGCCACACGGCGCCGCCGAACCTGCCGGACGACGATGCGGCCGCCGACATGCAGCTTGCCATCGAAGCGCGTTTGCAGCAGGCCGGGATGCAACACTACGAAACCTCGGCTTACGCACGGCCGCATCACGCCAGCCGCCATAACCGCAATTACTGGCAATTCGGCGACTATCTCGGTATCGGTGCCGGCGCACATTCCAAGCTCAGTTTTCACGACCGCATGCTGCGACAGATGCGCACCAAGCATCCGCAGCAATACATGCACGCGGTAGCGAAGGGCACGCACATTGCCGACGCGCGCACGCTGACGCGCGACGATCTTCCTTTCGAATTCATGATGAATGCCCTGCGACTCAACGAAGGGGTGCCGGCCGCGTTGTTTGAAGAGCGCACCGGCCTGCCGCTGAGCGTGTGCGCCGTCGCACTCGGCGAGGCCCGTGCCAGAGGTTTGCTGGAGCATGATCCGAACCGGCTCAAGCCGACGCTGTGGGGCCAGCGTTACCTGAACGATCTGCTGGAATTGTTTTTGCCGGAGTCGTGAAGGGCGCAGGTCTTATTCGGCCACGCTGACAGTACGAAAACCGGCGAATGGATCGCGCCGGTGCGGCAGGTAGAAATTACGGAAGCCGGTGCGCCTGAGTTGCGGGTCAGTGAGGGGCCCGCCGCCGCGCAATTCACCGTGGCTGTGAAACCAGGGCTGCGAATAGTCCCGGTAAGGGTCGGCCACGAACCCCGGATACGGCGCAAACGGGTCGCGCAACCATTCCCAGCCGATGCCCCAGAGGAATTCAGACTGCCTGGTCGCGCGCAGCCACTGCCCGGCTGTGGGCAGCTGGCGTCCGAGCCAGGCGGCGCAGGCCTCGGCCTCGAAGCGGTTGACGTGCAGCATTGGGGCGTTCGGGATCAGCGGCGTCCAGTTGGCAAAACGCCGCTGCAGCCAGTTGTCATTGTCATTTTTCCAGTAGACCGGATGGGTCGATGCGCGGGCTATCCGCCATGACCAGCCCGCTTCCGACCACCATGCTGCGTTCTGGTAGCCGCCTGCATTGACGAATTCGGCGAAGCGCGTCTCGGATACCAGGCGGGTGTCGATGTCGAATGCCGGAACCCGGATCACATGGTGCCATTTCTCGTTGTCGAAGATGAAGCCGGCTTCCTGCCCGCTGCCCAGGGAGACTTCGCATTTGGCGAATGCCAGCCGGTTGTGCCATGCCTGCTGGGCATCATGAACCGCTGGCTGGTCGGGCGGCGCATAGCCCAGGTTCTGGAAAGCCATCCACCAGGCCTCAATGTGCATCAGTTCGTGGTAGAGGCAGAGTTCTGCAAAATAGGCCAGTGCATTGCCGGGATCATGTTTTAGCCGGGATGCGAGGGCAGCCGTGACCCGGTCGGCATAGTCGTCGACCGCAGCAGGCGCCAGCAGGGGCAAGTCCCAGCGAGTGTCATGTGGAACCGTCGACGAATCGTAAAGTGCGTCGGCCCCGTGCAGCAGGCTGTCCGCGAAACTGCCGTCGGATCTGGCGCGCAGGCACCAACGTTCCTGAAACCACACGATATGGCCGAACTCCCAGAGCGGCGGGTTCAGGTGCTCGGCACGCGGCCCCAGCCAGGCTTCAGCGGGCAGGACGTCGATCAGTTTGCGCAGCCTGTCACGAACCTGTCCGAGCTTGTCGATGAGCTGCTGCGGGGTGAAGCCGCTAACGGGGTAGGCCATGTCCATGCTATACAGATGCGCTGAGTCCAATAGAATTCTAGGCGCCCAAACCGAAGACAGGTAGATTCGAATTATGAGCGATTCTGTTCCCAACGATCCCATCCGGCTGACCCAGTTCTCGCACGGGGGTGGCTGCGGCTGCAAGATTTCGCCTGCCGTGTTGCGCGACATCCTGTCCGATACCCCGTTCGCCACGCATCTGGCCGCGTCCTATCCTGATCTGCTGGTCGGCATCGAACATGGCGATGACGCAGCGGTGTATCGGCTGAACGACGAGCAGGCCATCGTCGCCACCACCGATTTTTTCATGCCCATCGTCGACGATCCGTTCGAGTTCGGCCGCATCGCCGCCACCAATGCGCTGTCCGACGTGTATGCCATGGGCGGGCGGCCGCTGTTCGCGCTGGCCATCGTCGGCATGCCGATCGGCAAGCTGCCCAATGCGGTCATCCGGCAGATCCTTGCCGGTGGCGAGTCGGTGTGCAAGGCAGCCGGCATCCCTATCGCCGGCGGGCATTCCATCGATGCGCCGGAACCTATTTACGGGCTGGTCGGCATCGGCGTGGTCAACCCGCGCCGGGTCAAACAGAATGGAAACGGCCAGGCCGGCGATTGCCTCATCCTGGGCAAGCCGCTGGGGGTGGGCATCTACAGTGCGGCGCTGAAGAAGGGTGTGCTCAGCGATGAACAATATGCGGCCATGATTGCCGCCACCACCCAGCTCAACACTGCGGGGGCCGATCTGGCGGGGATCGATGGGGTGAACGCGATGACCGACATCACCGGCTTCGGCCTGCTCGGCCATCTGCTCGAAATCACCCGGGCCTCCAAGCTGCAGGCGCGCGTCGAAATGAGCCGCCTGCCGCTGCTGCCGGGGGTGGGCGAGCTGGCGCAGGGTGGCCATGTGACAGGCGCCAGCCTGCGCAACTGGGACAGCTACGGTGCCGAAGTGAGTCTGGCCGGCATCCCCGACTGGCAGCGTGCCTTGCTGACCGACCCGCAGACCAGCGGCGGCTTGCTGGTCAGCTGCACGCCCGAATCCACGGATGCGGTGCTGGCGGTGTTCAGTCAGCACGGCTTTGCCCAGGCAGCGGAAATCGGCCAGCTTCACGCCGGGACCCATGTGCAGGTCGTAGCCTGAGTGGCTTTCCGGTTTCTGGATTTTCCATCGGCACGTGATGACCTGTTGGCCGATGTGCTGGTCGGACTTGCTGCCTGTCCCAAGTCGATTCCGCCGAAGTATTTCTACGATGAGGCGGGATGCCGGCTGTTCGATGCCATTTGCGAACAGCCCGAGTACGCACTCACCCGCACCGAACGCGCGCTGATGGTGTCCCTCCTGCCCGCAATCGCGGCCGCCATCGGCAAGGTCGACTGCATCATCGAGCCGGGCGCGGGCGATTGCGGCAAGGTGCGCGCATTGCTCGATGCCCTGCATCCCGACCAGCTGGTGGTGATCGACATCGCCGGCAGCGCGCTGGCCGCAGCGGCCGAGCCGCTCGCCGACGACCACCCGGGGATCGAAGTGACCGCGCTGGGGATGGATTTCATTCGCGACCTCGAAGCGGCTGCGGCGTATCTGAGCCCGGGGCGCCGGCTGGTCTACTATCCGGGATCCAGCATCGGCAACTTCTCGCCTGACGAAGCGGTCGTTCTGCTGGCGCGCTTTCGCCATCTGGCAGGCAAAGATGGCCAACTGCTCATCGGTTTCGATCTGAAGAAGGATCCGCAGCAACTGCATCGTGCCTACAACGATGCAGCCGGCGTCACCGCGGCCTTCAATCTCAATTTGCTGCAGCGGATCAATCGCGAACTCGGGGCCGACTTCGATCTCGCCCGGTTTCGCCATTACGCTTTCTACAATCCGGTCGCCGGCCGCATCGAGATGCATCTGGTCAGTCTTGCCGGGCAGACCGTGAACGTGGCGAACCAGGGTTTTCATTTCGAGCCGGGCGAGACCCTGCATACCGAGTATTCCTACAAGTACCACCGAGACGAGTTCAACGCGATTGCAGGACAGGCAGGCTGGCGTCGGGCGGACGAATGGGTGCAGGACGGATTCGCAGTTCAGCTATTCGGTTAGGCCCTCATGCAAGTTTTTCCGGAATTTGCCGATATGTCACTTTCATGGAGGTGAACAACCGTTGAATATCTGGGAAACACCGCGTGCCGGATAACGTGATCAATCTGTTGATGGCCTGCTCCATCGAGAACAGCGCTGCGATTCAGCATGCGCTGGGTCATCACGCTCCGCGCATGCGTATCCATCGCGTCGACTCTGCACAGGAACTGCAGCAGGCCCTCGACTTCCCGGGGTGGCATCTGGCCTTCAGCGAGCTTGAACAGGCGGACTTTTCCGCATTCGACCTGGTCAGCCTGCTCGATGAGAAAGAGATGGACGTGCCTGTGCTCGTCTTCGAGGGCAGCGGCGCCGAAGAAGTCGCCTTTCGCTGTCTCGAATCGGGCATGTGCCGATTTATCCGCTCCACTCCGCCTTACCTGAGAAGCCTGCCCCGCCTGGTGGACGATTTGCTCAGGCGTGCCAGGAAGGACCAGGACCGACGCCGGCTTGAAAGGCAGCTGATCGAAAGCGAAGAACTCTTCGTCGATGTGTTCGACCATACCAGCGACCTGATCCAGCGTGTTGCGCCCGATGGTTCCATCACCTACACCAACCGTGCCTGGAGAAATGCCCTTGGGTACAGCGAGGCGGAAGTTCAATCGCTCAACCTGCTGGACATCCTGCACCCGGACAGCATGATCTGCTGCCAGGACCGCTTCAGCCGTTTGCTGAACGGCGAAACCCTGACCTGCATCGATTTCAAGTTCATCGCCAAGTCGGGCGAGACGGTCAACCTTTCCGGGGATTGCGGATCAGTCATCAAGGAAAGCGGGGTGATATCGACCCGCGGCATCTTCAGGAACATTACGGAAACCGTCAGGGCCGAGGAAGCACTAAAAGTCACCGAGGCGCGGTATCAGGTGCTGTACGAGAATGCGCCCGATATCTACACCACCATCAGCCCTGCCGGCGAGATCCTGTCCATCAACCAGAATGGCGCCGGGATGCTCGGATATGAAGTCGAGGAACTGATTGGCGAGTCTGCGGCGAAAGTGATTCATCCCGAAGACCAGCGCGCAGTGTTCGCGTGCATTGCAAAGCTGTTCAGTGACCCGCAAGCCCCAGCCGATCTCGAATACCGGAAAATCAGAAAAGACGGTTCGATTTTCTGGGTACATCAGCGCGCCACCCTGGAGCCCGGGGTGAATGCACAGAGGCTGCTGGTCGTCTGCCGCGACATCACGGACAAGCGCGTTCTGGAGGACAAGCTTGCCTACCAGGCCACGCACGATGTGCTGACCAGCCTGCTGAACCGTCGCGAGTTCGAGCGACGCCTGCAACAGCTCCTGTCAGCGGAAGCCGACCCGTCAGACAAGCATGTCCTGTGTTTTCTCGACCTCGACCAGTTCAAGGCCATCAACGACAGCTGCGGACATATTGCCGGAGACGAACTGCTGCGCCAGATTGCAGCATTGCTCAAGGGATTGGTCCGGTCACGCGACACGCTGGCACGCATCGGCGGTGATGAGTTCGCCGTATTGATGGAGCATGTCGCGCTGGACAAGGCCATCGAGATTGCCGAAAAAATTCGCACGACCATCGAGTCGTTCGAGTTTCACTGGCGTTCCCAGTGCTTGTCGGTTGGCGTGAGTATTGGCATCGTCCCCATTCAGACCGGACGATCCATCACCGATACGCTGAATCTGGCTGACATGGCGTGTTACACTGCCAAGAAGGCGGGCAGGAACCGTGTCTACACCCGCCATGCCGATGCGGTCCACACGGATCTGTTCGGCGCCCCGTGAACGAATGCCTCACGCAAGCTTCAGAACCGTTCGTCCGCGCGCAGATAGCGCCACTGTCCAATTGGTAGTTTTCCCATCGGCACGCGGCCGAGGCGGATGCGTTTCATCGACAGCACACGCAGGCCGACGGCTTCGCACATCCTGGTTATTTGTCCGATCCGGACACCCCTGACTGCCACCCGCAAGCGGGTCTCGTTTTGCCAGCTGACCTTGATCGCAAGCGGCGCGCGGCCATCAACCGCTATCCCCTGGTTCAGCCGTTTTA
>Ga0209254_10001635_pt1 | contig 20233 bp, 23 predicted proteins | sample FrelakmetDIP11DI_FD_187148 | JGI IMG/M metagenome (GOLD analysis project Ga0209254, IMG submission 187148) | Freshwater lake sediment microbial communities from the University of Notre Dame, USA, for methane emissions studies - DIP11 DI (SPAdes)... | ecosystem: Environmental > Aquatic >...
TGCATCTCTCCGCGAGGTGTGCATCTTTCTGACCCGGGTTCCCCGGTGGATAGCGCAGCAGTCGTCACTTGACGTGCGATGCATAACCACGGCGACCTCCGAGAGCTCACTAGCTGCAGCACGTGCGCTGCAGAGGGCATTCATGGTGTTGTCACTGCTCGGGCGGTCAGCCGATCGCTGTGAGCCCACAAAAATAACTGGCACCGGCGTATCGATCATGAAACTGAGGGCCGCGGCACTGTATGCCATGGTATCTGTTCCATGGGTGACAAGAATCCCGTCCGCACCCCGCTGTACCTCGTCATAGACAGCCTTTGCAAGGCCCTGCCAGATGGCCGGGGTCATGTTTTCAGAAAGGATCGTGGTGAGTTTGCGGGCCCGGTACCTCCCGATTGTCTGCAGTCCGGGAATTGCCCGGAGGATATCTTCAGCATCAAACTGGCTGGTCACGGCTCCTGTCCGGTAATCGATCCGGCTGGCAATTGTGCCACCAGTAGAAACAATGGAAAGGTCGGGGAGTGATTCATCCTGGGTAACCGTAATCTCCGGGGTTGCCGTGACCTCCGGCCGGGAAACAAATGAAAGAGTTGCTGCCGGAACACCGATGTTATATCCGTTCTCGAGCTTGATGACGGCGAGGCCGTCACGGCTGGTGATGAATGTACCCCGGAGGGGAGCTTTCCCGTAACGGCAGATGACCGAATCACCGGATGAAAACTCCCCGGTCACTCTGCAATCCTCCGTGCATCCCTGGTAAGAGACCGGATAGCGCCTGAAAGAAGCTCCTTTCTGGCTTCAAGCACTTCCCGGTCCCCTTTCAGCAGCTCTTTTCGTTCTTCTATTGCTGCAGCAACCGATAGCGGTGAAGGACTCCCGGCTGCCCGCTTCTCAGCGATGCTTTTATCCACATCAAGTGCAGCGCTGATGTCGGCTCCGGTCAGGCCCTTTGCCGACAGTGAGAACCCGACCATCCCGGTAGCCGCTTCATCAAGGGTTGCGAGGTCGATTTTCCCTTTCTGGACTGCCCGCCCTACGATACTGTGAGCAGTCCGGAAGGGAAGGTCCAGGCGGCGGACCAGCATATCGGCAAGGTCAGTTGCCGTTGCGTGGCCGCAACCGGCTTCCTGTCGCATCCGGTCGGTATTGAAGGTTGCCGATGCAAGCAGTTCTGCAAGGAGTGCCGTGCTCTGCTTGGCATCATGGATACCCCGGAAGAGCGCAGGAGTGAGCTCCTGGAGGTCCCGGTTGTAGCTCATGGGAAGCGCTTTCACGATGGAGGCTCCGGCAACATATGCCCCGAGCACGGATCCTGTTTTTGCCCGCATTATCTCTGCACTATCCGGGTTCTTTTTCTGGGGCATGATCGAACTGGTTGAACAGAAGGCATCATCAAGGCTGACAAACCGGATAAATGCCGAGCTCCAGAGGACCAGGTCCTCGCAGAGCCTGCTCGCAGAGGTCATCATGATGGAGAGATCCGCGAGGGCCTCCAGGGCAAAGTCCCGTGAAGCGACGGCATCCATGGTATTCCCGATGATCCCGTCAAATCCGAGAAGGGCCGCAGTATATTCCCGGTTTACAGGAAAACTGGTGGATGCAAAGGCACCAGCTCCGAGCGGTGAACGGTTGATCCGTGAATATGCTTCCATCATGCGTTCGAAATCCCGGGAGAACGCCTGTTCGTAGGAGAGGAGGTGGTGTGCGAGGGTTGTCGGCTGCGCATGCTGGAAATGGGTGAACCCGGGCATGACCGTTCCGGTATGTTCACCGGCCAGGGAAATGAGGACCTGCCGCAGCTTACAGAGGATTGCCAGCTGCCTGAGGACATCATCGCGGAGCCGTATCCGGAGGCAGGCACAGACCTCATCATTCCGCGATCTCCCGATATGGAGTCTGCCCCCGATCTCCTCGCCTGCCGTAGCGATGAGATAGGATTCAATACCGGCGTGGACATCCTCGAACTTATCTTCAAATACCTGCTCGGGAACCCCGTTGTCATAGAGCTGGAGCAGCGCCGAAAGGAGAGGGCGGGCAGTCTCCTGTCCGATGATCCGCTGTTTGTACAGCATCATGACATGGGCTATATCAACGAGGACATCCGCATCTGCGAGGTGTCTGTCTGCTTCCATCGAAGAGAGAAAGTGCATCATCTCCCCTGACCTCTCTCCTGCAAGCCGCCCTCGCCGCACCACATCATTGCTCATCCCAAAACAACCTCTGATCCTATTGAAGGGCGCGAAAAAAGATTAAAGCCATGCCTTCCGTGCAGCAAGCTCGATTGCCCGCTGCACGGATTCCCGGGGAATAATGGTTGCCACAGGTATATGGACCAGCTGTTCAATAATACTCGATACAATAGGGGCACATACGATGGCCGTAGCCCCCTCCCGCTCGGCGCGTACAGCAGCAACAATGGCATCTTCCATGGTATGCACCGGATACTCCCGTACCCGGATTCTCCTGCCGTCAACATCGGCATTCCGTTCCTGGACCGTATCAAGGACCGGCCGGGCAGCAATGAGCCCGATAAACTCCCCTTCTTCGGAACGCTCAAAGAGGCGCAGGGCACGGACCACAGCCCGGAGCGTTGAGAGGTTCGGGGACCGCTGGCCATGGAGGATCTTATAGAGCGAACTCTGGGCAATGCCGCTCTTTTCAGAGAGCTCCCGGACACTGATCCTGAGTTCGCTTTTCATTATCTGGTGGAGCGCCCGGACAAACTCCTGATCTGAGGTCAGGGCTGCGCGCATCAGCCGGTCGACTGGGTCACTGAGCACCATGGGCTATACAAAAGGGTATTAAGTATCAGTATATATGACTTCTGTCATAAAAGTGGTTCGGAAACCCGGTATAATGGACTTATTACTATGAATGTTATCCTATTTGTCTAATTAATAAGTAATATTATTACAAATGTCTAATTTTATTGACTCAATAAGAGAATTTATAGGATCAGAATAGAATTATCTTCTCATGAAATTTCCACTATGGGCCGTGCTGGCCGCAATCGTGGTCATAACCCTGATCCTTGCAGGCTACATCCTTGCAGGCTACAGTCAGCCCTCAGGAGGACCGGCAGAAATCCGGATTGGGTACCAGCCAAGTACCCACCAGGTGGCTCATATCATTGCCATGGAGAAGGGATGGTGGCAGCAGGACCTCGCACCCTACGGGGTGAATAAAGTTACCGATTATGTGTTCCCTACCGGAGCTCCTGAGATGCAGGCAATGCTTGCAGGAGATCTCGATGTTGCCTACGTTGGTGCAGCTCCCGTCCTTTCAGCGGTGAGCACCGGTCTCGATGGAAAAATTGTTGCAGCGGTCAATACGCAGGGCTCAGATCTGGTCCTCCGGACGGGACTCAGTTATACCGGACCTGAGTCGCTGAAGGGGTTAAAAATTGCCACATTCCAGGCCGGCACCATCCAGGACACCATCCTTCGTAACTGGCTCAGAGCCAATAATCTCAATCCCGACACGGACGTTCAGATCATCGGGATGGGTCCCGGTGATGCAGTGACGGCGATTACTGCAGGAAAAGTGGACGCCGTGTTCCTGCCGCACCCTTCACCCTCTATTGTTGAAGCAAGTGGTAGCGGGAAATCGGTTGTAAAATCGGGAGAGATGTATCCCGGACACACCTGTTGTGTCCTTGTTATCAGTGGTCAGCTGATCCGGGAGCACCCGGAGATTGCCGAACAGATTATCAGGACGCACATCAGGGCAACAGAATTTGCGGTTCAGAATCCTGATGAAACCGCAGCGATTTATGCGGCAAAAACCGGGGCTAATCTGGAGGTTGTCAGGGAATCACTGAAAAACTGGGACGGGGCATTCGTAACCGATCCGGCAGTCATTGTCGAGCCGGTGATGGATTATGCACAAATCCAGTATGAACTTGGATATCTAAAGAGGCCGCTGACCCAGGATGAACTCTTTGACCTGACGCTGTACCAGAAAGCGAGAGCCTGATTCACCCTCATCTTTCTTTTTGGAGCTGCATGACTGTCTCCCTTTGTGAACGGATGAAAGACGAATCGATCAGGATTTTATGCCAGATGAAAAAAATACTGGTATGAGCAACGGCTGCAATGGGGCTGCATTCCTTTGAACGTTTTCGGAAAGAAACTTTCTGACAGGTGGCTTGGTGTTCTTGCCATCATTGCTGCACTCCTCTTCTGGCAGGCAATGGCAACCCTGGTGGTAAAAAATCCCTTCATCCTGCCGTCTCCAGTGGATGTCATCAATGCCTTCCTGGACCTGCTCAAAGGTAATACACTCCTCAAAGATATCGGTGTAAGTCTCCTCCATTTCGGAATCGGACTCGGTTCGGCACTCATCATCGGGATACCCATAGGGATGGTCATGGGATATTACCGGGGTGTTGATGCCTTCCTGGATCCCCTCATTGAAATTATCCGTCCCATCCCTCCGCTTGCATGGATTCCGTTTGCCATCGTCTGGTTCGGATTAACGAATGCATCGGCCGGATTCCTCATCTTCATTGGCGCCGTCTTCCCTATCCTGATAAACACCTATGCCGGTTTCAGGAGTATTCCCCGTATTTTTGTTGAAGCAGGAAAGATGCTGGGGTGCAGCAGGGACCGCGACCTGATCCGGTATATTGCATTTCCCTCCTCCCTCCCCCAGATTGCTGCCGGAATACGGATTGCATCCGGAGTCGGGTGGATGTGTCTTGTCGCTGCAGAACTGTTCGGGGTCTCGAAATACGGGCTCGGCCAGAAACTCTGGCATTTCTATAACCTGCACCAGATGGATAAGGTTGTGGTATACATGCTCCTGCTTGGCACCATTGGCCTTCTCCTTGACTGGCTCTTCCGGTACTATATCGACCACCATTTCCTCAGATGGCGGATGGGCGAGGTGGCATAGGATGGGAGAACTGGTCATCAGGAACCTGACGCGTAGATTTTCCCGGGATGATGGTTCAACACTAACGGCAATCGAAGAGGTCGATCTCACCATCAGCCAAGAGGAATTCGTCTGCGTGCTCGGGCCGTCCGGGTGCGGAAAAACCACCCTGTTACGCTTGGTTGCCGGTCTTGACCTCGCAACCTCCGGTGATATCCTTCTCGACGGGGAACCCATCAGGGGACCGAATCCCAAAGTGGGAATCGTTTTCCAGGAGTATTCACTATTCCCCTGGCGGAACGTACTCGACAATGTCGCCTTTGGCCTTGAAATGATGGGAGTCGGCCGGGAGGAACGATACCATCGTGCTGACCAATACCTTGAACTGGTCGGATTATCGCAGTTTTCACGCAGCTACCCTTCTGAGCTCTCCGGAGGGATGAGACAGCGCGTGGCGGTGGCACGGGCGCTGGCCCTTGATCCCGTGGTGCTTCTGATGGATGAACCATTCGGTGCCCTAGATGCCCAGACCCGGAATCTGCTCCAGAAAGAGTTGCTTGAGATTTGGGAAAAAACAAAAAAGACGATAATGTTCGTGACCCACAGTGTTGACGAGGCGGTTTTTCTTGCTGACCGTCTGATCGTGCTTACAACGCGTCCGGGACGGGTGTGCGAGGTCATACCTATCGACCTTGACCGTCCCCGTGACCGGACGAGCGTTGAATTTGCCCAGCTGAGACGGAAAGTTCTCGACCTTATCGCTCAGCCGAAGTGCACCCTTCAATAAGATTTAATACACTACATTTCCATTTTATAAAAACAGTCGTGATTCGTCCCGGTGCTCTGCAAATGTCTTCATGGTCTGGTGCTGGGTTCAAATTTCAGAAGTGATGTATCATGGTACGTAAACCAGGCAAAATGTATAGGAACATCTCAAAAAAGGCCTATACAAGGAGAGAATATATGGGCGGTATACCCGGGAGCAAGATCGTCCAGTTCGATATGGGCAACCTCTCACAGGAGTTCCCCGTCGAGATGAACCTGATAGTAAAAGAGAGCTGCCAGATCCGGCATACCGCTCTCGAAGCAGCCCGTATCAGCATCAACCGGCGGCTGTTAAAAGACGTCGGCAGAATGAACTTCCACCTGAAGCTGCGGGTCTTCCCCCACCATGTCCTTCGCGAGAACAAACAGGCGACCGGCGCGGGAGCTGACCGTGTATCTGAGGGTATGCGGCTTGCCTTCGGCAAGGCGGTGGGTACAGCAGCACGGGTCGCCAGCGGCCAGATTATCTTTACCACCTTCACCACCCCGCAGTATATTGACAAGGTAAAGGTGGCCCTCAAATCCGGGGGTCATAAGCTGCCTTCTCCTTCATATCTTACCATCATCGAGAAGTCCTCCGCTGAAACGGTGATTACGGAACCGACTCCGAATTAAAGAATAACCCTCCCGTCATTTTTTCTTTACCGGACTACACCGGACCCAAACGATTATAGATTTCATATTCTCACTCCTTATGATGCTTCCCACGACAGGAGACGGGTTTTTTGCGGCGGTATCGGCTGCGACATGCCGTGCATTCCGGGAGGCTGAAATCCGGCTTCCTCCGGATGTTGTCGCTGCCCTCCGCTCTGCAGCGGATAAGGAGACAAGTCACGTTGCAAGGCGGGAATTTGAACATATTCTTGAAAACCTCCGTCTTGCAGAAGAGCTCTGTGTCCCCATCTGCCAGGATACCGGGGTTCCGGTTGTATACCTGACCATTCCCCCGTTTATTCCTGTCAGCCAGGAGCTGCTGGCTGCGGTTGCCGATGGTGTCAGAGTCGCAACCAGGGAGATCCCCCTCCGGCCCAATGTGGTCTCACCGCTTGACCGGATCAACTCTGGTGATAATTGTGGGGAAGGGATGCCCGCGGTTCACATCCGGCCGGGAGAACGCCTGCTCATCACGGTTCTTCCCAAAGGAGCTGGTGCAGAGAACATGTCCCGCTCAGCAATGCTCCTGCCGGGAGAACAGGACCATATTCCCGCCTTTGTGGCCGAGACCATGCTGATTGCCGGTGGCCGCCCCTGTCCCCCGGTGGTGCTTGGTGTTGGAATTGGTGGAACCTTTGATGGTGCAGCGGCGCTTGCAAAAGAAGCACTTCTTGAACCCATCTCATGCATGACACCCTACGAGCAGGAGCTCTGTGATGCGGTAAATGCCCTGGGGATAGGCCCCATGGGACTTGGCGGTGCAACAACCGCCCTTGCAGTAAAGGTGAAAACAGCCGCCTGCCATACCGCGTCGCTGCCGGTGGCTGTTAATGTCCAGTGCTGGGCTGCCAGGCGGGCTACTGTGGAGGTGAGGTGGTGAGAACAATCCACCTGCAAACGCCACTCTCCCCGGCAGTGCTCGATCTGCGCGCCGGTGACCAGGTGACCCTTTCCGGCACCGTGTATACAGCGCGGGATGAGGCCCACAGGCGGATGATGGAGGAGGGTATCCCCTTCGATCCTGAAGGAGCAGCAGTCTTCCACTGCGGGCCGGTAATCAGGGATTCCCGCATCCTTGCCGCCGGGCCGACCACATCTGCCAGGCTGAACACCCTGACCGGTTTTCTCCTCGACTCGGGTGTGCGTGCACTCATCGGCAAGGGAGGTATGAGCAGCAAAGTTGCTGATATGCTCAGGGGCCGGGGAGTATACCTCGCTCTTACCGGGGGTTGTGCTGTCCTGGCCGCATCAAGGATGTCCCTTTCAGGGATCTATTTTGAGGACCTCGGCATGGCTGAGGCGATCTGGGTCATCAGGCTCGATCACCTTCCTTTGGTTGTCGGGATCGATGCCTGGGGAAACGACCTCTTCTCCCAGGTCACCCGGGAAGCAAACTTACAATTTGACAGACGGTTTAAGCTATAGGTACAGGACCATCCCATGAGACTGGTAATCGATGAACGGCGCTGTAAAGGCTGCAATCTCTGTACGGTGGTCTGCCCTTACCGGATCTTCAAACCCGGTACCAGGCCAAACCGGCGGGGGGTTCTTGTCCCGGAGCTCGACAGACCTGAACGTTGTGCGAACTGCAGGCTGCAGCACCTGTACGGACGGACGATCTGCGGTGTCTGCCAGATGATCTGTCCTGATCAGGCAATCTCCTGGGAAGACGAACATCCCTTTGAAGCGGCGAAGGTGGCGATTGAATATTGAGTCGCGTTGAATTCATGCAGGGGAATACGGCCTGTGCTGAGGGTGCACTTGCTGCAGGCTGCCGGTTCTTCGGGGGATATCCAATCACCCCTTCGACCGAGGTGGCCGAACAGATGGCGCTCCGCCTCCCGAAAGCGGGCGGTGTTTTTATCCAGATGGAGGATGAGATAGCCGGCATCGCTGCTGTTATCGGGGCTTCATGGACGGGCATGCGGGCAATGACAGCAACGAGCGGCCCCGGCTTCTCCTTGATGATGGAGAACCTTGGCTTCGCGGTCATGACCGAGACCCCCTGTGTCGTGGTGAACATCCAGCGGGGAGGACCATCCACCGGCCAGCCCACCCTGAGTGCACAGGGAGACATGCTCCAGTGCCGGTTCGGATCCCACGGGGATTACAGCGTGATTGCCCTGTGTCCGGCAAGTGTCCAGGAGATGTACGACCTCACCGCGGAGGCATTCAATCTCGCTGACAGGTTCAGGGTTCCGGTCTTCATCATGGCGGACGAGATTATCGGTCACATGAGAGAGAGACTGATTATCCCGGACAATGTGGTCCGGACAGAGAGAAAAGCCCTGAAGAAGGGAGATCTCCCGTTCCAGGCGCCCGATGATCTGGTGCCCGGGTTCCCGGTTTTTGGAAAGGGATACGGTGTCCATGTCACGGGCCTTACCCATGATGAACGGGGCTATCCCTGTGCAACGAGCCCGACCGTGCACGAAGAGCTGGTGAAGCGGCTCGTGGCAAAAGTCGAGACAGCGCGTGACACTATTGCGTCCTGCGACATTGTCAACCCGGAAGCAACGAAAGTCTTCATATCCTATGGAGCTCCGGCACGGGCAGTCCAGCAGCTCCTGCACGATCTTCCCCGCAATGATATCGGGCACCTCCGGCTCAGGGTTGTCTGGCCTTTTGCCGAGTCTCTCCTGGCCATGTTCCCTGAGGCCGAGACCTTCATTGTCCCGGAACAGAACCTGGGCCAGGTGGCCCGGGAGATCGATCGCCATACTGACCGCCCGGTTATACCGGTGCCAAAACTGGGTGGTGCGCTGCACAGTCCTGCCGAGCTGGCCGGCGTGCTGGAGGGGCTGCGATGACGTATACCGAATGGATGCGGGAAGATCGGCTCCCCCATATCTATTGCGTGGGGTGTGGAAATGGGACGGTTATCAACTGCACCCTCTCTGCCATTGATACCATGGGCTGGAAAAAAGAGGATACGATATTTGTTTCAGGTATCGGCTGTTCATCCAGGGCCCCCGGGTATATCATTACCGATTCACTCCACACCACCCACGGGAGGGCTCTTGCCTTTGCGACCGGGATTAAACTGGCGAATCCGGCGCTCCATGTGGTTGTATTTACCGGGGACGGGGATCTTGCGGCTATCGGCGGGAACCACTTCATCCATGCCTGCCGGCGGAACATTGATCTCACGGTCATCTGCATGAACAACATGATCTATGGCATGACCGGAGGTCAGGGTAGTCCTACGACACCGGTAGGGGCTATCTCCACCACGACCCCTTACGGGTCGGGTGAAGCAGCATTTGACCTCGGTGGTCTCGCATCTGCAGCGGGGGCAAATTATGTGGCACGATGGACATCCTACCACGTCAAGGAATTGACGCATGCCATCCGTGCGGGCCTTGAATCTCCAGGATTCTCTTTTATTGAGGCACTGGTCCAGTGCCCCACCAACTATGGGAGGAGAAACAAGTTCCGGGAAGTCATGGACCAGATTGAGTACTTCAAATCGCATGCCCTCCTGGTTCAGAAGGCAGAACGCCTGCGGGAGGAAGGAACGAAGATCCCTGACGATATGTTCATCATCGGTGAACTGGTAAAACGGAACCGCCCGGCATTGGGGGTGCAGCGGTGAGAACTGAGATCCGGTTTTCAGGGTTCGGTGGCCAGGGGATTATTCTTGCCGCTGTCATCCTTGGCCGTGCCGCGGTCATGTATGACAAGAAATTTGCTGTGCAGACTCAAGTCTATGGCCCGGAAGCCCGGGGAGGGGCATCCATGAGTGCGGTGATCATCGATGATGAACCGGTCCTCTATCCCAAGGTCACCAGTCCTGGTATTTTTGTCATCATGTCCCAGGAGGGTTTTGAGAAGTACGGTGTTCAGGCACCTGACCATGCAGTTATGCTGGTCGATTCAAGCCTGGTCCACTCCCGGCCCACCTGCAGGTGTATCGAGGTGCCGGCGACCCGGGAAGCCCGGGAGACTCTTGGGCGCGATATTGTCGCAAACATCGTCATGCTCGGGGCGCTGGTTGCGGCAACCGGCGTAGTGAGCCGGGAAGCGATAGAGAAAGCCATCCTGGACTCGGTCCCCAAGGGAACAGAGTCGCTGAACCTCAGGGCAATGAAGAAGGGTTTTGAACTGGCTGAACAGGAGAAGCATGGATGAAACTTCTGGAGTACGAAGCAAAAACGATCTTTGCAGCCCATGGAATCCCCGTTCCAAAGGGCATGGTCATCCGATCTGCGACCGAACTTGCCGCCCATATCCCTGATCTTCCCCCTGAATTTGTCCTGAAGGCCCAGGTCGAGGTCGGGGGACGCGGGAAGGCAGGGGGAATACTCATGGCGGACCAGGAGGACGGGAAGGACCGGGCGGCCGAATTGTTTGACAGAACCATACGGGGGGTCACCGTACGCGAGATCCTGGTCGAAGAACGCCTCGCAATTACTCATGAGTACTACGCGAGTATAGCAGTCAACCGTTCCTCAAAACAGGCACTCCTCCTCTTTACTGATTCCGGTGGTGTCGATATCGAGACCCTGGCACAGGAGCGCCCCGATGCCATCCGGCGGGCATCCATCCCCCTGCTCCTGAACCGGATCCCCTCATTCATGGTCCGGGATCTCCTCGGGTCTGCGCCAAAGGAGCTGGGAGCGATCCTCCAGAACCTGTACCGGGTATTTCTTGTCAAGGATGCTCTTCTCGCAGAGATCAATCCTCTGGTCACCACCTCAACAGGAGTCTATGCAGCAGATGCCAAACTGATCATCGATGACAATGCACTTGGGCGCCAGGGAATCACCCAGAACCGGGACCTGACCGAGCGTGAACGGGAGGCCGAGAAGCATGGCTTCTCTTACGTGGAACTGTGTGGCGATATCGGTGTCATCGGCAACGGGGCCGGGCTGACCATGGCCACCCTCGACCTGATAGAATACTACGGAGGCCATGCGGCAAACTTCCTCGATGTCGGTGGCGGAGCCGATCAGGAACGGGTCATGCATGCAGTGCGGCTGGTTGCTGCGGATCCCACGGTACGGGTTATTGTGGTGAACCTGCTCGGAGGTATTACCCGGTGTGATGATGTGGCCCGGGGTATCATCAGTGCCGGGATCTCTCAGCCGGTCATTGTCCGGCTTGCGGGCACGAATGAGGCCGAAGGCCAGCGCCTGCTTGCCGGGAGCGGATACCAGATGATGGGAAGCATGGAACAGGCAGTTCTCGCTGCAGTGGAGGCAGTACGATGATCTACGGGGACAGGACCACCGGGGTTATCGTTACCGGTGCTACGGGGAAACAGGGGGCATTCCATATTGCGCTCATGAATGACTATGCCCGCCAGGTCGGGGGAAGGGGAGTGGTTGCCGGAGTCTCTCCGGGAAAAGCCGGGCAGGAAGTTCATGGCGTTCCTGTGTACAGCAGCATCCGCGATGCTCTCCGTGAGCAGGATGCATCTGTGGGGGTGGTCTTTGTACCGGCTGCTGCGGCAGGGGACTCGGTAATGGAAGCCGCCAGTGCCGGGCTTTCCCTGGTTGTCGTTATTACCGAGCATATCCCGGTACATGACAGCATGCAGGCCATCGCTTTTGCCCGGTTGAATGACTGCGCGGTCATCGGTCCAAATTGCCCGGGACTCCTCTCACCGGGAGAGATCAAACTGGGGATCATGCCGGTTCACCTCTCGTCACGGGGACATATCGGGGTAATTTCCAGGAGCGGAACCCTTACCTATGAAATCATCGACCAGCTCAGCCGGGCCGGTCTTGGACAGAGCACGGTTGTGGGGATCGGAGGGGACCCGGTGATTGGCCAGACCTTCACCGATGTACTGGAACGGTTCAGCGAGGACGACCAGACCAGAGCTGTGGTCCTGATCGGTGAAGTCGGCGGGGCACTCGAAGAAGAAGGTGCCCGATCTGCTGATATACCAATCGCTGCATATATTGCCGGGATTTCCGCTCCCCCTGAAAAAAGGATGGGACACGCCGGAGCCATTATTGAAGGAGGCGAGGGGGATGCCCGCTCAAAGATAAAACGTCTGCAGGCAATGAACGTCCCGGTAGCCTCACGTCCTTCGGAAATTCCCGGTATCATAAAGAACCTGATCTGATCCTCTCGTCACACCCCCTTCAGGGAGATTCTTCCCCTCCCTGAAACAATATAAGCAAAAAGACCAAAAAGGAAACGTACATTCGGGTTGGAACTATGAATACCAGTCAGTTCGATCCTCCGGATCCGGCCGCTGATGAGCAGGAGTCTGCAGGTGCCGACAAGTACCTGTTCCCGGGTGAGCAGCTCAGGATCTGGTCGTCGGATATCCAGATAAAGAAGTTCATGTTCGAGGCGTATCTTACCAGCAGGCGACTGTTTTTGATCGACCAGCATGACCGGAAACCGGGAGTGACAGCAAAAGAGATCCCGGTTGAATCGATCCTCGGTGCCTACCTCGAAGATTCTCCTGCCCGCGAGCCCGTCATTGTCATTTCAGTGCGAACCGCTGATGATGATATCCGCTTGATGAAGATGACGTTTGCCCATATTGGCAAAGACCGTGGATCGGAAGCTGAAGAGTGGGTTCACCTGGTAGCCCATGCAACACCAGCAGATCCGGCGAAAACACTGGTAAGGGAAGGGGAGGCAGAACGACCCCGGACGGATCCGGTTATCTCCCCCGAAGCCCGCGCCCTTTCCGATACGATGATCGTTCCTCTACCCGGGAAACGTCCTGTTTCTGATGAACAGGCCGAACAGAAGGGACAACCGGTATCTTCTTCCCGCCAGGCCCAAAGAAGCAGCGGCATGGCGCCGCCGGCGTCACAGGTCACCACCCAGGTCCTCTATTGTTTCCACTGCGGGAGGAAACTTCCGATAGAAGCAAATTTCTGCCCGTACTGTGGAACAAAGGTCCACCAGACTCACCACGACGAAAAGGGGCACCTCAAATTACCGCTCCACCAGTACAAGGAGCCTGTTCAGGGGGGGGAAGAGCTTCCAAAAAAGGGTGGATGGAGACGTTTTTTCGGAAGGTAACCTTTTTTTTTCCGGTCATTCCGTCCTTTTCCTGCTGGCATCAGTTCCTGACTTTTTTGCAATTATCATGTGAACAAAAGTGCCGGTATGGTAGTCATCCCTGATACTGGTCTCCCGGATTACGGTGAGGCCTGCCATAGAAAGGGCTTCCCGGTAACCCGGAGTAAGAAATGGCTGTTCTTTCGTACGGCTCCCGGCGCCCTTTCCGGTAGTATCAAGCGTCCATAACTCACCTTCCAGTTCCTGGTAGGCATCCCGGCTCTCCCCGTCATCAGACTGGACATTGACAAACAGCCCGCCAGGTGTGAGCGCCTGCGCAATGGCCGGAAGGAGATCGATACTCTTTCCGCTGGGATTGGAGGAGGAGAGGATCAGGTCGTATCCGGTGCCGAAATCATCGATGAAGAAATCGCCCGCCATGAGGGTGACCCGTGTGGCGCCATACTTCCGGATATACTCGTTTGCGACCGGCAGAACAGGGGGATGGTCAAACACCCGGGCAGAGAGCCCGGGATTGATCACACACATCGCTATGGCGTAGAGACCATGTCCCCCGCCGAGGTCGAGCATGGTCCGGCAACCCGCAAATTCCGGCCGTCTGCTTATCTCCCTGACAGTCCGTTGCAGCCTACCGCAGAGGGCATTATCGGCCATGGCCGGCAGGCTCAGGGTGCGAAAGAAGGTGTCTTTTTCAAGGACGAGCGGGCCCTGGACGAGCAGACGGGAGAGAGATGCCCAGTTCTCCCGGAAAAAAACGGTATTTCTCCTTATATAGTTCCCCTGGGAATAGGGTGATGAGGAGACGAGGTAGGTGGAGGCAAGGGGGGTATTCCGATAGCCCTCGTCCGATCCGGCAAGGAGGCCGATCCCGGAAAGGATACTACACAGGGGGGTAAGCATTGCGGCAGAAGTACCGAGCCGGTCCGCAAGATCGTCTGTCGTCCGTGCTTTTCCCTCCAGCAGATCAAATATCCCCACCTCACACGCTGCACCAATCGCAGCTGTCTGAATCATGCCATGCATGCCGGTATCGATGATCCTGAAGAATAGTTCCGGTGAAGGTTCAGGTTCCTCCAGGAACTCCCTGGCTCCATCCATTTATTTCCCCCTCCATGCAGGGTATCTGTATGGACTGGAATAATACCTTGTCCGGAATGCACCTTCCCGCTCACATCATGGCACATCCATGCCACTTCCGGCAGCCTGCTGCGTTTTTCCCTGTCGTGCGTTAAAAGGAATGATTAAATGATTTCCCAGCGTCTGTATTATGATCAATAAAGCTGGAGACCTGAGACCGGATGAAAAGGAATATCAAAGTTGAGGCACTGCAGCAGGTACCACTCGAACAGCAGCAGATCGAGCTTGTCGAGCGGAAATGTATCGGTCATCCTGACAGCCTCGCTGATGGTGTGGCCGAATCGATCAGCCGTGCACTCTCTCTGGCCTACCTGGAGGAGTGTGGGGCAGTGCTCCACCACAACACCGACCAGGGCGAGATCGTTGCAGGGGAATCAATGCCAAAATTCGGAGGCGGAAAGGTAATCCGGCCTATTTACATGCTCCTTGACGGGCGGGCCACCAAACAGTTCAACGGGATCAATATCCCCACCGATGCCATCGCCATCGAGGCAGCCCGAACTTACCTCCGGAATACCCTCACGAACCTGAACCTTGAACGGGAAATCATCGTCGACTGCCGGCTGGGAACAGGCTCTACCGATCTCCGTGATGTCTTCAAGCCCTGCCAGGAGACCACGCCACGGGCGAATGATACCTCCTTTGGCGTCGGTCATGCCCCGTTCTCCGAAACCGAGACCATCATCCGGGAAGTGAGCGATTTTATCGACGGATCCTTCCGCCCGAGAAATCCGGTCATCGGGCAGGATATCAAGATCATGGGTCTCCGGGATGGTAACACCATCACCCTTACCCTGGCCTGCGCGATGGTTGACCGGTACTGCCCGGGCCTTCCCCAGTATCTTGAATACAAGGTTCTCCTGAAAGAGCAGGTTGAACAGGTGGCCAGGAAGTATACCTGCCGTGATGTGGTTGTGGAGGTCAATACTGCTGATGATATTGATACCGGAAGCGTATTCCTGACCGTAACCGGGACTTCGGCCGAAATGGGCGATGATGGCTCTGTCGGGCGCGGAAACCGCTGCAACGGGCTGATCACCCCCAACCGGCCCATGAGCATGGAGGCTACGAGCGGGAAGAACCCCATCAACCACATCGGCAAGATCTACAATATCCTCTCAACACGGATAGCACAGGAATGCGTGAAGGAAGTTGACGGAATTGAGGAGATCTATGTCCGGCTCCTGTCGCAGATTGGAAAACCCATCGACCAGCCGCTCGTCGCCAGCGTTCAGGTACTTATGAAACCGGACACCCGTATCACCGAAATCAGCAGGGACATTGAAGCCGTGGTGGATTCCGAGCTTGCAGGTATCACCTGCATTACAGAGAAGATTATCCGTGGTGAAGTCAGGACATTCTAAACGGGCAGGTGCTGGGACGAGTGGTCCGAAGGATGAAGCCCCCCCTTCCCTGGTACGGCTCGCCATCCCGAACAAGGGAAGAATTGCCGGGCCGGTCATGGAGCTCATGGAAAAGAGCGGGCTCCATCTCCTGGATCAGGGAGACCGGCGGCTGATATCCCGGACTCCTGATCCTCATATTGAGGTACTTTTTGCCCGCCCCATCGATATCCCCGAATACGTAGCGAACGGCGCGGCGGATCTCGGAATTACCGGCAGGGACATGGTCTGTGAGCGCGGGGCAGAGGTTGAGGAACTCCTTGATCTCCGGTTCGGTGGTGCAACCCTTGTTATTGCGGTAAAGGATGAAGACCCGGTGCGGGATGTCAGCCAGCTTGCAGGAGCAAAAATTGCCACAGAATTTCCCCAGATCGCCTCCCGGTATTTCAGGGAACGGAACATCCCGGTAACCGTGGTACCTGTCGGAGGGGCGTGCGAGGTAACCCCCCATCTGGGTATCGCTGATGCAATCCTCGATCTGTCGGGTTCAGGAACGACACTCCGGGCTAATCATCTGCGGGTGATTCAGGAAGTTCTTTCGACCAGTACGATTCTGATAGCAAATCCCCGGGCTAACAAGGACAAATGCGATAAGATAGAGGAGATTGTGCTTGCCCTTGACAGCGTGATCAGGGCCAGGGGACAGTGCTACCTGATGATGAATGCACACCGTTCATGCCTCGAGGAGATCAGGAATGTCCTTCCGGGTCTTTCCGGACCAACGGTCATGGAAGTCGCTTCCCGCGAAGACCTGGTAGCGGTCCATGCCGTTGTGAGTGAAGAGCGGGTGTATGGCCTTATCAACCGTCTGAAGCGGGCGGGTGCACGGGATATTCTGGTCATGCCCATCGAGCGGATCATTCGCTGATATGATGGTCTTTCCTGCGGTAGATATCTTTCATGGCCGGTGCGTGCAGCTCGTCCAGGGACGACGTGATTCGGCCACTGATTTTGGTGACCCTGCCGCTTGTACGGAGCGGTGGGTGAACCAGGGTGCAACCTACATCCACATGGTCAACCTTGACGGAGCATTTGGAGACTCCCGGCAGAATGCTGCGATCATACGCAGGATTATCCGGGAGTTCAATGTCGGGATCCAGCTCGGCGGGGGGATCCGTTCCTATCAGGACGCTGTTTCCTGGCTGGAACTTGGTGCTGACCGGATTATCCTCGGGACCAGTGCGGTTCGCGAACCCGGCGTCCTCACAAGGCTTGCGGATCAGTTCGGGAGCAGGAGGGTCGTAGCCGGAGTTGATGCACGGCAGGGGATGATTGCAATTGAGGGGTGGGAGAAGACCGGCGGTGATTATATCTCCTGGGCACACCGGTTCGAAAAGGCCGGGGCTGGTTTTCTCCTGTATACGAACGTGGATGTGGAAGGGCTGCAGAAAGGTACAATTCTTGAACCGGTTGCCCGGCTTATCGGTTCGGTTGGCATCCCGGTTATTGCGGCCGGGGGAATTTCCGGGCGTGATGATATTACGGGATTAAAAAGTATCGGTGCATATGGGGTAGTACTGGGCTCAGCGCTCTACTCGGGAAAACTGCCCCTGAGCGAAGCCCTGGAGGCAGCAGATGAGGACCGCTGAAATTAGGCGCCGCACAAAGGAAACAGACATCAGCATTCAGCTTACTCTGGACGGCAAGGGGATCACACAGATTAGTACCGGTATTCCCTTTTTTGACCACATGCTTGAGGCAATGGCACGGCATGGGAGCCTTGACCTCGATTGTATAGCAAAAGGCGATCTCGGGGTTGACACCCACCATACCGTCGAAGATGTGGGAATTGTTCTCGGCGAGGCCATAAAAAAAGCGGTCGGAGAAGGCCGGGGTATCCGCCGGTTTTCCCATGCCATGGTTCCCATGGATGAAGCGCTGGCAACCGTTGCCATGGATTGCGGCGGGCGGGGCTACCTCGTATATCAGGGATGCTTTACCCAGAGGACCATTGGCGGAATTGAACAGGACATCTTTGAACACTTCTTCGGCAGCCTCTGTATGAAGGCCGGACTGAACGTACATATCCTGTTCCACGGGAGGAATGACCATCATCAGTGTGAGTCGGTCTTCAAAGCCTTCGGGATTGCCCTGTCACAGGCCGTTTCATTGGTTCAGGGAAGCGGGGACATCCCCAGTACAAAAGGAGTTCTCTGAAAGGTCCCGCTTTTTTTGGGTTCTCTGGCGGTATCTTACACCGATCCGGGCAAGAGCTTCCCGTGCCGCATCCCTGACGGCCGCATGGTCATCCATGCAGGCCCGGAACAATGGTTCGATTGCCTGCTGGTCACCGAGAATTCCCAGTGCACTGGCAGCAGCAATCCTGGTCGGGATTTCTGGTGCAAAAAGGAGGGTGATGCTCTCTTCCAGGAGAGGATTTTCCCCGGTCTCTCCCGGCACCCTCTTCCCTGATAAAATTTTCCCGGCGGTGCAAATCGGCTGGCAAGGGCTAAAAAGAGATGAATTATTGATTTGTTCTTTTAAATGAGAGATATCCGGCCTGGTTTTCTCCATGGTGTCCGGCTCCATTCGGTCATCATACCCCCGAACCCTCTCTACGAGGGCAAGTATGGGTTTTTCGGGCTAGCTGAAATGTTTACGCCACGCATCTATGCATGGCAATAATTGCGCATGACAAAACAGTCAAATTTTCAATCCGGATCCTGCGGTACAGGTATCTTCGGAGAAAAGAGGTGATGCCACCCTGATGTCGATTGCTGCGGTTTGTCTGTCGTACTGTTCAAAGGGGAAGGGGAATGTTATGCGGACTTTGCCGCAAGTTCTACGTCCTCTTCCTTGATCGTTTTTCTGCCTGCATGGAGAGCAAGCCTGTTTGCTTCTTTTGTCAGATTCGCGATGTAGTCCTCCGCCTTCGCCACAAGGGCTGCTGCTGCATCGGATCCGACTCTTTCAGCACCATTCTTTTTAGCAATTCTGACAACTGCAGCAATAGGTAAATCTGCCATTATATTTTACCTCAAAACAAGAGTATATCAGGAAATATTTAAAGATTTCGCGAATTATGACCTATTTTCCCTGCAATAGCAATTTGGGAAGCACTATGAACCCTTCTTGGAAAATTTTCAGATCACGCTTTTTCATAACGCCTAAAAATTGATAAAAATCAGGCCGCTTCTCCGGATTAGAGACTATAAAGTTTTATTTTTTTATTTTAAGAGGAATTCTGCCAGTCTTATTGCATTTGCATAATCAGGTGTGGCGCGCGAAGTATCGACAAAAATTCTGCTGATATTTAACACCGGTGCGCCATGTCCATGACCAGATCCCAGAAAGATGAGTGTTCGGAAGATTAAATTACCGGAGATCCCATCAGGGGCGATAATGACTCCACATTCCCTTATTGCATCTTCGATGAGTATCTCGTAGTGGATCCCCCCTGTCATCCTGGCAACAAGTTCAGCGTCAGCGAGGCTCCGGTCAACCATGACATGCCTCCCGATATCTCCGGCCCGGCCACCGGAAAGGATTCCGATATTCCGGGATACTCCGAGCCGTGTAGCCAGTTCCTGTGCTTTCCGGGCAATTTCAATTTTTTCCTGCACCGACCAGCCTTCATCGACTCCAACAGGAGCCAGTAAAAATTTCTTCCCGTGTGCGGTCTCGAGAACCGCTGCCCGTTCAAGCCGGCTGACGCTATTGGCACGTCTGAGCACTGACAGGGTATGGTTTGCGGGAAGGGTTCCACGGACTGCTGCATCGATCCGGCCGCTCATGAGGTCCGCAATCATTGAATCCGCCGGGTCCGGACATACCTGGATCGAGATGTCTGCTCTTTTCATGATTGACTGAGGTTCCTCCATCATATACACCAGGATAGCCGACGATCCGGGGGTTGCTTTCGCGATGCTCCGGAGAACCTTATCTGCCTCCCCGCCAATTCCGATTCCGATCGTTTTCAGGGACATGTTCCGTCATTCGAGAAGAGGCCCATGACCCCATTCCTGGAAAAATCAAAGACAGTGGAATCCTCTCCGGCATAGGAGATCCGGAGTACCCTGCTGGTATCGACCGATCCGATTGCTGCTGCAGTCATGCCGACCTGGGAGAACCTCCGGGCAATCTCGGCTGTATGTGATTCCGGTGCGGTCAGCACGAACCCCATCCCCGGATAGATACGGACCCATTGTTCAAAGGTCATCCCGTTGGCCCTGAGATCCGGCATCGGGAGCTTTTCCAGGTGAATCAGGGCACCTTTACCGCTTACTTCGAGAAGCATCCCGAGGGTCCCGAGAACCCCCGGGTTGCTGATATCCTTCCCTGCAGAGACCAGCTTATCCCGGGCGAGCTGCTCCATGAGGCGGACCTGGGACCTGACCTGGCCTGCT
>Ga0209254_10001636_pt1 | contig 20232 bp, 19 predicted proteins | sample FrelakmetDIP11DI_FD_187148 | JGI IMG/M metagenome (GOLD analysis project Ga0209254, IMG submission 187148) | Freshwater lake sediment microbial communities from the University of Notre Dame, USA, for methane emissions studies - DIP11 DI (SPAdes)... | ecosystem: Environmental > Aquatic >...
CAGGGCGAGCCGCTGGCGCTGAACCGGCCGGCATATCAGTTGGAACTGACGCGCGAGCAGACGCCGGACCTGGACGACACGCTGGCGCGACTGGTCGAACTGCGGCTGCTCGCTCCCGAAGACGTTGCGCGAACCCGGAAGACGATCATGGCACGACGCGCGTTCGACGCGGTGCCGGTACGCCTGCAGCTGTCCGAGGAGGAACTCGCGCGCTTCGCCGTGCACCGGCCGGATTTCCCGGGCGTGGAAATCCGTCCACGGCTGACGCGGCTTTACCCGCACGGCGGGGTCGGCGTGCACGCCATCGGCTACGTCGGCGCGATCAGCGAAAAGGACCAGCAGCGGATCGACGTCGCGAAGTATTCGGGCACGACGCTGATCGGCAAGCTCGGCATTGAACGCAACTTCGAAGACGTACTGCACGGCGATACCGGCTACCAGCAGCTGCTGGTCAACGCGCAGGGCCGCCGTGTCGATCGCGTCGGCCTCAAGACACCCGACCTGCAACGCAAGGAACCCGTCGCCGGCGACGATCTCTACCTCACGATCGACCACCGGCTGCAGCAGGTGGCGGAGGACGCCCTCGGCACGCAGCGCGCGGCGGTCGTGGCCATCGACCCCAGCAACGGCGACGTCCTGGCCTACGTCAGCACGCCGACATTCGACCCGAACGGGTTCGCACGTGGTCTCACGGTACCGGAATACCGCGCGCTGTCGGAGAGCCCTGACAAGCCGTTGATCGACCGCGCTCTGCGCGGCGAATACCCGCCGGGCTCGACGATCAAGCCGCTGGTGGCGCTCGCGGCGCTGGAGTTCGGCGTCACCGACGCCGAAGCGACGCGCTACTGCCGCGGCGTGTGGCAATTCCCGAATTCCAGCCACAAGTACCGTGACTGGAAGCGCGGCGGGCACGGCACGGTCAACATGCACAGTGCGATCGCACATTCCTGCGATACCTATTTCTACGCGGTCTCTGACCAGATCGGCATCGACCGCCTGCACGACTTCCTGGTGCAGTTCGGCCTCGGCCAGAAGACCGGCATCGACATCCTCGGCGAACGCAGCGGCCTGGTGCCGTCGCGAGCGTGGAAGAAAAAGGCGTTCAAGAAGAAGGAGCTGCAGGTGTGGTTCCCGGGCGAGACCGTGATCGCCGGCATCGGCCAGGGCTACATGCTGGCGACGCCACTGCAGCTGGCGCACGTCACGGCGACGATCTCGATGCGCGGCAAGCGGTTCCAGCCGCGGCTGGTGCGCGCGGTGCGCGATTCCGCGACTGGTGCCGTGGCGAACCTGGCGCCGCGACGCTTGCCCGACGTCACGGTCCAGGATCCAACGTACTGGGACGTCATCATCGGCGGCATGGTCGGCGTGATGAGCCCGGGCGGCACCGCCTACCGCTCCCAGGCCGGGGCGCCGTTCCAGATAGCCGGCAAGACCGGCACGGCGCAGGTGTTCTCGATAGGCCAGAACGAGCGCTACAAGGAATCGGAAGTGTCCGAGCGCCTGCGCGATCACGCGCTGTTCATTGCGTTCGCGCCCGCGGACGACCCGAAACTTGCGGTTGCGGTGCTGGTCGAAAACGGTCGCAGCGGCAGCGGCACGGCTGCGCCCATCGCGCGCAAGGTCTTCGACGCCTACCTGCTGCCGCCGGCCGAGGCTGGCGCCACCACCGACGACGCCACCCCGGTTGCCGCGGCTGCAGGAGGTATCGAGGAATGAGGAACGAGATCGCCGGGCCCGGGTACTCAAGTCGCGCCCAGCGCACGTTCACGCTGACCGGCCGCCTGCTCGAGGCCCTGCACATCGATGGCCCGCTGCTGTTGAGCGTGCTCGCCGTGTGCGTCGCCGGGCTCGTCGTGCTGTTCAGCGCCGCGGGCGAGAACGTGCAGATCTTCCTCGGCCAGGCCGCGCGAGTCGGCCTCGGCCTCGGCGTGATGACGTTCGTGGCGCAGATACCACCGCGCGTGATGCGCATCGGCGCGCCGTTCCTGTACGGCTTCGGCGTACTGCTGCTGGTGGCCGTGGCGCTCGTTGGCGACGTCGCAATGGGCGCACAGCGCTGGCTCGACCTCGGCTTCATCCGCTTCCAGCCGTCCGAGATCATGAAGATCGCCGTGCCGCTGTGCTGTGCCTGGTACCTGCACGAGCGTCCGCTGCCGCCGGATTTCACGACCCTGGTCGTCGTCGCCCTGATTGTCGTGGTGCCGGTGCTGCTGATCGCCGAGCAGCCGGACCTGGGCACGGCACTTCTGGTCGCCGCTGGCGGCGGGCTGATCATCCTGCTTGCCGGCCTGCAGCTGCGCTACATCCTCGGCCTCGGCGCCATGCTGGCCGCAGCCGTGCCGGTGGTCTGGATGTTTCTCCTGCATGACTACCAGCGCCAGCGCGTGCTTACTTTCCTGAACCCGCAGAACGACCCGCTCGGTGCCGGGTACCACACGATCCAGTCGCAGATCGCGATCGGTTCGGGCGGCCTCTTCGGCAAGGGCTACATGAACGGCAGCCAGGCGCAACTCGAGTTCCTGCCCGAGCGCTCGACTGACTTCATCTTCGCCGTGATCGGCGAGGAATGGGGGCTGGTCGGGTGCATGGTATTGATGGTGCTCTACCTCTTCGTCATTGGCCGCGGCCTGTACGTCGCCGTGCAGGCGCAGGACACGTTCACGCGCCTGATTGCGGGCGGCCTGACGCTGCTGTTCTCGGTGTACGCGTTCGTCAACAGCGGGATGGTGGCGGGGTTGCTGCCCGTCGTTGGCGTGCCACTGCCGCTCGTGAGTTACGGCGGCACATCATTGGTGACCCTCATGGCAGGGTTCGGTATCCTCATGTCGATCCACTCCCGCCGCAAACTGGTTTCAACGTGACACGGAAGCGTCTGGCCCGACGGGCCCTGGGTCCCCGCCGCATTGCCACTGCCCTCGCCCTGGTGATCCCGGCCGCGCTGTGGCCAGCCGCGCCATCGTTCGCACAGGCGTTCGATCCCGCGCGCGCCGACCTTGCCGGATTCATCGCCGAGGTGGCCGAGAAGCACGGGTTCGAGGCCGCTCCGCTCGCCGCGATGTTCGCGCAGGTTGAGTCGAAGCCGTTTATCCTGCAGGCCATCGCCAGGCCGGCCGAGCGCACGCTGACCTGGGACGAATACCGCTCCAAGTTCCTGGTCGAACGCCGCATCAATCGCGGCGTCGAGGTGCACGGCCAGAAGCGGGCCGAACTCGAGCGCGCGCAGGCTGCAACCGGCGTCCCGGCGGACATCATCCTCGGCATCGTCGGCGTCGAAACACTCTACGGCGAGAACGTCGGCAAGCACCGCGTCATCGACGCGCTCGCCACGCTCGCCTTCGATTACCCGCCGCGCCAGAAATTCTTCCGCGGCGAACTCGAGCAGTACCTGGTGATGGCCCGCGAGGAGGGGCTCGACCCGCTGGTGCCGGTGGGTTCTTACGCCGGGGCGATGGGCCTGCCGCAGTTCATGCCGAGCAGCTTCCGCAACTTCGCCGTCGACGGCGACGCCGACGGCAGGCGCGACCTGTGGAACGACTGGGCCGACGTGTTTTCGAGCGTCGGCAACTACCTCAAGGTGCACGGCTGGAAGGCCGGCGAGCCGGTGCTTGCAGCCGCGGATGCCAGCAGCGCCAACCTGGCCGGACTCGACGGCAAGCTCGCGCTGACCGAGACGGTCGGCTCGCTGCGGGCCCGCGGCGTGCGGTTCGAGACCCCCTTGCCTGCCGGCGCGCCAGCGATGCTGGTTGCGCTCAAAGTCGCCTCCGGCACCGAGTACCGCGTGGGTTTCACCAACTTCTACGCGATCACGCGTTACAACCGCAGCCACATGTACGCCAGCGCCGTGAGCGACCTCGCGGACGCCATCGGCGCCGCGCGGTCAGGTCTGCCGCTGCCCGCATCCAGGGGGCCTGTCGCCCCCGCCCCGGCCGAGTCGCCCACGCCATCGAATGGCTGGTCGACGACGTCCGGCGCCTGACGAATTCCTATCCACCTTCGACGCATGGTTTCCAAATAGAAATGAGATTCAAGCCGTCCCTGTTCGCGCTGGCGGTCGTCGCCGGCTTCGCCCTCTCCGGCTGCGGTTCCGACGACAAGGAGGCCGCGCAGGCTCCAGGCACCGACAGTGCCGCGGCCACCGCTGCGTCCGTGGCTGCGTCACCCGCCGCCACCGCGATACCGCCCCCACCGCAGCTCAAGGCACGCAGCTTCATCGTCATCGACCACGAAAGCGGCCGCGTGCTCGCGGCGCTCGAGCCCGATTCACGCCAGGAGCCCGCCAGCCTCACCAAGCTCATGACCGCGTACGGCGTGTTCAAGGCGCTGAAGGAAGGCCGCATCAAGCTCACCGACATGGTCACCATCAGCGAGAACGCCTGGAAGCAGGAAGGCTCGAAGATGTTCATCGAGGTCGGCAAGCAGGTCTCGGTCGAGAACCTGATCGAGGGCATGATCGTGCAGTCAGGCAACGACGCCACGGTTGCGCTCGCGGAGAAGATCGGCGGCAACGAGCAGACGTTCGTGCAGATGATGAACACCTACGCGAAGCAGCTCGGCATGACCGGCTCGCACTTCATGAATTCGGCGGGCATGCCGGATCCGGAGCATTACATGACCGCGCGCGACGCGGCGACGCTGTCGAGCGCGCTGATCCACGAGTTCCCCGAGTACTACAAGTGGTACTCGCAGAAGGAATTCTCGTGGAACGGGATCACGCAACAGAACCGCAACGGCCTGCTCTGGCGCGACCCCACCGTGGACGGCATCAAGACGGGCCATACCGAGACCGCCGGCTACTGCCTCATCACGTCGGCCAGACGAGACGGCATGCGGCTCGTGAGCGTCGTGCTCGGTACCGATTCGATGCGCGCCCGCGAAGACGCCAGCTCCGCCCTGCTCAATTACGGGTTCAACTTCTTCGAGACCAAGCGCATTTACGCCGCCGGCCAGCCGCTCACGACCATGCGCGTATGGAAGGGCAAGCAGGACGAAGTCGGCCTCGCGCTCAGGCGCGATCTCTATGTGACCAGCCAGCGCGGCCAGGTGAGCAGCGTCAAGGCGGAGTTCGAACTGCCGCAGAGGCTGGTGGCGCCGCTCGCTGCGAACCAGCCGGTAGGCAAGGCGAAAATCGTCGTCGACGGCGCGACGATCGCCACCCATGACCTGTACCCCGCGGCGGACGTGCCGCAAGCCGGCTTCTTCGGCCGCGCGTGGGACAGCCTGCGGCTGCTGTTCAACTGACGGGCATGCGATGGCAGAACCGTTTCCGACCTGCTTTCTGAACGGCGCCTACCTTCCGCTCGCGCAGGCGCGCGTGTCGCCGCTCGACCGCGGCTTTCTCTTTGCGGACGGCGCCTACGAAGTCGTTCCCGTGCACCGCGGCCGGCCGTTCCGCATGCGCCAGCATCTCGAGCGGTTCGATCGCAGCCTCGGTGAACTGCGGATCCGCAATCCGCTCGCGCGCGAGGCCTGGATCGACGTGACCAACCGGCTGGTCGCTGCGGCCGGCGAGCCTGAGCTCCTCGTGTACCTGCAGGTGACGCGCGGCGCCGAGTACGGACGCAACCACCTCTTCCCGCCCGATTCCGTCGCGCCTACGAGCTTTGCTTTCGTGAGCCCGTATGCGCCACCGAACCCGGCCCTGCTCGAGCAGGGACTGGCGGGCGTCACGCTCGAAGACACGCGCTGGGCGCGTTGCGACATCAAGTCGGTCGCGCTGCTGGCGAACGTGCTGCTGCGGCAGGAAGCCCACGACAAGGGCGGTGCAGAGGCCATCCTGATGCGTGACGACCGCGTCACCGAAGGCTCGTCGAGCACCGTGTTCGTCGTCCGCAACGGCAAGCTCTTGACGCCTCCGAACGACCAGAGCGTGCTGCCGGGCACGTCGCGCGACGCCGTGCTCGAACTCGCGGTCGGCTGGCTGCCCGTCGAGATCCGCAACGTCACGGTCGACGAACTGCACTCCGCAGCCGAGATCTGGATCGCCTCGGCGGGACGCGGCGTGCTGCCCATCACCTCGCTCGATGGCCGTCCGGTCGGCTCGGGCACTCCGGGCCCTGTCTGGAAGCAGATGTACGCGCGCCTGCAGCGGCACCTCGACGCGATCGCGTCGCAACCCGCGCTGGTGGATGCATGAGCGATTCGCCCGCCGAACGCGAGGACACGCTGTTCGAGTTCCCGACCGACTTCCCGGTCAAGATCATGGGGCAGGCGTCGGACGACTTCCGCAGCCTCGCGCTCGGCATCGTGACGCGGCATTTCGGCACCCTCGCGCCGGAGCGTATCGAAGAGCGGCCGAGCAGCAACGGCAAGTACGTCTCGATCACGGTGACGGTGTTCGCCACCAGCAAGGCGCAGCTCGACGCGCTCTACATGGAACTCACGTCCTGCAGCCAGGTGCTGGTCGCGCTCTGATTCGCCGCCTGCTCGTCGATCCCCAGCGCGCGCAGCAGCTGCGGCGCCAGCGCCTCGCCCACTTCCCGCACGTTCGCCGGGCCGCCCAGTGCGCTGAGCTGCGTCATCTGTAAGCCCGCATAGCCGCAGGGATTGATGCGCGCGAACGGCTCGAGGTCCATGGCGACGTTGAGGGCCAGCCCGTGGTACGAGCGCCCGCGACGGATGCGCAACCCGACGCTCGCCACCTTGCGCTCGCCGACGTACACGCCGGGAGCATCGCGCTTGCCGTAGGCCTCGACGCCCCACTGCGCAACCGTCGCGACGATGGCGCGCTCGATGCCTTCGACGAGCCCGCGCACGCCGAGGCCGAGCCGCACGAGGTCCAGCAACGGGTACACGACGAGTTGTCCCGGCCCGTGATACGTCACCTGCCCGCCGCGGTCGATGTCGACGACGGGAATGTCGCCCGGCGCGAGCAGGTGCACTGGCTTGGCGTTCATGCCCATCGTGAAAACGGGCGGGTGCTCGAGGAACCAGATTTCATCCGGTGTCCCGGCGGTGGCCTCGTCGGTGCGGCGCTGCATGGCGCGCCAGGTCGGCTCGTAGTCGACGCGCCCGAGCCAGCGCAGCGCGGGCAGCGCAGTGGCCAGGCGTTCTGCCGGCTCAACCACGCCTGGCGAGGCCGCCCGCGGCGAGGCCGGCATTGTTGCGGGCAAGCGCCTGCTCGGCGCGGTAGCTGGAACGGACGAGCGGGCCCGACACGCACTCGACGAAGCCAAGTTCGAGCGCCCGCTGGCGGTACTGCTCGAACTCGTCCGGCGTGACGAAGCGCTCGACCGCCAGGTGATTGACGGTCGGCCGCAGGTACTGGCCAAGCGTGAGCAGGTCCACGCCCGCGGCACGCAGGTCGCGCATGGTCTCGACGATCTCGTCGTCCGTTTCGCCGAGGCCGAGCATCAGGCTGGTCTTCACCAGCACGTCGCCCTGCTGGCGACGATGCCGCTTGGCGTGCGCGAGCACGGCCAGCGTCTGTTCGTAGGATGCGCGCGGATCCCGCACGGGATGCGTCAGGCGACGCACGGTCTCGACGTTCTGCGCGAAGATGTCGAGCCCGCTGTCGACGACTGTCGCGACGTCGGTCAGCACGCCCTGGAAGTCCGGCGTGAGCGCCTCGACCGCGGTGTCGGGATTCAGGCGCTTGATCTCGCGCACGCATGCGGCGAAGTGCGCAGCCCCGCCATCGGGCAGGTCGTCGCGGTTCACGGACGTCAGCACCACGTACTTGAGCTTCATCAGCTGCACGGTGCGCGCGGCATTGGCGGGCTCGTCGGCATCGAGCCAGCCGCGCGGGTTGCCGGTGTCGACGGCGCAGAAACGGCACGCCCGCGTGCAGACCTCGCCCAGCAACATGATGGTGGCAGTGCCTGCGTTCCAGCACTCGCCGATGTTCGGGCATTTGGCTTCCTCGCAGACCGTTGCGAGGCGATGTTCGCGGACCGTCTGCTTGACGGCCTCGAAGCCGCGGCCGGCCGGCATTGGCGCCCGCAGCCAGGTCGGCTTGCGACCGGCGGGGCTCACGGCGGCCGCAGGCGAAGCCGCCTTGATGCCGTCCCGGATGGCCGTAAAGCCTTGATCCGTCAGGTATTTCTCACCACTCGCAGCCGCGCTCTTGGCGCCGGTGACGACGGGGATGCCCTTGAAGTCGCTCATGGGCGGGCATTGTACTTGCGCCAGTCGCCGTGCGGTCAGCTCGCCGGAATGCCAGGATCCGCTGGATCGACGTTCAGCGGACTGACCAGGCGGACGGCTTACCGGGGCCACGGCCAGCCAATCATCCCTTGCCCTCAGCCTATTTCCGGGGCAATCGCGCGTTGAGCGCGGTGAGCCGCTCCGGCGTGCCGATGTCCAGCCAGTCGCCTTCGAACAGTTCGACGCTCACTCGCCCGTTGACGGCTGCGGTGCGCAGCAGTGGCGCGAGCTTGAAGATGCCGTCCTCGCAAGCGTTGAACAGCGACGGGTGATACACGCCCAGTCCTGAGAAGGTGTAGCGCGGCAGCCTGGCAATCCTGTTTGCGACGGCAGTGTCGGACGCCATTCCCGGGACGGCCTGAATCATGCGGTCGGCCGCAACGGCAAAATCGCCCTGCGGGTTGTGCTCCGGATTCGGCACCAGCACGAGGTGCGCCTGGTCCTGACCCGGCAGGCCGTGCGAGAACGTCTCGCGCAACCGGGCGTACGGATACTCCATCCACACGTCGCCGTTCAGCACCAGGAACGGCTCGACGCCCATCGGGCACAGCCGCGGCAGCGCGCGGAAGATGCCGCCGCCGGTTTCCAGCGGCTCGGGGATTTCCTCGCTGTAGGCAATCTGCAGTCCGTACCGCGAACCATCGCCGAGCGCCGCTGGAATCTGCTCCGCCAGCCACGAAACATTGACGACGACCTCGTCGAAGCCCGCCGCGGCCAGCGCGCGCAGGTGATGCTCGATCAAGGCCTGCCCACCGACCTCGAGCAGCGGCTTTGGACGCGCGAGGGTGAGGGGGCGCATGCGCTCGCCCTTCCCCGCCGCGAGGATCATTGCCCTCAACGGGTGTCGCCTTCGAGCGTCGCGACCACCGCCGGCAGCACGCGCTTGCCGATCAGCTGGCCAAGCTCGACGAAATCCGGGTGCCGCGCGCACGAATTCACCGCGTAGTGCAGCGTGCGCGGGATGTCGGCGAGGTACCCCGGCTTGCCGTCGCGGTGATTGAGCCGCGCGAAGATGCCACCGACCTTGAGGTGCCGCTGCACGCCCATGAGGTCGAACCAGCGCAGGAACTGCGCGTCGTCGCGGCCGGTCTCGAGACCGGCAGCCGCAGCCCTGCTCCGGTACTCCAAGGCCCAGCCGACGACTCGGTCCTGTGGCCACTGGATGTAGCTGTCGCGCAGCAGCGAGACGAGGTCGTAGGTGATCGCGCCGTGCACCGCATCCTGGAAATCCAGGATGCCCGGGTTGGCCCCGGGGCAGACCATCAAGTTGCGCGAGTGGTAGTCGCGGTGCACGAACACCTGCGGCTGCTCGAGCGCGTTGGCGACCAGCGCATCCATCGCGTCTTTCAGCATCTGTGCTTCGTGCGCGCTCAGTTCGAGCCCGAGGTGACGCTGCAGCAGCCAGTCGGGAAACAGGCTCATCTCGATGCGCAGCAGTTGCTCGTCATACGGCGGCAGTTGCCTCGCCGCCTGCGCCCCGCGCGACTGGATCAGCACCAGCGCGGCCAGCGCATCGGCATACAGCGGATCGGCCTGGCCCGGCTTGGTGAGTTCCGGCAGGTACATCACGGTGCCCAGGTCTGTGAGCAGCAGGAAACCGTCCTGTTCCGAACGCTCGAGGATGCGCGGCGCGTTGACGCCGATCTCCTGCAGCAGGCCGGCGACCTTGAGGTAGGGGCCTACGTCTTCCCGGCCGGGAGGCGCGTCCATCACGATCAGCGGTGCCTGGCCTGCCCGCGTCACGCGGAAATAGCGGCGAAAGCTGGCATCGGCCGAGGCCGGCGCGATCCCGTACTGGCGGAAACCAAGGTCCCGTTCGAGCCACTGCCGCAGCAGTGCCAGGCGCGAATCGTTCAAGGCCGCAGGCGGCGAAAGCGGAACTGTGTCGTTCAAGTCGAACCCCGATCGGGATGCAGGATGGGCGGGCAAGTAGTCGGATGCGGCGAATGGCGCGCAATTATAATCGTGCTGATGACTTCGCCGCGCCCCGCTTCCCCGTGCCTGCGACAGGCGCTGCACTCCACCCTGCGGTGGGCGGCAGCATGCGCGGTGCTGGCAGCCGGGGCACAGGCCCAGGCGCAGGCGCAGGACGCCCCGGTGCCGGAGAATGCCAGGCCATCGCGCGCCGACAGTTGCGCAGTCGCGGCCGTCGTCGACCCACGCATCGAGGAACTGCTCAAGGCCGATCCGGACGACCCGCAGATCCAGGTCACGAGCGACACAGGCGAACTTGGCCGGGCCGGCGACGCAGACCTGAGCGGCAACGTGCAGATACGCATGGGCCAGCGACTGCTCCTTGCGGACCAGGCCAGGATCGACGCCGAGCAGCGCAGCGTCGAGCTGCTCGGCCAGGTCGAGTACCTCGACCCGCAGATGCGCGTGCGTGGCCAGGGCGGCTCGTTCCAGGAAGGCGGCACCGGCAATTTCAAGGGTGCCGAGTTCGAGCTCCTCGACAGTTCCGTGCGCGGCTCGGCGCAGAACGCCAGCGTGACGCAGGCCGGCATCATCAACCTGGAGGGCGTCCGCTATACGGCCTGTCCGCCCGGCAATGAAGACTGGAACCTCGCTGCCGGGCAGATCGAGATCGACCAGAAGAACCTCATTGGCACCGGCCGCGATGTCCGCATCGAGTTCCTGGGCATGCCGGTGTTCTATACGCCGTGGATCTCCTTTCCGGTCGGTGACCAGCGCAAGTCCGGGCTGCTGTTTCCGACGGTCGGCAGCGGCAGCCGCACTGGCACGCAGGTCGCCGTGCCGTACTACTGGAACCTCGCCCCCAACTACGACGCAACGCTCACCACGCGCTGGTACTCGTCGCGCGGCGTCCGGCTCGATCCGGAACTGCGCTACCTGAGCGAGCGCAGCCGCAGCCAGCTGAACGCCGAGTACCTCTTCCACGACCAGGAAACCGGCGAATCACGCAGTGTCGTCGACTGGCGGCACGTCACGCGCTTCGCGCCGCGCACACGGCTGCTGATCGATGCCACGAACGTGAGTGACAACGACTACTTCGAGGATTTCGGCGTGGGCTTCGAAGGCACCAGCGTCTCCTTCGTGAACCGCTACGTCGACCTGCGCCACGACACCGAGGCCTGGACCTTCAACGCCCGCGCGCAGGGCTACCAGGTCATCGACAACGCGCTGGCGGACGAGGACGAGCCGTACCGCATCGTCCCGCAATTGAGCGCGCTCGGCCGCTGGCGCGATTTCGCGGGCGGCCTGTCGGGCACCGTTTTCGCGGAAGCCACGAACTTTCAGCGCGACCTTGGCCCGCAGGGCACGCGGCTCGACGCCGAGCCGGCGCTCGAATGGCGCATCGACCGCAACGGCGCATTTTTCGCGGCTGGCGCGGCGTATCGTTACACGCAGTACCTGCTCGAGGATGTCGCCCCCGGCGCCGACGACTCGCCGGACCGCTCGCTGCCGTCGGCGAGCCTCGACGCGGGATTCATGATGGAGCGCACGGCGGGCTCGAAAGGCAACCGCGTGCAGACGCTCGAGCCGCGGCTGCTCTACCTCTACGTGCCGTACCAGAACCAGGACGACCTGCCCGTCTTCGACACGGGCATTCCCGACCTGAACCTCGTGCAGCTCTTCCGCACCAACCGGTACGTCGGGCCTGACCGTGTCGGCGATGCCAACCAGGTCAGCCTCGGCGTCACCACTCGACTGCTCGATGCGAGCCGCGGGCGTCAGTACCTGAGCGCGACGCTCGGCCAGGCGTTTTATATCGAAGACCCGCGCGTGACGTTGCCGGGAGAGCCCGTGCGCGACCGTTCATCCTCCGACGTCGTCGCCGAACTGGAACTCGCCGCGTTCAAGAACTGGAACGCGCGGTTTGCGTACCAGTGGAACCCCGACCAGACCCAGGGCGAACGAACCGAGACGTTCGTGCAGTACAACCCCACGCCGGGCCGGGTGATCAACGCCGGGTACCGCTTCCGGCGCGACCTGCTCGAGCAGGTGGACGTGTCCGGCGCCTGGCCGATCAACAACCAGTGGCGCGGCTTTGCGCGCTGGGTGTATTCGCTGCAGGAAGAAAAGACCCTGGACCAGTTCCTGGGCTTCGAGTATTCGTCCTGCTGCTGGGCCGTGCGCCTGATCACCCGGCGGTTCATTTCCAGCCGCACCGGCGCCGCGGAAACCTCCTTCGGCCTGCAACTGGAACTGAAGGGACTGTCGAGTGTCGGAGTGGACAACGAAGCTTTCCTGCGCGAAGCGATTCGGGGATACTCCTCGCCTCTGTCCGCGCCCTGACCCTGAGATGCCCTTGAAATATAAGCTGTTTTTCAGCGCCGCTGTCCTGTTGTTCGCAGCCGCGGGCACCGCCCACGCCCAGACCAAGGACCTGAGTTCGAGCGGCGTCCTGCTCGACCGGGTCGCCGCAGTCGTCAACGACGGCATCGTGTTGCGCAGCGACGTCGAGACACAGATGACCGTGGTCAGCGCACGCATCCAGCAGTCGGGCCAGCAGCTGCCGCCGCGCAACGTGCTGCGCCAGCAGGTGCTCGAGCGCCTGGTGCTGCAGGAGCTGCAGATGCAGCGCGCGGACCGGCTCGGCCTCAAGATCTCGGACGAAATGGTCAACCAGGCGCTCACCGAAGTCGCCACTCGCAACAACATCAAGTTCAGCGACCTGCCGGCCACGCTCGAAGCGCAGGGCGTCAACTACCGCGACTACCGCGACGAAGTCCGGCGCGAGATGACGCTGCAGCAGCTGCGCCAGCGCGACGTGCTGGCCCGCGTTTACGTCTCCCCGCGCGAAGTCGAGCAGTGCGTGGCCAAGCGCAAGGCCTCGCCGGGCGCGGACAACGAGTTCAACCTCGCACACATCCTGATCGCGATTCCCGGCACCGCCGACGAGAAGCAGATCGCGGAACGCACGTCGCGCGCGCAGGCAGTTTACGAGCGCGCACGGAAGAACGAGGATTTCGGCCAGCTCGCCATCACCTACTCAGACTCCGGCACGGCGCTCGAAGGCGGCGCGCTCGGCTGGCGCAAGGCGGGCCAGCTGCCTTCGTTCGTCGCCGACATCGTGCCGAACATGCAGGCCGGCGACGTCACTGAACCGATCCGGACGCCGAGCGGGCTGCACATCTTCAAGGTGCTCGAGGTCCGCGGCGGCCAGGCGGCGGCGCTGGTGTCACAGGTGCACGCGCGCCACATCCTGATGAAACCCACCGCCGTGATGGACGACGAAACCGTGCGCCAGAAGCTGGTGCAGATCCGCGAGCGGGTGCAGAAGGGAGAGAGCTTCGAGGCGATCGCGTCGGTCACGTCGGAAGACCCGGGTTCGGCCGCCGCCGGTGGCGACCTCGGCTGGGCCGGGCCAGGCCAGTTCGTTCCGGACTTCGAAAAGCAACTCGACGCGCTCAGCGAAAACGAGATGAGCCAGCCGTTCCGCACGCAGTTCGGCTGGCACCTCGTGCAGTTGCTCGGACGCCGCACCTACGACGCGAGCGAAGACATGACGCGCAACCGTTGCGTCGGCCAGCTGCGCGAAGCACGGGCCGACGAGGAAACGGAAATCTGGCTGCGCCGCCTGCGCGACGAAGCCTACGTCGAATACCGGATGTGAGCATCCTGCGCCGACCGCGCCGGAACAAGGCGCTGCGCACCGTCGCCGTCACCACCGGCGAGCCGGCAGGCATCGGACCGGACCTCTGCACGGAACTCCTCGATTTCGCGCCGCGCGGGTGCCGAGTCGTCCTGGTCGGGGACCGCTCGCTGTTCGGCCGCGCGCGGCCGCGACGGGCACGCAAGCTGCACCTCCCAGACTTCGACGCCACGGGTCCGGCCCGTGCCGGCGTCGAACTGCTGCACGTTCCGCTCGCCGCACCGGCCGAACCCGGCCGCCTGGACGAGGCCAACGCCGGCTACGTGCTCGAAACGCTGGATGCGGCCATCGGCGGCTGCGCCGCCGGTGCATTTCAAGCAATCGTCACCGCGCCGGTGCAGAAGTCCGTGATCAACGAAGCCGGCATTCCGTTCACCGGGCACACCGAATACCTGGCCAGGCGCACGGGCGTCGCGCTGCCGGTGATGATGCTGGTGGGTGGCGGCCTGCGCGTGGCACTCGCAACGACGCACCTGCCGTTGCGCAAGGTCAGTGCCGCGATCACGCCAGACCGCCTCGAGTCCGTGTTGCGCATCGTTGCGACCGACCTGCGGACGATGTTCGGCCTGCGCAAGCCGCGCATCCTCGTGCTCGGGCTCAATCCGCACGCGGGTGAAGGCGGTCACCTCGGCCGCGAGGAAATCGAGGTGATCGAACCCGTGCTGGCCGGCCTGCGCCGCGAAGGATTCGACCTCCTAGGCCCGGTGCCAGCGGATACGGCGTTCGTGCCGCACCGGCTCCGGGGCGTCGACGCCGTCGTCGCAATGTTCCACGACCAGGGACTGCCCGTGCTGAAGCGCGCGAGCTTCGGTCACGCCGTCAACGTCACGCTCGGCTTGCCGATCGTGCGCACGTCGGTCGATCATGGCACCGCGCTCGACCTCGCCGGCACGCGCAAGGCCGATCCGGGCAGCCTGCAGGCCGCGTTCGCGCTGGCGCTGGAACTCAGCCAGCGGACTCGGACCCTGGCAACTCACTGGTGAAGCACGGCCACGCCAAGAAGCGTTACGGGCAGCACTTCCTGCACGACCCCGGCACGATCCACCGTATCGTCGGCGCCATCGATCCGCGCCCGGGCGATCGTCTCGTCGAAGTCGGCCCGGGCCGGGGCGCCATCACCGCACCCGTGCTGGCGCTGGCCGGCGCGCTGGACGTCGTCGAGATCGATGCGGACGTCATCCCGCCCTTGCAGGCGCACTGCCAGGGGCGCGGTGAGTTGCGCGTGCACCAGGCCGACGCGCTCGCGTTCGATTTCCGCGCGCTGCGCGGCGAGGGCCCGCCGCTGCGGTTGATCGGCAACCTGCCCTACAACGTCTCGACTCCGCTGCTGTTCCATTTCATCTCTCAGCTCGACGCCATCGCCGACATGCACTTCATGCTGCAGAAGGAAGTCGTCGTGCGCATGGCGGCGCAGCCGGGCTCGGGCGACTACGGCCGGCTGACGGTGATGCTGGCACCCCACGTCAGCGTCGAGCCGCTGTTCGACATCGGCAGCGGAGCGTTCCAGCCCGCACCGCAGGTCACGTCGACGTTCTTCGCCCTGCGGCCGCATGCCGCGCCGCCGTTCAAGATCACGGATCACGCCGCGTTCGCGGCCGTCGTGCAGGCCGCTTTTTCGATGCGCCGCAAGACCTTGCGCAATGCACTGCGCAGCCTGCTCGACGCCGAGGGCATCGCGGCAGCCGGCGTCGACCCCGGGGCGCGGGCCGAAACCCTCGCTCCGGCGCAGTTTGCGGCGCTGGCCAGCCAGTGGGTGGCCGCCCGGAGACCCGCGGGGACCGCTATCGCCCCTGAATGAGCCCTGATTGGTACCCCCACGGGCCCCGCCTATAATCGACCCGAGACCCGACCACCGCACCGGAACCCCCGGCCCCACGGAGCCCGACCATGCGCGACTACAAGAAGATCCTGCTGGCAGTGGACATCACCGATGGCAGCGAGAAGATCGCAGAACGCGCGCGCGACATCGCGGCCCGTTACAACGCCGAGATCATCCTGCTGCACGTGGTCGAGTACGTGCCGGTGGAGCCGATGGGCGAGGCGCTGCTGCCTGCCGTGCAGATCGAAGGCGAGCTCGTCGAGCGCGCGACCAGGCGCATCGCGGAACTCGCCGCGAAGACCGGTCTCGAGAAGGCCGAACGGATCGTGCACGCTGGCAACATCAAGGCCGAGCTGGTCCGAATCGCGCAGGAACGCGGCGTGGACCTGATTGTCCTCGGCAGCCGCGAGCGCCACGGGCTGTCGATCATGTTCAACCAGACGGAGGACACCGTCCTCCACACAGCGCCCTGCGACGTGCTCGCCGTGCGCTGGACCAGGTCATGACGGCCGCCGACCCCGACAGGATCCGTGTCGACGTCACGACCAACTACGTCGAAGACCAGTCGAACCCCGGCGAAAGCCGGTTCGTGTTCTCGTACACGATCACCATCCGCAACCAGGGCAGCAAGCCCGCGCGCCTCGTCACGCGGCACTGGCTGATCACCGACGCCAATGGCAAGGTGCAGGAAGTCGTGGGCGAGGGCGTTGTCGGCGAGCAGCCGCACCTGCAGCCGGGACAGGGCTTCCGCTATTCGAGCGGCGCCATCCTCGAGACGCCGGTCGGTTCCATGCAGGGCCGCTACCACATGGTCGCGGACGACGGCGAGCAGTTCGACGCGCCGATCGCGCCCTTCCGGCTCGCGATGCCTGGCGTGCTGCACTGACGGCCCGATGGCCGTCTACGCGATCGGCGACGTCCAGGGTTGCGCCGACGAACTCGAAGACCTGCTTGCACGGCTGCGGTTCGACGCAACGCGCGACCAACTCTGGTTCGTCGGCGACCTCGTCAACCGCGGTCCCCGCTCGCTCGATACGCTGCGCTTCGTGAAATCGCTGGCCGGCGCAGCGATCACCGTGCTCGGCAACCACGACCTCCACCTGCTCGCAATCGCGCGCGGCGGCGGCGAGTGGCGTGAACAGGACGCGGGACTCGAGCCCATCCTGCAGGCGCCGGACAGCCGCGAGCTGCTGGACTGGCTGCAGTCCCGCCCGCTGCTCCATCACGATTCCAGTCTCGGCGCGACGCTGCTGCACGCCGGGCTGCCGCCACAGTGGGATCTGCGCACCGCACAGTCCTGCGCGCGCGACGTGGAGCGCAGGCTGCAAGGAGAAAAGGCAGGCCAGTTGCTGGAGCGCATGTATGGCAACGACCCCGACACCTGGCGCGACGACCTCGATGGCTGGGACCGGGTCCGCTTCACGATCAACGCGTTCACGCGGCTGCGCGTGTGCGAGACGGAGAGCGGCCGCATGGTGCTGAAATTCAAGGGCCCGCCTGACTTTGCGCCGCGGGGCACCCGGCCCTGGTTTCGCATCCCGTGGCGGAAGTCCGCCCGCGAGCGGCTCGTGTTCGGCCACTGGTCGGCGTTGGGTTACGTCAATGAGAACGGCGTGCTTGGACTCGACACCGGCTGCGTCTGGGGCGGATCACTCACCGGTCAACGAATCGACGCGATGGCCTCGCAACCCGTCCAGGTGCCGAGCCTGACGGGCGGCTTGCCGCTGGACGATTGATCCCGGGCACGCGGCCCTCAGGGTCCGGGCGGTGTGCCTGCAGTCTCGGGTTTCTGCTGCAGGGTCTCGAGCCTGATGTTCACGGCCCCGATCTGGACCTGTCGCGGCACACAGGTCAGCCGCGCCGAATCCTTCGCCATCCGCACCCCCAGCGGCTCGAGCACCTGCGGAACCAGCTGATGGAGCAGTTCGCAGTCGCCGTCATCGATGTGGTCGCGACGGCGGCCCACGAACTCCACGACCCGCCGCTCGGCCGGAAACTGCGCCGTCGCCACGTCCACCCCGGCGTCCTTGCCCTGCACGCGGGACACGAGCTCACGCTTCGACTGGTCCCCCGCAAGCTTTGCGAGCAACTCGGGCGTGGCCTCGGCAGGCACCGCCACGCGAATGCGGGCGGTCGGTATCTGCTGGATACCCTCGCCTTCGATGCAGCTGACCCGCACCCGGAGATCCTTGCGCGCGCCGACTTGCTTGAGGATGTACTCGATCTTGGACTCCAGGCCCAGGCAGGAGTAGTAAGTGCCGAAGCCGAAATAGGTGAACATGAACTCGTGCTCGACCCACACCGCGTTGACGGTCGGGGCCGATCCGGCCACCGCCGGGGCGTCCGCTGCGGTCTGGGCCACTGCGGGCTGCACACTGGCCGCCGCGAATGCCAGGCTGGCGACCGCCGCGCCGATACGGAGTCTGCATCGTGTCATGGGGCCTAATTTATACTCGGACCATGCAGTCTTTGAAACCGTTCAACCTCCGGCAGTGGATCGACGCGCACCGGGCCGAATTGCGCCCGCCGGTCTGCAACAAGCAGGTCTTCGAGCAAGGAGAGTTCATCATCATGGTGGTCGGGGGTCCCAACGCGCGCAAGGACTACCACGACGACCCTGGCGAAGAGTTCTTCTACCAGCTCGAAGGCGACATGCTGCTGCGTACCGTGCAGGACGACCGCCGCGTCGACGTCCCGATCCGCGCAGGGGACGTGCTGCTGCTGCCTCCGCACGTGCCCCATTCCCCGCAGCGCTTCGCCGACACCGTGGGCCTCGTCGTCGAGCGCAAGCGGCGCACCGGCGAAGCGGACGGCTTCCTGTGGTACTGCGAGCGATGCGACGCACGGCTGTACAGCGAATACCTGCAGATTACGAACATCGAGACGCAACTGCCGCCCGTGTTCGAACGCTTCTGGTCGAACCCCGAGCACACCGGCTGCCGCCAGTGCGGCAGCGTACTGAAGAAGTGACCACGTGAACGGCCTGGAGTTCACTGCGGGCGGTCATCGCTGGCGCGCCGACCTGGCGGCCCCCGTCGACCTGGCGATTGATCTCGACTTCGGCGGGCCGCAGCCGAGCTTCTTCGTGGCTGCGCCAGCGCAGAGCGAGCCGCTGCAGCTCGTCGGCTTCACGGGCAGCGTCGCCAACGGCGCGAGCTGCAACTGCACGGTGCACACGCTGGCGCCGCACTGCCACGGCACGCACACCGAATGCGTCGGCCACGTCACGCGGACACCGGTGGCGATTTCGAGCCTGACGCCCGTGGCTCCGTGCCTCGCGCTGGTCGTCTCCGTGCAACCGGAACCCCTCGGCGCCGATGCGTCCGCCGTACCGGGCGGGCACGCCGACGCGACCGACAGCGTGATCCGGCGGTGCGCTCTCGTGGCGGCCGCGACGCGCTGGCTCGACGCGCCCTTCAATGCGCTCGTGGTCCGCACGCGGCCGAACGACGTGTCCAAGCGGCACCGTGCCTATTCGGGCTCACCGAGTCCTGCGCCCTACTTCCTGCCCGATGCCATGCACTGGCTGGTGGAGCGCGAGGTCAGCTCGCTGGTGGTGGACCTGCCGAGCCTGGATCGCGCGGACGACGGCGGGCGCCTGGCTGCGCACCGCGCATACTGGGGCATGCCTGACGGCTGCGCCGACGCGGCGCAGGCTCGACGCGGCCGCGCGCTGGTGACCGAACTCGCCTACGTGCCGGACACCGCCGCGGATGGACTTTACCTGCTGGACCTGCAGGTGCCGGCGTTCGTTGCAGACGCCGCACCGAGCCGCCCGGTGCTGTACCCGTTGCGCACGATGCCCGGAGCCGGACGCCGATGAGGCTCGATCGCGAACACGCCCACGCGCTGGATGCCGCAGATCCGCTCGCCGCCTGGCACGATCGCTTCATCCTGCCGCGCGAGCCCGGCAGCGGCCGGGAACTGGTGTATCTCTGCGGGCATTCGCTTGGCGCGCAACCCGTGCTGGCCGCCGAATACGTCGAGGAAGTGATGCGCGACTGGCGGTCACTAGCCGTCGAGGGCCATTTCTCGGGCCGTCACCCCTGGATGTCGTACCACGAGCGGCTGGCGCCCGCGCTCGCGGACCTCGTCGGCGCGGACCCGCAGGAAGTGGTCGCGATGAACTCGCTGACGGCGAACCTGCACCTCATGCTCGTGAGCTTCTACCGACCGGCCGGCGAGCGTCGTGCACTGTTGCTGGAGCGTGGCGCGTTCCCGTCCGACCGGCATGCGGTCGAATCGCAGGTGCGCTTCCACGGTCTCGACCCCGCCCGCGACCTGATCGAGATCGGACCGCGTCCGGGCGAAGACCTGCTGCGGACCGAGGACATCGTTGCCCTGATCGAGCGTGAAGGCACGCGGATCGCAACGATCCTGCTGCCGGGCATCCAGTACCTGACCGGCCAGGCGCTCGACATCGCTGCGATCACGGCGGCGGGACAGCGCGCTGGCTGCACGGTCGGCTGGGATCTTGCGCACGCCGCCGGCAACGTGCCGCTGCGGCTGCACGACGCAAACGTGGATTTCGCCGTGTGGTGCAACTACAAGTACCTCAACGGCGGTCCTGGTACCGTTGGCGGTGCGTTCGTGCACGCGCGCCATGCGCGCAATGCCGCCCTGCCGCGCTTCGCCGGCTGGTGGGGTCACG
>Ga0209254_10001637_pt1 | contig 20227 bp, 22 predicted proteins | sample FrelakmetDIP11DI_FD_187148 | JGI IMG/M metagenome (GOLD analysis project Ga0209254, IMG submission 187148) | Freshwater lake sediment microbial communities from the University of Notre Dame, USA, for methane emissions studies - DIP11 DI (SPAdes)... | ecosystem: Environmental > Aquatic >...
TCGACGGACTGCCGGAAATAGGGGTTCCTGATGGCTGATGCGACCACGAGGTCCACGGGGCGCCCGAAGAGCCGCTCCAGGGACTCGAGCAGGCCGAAGAACGCATCGGCGTACTGCCCCGGCGGGGCCGCGAAATCAACCAGGAAGTCAAGATCGCTCAGCCCGGGATCGAAGTCATCGCGCGTGGCCGAGCCGAACAGGGAGAGCCGGATCACGTGATGGCGCCGGCAGAGCTCCGCCAACTCGGCGCGGTGTTCTTCGATAGCGGGGATCACGGCGCGTCCTCCTTGCCGACACGATAGCCCAGGCGGGCGAGGTTCTCGCCGATCACGGTGTGGGGCCGGTCGCCTTCCTCGTATTGTGCGCCGATCGTGGCGGTGATCCGCCCCTCCATGTCCGCGAACGCCGTCCTGGCGGTTACGCCGACCCTCCCCCCCCGCGAGCCGCTCCCTCTCTCTTGCCGATCCACCGCTCGCGGGACGACCGGGAAGCCATTCGGCGTCATGCCTTCCGTGGGCGCGCCGGCCGCTCAGTTCCCGTCGCTCACGCCCCAGCGGAAGCCCTCGGCCTCGATCGCCACGAGCAGGTCGGCGGTCGCGATCGCCCCGCCGCCGGTCAGCTCTGCGATGAAGCTTTCGGCATCGGCGAGCGGCGCGGCACCGCCGGGTGAGCCCGTGTGGAACGCGAGTCGCTCGAGACCGGCCATCCGGGCCGCCACCACCTGGAGCAGCGCCATCAGGACGCGGTTGCCGCCGAACGCGCCGCAGCCCCAGTAGCCGGTGTGGACCACGACCCGGGCGAGTCCGCCGGCCAGGCGCGCGGACTCCAGGGCGGCGGCGCGGAAGCCGGTGAACGCGGTGACAAGCGTCCTGCGAATCTCCTCCGCGCTGTAGGGACCCCAGCCGCCGGCGATGGCCGCGATGGCGACCACGTTGGTGACGGTCGGCGGGTCGATGGGGGTCGTGGCGCGCCTGATCGCATCGGGTGTCGCGGCGGCGAAGGCATTCCCGTACAGGCCATGCGGCCGGCCGGCGTCGGCGTCGGGGTTCGTCGCCAGGGTGACGCGCCGCTCGACGCCGGTCACGAGCACCGGCGTGGGTCCGTCCGGTCCGTCGGTCCGGGCCTCGACATCGGTCGCCACGAGCGCCTCTCTGAGGGCTCCCAGGGCAGGGTGCTCGGCCACCTGCATCTCGTCCTGGGCGAACAGGCCGCCACCGTAGTAGGCGAACACGTTTGGGTCCGCGAAGTTGAGGTGCCACTCGACAACGTCGTCCCCTTCCATGATGGGTTGATAGTCGAAGAAGCCGGGCACCGATGAGACGAGGTCACCGGGCACCGGGTCGAGGTGGTCCAGGAGCTCCATGGCCGCCCAGCGCGTGTACTCGACCCTGCCCAGGTGGACGGCACCAGGCGGACACGCGATGTCGAGCACCACCTGCTTGTTCGGGTTGTGCAGGCGAGGCGGATGCCCGGTCATCAGCGCGGCGGCATCGAAGGCGTGCCGGTCCAACGGGGTGTCGCTGAACTCGCTCATGTGCTTGATGGTGACGCATCCGGGCAGGTGGCGCGGTACTCGCACCAGCGGCACGCGATCCCGGGCCGCGGCGCGAACTCGCGGCGGCGGATGGCCCCGACCTCGCCGACCAGGCGGGCGCCGAAGGCATCGAGATCCTCCGCGGACCGCGTAGTCCAGACCATCAGCCCTGGTTCGGCGAAGTGGAGCCCGAGGCGCACGGGCGCCGGGAGCACCTCGCCGTTCGCAGGGTCCCGCAGGCCGCCCCGGGCGCAGGCGAAGGCGTAGGCCGTGAGCTGGCGGTCCCGGTCCACGTCCTCCTGGGATCGCAGCCTGCCGGTCTTGTGGTCAATGACCTCGATGGCGCCGTCGCTCCGGCGGTCGATGCGGTCGATGTAGCCGACGAAACGCACCGGGGCCTCGTCATCCGCCACCGGGATGTCCACGCCGAAGCCGAGCTCCACGGCGACGGGTTCGGCGTCAGAAGCGGCGGCTCGTGTCAGGTACGCCCCCAGGACTGGCCCGCTGCGGGCGCGGTAGCGGGCGGCCTCCTCGGGCCCGCACCCGGCGGCGTCGACCGCATCGCCGAACGCCCCCGTGAGGACGCCATACCCGGGCGCCGGCAGCCCGTCCCGCCGGGCACGGATCCGCGCCCGGTCGAACGCTTCGAAGGCGCGGTGGACGGCGGATCCGAAGGTGAACCACCAGCGCGGCACCTCTCCCGGCAGGCGTTCCACGTAGCGGTAGGCGTACCGGAGCGGGCAGGCCGCGTAGGTCGAGAGCGAGGAGTGGCTCTCGCGCGCCGGCAGCGGGAGCATCGTGAGGTCGGGCGGTGCAGCGGTTTCGGTCACGGGACGATCGTGGCCCCCGGCTGTGCCAGCTCTGGTGTCACGGCGGCAGCGAGATCAGGGCGCCCTGGAAGCCGGGGTCAGCCTCCGAGGACGGATGGATCGACGATGGCGAGGCCGGCAAACGCCAGCCGGTGGAACCCGCGGTCGCGCGTCAGGAGCCGATCCGCCTGCTCGACCGCGTGCGCGCCAACCAGGAAGTCCGCGATCACCCGTTCCCGGGGGCCGCCGGCCCGTCGGTACTCGCGCCAGGCCGCTCCCGCCCGCGTCGCGGCGGCGCGTCCGAGCGGCTCGCAGGCCACGGGGATCGCGTCCAGCGCCCGGTCCGCCGCGCTCGGGGTCTCGAACGCGGCGACAAGCTCCGCCCAGACAACCTCGCACGCGATGAGCGGCCCCTCGGCCAGGCAGGCACGCAGGATGGCCAGGGACCGGGACCCGAACCTTGGGTCATTGGAGAAGACGTCGAGGAGAACGTTCGTATCGACGGCCGTGATCATCGGCCGCGGTCATGCGGGCCGGCGGTCATCGGCCGCGGTCGTTCGAGCCGGCGTCCAGCAGCTCGGGGCCGGCATCGAGCGGTCCGGGGCCGCGGGTCTCGCGGACGAACGTGTCGACCCCGGCCGGAAGATCCAGGATCCCGAGCAGCTCGTCGAGATGGTCCGCCGGCACCAGCTTGCGGCCGACCAGCCGCCCGCCGGCCTCCTCGAAGTCGAGCACGGTCCCCGGCCGGAGCCCGAGTCGATCGCGCAGCCGCTTCGGGATGGTGATCTGGCCCTTCTCGCTGACGGTGGTCCTCATACCCGAATGGTATGAATTGCGTACTCCTGAGTCAAGTCCACCTCGATGAGCTTGCGGCGCACCTTCACGGACGCATCTGTCACTCGGCGGCTCTCCAGTCGTTGCCCGGCATGATCCGCCGCATGAACTCGTCGAACAGCGGGACCGTGAAACCGGTATCGCCGTGACTGGGACTCCAGATCATTCCCTTGTTGATGAGCTGGCTCCGCAGCGGGGCCAGTGAGGTGACCTTCCGATCGAGCTTGCGGGCGATGTCGCCAGAGCGGTGCGGCCCTGGTCCGAGTTCGGCCATCGCGCGCAAGTAGCGCTTCTCCGATGGAGTGAGGCGATAGAAACGAACGCCGAAGAAGCCGGCGTCGAGTGCGGCGATCGCGGTCACCGAAGCCGCGGCAGCATCGTCGGCGCTGATGGGCGAGGAGTCTGCGGTGTCCCAGGAGTGCTTCCCCCACTCCTGGAGGAAGTACGCGTACCGCTGCGTGGTGGTGATGATCGTCGCGGCGGCATCGGGCGTGATCTCCGCGTGCTCGTCGTGGATCGGCTTGACCAACGCCCGCTCGGCCGCCACCGACGAGAGCGGGCCAATCTCGGGGAAGTCGAACAGGCGCTCGGCATACGACTTCGCTCGACCCATCCGGCCGCGCAACTGCGGGAGGCCTGCGCCGACCAGCACGACCGGCAGCTGTCGCTGGGCGGCCCGATGGAGGGCGGTGATGAGCGAGGCCAGCTCTTCCTCTTCCACGTACTGGAGCTCGTCGATGAAGATCGCGAGGGCCGTATTGCCTGCCTGGGCTGCGGCGCCGGCAGCCTCCAGGAGTGCTTGGAGGTCGTGGTCGAGGTCGCCGTTGTCGGCAAGTCCGGGCTCGGGATCGAAGTCCAGTCCGACCTCGATGTCCCGGTACTTGACCTTGAGGGCCTTGGCGAACCCGGCCAGCCCGCGCAACGCCCGGGTTGCCAGCTCCTTCGCCCGCTCCTCGCGCGAGAGCCGCAGGAGCGCTCGACGTAGTTCCGGCGCCAGCAGCGCTGGGAGTGACCGGGCTTCCGGCGCCTCGATCTGGAGGGTGTGGATACCGGCGGCCTCGGCGTCGTCGCGCATCCGGTCCAGGAGCACGGTCTTGCCGACGCCTCGGAGGCCAACCATCAGCACGCTCTTCGCGGATCGGCCCGCGCGGATGCGCTCCAGCGTGATTGCGACGCTCGCGAGCAGCTCGTCCCTGCCGGCCAGCTCCGGCGGGCGTGTCCCGGCCCCCGGGGCGAATGGGTTCGTGGCTGGGTTCATGTCACGACTCTATTGCGATGTTAGGCAAGTTATCCTACGACGATAAGATGGCTAATCTTGCCATATATCTCCGGACGGTGGCCGGGCACGGGCGATCAGCTCAGCCATCTGGTGGTTGCGGCTGGTCTCGCCGAAGTCGGGCACGCGGGTGAAGGGCTGGCGCAGGTGAAGGACGCGCTCGGCGCCGTCGTCGACAGCGGCGGCGGCGGCGGGTGACCTTGAGCTGTGCGAGCAGGGGTCGGGCGACGTCCCGACCATCGAGGTCGTGACCAGGTCGAAGCCGGTCGTGATCCTCGCCGGCGACACGGTCGTGGGCGGCAAGCAGAACCGGATCATCAACGTCACGGTCTGGCTGCCCGCGGCGGCGGTCACGGCGATCCCGGCAGGAACGTTCGTTATCGCGAACGCTGCTAACGATAGGACCAGATATCGTTTATCGCGATCGGCCTTGAGCTCTTCCATCTCTTCCGAGTGCGGCGTCACCGGGCGATGGTCACCAGGGCCGCGGCGCGATCGGGACCCGCACGAGAATCGTGGCGTGCCCATGCTCGAATCCTGTCGGGCGCGCCAGCACAACCTCTTCTGTGGCCGTCCCCCTGCCCGGCAGCGCGGGAACCTCGACCTCCTCCGGCGACGCCAACGCGAGGCCATGCGCATCCGCCCCGGGCGTCAGCCGCACGGAGACGAGACTCCTCCCCTCGGACGACGATCTCCGCGACGTCGAGCCGCCCTGCCCCGGTCACTCGAGCAGGTAGCGGTCGACGACGTTCTGCAGCGGCTCGCCGGCCGCGAACCGTCTGATCTGGGCACCCGCGAGCTCGAAGGCGCGGCGCGTCGAACCTGGTGAGTCGCCCGCGACATGAGGGCTGACCAGGACGTTGGGGAGCCCCCAGAGCGGATGACCGTCCGGCAGCGGCTCGGGATCGGTCACGTCGAGCGCCGCACGGAGCCGGCCACTCTCGAGCTCCTTCACGAGGGCCGGCGTGTCCACCGTCCGGCCACGGCCCGCGTTGACGAGGAGCGCCCTATCCGGGAGCAGCCCGAGACGCCGCGCGTCGAGGTAGCCCGTCGTCTGGCCTGTCAACGGCAACAGGTTCACGAGGATCGCCGCCCCGGGCAGGACGGCATCGAGGTCATCCATGCCGAGCGTGCCATCGCGCGGCGATCGGGCCACGCCGACGATCTCCACGCCGAACGGACGGAGCCGGTCGGCCACGGCCGCGCCGATCGATCCGAACCCGACGATCACGACGCGCTGGCCGGCCAGCTCGCCGGCCTCGAACTCGGTCCATGTCCCCCGTGCCTGCGCATCACGAGCCTGCACGACTCCGCGCTGCATGGCGAGGATGGCGCCGACGACCCACTCCGCGAGGGGTCCGTCGAAGACGCCGCGCGCATTGCAGACCGTGATCTGCGGCGGGACCCGGCCGACGAGCCAGTCAACGCCGGCACTCAGCGTCTGAACGACCTGGAGCCGTCCGGGCCTGCGAAGCACCTCGAACAGCGGCTCCCGCATCCGCCGCATCGGGATGACGAGATCGACGATCGCAAAGTCCGGCATCGGCCCGTCCTCGAGCGAGACCGGCACGAGTTCGACATTCGCGGGGATGTCGCCCATGAACGCTCGCTCGGGGAGGTCCGGCGCGTACACGACCAGCGGGTCGCTTGCGGTTCGCGGCGACGCGTTCATGCGAGTCTAGAGGACCTTCGCCGCCACGTCCATGTGGCCCACCACGCATGTCGTAGGCCAGCGATTCTGTCCGAGCTAAGCGGACAGCGACTTTGTCACCCTCGATCCATGAAGACGAGGGAGACGATCACCTTGGATGCCCGGGCGCAGCAGCGCCTCCTGGTCCTGACCCACGTGCTGGCTGGCGAGCTCGATGTCGGAGAGGCGGCGGCATACCTGCAGCTCTCACCCCGACAGGTGACGCGGGTCGCCGAGCGCCTGCGGTCCGATGGCGCGGCGGGCCTCGTCCACGGCAACCGCGGCCGGCGCCCGGCCAACCGCGTCGACGAGGCGGTGCGGAGCTCGATCGTCGACGCGGCCCTCACGACACTCGCCGGGTTCAACCCCGTGCACCTCGCCGAGACGCTCGCCGAGACGGACCCGACCGTGCCCTCGGCGCGCACGGTCCGCCGGATCCTCGCCGAGGCCGGGGTCGAGCCGCCCCGGACCCGCCGTCCACCCGCCCACCGGAGCCGCCGCGAGCGGATGCCCAAGGCCGGCATGCTGCTCCAGACCGATGGCTCGAAGCACGACTGGCTCGAGGGCCGGGGCCCGGTGATGACCCTGGTCGCCGGTATCGACGACGCGACCGGCGCCGTCACCGGTGGCACCTTCCGGGCGGCGGAGGACGCTGTGGGCTACTTCGAGATGCTGGCCCAGACGGCCCGTCGCCACGGGCTGCCGCTCGCGCTGTACTCGGATCTCTCGGGGGTGTTCATCAAGGATCCCAACCGGCCCCCCACGCTCGCCGAGCAGCTCACCGGGCGACGATCGCTCACCCAGGTCGGCCGGGCGCTCGACGACCTCGCGATCCACTGGATCGGCGCCCGCAGCGCCGAGGCCAAGGGCCGGGCCGAGCGCCTGTGGGGGACCCTCCAGGACCGGCTCGTGTCCGAGCTGCGGCGGAAGGGCATCGCCACCCTGGAGGATGCCAACGAGCTGTTCGCCTGGTACCTGCCGCGCCACAACCGGCGGTTCGCGGTCGAGGCCACCGACGCCGAGCCGGCCTGGCGGAGCTGGCCCAGCGACCTGCCCCCGGAGGCGGTGCTCTGTTTCGAGTACCCGCGCCGGGCAGCCCGGGACGCGACAGTCGGCTGGGACGGCGGGGCGCTTGCGCTGCCAAGGCGTCGGGGCGGGGCAGGCTGGGCCGGTCAGCGGGTCGTCGTCCAGGAGCGGCTCGACGGGAGCCTCTGGGCCCGCGACGAGGGCGAACTCTACCCGCTCGTCCCGGCACCGCCCACGGCGCCGGTTCTGCGGGCACGCTCGCAAAACCGGGTACCGGAGCTGGTTACGCCTCCGGAGCCCCGGGTCCCGACCGAGCGGGCTCCATCCGCGGCTTCGACACCCCGCAACCCGTCCGATCACCCCTGGCGCCGCTATCCTGCGGTACGACCCCGGTGACAAAGTCGCTGGCCGCTACGCGGTCAGAGTCGCTGTCCTCCGACATGTGGCCCACCACGCAGGCTCGGCCGGGATCGTCGGTCGTGCTCAACGGGCGGGCAGTGCCGCGCGGAGGGCCCGATCGAGGTAGCGGCCGGCTTCACCCAAGTCCGCGGCTGGAAGTGCTCGCAGTGGCGGCCGGACCTTCCCGAGGGGACGGCCCGCGCCCTCCATGCACTCCTTGATCGTCTGAATGCCGCGCCCTGATGTCTCGACGTGGGTCAGGAACGGGTGCATCTCCCGGTAGAGCAACCGGGCGGCGGCATAGTCCCCATGGACGACCGCCGTCTCGTACAGAGCCACGCACTGCGTGGGGATGACGTTCGCGGTTCCCGAGATCCACCCCGTGGCACCGCACACGAACTGCTCCAGCACTTGGTTGTCCTGGCCGCTGAAGACGGCTAGCCGTCCCTCAGAGCATTCCAGGATGCGCGTCACGCGGGCGCTGTCGCCGGAGGTCTCCTTGACGTACTCGATGTGCGGGAACTCGGAGATGCGGCCGAGGAGCTCGGGGGACGCGTCGACGCCCGTTGTGCCCGGGTTGTTGTAGACGAAGATCGGGAGCTCGACGGCGCGTGCGATGTCGGCGTAGTGCTCGACGAGCTCATCGTCCTTCGGGTGGTTGTAGAAGGGGTGGGTGATCATCAGCCCATCGGCCCCGGCGTCCTGGGCAAAGTGGCAGTTCCTCACGACGTGGTGCGTCGCGTTCGCGGAACAGCCGGCGATGACGGGGACCCGGCCCGACACTTGCTCCACTGTCACCCGGATGACCCGCTCGTACTCATCGCGGTCGAGACTCATGACCTCGCCGGTGCTCCCAGCTGGCACGAACCCGCGGATGCCGGTGGCGATGAGGGAATCGATGTGCGCGCGAAGCGCGCCCTCATCAACCCGCCCGTTCACGTCGAAGGGCGTCAGAAGGGCGACGAAGACTCCTCTGAAGTCTGTCATGCAAGACTCTCCTCGTTTCGTTTCTGATTGGCTGATTCGTGTTCGCGCCCAGGTAGCCGATCATGCGTCGGCTTTGTGACGTGCACGTCCTTGGGGACTGTCAGCTGGACGAGGACCCGCGTCGGGGTCTCGATCGCAGTCCCGCAGATCTCGCCATCTCCCTGGGCGGCGTGACCGTCCCCCAGGGAGAAGAGGGCCCCCTGCGTGTATACAGGCAGGCAGAGCCTGACCCCAGCCGTCAGGTGCTTGGTGTCCATGTTCCCCCCGAAACTCCCCCTGGGGATGGTCGATCGCGGTTCTGCGTCGGCTGGCGCAACGCCGATCACCCCGCGCAAGGGTGCCATCGGGATCGAGATGCCCGGGAGGAACCCGGCTTGCTCGCCATCGAGACACGTGAACCGAAGTCCAACGTCGGGGAACTCGTCGGCGAGCAGGCCGAAGCCGGGGATACTTGCGGTCCAAACCCAACCAGCCGGTTCGAAGTCCAGCAGATCGATCTCGAGTGTGTCGCCGGCTCCGCGCCGTCGACCGCGATCGGCCCGTTCACCTGATCGACGCGATCGAAACTGAGACTCGCGAGATCGTAGACGGTGGAACCGGCCACGATCTGCCCACAGCTTGCGTCAAGCGCGTCGAACTCGATCGTCGTGCCGCTGGGCACCGTGACAACGGGCTCGATCGAGCGGCCCCATGCGATGTGGTATTGCTCCCGGGCGATATGCACGGTCGCGGCGCGCGGTCTCCTGGTCACGTCCCCGCGGTCTCGGTTTGCTCGAGGAAGCGCTCCATGGTCGCCATGTAGGCCTCGCGCTCCTCCTGGAATGCCATGTGCGAGCTGTCCTCGAACACGACAAGCTCGGCTCCAGGGATCCCCGCCTGCATGTCGGCCATGTGCGACGGCCACATCTCGTCGTGGCGACCCACAGTCAGGAGCGTCGGCACCTTGATCTCGCCCAGTCGATCGGTGATATCCCAGCCCTTGAGGTTCCCCAGGACTGGCCCGAACTCGCTCGGGCCCCAAATCGTGAGGTACGGGCCTGCGCCGAATCCCGGGCCCATCGCCCGCTCCACGCCCTCCGGCCACGGATCCAATCGGCAAAGATGACGCTTGTAGAACACCATGATCGCAGCGGTGTACTCGGGACAGTCGAAGACCTGACGGGCCTCGTGGTCGTCGAGCACGCGTTGGACTTCGTCGGGCAGTTGAAGGCGGAGCTCGTTCATCTCCCGGACTGCCCGCTCCACGCTTGGCGGCGAGCTGCTGACGGTCAGGCTCACCAGGGGCGGCTGCCGATCCAGGACGTATTGCAGCGCCAGCCAGCCGCCCCAGGAGTTCCCGAACAGATGGATCCGTTCGAGGCCGAGCGCTTCGTACACGGCGGCGACTTCCGCTACCGATCGCTCCAAGTTCCAGAGCGATGGATCGTTCGGTCGGTCTGATCGTCCACATCCGAGTTGATCGTAGAAGACGACCATGCGTCGCGTCGCCAGGTCCGCGAGGGTCGCGATGTAGTCGTGGGACATCCCAGGACCGCCGTGGAGGCAGAGCAGGGGGACTCCGCCCTGCCCAACGGTTCGGCACCACACATTGCCGCCTGGGACGGGGATCATCCGCTCGGTGGTGGGCAGGTCTGAGTTGTCCATGGTTCTCGCCTTTCGCTTGGACGCAGTGCTGTCCGTTGACGCGTCACTCCACTCGGGGGCCTGATCCGCCGCCACCTGGGCGCTGCGGCGGCGGAAGTGCATCCATCGCCAGGAAGTCGTCACTCAGGCTGCCCCAGGGGTTCGCACGAGTCGGAAGTCCTTCAACGAATGGCAGCATTTGCAGGCGCACGACCTCGAAGACTCGACGCAGTTCGGCTACCGGTTCGGGATGCTCGTCAACCCGGACATCCCAGAGAGGAAAGTCTTCACGGTCCACCACGACGAGGGCCGCACTCTGTCGTCCTCGCTTGTCGCCCCCGGCTGCCTGCCCGACCTCGAGTGCGGTGAGCAGGCGCTCAGCCAACGTGAGCTCGCTGTGCGCCGCGAAGGCGTCGGCCATCGCCGAGACGGTGTCGCCGCCACGCAGCATGTTGCCCTGAGCTGCAAAATCTGGTCCAGTCACGTCGCCGTACCATTCGGTGCACTCGCTACCGGACCATGCGGCGCTTCCGCCGCCGGCGTCCACCATGCCAAGCTGCCGGACCTCGCGGCCAGGATCCGTCCGGAGGACCTCCGCGACCGCGGCCGAGGCCGAACTGCCACGGGCCATCAACTCGAGCCCATCGATAGCGAGATACAGGTTCGGCCAGGACTGGGTCGCGACCGCGCCGACGCCAGCCCGTGCCCAGCAGACGAGCCGGCCAGCGGCAGCGTTGGCGGTGGAGACCGCGACCCCGAGCTGACCGGTTCGAGCGCACCGGCCAACGATCGAGAATGTCGTCAGCCGGTCCATACGTCGCCTCCTAGTGCTGGATGGCCTCCGCGTCGGCTAGCCCAGCCTCGGCCGCGCGCTCCAAGGCATCGGCCTCCTCAGCCGCCAACTTCCGCTCCGCCGCAACGTCGACGTTCCGGGCGAGCACCCAGTACAGGATCGCGGAGACGGGCAGTCCGACGAACAGCGAGAAGTCGCCGCCGAGATTGCTCGCGATTGGCCCGGTGTAGACCGACGTGCTGAAGAACGGGATCATCACGACGAAGCCGACGACGTACGACACCAAGCCGCGCCAATTCCACCGCCCATAAATCCCGCCCGGATTGAAGATCTCAGCGATCGCGTACTCCCCTCGTCGGATGAAGTAGTAGTCGACGAGGTTGACCGCCGTCCACGGGATCAGGAAGTAGAGGAGGATGGTGAGAAAGACGCTGTAGGACCCCAGGAAGTCGGAGGGAATGGTGAGGCTCCCTGCCGTACCGAGGACGGCGATGAAGAGGATCCCGATGACCCGAAGCCTCAGGCTCGGCTTGACCGGGCGGATCGCATCAAACGCGGAGATGCCAGCGAGCGATCCGGAGTACAGGTTGAGCGCGATGACGGACACGAGTCCGATGAGCGCGGTCGCCAAGGCGAAGGTCCCGAACCCATTGAAGATCGCGTTCCCGCCGGCTACTACCACATCCACCGTCTGCGCGCTCGGATTCCCGGCGAGGAGGAGGGCGCCCAGGGCAATCATCCAGAACGACCCAATGGCCGACCCGAAGTAGGTCCAAAGGAATGTGGTCCGGGAGGGCTCATTCTCCTTCAGGTAGCGCGAGTAGTCCGAAACGTACGGAGCCTGGGACACCTGATAGGCGGCGACGACCGCGAACACGACGAGGAACGGGGTGAGCTGGAAGTCACCGACGCCCTGTTGCGCGGCAGGCAACTCGGTCGTGAACAGGACGCCGACCGTGAAGACCCCGAAGACCACGAGGAAGATGACGCTCCCCCACTTGTTCACGAAGTGGATCCAGTCATAGCCACCTAGGGTCAACACCAATGCGACCCCGGCCATGATGAAGATGCTCAGCTGGCTGTTCAGCCCCGTGACCACGGCGAGCGCCTGACCCGCGATGATCGTATTGAAGACGTTGAAGCCGACGTAAAGGAAGACCCCGATCGCCTGGGGGATGAGCGCGCCGTAGTAACCGAACTGCGGACGCGACTGCAACAGCTGCGGGATTCCCATTCGAGGTCCCTGCACGGCGTGGAAGGCCATGAAGAAGGTGCCGAACACCACCCCCAGCACGAGCGCGATGACGCACCAGAAGAGGCTGAGTCCCAGGCTGATGCCGATCAGCCCCACGGCGAGCGTGGGCAAGCACGCGTTGGCCAGAAACCACAGCGTGAACTGGTCCCTGACCTTCCCATGGCGTTCGGTCCTCGGGATGTAGTCGATCGAGTGGAACTCGAAGACGCGCTGCGCCCCTTGGTCACGATCAGTCGACTCCGTCGCGCTCATGCAACCACCCTCTCCCTGTCTGTGGAACCACCCATGGTGGGGGCGGGCCACAGTATAGAGACTTGTAAACCAAGTTTCTCGGCAGTTAGCATTAGCTTGGGTGTCTTGCCCGTCCGTCACCTGAAGGTGCTCCCGGCAGGGTGGCGCGAACGCGGCAGTGCAGCATCGATTGGGGAGGCCGCAGATGGGCGACTACTACCAGGAACCGCAGAACCCCCGCGAGATCCCTCACCTGTTGATCCCGGAGAAGCGGAAGATCCTGCACTGGAACGACCCGCACGAGCTCCGGGTGAACAACTGGATCGAGCCCTGGGATTGGTCAAGCTCGCTGGACGTTGGGCTGATCAGCGTCCCTTCGAGCAAGACCTCCATCTTCCCGAACGGGGCCTACGCCGCCCCCAACTCGATCAGGGAAGCATGGGCGATCAACACGACGTACTCGCCCGACTTCGATGTCGACCTCGCGTCGATGAAGGTGCGGGAGCTCGGGGACGTGGCCGTTCCGATCCTTGATCTCCGCGAGGGCATCGAGCACATTCGCGAGAGCCTCAGCGTCATCTTCCGGCAGCCGGAGCCCTTCTTCCCGGTGATCATCGGCGGCGACCACGCCATCACGGCCCCCGCCGTCCGCGCCTTCTGCGAAACGAACCCCGACAAGCAGGTCGGTCTGATCCACTTCGACGCCCACAACGATGTACGGGTGATGGATCACGGACCGACGAACGGCACGCCGATCCGAGGGATCCTTACGTCCGGTGTACGGGTCTCCGGCGCAAACCTCGTGCAGATCGGGATCCATGGGTTCATGAATGCGAGCTACTACAAGCGGTGGGTCGAGGGGAAGGGCGGCACCATCCTGACCGCGCGCGAGATCCGCCGTCGCGGCATTGTTGAGATCATGCGAGAGGCGCTTGAGGTCGCCGGGCGCGGTACCGATGCGATCTATGTCACCGTCGACATCGACGTCCTCGAGTTGGGGTATGCGCCCGGGACAGCAGCTGCCACATCCGACGGGATCCACCCGACCGACCTCTTCGAGGCGCTCTTCATCCTTGGACAGGACTCGAGAGTGGCCGCGATCGACTTCGTCGAGCTCGACCCATACCGGGACGTTGCAGAGATCACGACGCGGACGTTCAACTCCGCGATGCTGACGTTCCTGGCGGGGCTCTTCTTGCGTCAGAACGACGGATGGCGGGGCTACGATCAAACGCCGATCGCCGAGTGGTAGTGGTCAGCCGGCCGAAGTCCCGTGAGCGGCCGGCTGGGCCGACGCTGCAGTGGCCGCGTCGTGCGCTTCGCGGTACTGCGCCACGTTGACGCCCTCCGCCCAACGCAGGTGGTCCGACATCGCCTGCCGCGCACGCTCGGGAGCGCGATCGCGGATCGCCAGGAAGACCCCTTCATGACCTTCCTGGGACTGAGGCACACGGTCCGCGCTGGCGGTAACGCTGACTGCCCTCGATAGCGCCAGCAACTCGCCCATCTGTTCGATGAGCTGCAAGAAGAGGCGGTTGTTCGTCGCCCGAAGGATGGCGTCATGGAAGGCTACGTCATGATCCGTGTACGTCCGCGTGTCGCTCACCGCGAGCCTGAGTGCTTCGATCTCCCGGGTCATCGCGGCCAGGTCGTCATCGGTGGCGCGTTCCGCCGCCAGCGCCGCCGCCTCGGTCTCGATGACGCGCCGCAGCTCGAGGGCATCTCCGAGGATGTCCTCGATCGCGCCCACCTCCAGGCGGGCGTCGAGGATCTCCGGAGCAAGATCCTTCCACGCCGCGCGCTCGGCGACGCGACTGTATCGACCCTGTTTGCTCGTGACCATGCCGACGGTCGCGACGATCCTCAACGCTTCCCGGACGACCGGACGGCTAACTCCGAACTCGCCCGCCAGATCGCCGGCGGCTGGGAGTTCATCGCCCGGGCCGAATTGACCGCGCAGGATGCTGGCGATGATCGCGCCAGCGACCTTTCGTGGCAGCGTCTCAGCCTCCAGCGCCGAGAACCCGGATCCATGACGGGCCTCGGACGTTCCGGAGGTCACCGGGGTTGCCCCTGAGGGCGGCCGCGAGCGAGACAGAGGTGTCGGTCTGCTCGAGTCGTCCATGACCTCACTCGCTCTTCATTCGATCTTCCCGTATGGTAACTTATGAGGCAAGTAAGCAAGCTGCTAGGAGGTCGCTACGGCGTCGCCGACAGCCTCGCCGCTCCCGCGCGAGGGGGCTTCGTGCAGTCAGGCGCTGACCACGAAGTGGGATGCGGCCGCGGCCTCATCCGCACCTACCGGGGTTTGCTTCGACATCCAGCGTTTCTCCATCCATGACGGGCCGGGAATCCGCACCACGGTCTTCCTGAAGGGCTGTCCGCTTTCATGCCTCTGGTGCCACAACCCCGAGAGCTGGGACCGCTTGCCCGAGACCAGGATCTTCGAGTCGCGCTGCCAGGACATCGGAGCCTGTGCGGCCGCCTGCCCACAACAACTCCCGACGAGTCGCAATCTACCCGATCCGACGCGATGCCTGCGATGTGGCCGCTGTGCGGAGGCGTGCCGCACGGGTGCGCGTCAGATGGTCGGCCGCACGTTCAGCGTCGATGAGGTGATGGCAGCGGTCGAGCGCGATCAGCCCTTCTACGACGAGTCAGGCGGTGGTGTCACGTTTTCCGGCGGGGAGCCGCTCTATCAGCCCGGATTCCTGATCGCCTGCCTCACGAGTGCGCGGAGACAAGGGCTCCACACTGCGGTCGACACGAGCGGCTACGCATCGCTCGCCGTGCTAAGGAAGGTCGCGACGCTCACCGACCTCTTCCTCTATGACCTGAAGGTGCTCGATCCGGACCGACACCGCCAATACACGGGTGTGCCGCTACAGCCGATCCTCCGGAACCTCCGCGAACTCGACCGGTCAGGAGCGGTCGTCTGGCTCCGGGTGCCCCTCGTGCCGGGGTACAACGACGACGTCGCCAATATCGAAGCGGTTGCCGAACTCGCGTGCAGCCTGCGCCGCACGCGACGTGTTCACCTCTTGCCCTATCACCGGCTGGGCGCCGACAAGTACACGCGGATCGGCCGTTCGGATCGGTTGGGCGAAGTGGAGGCGCCTGCGAACGATGCCGTTGAGAAGGTGGCCTCGTTCCTTCGCGCATTCGATCTTGACGTCCGAATTGGAGGGTGAGGTGAACCTACGTGTCGAGCGGCTGCGCGACCGCAGCATCAGTGCGCACCCGTCGGTCTCCGACGAGCGATCCATCCTCATGACCGAGTTCTACAAGGACCATCTCGGCAAGCACTCACCACCCGTCCTGCGGGCACTCGCCTTCCGGCATCTCTGTGAGCGCAAGACGATCACCATCGAGACCGATGAACTCATCGTCGGTGAGCGCGGTCCGATTGCCAAGGCGGCTCCGCTTTACCCTGAGCTCACGTGCCACAGCGTCGATGACCTGCGAGTGTTGGATTCGCGAGAAAGGACCGGCTATCGCGTCGACGCGGAGACCGTGGCGCGCTATGAGACCGAGGTGATCCCATATTGGCGCGGCCGGAGCCTTCGCGACCGGATCTTTGCCGTGCTTCCGCCCGACTGGCACGCGGCCTACGCGGCCGGCATCTTCACGGAGTTCATGGAGCAGCGCGCGCCTGGGCACACCGCCGCGGACGGCAAGCTCTATGCCATAGGTCTGGTCGATCTCAAGGCGAAGATCGAGCGCACAGTCGACCGCATCGACCCCGCCTCCGACCCACACGCGGCCGACCGGTTGGAGGAACTGAAGGCGATGACGATCGCCGCCGACGCGGCGATCCTCTTCGCGGCCCGACACGCTGAACGCGCCCGCGAGATGGCGCTGGAGGAGCGTGATGCCGACCGACGAGCTGAATTGACTCGGATTGCGGAGGTCTGCGAGCGGGTCCCGGCCCACGCCCCGCGCGACTTCTGGGAAGCGCTCCAGATGTACTGGTTCACGCACCTTGGCGTGATCACCGAGTTGAACGGTTGGGACGCGTTCTCACCGGGGCATCTCGACCAGCACCTCGAGCCGTTCTTCAGGCGGGAGGTCGCAGACGGCACGCTGACGGGCGATCGGGCGAAGGAGCTGCTCGGTTGTCTCTTCGTGAAGTTCAACAACCAGCCCGCGCCGCCGAAGGTCGGGGTGACCAACGCCGAGAGCGCGACCTACACGGACTTCGCCGACATCAATCTCGGCGGTCTGCTCCGCGACGGCTCGAGCGGAGTTGGCGAGGTGTCGTACCTCCTCCTCGAGGTCATCGATGAGCTGCATCTCGTGCAGCCCAGCCCGAACGTGCAGCTCTCGCGTCAGTCACCAGACGCCTTCCTTCGTGCCACGTGCGAGGTGATCCGCAAGGGTTACGGATACCCCGCCGTCTTCAACGCTGATGGCGTCGTCACGCAGCTCCTGAGGAGCGGGAAGAGCGTCGAAGATGCCCGCGAGGGAGGCACGTCCGGCTGCGTCGAGTCCGGCGCGTTCGGCAAGGAGGCGTACATCCTCACTGGCTACTTCAATCTGCCGAAGGTCCTCGAGCTGACGCTGCACGGCGGCGTCGATCCGCGAACCGGGATCCAGCTCGGTCCGCGAACCGGGGACCCGCGCTCCTTCGCGACATTCGAGGGGCTCTTCGGCGCCTGGGAGACCCAGCTCCGGCACTTCGTCGAGATCAAGCTACGTGGCAGCGCGCTGATCGAGCGGATGTTCGCGTGTGAGATGCCTGCGCCCTTCCTGTCGCTGATCATCGACGACTGCATCGAACGCGGCATCGACTACAACGCCGGAGGTGCGCGCTACAACACCTCGTACATCCAGGGTGTCGGGATCGGGACCCTTACCGACAGCCTCGCGGCCCTGAGGACGCATGTCTATGAGCGGCACACGATCAGCATGGACGAGCTGCTGACGGCCCTCGCCGCGGATTTCGAGGCAGCGGATCGGGCTCACGACCTCGTTCGCAATCGCTCGCCGAAATGGGGGAATGATGACGATGCAGCGGACGGCCTCATGCGCGACGCGTTCGATGCGTTCGTCGGCATGATCGACGGCCGACCCAATGGGCGTGGCGGGATCTATGGCGTGGACATGTTGCCCACGACGTCGCATGTCTACTTCGGCTCGGTGACCGGCGCGACTCCGGACGGTCGTAAGGCAGGTCAACCGCTATCGGAGGGCATCTCGCCATCGCAGGGAATGGATCGCCTGGGGCCCACCGCGGTCATCCGGTCGGCCGCGAAGATGGACCATGCGAGGACGGGTGGCACTCTCCTGAACATGAAGCTGAGCCCTGGTCTGGTCGATGGCGATGAGGGCATCGACAAGTTCTCCAGTCTGATACGGAGCTACTTCCGGCTTGGCGGCCACCACCTCCAGTTCAATATCGTCTCGGCGGACACGCTGCACGCAGCGCAGGCGCATCCGGACGAACACCGGGACTTGATCGTCCGCGTGGCAGGCTATAGCGACTACTTCTGTGACCTTTCGCCATCCCTGCAGAACGAGATCATCGCTCGCACGGAGCATCGCTCGGTCTGAGCCAGAGAGGAGCCATCGCAATGGACACCTCGGGTACGCGCATCGAGCGCATCGACCTCTACGGGTACGACCTCACCTACGTCCACGGTGTCTACGTGATGTCCGGCGGGCGCGTGATCGATCGCCTCCCGAGCACGGTGGTGCGAGTCACGACAGGCGATGGCGTCCAGGGCTATGGCGAAGCGTGCCCCCTCGGGGCGACCTACCTGCCCGCCTTCGGCGGTGGAGCGCGTGCCGCCTTGAATGAACTCGCCCCGGCGATGCTCGGTGTCGACGCGTCCAACCTGGCCGCAGTGACCGAGAGGATGGACCGGACGCTCCGCGGCCACGGGTACGCGAAGAGCGCCTTGGACATGGCCTGCTGGGACATCCTCGGCAAGGTGACGGGGATGTCCGTCGCGAACCTGCTCGGCGGGATACTCCAGACCGACCTGCCTCTCTACGTTGCTGTCCCGTTGGGTCCTCCAGCCGAGATGGTCTCTTTCGTCGAGGAGCAGCGGACACAGGGGCTTCGCCACTTCCAACTCAAGGTGGGCGATGCTCCCGAGAAAGATGCCGCAAGGGTCGAGGCTGTCATGGGTGCGATCGGCGACGAGGACGCCGTCGTTGCAGACGCGAACGGCGCATGGCGCCGTCAGGACGCCATCATCGCCGCCCGCCTCCTAGGCACCCATGAGCGCCTTCGGCTCGAGCAACCCTGTGCGACGTTCGAGGAGTGCCTGAGCGTCCGTCACCTCTGCACCCTCCCGATGGTGCTCGATGAGAGCATCACGGATCTCCAGATGCTGGTCCGCGCCGTCGAGGCGGACGCGATGGATCAGATCAACCTCAAGATCGGACGCGTCGGCGGGCTCACACGCGCGCGCATGATGCGGGACACGGCTGTCGAGCTCGGATTACGACTCATGATCGAGGACGCTTGGGGGGGTGACCTGGTCACGGCGGCTGTGAGCCATCTCGCGGCCGGAACCCCTCCCGATGCGTTGTTCGCCGTTTCGTTCATGAACGACTGGACGCAGGAGCACGTCGCCGGTTACCTGCCGCGGTCGTCCCGCGGTCGCGGGCCAGTGCCCAGCGGCCCTGGGCTCGGTGTCGAGGTTGACGAAGCGATGCTCGGGAATCCGCTTATGACCTTCAAGGCCTGATACGACCAGTTCTTGCGCGCCCTCCAAACTCGGGCGCTCCCCAACGAGAACGGGCTGGCATCGAGAGGATCGGGCGGCCGCTGGGATGGACGGTCTGGCGTACCATCAGGGATCGCACCCGACGTTCGCTTGATGTTCGGGCGGCCCGGCTGGTGCGCATGACTCTTCCGGGAGTGTGGTGCAGCCGCCGCGCACGCCGCGTGTCCTGCCAGCCATGAGCCAGGAGCGGCAGCGAACGGTGAGCACGGCAACCCCCTCCCCCACCCCGGACCGGACCGACTTCATCCGTGACATCGTGGCCGCCGACCTGCGCGCCGGCCGGGCGACGACCATCGTCACGCGCTTCCCGCCGGAGCCCAACGGCTACCTCCACATCGGCCATGCGAAGTCCATCTGCCTCAACTTCGGCATCGCCAAGGAGTTCGGCGGCCGCTGCCACCTTCGCTTCGACGACACCAACCCGGTCAAGGAGGAGCAGGAGTACATCGACGCCATCGAGGCGGACGTCCGCTGGCTGGGCTTCGACTGGGGCGAGCACCTGTATCACGCGTCGGACTACTTCGAGCAGCTGTACGCCTGGGCCGTCCACCTGGTCGAGACCGGCAAGGCCTACGTGGACGACCTCTCCGCGGACGAGATCCGGGAGCACCGAGGGACGTTGACCGAGCCCGGGCGGAACTCGCCCTGGCGCGAGCGGCGGGTCGAGGAGAGCCTGGAGCTCTTCGCGCGGATGCGGGCGGGCGAGTTCCCGGACGGGGCGCGGGTGCTGCGGGCCAAGATCGACATGGCCGCCCCCAACATCATCCTGCGGGACCCCGTGCTGTACCGGATCGTGCACGCCGAGCACCCGCGCACGGGCGACGCCTGGTGCATCTACCCGACCTACGACTTCGCGCATGGCCAGTCGGACGCCATCGAGGGCGTCACGCACTCGATCTGCACCCTGGAGTTCGAGAACCACCGGCCCCTCTACGACTGGTGCATCGAGAACCTGCCGGTGCCGTCGGTCCCCCACCAGTACGAGTTCGCGCGGCTCAACATCACCTACACCGTGCTGTCCAAGCGGGTGCTG
>Ga0209254_10001638_pt1 | contig 20222 bp, 18 predicted proteins | sample FrelakmetDIP11DI_FD_187148 | JGI IMG/M metagenome (GOLD analysis project Ga0209254, IMG submission 187148) | Freshwater lake sediment microbial communities from the University of Notre Dame, USA, for methane emissions studies - DIP11 DI (SPAdes)... | ecosystem: Environmental > Aquatic >...
TCCTCGTTGTGCGCGTACAACTCGTCACCGAAGGCCACCAGTTCGGTACCACTGGCCGTGGCCGTGTAGCCGAAGCCGTCCTGGTTCACCTGCCGCCAGTCCCCAGGCCCGGCGAAGACCGAACCACGCACTTGAAGCGGCAGGACAACGAGCAAGAGTAGAACGAGCAGCGCGACCTTGCCGACAGCTGAAGCGCACCTGGCCGACAGATTCCGCGTGAGGCTACGCACGACCATGGCAACCCCGCCCTTTCCCTATCGCTTGACAGATACTCCTGATGGGTGGGGCTGTCGAGGGCCGCTGTGCTCCACGTGTCCCGCGTCAAGGAGTTGGCGGGATCGTTGGTTTCGAATGTCGGGACGGTCGGGTCGGCTAGGCCTAGTAGACCGTCGTTTCTAATAGGTGGGGTATAGGTGGCGGAGTCGGGTGCGGGCGTCGCTGGTGGTGAAGTGCCAGTTGACTTGGCGCTGGTCGGTGTTGACCGCTGCCTGCCAGGCGGTGAGCTCGGTGTTGAGGATGTCGATGTCGTCGACTCGCCGGTCCAGGCATTGGCGGGTCAGGGCTGACAGCTCGATCTCGGCGATGTTGAGCCAGGAGCCGTGTCTGGGCGTGTGGTGGATCTCCAGGCGCTGTGCCAGCTCTCGGGCTTTGGCCGGTTCGAACGCTTCGTAGAGGGATCCGAGGGTGTGGGTGTTGAGGTTGTCCATCACGAGCACCACCCGCTCGGCGTCGGGGTAGTCGATGGTGAGCAGGTGATCGACCTCGTGGGCCCAGTCGATGCGGGTGCGCCGCGATCTGGCCACCACCCGACGTCTGCCGGCCAGGGGCTGGACCCAGACGAAGATCGAGCACGTGCCGTGGCGGACGTACTCGCTGTCTTCTCGGCGGTCGTGTCCGGGGGCGGCCGGGATCGGTTCACGGGCATGGGCCAGCAACTGGTACGGCTTCTCGTCCATGCACACCACCGGGCGGGCCGGATCCAGAGGTCGGGCGTAGACGTCCAACACGTCTTCCATCCGGGCCACGAACTCGGCGTTGGCCTTGGGCGGGATGGTCCAGCACTTCTTCAGGTGAGGACGAAGCGCCCCCTTTTCAGCACCTTCCCGATCGTGGAGTGGTCCAGGTCGGGAATGTCGTCGGTCAGCGCGACGTGCTTCTCCAGCAACCGCAACGACCACCGCGCATGCCCTGGCGGCGGCGCCGAGCAGGCCAACGCCATCAGTCTCGCCTCGACCTCCCCGGTCACCTTCGGCTCCACCGGCGGGCTGAGCCGCTTCTTACGGCTGATCGTCGCCTCGACGTCCCCACCACGCTCGGCATACGCCTTCGAGGTCTTCCACACCGTGTCGATCGACACCCCGGCCCGGGCCGCGACCACCTCCTGGGTCGGCACCGGGCCATCGCGATCGGGATCGTTCTCGTCCAACTCCACCAAGATCCGCGCCCGACGCACCTGCTGCGCCGGATGCGACCCCGTGCGCCCCAACCTCACCAGCATCGCGCGATCAGCGGTGCTCAACGCCACCGGATACGACTTCGACCTCGCCATCATCGACTCCATTCCGGCGGACATGAAGGGGAAGGAGCCCGCCGGAAGCCGTCATACCAACCAAACCCCACCAGTTAGCGGAGACACGCTACTAGGTGTCGCTGGGACGACACCAAAGGCGCGCTGATCATCCTCACAACGACCACCAGGGCGCGCTGATCAAGCCTCAGCAACCACCAGGGCGCGCTGTTCAACAGTCAGCCACCCGCCGGGACCCCAGCGGCCCGCCGCGTCGGCACTCTGGCCGGGACGGGGCGACCCGCCGGCGGGGGGCCACCTGTGGACGCCCGCGAGGCCGGTTCGGGAGGGCTAGCCCGTCACCTGCGGCTGCGGAGCCCGCACCAGTCCCACACCGCGGTCGGCGACGTCGACATCCGCGGCCAGGGCCGCGATGTCCGCGTTGGCGAGCATCCGGGCGATGACGGTCGGGGCCGTCGGCGGCAGCGCCGAGTTCCGGACGTCCTCCCACCAGAGTGCCGTGACGCCCGCGGCGTGGGGCGTGGCCATCGAGGTGCCGTTGAAGCTGACCAGCCCACCCCCGGCCTGGGCCGAGAGCACCGCCACCCCGGGTCCGGCCAGCTGAGGGAACGTGTTGGAGAACGGCGCCACCACCAGGCCGGCGGTGGAGCGTCCCAACGCCCCGGTGGACAGGACACCCTCGGCCGCCGCGGGCAACGACACACCAATCTCGTGCTCTGGGTTGACCTTGCGCTTGCTCTCGTTGCCCGACGCGGCAACCACGACGACGCCGTTGGTGAACTGGACCTGCGCGGCGATCATCGACATCAGGGCATCGAACATGCGCAGGTTGGCCCGGTACGCCTCCAGGGCGCGCGAGGTCGCCAGGTCGACCGGCCAGTTCCCGTCGACCAGATGCTTGACCAGGCCCGGGAAGTCGAAGCCCAGCGACATGGAGATCACCTGGGCACCCTGTTGGACTGCCCACTGCATCCCGCGGAAGAGCATGTCGGAGTCTCCGGACCCGTCGTCCCCCAGCACCTTGCCGATCACGGCCCGACTGACCCCGCGGGCCACCCCGATCCGGGTGCCGTCGACGTCCCGGCCGAACACGGTCCCCGCGCAGTGAGTGCCGTGCCCCTGCCGGTCACCGTTGCCGCTGCCGGAGAAGTCCTCCTCCACCAGCGTCACCCCGGCGAACGCCGGGTGAGCGGCGTCGATGCCGGTGTCGAGGATCGCCACACTGACGTCTGCGCCGGTGCGGGTCGAGGTGTCCGCCCCGACGGCGGTCACCCCCCACGCCACACCGCCCGGCGCTGCGTCCTCGGCAGCCTCTACGTCGGCGTCCGCGTCGGCGACCGGGCGCACGAGTACCGTCGGCATGACCGGCGCGACGGCCTGCACCTCGGGCGCCCGTGACAGGTCACGCACTTCCCGCTTGCTCAGCTCCACCCGGTCGATCCGCGGAGCGGCGGGCGCGACGTCGATGCCCAACGCCTCGATGCGGCCACGGAACGGCTCCTCCGTCCCACTGAGGCTCATGTCGCGCAGGACTGTGTAGGTCTCGGCCATCTCTTCTCCTTCGGACGCCGGTGGGGTAGGTCCCGTGGTGAGAGTAAGCCCGCCAGATAGCGCGCGACAGGGGATTCGCCGTCCCGGTCCGCGTTGCTCGGACGTCAGCTCGTCGGCGCTCTCCAGAGGTGGACGCCCATGGCGGCCACGTCCGAGAAGAAGGCGGTCGGTTCGACGTACATGCCCTGCAGGTGCACTCCGGGGCGGGTCGCCCCGGTGAGCAGCTGCTGGACCGTTGCCACGACAGGGGCTGCGGTAAGCAGGTAGCCGTCGGTGTGCGACAGTCGCAGCACCGGACGTGCCGGATGGCCACCGGCGGCCGCATCGAGCTGGAGCACCGCGCCGTAGGGCGGTCGGGAGAACGTGCGCAGCCCCCAGTCCAGCAGGTGACCCAGGGGCCGGGCCGACAGCTTCGGGGCCGCCTTCATGCCTGCGTACACGACAGGGATGACCCCGTAGTTGACCGGCGCGGGGAAGCCCCCGACGTAGAACCCGGTCTCGGTCAAGGTAGGCACCTCGGCAGCCACCGCCCGCATCTCGTCCAGGCCCATCGCTGCGACCTTCTGCCGGCCGAAAGGCTCGGGGAACACCACCTCGCGGGTGCCCTTCGGGGCCTGCCACCGGCCCCCGACCAGGGCCTCGTAGCGATAGTCGGCGAACTCGGACACCATCTCCGCGACCGTGCTGTCGGAGAAGGGTCCGAGCTCGCGCCAGTTGATCCCGATCCAGCTGGTGACCACCGCCATGCTGAGGTCGGGCATCTGCCCAGCCACCAGCCGGACCATCGCCGCCGGCACACCAGGGTGGAAGCCGCAGTCGGTGATCACACTCACCCCGGCGTCGCGGACCTGCGTGTCCATCGCCCGTAGCCCCGCGTTCTTCGCCGACCCGATCTGGATGTCGAGCTGGTGGCAGCCGGTGTCCAAGGCCGCCTCGACGCTCACGCGCCAGTCCGCGGAGGTGCCTGCGGCCACGATCAGCACGCTCGCCTCGCCCAGCGCCTCCCGCAGCGACGCCGGGTGCGTGACATCCACCCGACGCGCCCCCACCCGATCGCCACCCAGGGTGTCGACCAGGCGCTGCGCCCTGGAGAGGTCGCGGCCCGCGACGACCAGCGGCTCCTCGGTGTGCTCGAGGAGCAGACGGACGATCTCCCGGCCCGCGTTCCCGTACCCGCCCACGACGACGATCTGCCCCATGCTCATCACGGTAGGCCGTGAGGGCTGCGGGCTACCGCCGCTTGCCACCACTACTGCGTGCGCGGCCGGCGGAGTCGTACCGTCTGGTCCCGTGGTCGCAGATCCTCTCGACGGTGCCCGCTCCAGGGTGGCCGATGCGCTGGCGGCGGCCGAGCTGTCGACCGTGGTGGACCTCGTCGCCTGGCCCGAGGGCCCGGCCGCCGAGCCGGAGGACACCGTGGTGGTGGTGGCCAACAGCCAGGGACGAGCGCGGCTGACGCCCGACGGGGACGAGGTGCTCACGGGTACCAACCCGGTCGCCTGGCAGGACCCGCGGGCGTTCCTGCCCTACGCCCTCGAGGTCGCCGACCCGTCACCGTCGAACAGCCGCAACGCCTACCCGTTGGCGCGGCAGCGGCTGGCTCGGGTCTTCGCCCACGCCGAGCGCTCGCCCGACCTCGTCGTCGTCCACACGCCGCGGCACTACTGGCCCGAGGCCGGCGGGCATGTCGGCGAGCACGGGTCGCTGGACGTCATCCAGTCCCGGGCCCCGCTGCTGGTGTCGGGGCCTGGTCTTCTGGCGCGTGGGGTGATCGAGGGCTGGGCGCGGCTGGTCGACGTGGCCCCCACGCTGGCTGCGCTGGCCGGTGTCCCGGTGGAGCTGCACCGCGACGGCCGCGGGCGAGCGCTGGACGGGCAGAGCGTCCCGGCCCTCGTCCCGCCCGGCAGCCCGCCGGCCCGCTGGGTCGTCGGGATCCTCTGGGACGGTGCCCCCAGCGGGGAGCTGCTCGCCATGGCCCAAGCCGGGGAGCTCCCGGGCGTGGCACGACTGCTCGAGCGCGGGACCGCACTGGACGGCGGTGCGCTCGCGGAGTTCCCCAGCGTCACGCTGGCCAACCACACCAGCCTGCTCACCGGGGTGGGTGTGCACCGGCACGGCATCATCGGCAACGCCTACCGCGACCGTCCCCGGGCCGAGACCGTCGTCACGAACACCGGCTCGGCCTGGCACCGGGCGGTGGAGTGGATGGACCCAGCCACCACCACGGTTTTCGACCTGCTCCGCACCGCGGACGCGGACGCGGACGCGACGAGCATCTGCGTGAACGAGTCGATCGACCGGGGTGCGACCACGTCCACGATGCAGCTGATCCGGGCCAGCGGGTCGCCGGGGGGTGCCGACGACCTCGGTCACCTGCTGCCGGACGCGGCGTCCTCGCCGTTCCTGGAGTCTGCGGCCGTCCTGCGCGACGAGTACTACGCCTGGTGCACCCAGGTGGACGACGCCGGCCTGCAGCAGGTGCTGCAGGCCTGGGCCGACCCCGCCGGCGGCCCTCGGCTCACGTGGTGGTCGGCGGTGGTGACCGACGCCGGCCACCACCTGGGCGGCACACGGTCGGACCCGGCGCGGCAGTCGCTGCGCGAGTCCGACCGGCGATTGCAGGCCCTCCTCGAGCACTTCGACCGGTTGGGGGTGACCGACGAGATCGCGTTCCTGCTGACCGCTGACCACGGCTTCGAGTCCACCGACCCCTCCTGCCGGGGTGACTGGGCGCCAGCGCTGGACGCTGCGGGCGTGCCGGTTCACGACGTCGGACCGGGGTTCTTGTACCTGGACGACCTGTGGACGCGACGCTAGGCGGTAGCGGACTGGGCAACGGTCGGGCGGCTACTCACAGCCGACTCCGTCTCCGTCGCGATCGAGGTGTGTTCCGTAGCCCGGCCGTCCGACGTAGACGGGGGCGGCACCGGCCGCGCGGGCAGCCGAGCAGTTCTTGAAGTACACGCTCGAGGGTGCCTCGGCGACAGGCGCCGGGGCGGGCTGGGGGGCGGGCTGTTGCACGGGTGCGGGCTGCTGCGGCTGGGCTTGCGGTGCGGGGACGGGTTGGGTGCATGTGACGCTGGAGGGTTGGGCCACCTGTGCGTAGGCGGCTTCCTTGGGATGCGCGCCGTAGCCGTCGGTGCTGTTGTAGCGGGGTACTGCCAGGCCCTCCGACAGGAGGACCTCGCCGGCGTCCGTGCCACCGACGACGAGATATCGAAGCAGGCGGTCGTACTTGTCCATGTCGTCGCTTGCTCCTGGTTCGAGAGTGGCTGCCTTGCCCTGCGACAAGTCCGTCAGGCGCGCGGTGGCTTCCTCGTACCCGCATGCCCCGCGCTCGGGGGCGTCGATTCCGATCAGCCGCACCTCGTCACCGTTGTCCAGTTCGACTGTGTCGCCATCGATGACCCTGGTCACGACGACGGCCGAGGCTGCACTGGCGGCCGCAGCCTCCGCCTTCGCGGCGCTGACCTCCGCCTGGGCCTCTTCAGCCGCGGCCTGGGCCAGGGACGCCTCCTCGTCCAGCTCCGAGATGCGCGACTCGGCGCGGTCCGCTCGCTCGGTCTCGGTGCCGAGGGCTGCCTCGGCGTCCGTCAACTCGTTCGCGAGACTCCTGTAGGCGGAGGTCGTGGTGGGATCGACAGGTGTCGTGCCCACCGCGACTCCGAGGAAGAACGTGACTGCCCCGACGATCACGGGGATGAGCCATCGTCTGACGGGCTTGCGACGTCTTCGGCTTGTGCAGGTCTGCGATACGGGCACCCACTCGGTGCCATCCGCATTGAGCACGTAGTCGTTCACGACGTCGCCCGGTTGATGGGAGGCCAGCGCCATCGAGTCAGATCCCTTACTGGAGGTCCGGTCGCCCGCTCTGGCATTCCCACCTGGCACCAAGGCCAGGCGGGGCGGAGGGGTGGCGGGTGCCGGAGTGGTCTCCACCCAGTATGCCGCACGAAAAGGACAAAAAGGTCAGCCAGTTGGGTGTTCCTGCGTGCGGGTCGCACCGCGCTCTGGCGCCGTGCCTGGCACTCCGCGCCGGTGGTGGCCACGAGCGGCCGAGATCGCTGCTGCTGTAGGCGCGTTGGGCGAGTCGGCGCTAGCCGGCGGCGTCGATGACGGCCAGGAACCGCGCCCCGTACTTCTCGGCCTTCCCCGCCCCGATACCGGGCACGCGCATGAGCCCCATGCGGTCACGGGGTCGGGCGCGGGCCAGCTCTCGCAGGGACGAGTCGTGCAGCACCACGTAGGCCGGGACGCGGGACTCCTCGGCGATCCGGGCACGCTCTGCTCGAAGCGACTCGAAGAGCGGCTGGTCCTGCGGCGCCAGAGAGGCCGGTGGCTCTCGGGACGTCGAGCGCGTTGTCCGAGACGCGGGGGCCAGGCGGGGGGCGGCTGCCCGGCGCAGCATCACGGTGCGCTCGCCACTGAGCACCGGCCGCGCTTCGTCGGTCACCCGCAGCGCGCCGAGTGCGGAGGCTTCCGGGTGCAGCAGCCCGGTCGCCACCAGCTGGCGGGCCACCGAGCGCCATGCCCGCACGTCCAGGTCCGACCCGACGCCGAAGGTCGGCAGATGATCGTGGCCCAGCCCGGTCACCCGCGGTGTCGCGGTGCCGCGGACCACATCGATGAGATGGCCAGCGCCGAAACGCTGACCGGTGCGGATCGCGGCCGACAGCAGCTTCTGTGCGGCAACCGTGCCGTCCCACAGCTGCGGCGGGTCCAGGCATACGTCGCAGTTGCCACACCCGGCCGACCGCTCGCCGAAGTACTCCAGCAGCACCGCTCGGCGACACGTCGCCGACTCGGCGTACCCGAGCATGGCGTCCAGCTTGATCCCTTCAACCCGTTTCTGCTCCTCGCTGGCCGTCGAGGTGTCGATCCACCGCTGCTGGGTCACCACGTCGGCCAGCCCGTACACCATCCACGCGTCAGCCGGCTCACCGTCGCGCCCGGCGCGGCCGGTCTCCTGGTAGTAGCCCTCGACCGACTTGGGCATGTCCAGGTGGGCGACGAAGCGGACGTCCGGCTTGTCGATCCCCATACCGAACGCGATCGTGGCGACCACGACAACGCCGTCCTCCAGGCGGAACCGAGCCTGGGCGTCGCGACGGGCCTGAGCGCCCATGCCGGCGTGGTAGGCGATCGCGTCGACGCCGCGAGTGCGCAGCCACCCGGCGGTCTCGTCCACCTTCTTTCGCGTGCCGCAGTAGACGATCCCGGCCTGCCCGTCCCGCCCGGACAGGAACCCCGCCAGCTGTCGACGGGGGTCGCTGCGCTCGACCACGGTGTAGCGGATGTTGGGACGGTCGAAGCTCGACACGAACGCCGCCGCCTCGGTCATTGCCAGCCGTTGGTGCATCTCCGCGCGGGTGACGGCGTCGGCGGTGGCGGTCAGGGCGATCCGTGGGACGTCCGGGAACCTCTGGTGCAGCTCGGCCAGCCGCAGGTACTCCGGCCGGAAGTCGTGCCCCCATTGCGACACGCAGTGCGCCTCGTCGATGGCGAACAACGCGATGCCGTGCCGGTCGTGCAGTGCCGCGAGCAGTTGCCCGAACGCGGGAGTCAGCGCCCGCTCCGGAGCGACGTAGAGCAGGTCGAGATCGCCGGACGAGGCGGCCCGGGTCACTGCCCGCGCGTCCTCGGCGCCCAGGGAGGAGTTGAGGAAGGCCGCCCGCACGCCCAGCAGGCGCAGCGCCTCGACCTGGTCCTGCATGAGCGCGATGAGCGGAGAGATCACGATCGCCGTGCCGGGCCGCACCAGGGCGGGGATCTGGTAGCACAGCGACTTGCCGCCACCGGTCGGCATCAGGACGAGTGCGTCCCTGCCGCTGACCACGTGGTCCACGATCTGGGCCTGCGCGCCCCGAAACGACTCGAACCCGAACACCTCGCGCAGGACTGATCGAGCAGTTCGCGTCGGCGCGGGTCCGGGCGAGGCGTGCACCCGGCGATGCTCCCATGCCCCTGCGACAGCGTTGCCGGTGTAGGGCTACATCATGGCGCATCGGACTCCCCCCACGCGCCCTCACGGCGCTTGAGCCGCCACCGAAGCCGGGGAACGCCTCGTCGGCTCCGTGCCGACCCGCGTGGAGGTGCGAGCCGGCATGCGGCCGGGCGAGGAGCGTGCGACCGAGCTGCTGCTGGCCAGTCTCGACTGGGTCGAGGTCAACCGGGTCGTGGCCCACCACACCGGTGAGCTGGCGCGTCGGTATCTCCGGTCGCATGCCGGCCTCTCGTCGCCGTACTGAGAGGGATGCAAGCCGGGCTGCGCGTCGAGGTGCTACATGTGAAGCACATGGCAGAGGTGGGTATTCGAGCTCTCAAGCAGAACGCGTCGCAGGTGGTCGCGCAGGCTGCGGCCGGTGAGACGGTGACCATCTCCGATCGGGGTCGCCCGGTGGCCCTGATGTCACCGATCCCGGCATCGAGGCTGGCCGCACTGATCATCGCCGGCCGTGCCCGGCCAGCGCGCCGATCCGTCCGTGACCTCGGGCGGCCCAGCCCGGGACCCCGGCTCTCCCATGTCCTTGCTGCCATGCGTGAGGACGATCGAGCCTGATCGTGCCGTTCTACCTCGACACGTCCGCGCTGGTGAGACTCGTGGTTGACGAGCCCGAGACGCAGGCGCTGTTTGGCTGGCTCAGCAGCGAGCCGTGGCAGCCTGTCGCCTGCGACCTGGCAAGGATCGAGCTGCTGCGAGCGGTGAGGCGGGCTGCTCCGGATCGCATGACGCAGGCTCGCGCTGCGCTCGAGACCGTCACCCTGACCCAGGTCACAACCGCGGTCTTCGAGGCCGCTGCCCGGCTCGAACCGTGGACGCTGCGCACGCTGGACGCACTCCATCTGGCGTCCGCACTTGACCTCGGGGACGACCTCGAGGGCCTGGTCACCTACGACGGTCGACTCGCTGACGCCGCCCGGTATCACGGCGTCGGTGTCGTCTCACCCGGGGGCCTCCCCACCCTGTCCTGACCTTCCCCGTCAGGCGTGCCATCGAGTCGGTCGACGGCGTCCTGCACGGCGCCGAAGCGGATGAGCTCCTGCTCGAGACAGACCTCCTGCCCCCAGGCGTCGCTGCACAGACCCCCGTACACCTCGGCTTCCGCGTCCGTGAGGTGCGGCAGGTCGCGCTTGGTCGGTTCGGTCTCGCGCCCCCACCGGTCCTTGTGGTCGAGCAGGGTCTGCCGGTCCATGAGCATGCTCCGGACGTGGGGGAGCACCCCTCGGAGCCGGTCGAGGATGGCGAACCCGTGGGTGTCGAGGTCGCCCCAGTAGTGCACGTCGACGTCGCGCAACCAGCCCAGGCTGCCGAGGAGCTCCGGGGCCTGGTTGCCCGACCCCCACACGACGAGTCCTGCGGTCACCGGGGGGAACGCCAGCATCGTCACCTCGTTCTCCACGACCATGACGCGCCGGCACCGCGGGGTCAGCCGGGCCAGCTCGTCGACCGGGAGGGTCACGTCGACAAGCCCGGGAACCGGCGCACTGGCGGGGTCCAGGACCCGGAACCGCGCCCGCGCGGGTCGGGTGCGGAACCCGTAGGCCCGCTCGAACGTGCTGACCGCACCGACCCGCGCCCGCGGATGGCCGTCGTCGACCAGCGTGGCGATCATCTGGCGGTGCCGTTCGACGAGCTTGGTGTGGACGCCAGGGAGGTCCACCTGCCGCACGAACACGTCAGGGCTCGGGTGACGCCGAAGCCAGCCGGCGACAGCCACGACCGCCGGCCACTCGCCCCCGACGTCGAGGACCGTCAATGGGTGTGCCGCGGCGCACCATCGGAACTGCGCAGGCGTGCTCTCGACGAGTGCGTCGAACCTCGCGGCGTCACGTCGGCGTCCGATGAGAGCCAGGGCGTCCCGGTCGGTCTCGACCACCGCCGCAACCGGAAGCGTCTGACGCCCCAGCGACCGCGACGCTCGATCCTCGGTCTCGACGCGGTAGCCCCTCGCCGAGTCGAAGCTCGCCACCCACCGACGGACCTCGTCGAACCGTGACCCCAGCTCGCCCGACGTGGGGCCGCGCAGTCGGACCCGGAACGGGAACGACGTCGGGGCGGGGACGCGCACCCCCTCGGGGATGACACAGGGCGGCACCCGGGCCGCAAGCAACCGTCCCGACGACCACTCGCGCAGGACCGCCGCTCGGATGTCCTCAGGACGCGTCCACGGTCGTCGGGTGCTCATGCCGAGCTACGCCAGCGCCCGCGCGCTCGCCACCGCAGCCTTCTCCTTGTGGTACTCCTCGATCGTCAGGTTGCGGACCATCGCTCGGTCCCCGCCCTTGGTGTGCACGAAGCCGACGTGAGCGACGTACGGCTCGATCACGTGGATCTTCTGCAGCGGCGTCACGACGAGCAGCTGCAGCCTCATCCGGTGGAACAGCTCGAGGCCGAAGCGGGCCGACTCGTCTGACCCCCGACCGAAGGCCTCGTCGATCACGACGAAGCGGAACGTCTTGGTGTGGGTCGCTGCGGAGACCAGCCCGAACTGGTAGGCGAGGCTGGCCGCCAGGATCGTGTAGGCGAGTTTCTCCTTCTGGCCACCGGACTTGCCGCCGGAGTCGGTGTAGTGCTCCTGCTCCGTCCCGTCGGACTGGCGGCGCTCGCTGGCCGCGAACCGGAACCAGGTGCGGACGTCGGTGACCTTGGTGGTCCAGCGGCGGTCCTCCTCGGTGCGCCCCTCCCGTCCCTGGAAGCGGCTGACCAGTTCCTTGACCAGCAGGAACTTCGCTTCGGAGTACTGCTCGTTGCCCGGTCCGGTGACGACGTCCTCGGTGCACTCGCGCAGCAGCTGCTGGAAGGCGCGCACGTCGGCGTCCTCGGACGGAGTCGGTTCGAGCTGGATGTAGGTGGTGGGCTGGTACGCGATCTCGCGCAGCGAAGCGTTGATGGTGTCCACGCGGCGACGGATGTCCTGGCGTGCCGAGTCCAGCGCCGTCCGGAAACCGACGACCTCGCGGATCGCGTTGACGTTGAGCTGCTCCTTGAACGCCTCCTCGAATCGCGGCAGGTCGTCCTCGACGAGGCGGGCGTGCATCGCTCGGTACTCCTCGCCGGCTTCGACCGCAGCGTCCATCTCCTGCGTGGCCAGCGGCCAGGAGTTCTTGAGCCGCTGCATCGAGCCGATGATCCGCTCGGCGAGTCGGCCGGCGCGCTTGTCGGCGTTCTCGATGGTCTGCTGGAGGCTTGATCGGACGCGACGCTCGACCGAGTCGCACGTCTCGATCGTCAGCCCGCGCTCGCCGGCCTCGCCGAGCAGCAGCTGGTCGAGGTCGGCCACCAGGTCCTCCGGGACGCCGTCGAGCCCCTGCATCTCCTCCTGGAGGTCGTCGGCGAGCGAGCGGTCGCCGTCGATCTGGGTGGTGATCTTGCCGATCTCCGCGTCGTGGCGGCGCAGCGCCTCCGCCTGCTCTGTGGTGTGGGCCTGGGCGGCGGCGAGGCGCTTGTTGAGCTCCCGAAGGACGTCGCTGGCGTCCCGAAGTGCCGCCAGCTCCCGCTCGAGAGCAGTGATGGTGGTGGCCTCGTGCTGCCAGTCCAGGTCGGCGAACGACGGCCGGCTGGCCAGGACCGCCAACGCCTGGGCGCGCTGGGTGAGCGCGAGGCTCTCCTCGTTGAGCCTGGTCTGCTCGCCCCGGTGCCCGGTCAGCGTGCGGGACAGCACGTCGTGCTCGTCCTGCAGCGCCTGCCTCTTGGCCTGGTTGCTCCAGCCGAGCACGTAGCGGCGTCGGTCCCCGAGCGGGTGACGGTCGTCCTTCTCATGACGGTTGCCACTGGCCTTGATCTGGCCGTTGCGGGTGATGGCACGGCTCGCCCGGCCGAACTCCTCGGTCGTGCGGGCGCAGACCAGGTCGAACCGGCGAGTGACCTCGGCGGCCACCCACGCCGACGCCGGCAGGTCGGGACGGACCTCGATCCGGTGGACGAGAGAGCGCTCGTCCTGCACGGGCTCAGCCTGTGGCGTGCCACGCAGCCGGTAGAACACCAGGCGCCCGCGCAGGTTCGTCTCGTCCACCCAACGGGACACCTCGGCGTAGTGCCGGTCGGGAACCAGCAGCGACAGCGCGAAGCTGCGCATGAGGCGTTCCGCGGCCGGCTCCCAGTCCGGATCGCCGACGCGCATCAGCTCCCCAGCGAACGGCAGGTCGGTCGGCTCGATCCGCAGCGCGTCGCACAGGGCGGTACGGATCGTGACCACCTGCTCGTCGATGTTGCTCGTGCGTCGCGCGAGGCCGGCGAGCTCTGTCGAGACCGTGCGGGCGCGTTCCTGGCTCGTGTGCGCCGCGACGGCAAGCTCGGACTGCCGTCCGGAGATCTCATCCTGCCGGGCTGCGGTCTGGACCTGGGCCTGCTCCAGCCTCGCGCCCAAGGTCTCGAACTCCGGCTCCGACGTGGGCGGGTCGAGCCCGATCTGCCGGCACAGGTGCGCGAAGTTGTCGGCGTCGCGGCGCTTGGTGTCGCGCCGGCGGCGGGCGTCGTCGAGGTCGCCGTCCAGCTTCGCGAGTCGGTCGCCTCCGTTGGTGGCGATGGCCGCCCGCAGGTCCGCCACGCTGCGCTGGGCCTCGGCGTTGCGCGCATCGGTCTCCTCACGCCGTCGTTCCAGACGCTCGAGCTCGGCGTGGCGGCGGTGCACGCGGTCGCGAAGCAGGTCGAGCTTGTGCGCCACGACGCGGGCACGCAGGGCGTCCCGCAGCAGCCGATGCAGCCCGGCGTCGTCGACTGCGGTGGCGTGGGCGGTCAGGTCCTCGACGATGGGAGCCAGCGCGTCGACCTGGGCCTTGGCCGTCAGCACCGCGTCGTGGGCGCGAGTCAGGTCCTGGTAGTGGGTGACGAGGGCGGCGATGCGGGGCTGCACATCTGGCGGGGTGAGCATGTGCTCACGGACGAAGTCGGTCAGGTTGCCGACCGACTTCATCGACACCGTCTGGTGGAACAGGTCGAGTGCCTGGGGGTGCGCGATGCCGAAGCGGCGTCGGAAGTCCTGCGCGTACGGCGCGAAGGCCTCGTACACCGTCGCCCCGGACGCTCGCAGCCGGGCCCGCAGGGTTGACACGTCCCCGCCGAAGTCGGCGAAGTCGGTACTGATCGACAGACTCCCGTCGGCCACGACGAACAGCTTCGCCGGGACTCCGGAGTGGTCGCGGAACCAGAACAGCTGGGCCAGTGTCACTGCCTGGCCGAGTGCGGTGTTGCCGAACACGGCCAGCACGACGGAGTACTGGTCGAGACCGCGAAGTGCGACCGGCTTGGCCGTCGTCCCGGACCCGCGCTCGGACTTGTAGTGGCCCAGGACGTAGGAGGTGACGCTCCGCTCCCGGTACTCCGCGCCCGCTGCCTTGTTGTAGGAGATCTTGCCCGGTGGCACCAGCAGCGTGGTGAGCCCGTCCACCAGTGTGGACTTGCCGGACCCGATGTCGCCGGTGAGCAGCGCGTTGTCGCCGTCCAGCCGCAGCGACCAGACCTGGCGGTCGAACGTGCCCCAGTTGCGCACCTCGAACCGCTGCAGGCGGAACCCCACGTGACGCTCGCCGAACAGTGCGAGCTCCATGTCGTCGGTCACGAGGCCTCCTCGTCGGAGGAGTAGGCGGCGAGTCGCTGGTCGAAGTCGGCGAGCCATTGGGCGTCCACGAAGGCCTTGAGCACCCGCCGCACCTCGTAGGTGTGGGAGTGACCGCGCATCCGGCGCAGGAACCCCATCTCGACGATCTTGTTCAGGTCGGCCTCGACCGCGTCGGCGATCTTCGCCTCCTGGGCACGTGCCGGGTGGTAGGTGCGGACGAGCTCGACGGCATCGTCGCGGCTGACAACCAGCCTGGTCTCCCCTCCCTGGGAGTCGAGCTCGAGCAGCCGGCGACGCAGCAGGGCGAGCATCAGGCTGACCCGATAGGAAAGCTGTCGGCGGGCGACCAGCCGGGGCAGGTCCGGCTCGTCGTCACCGGGGTCGACCGGGACGACATAGGCGTAGCCCTCGGACTCATCGACCCGCACGTCCAGCCCGAGCGGGCGCAGGTAGTCGTGCACCTGCGGGGCCAGCCGCAGCACCGCCTCCCAGGCGCTCGGGTGGTCCTCGGCGTGGACGATGCCGCGCATCAGCGGCACCACGGCGTGGGTCAGCGTCGGCTCACTCATCGGGACCTCCGGTGAAGATGACCAGCGGGACCTCGGCGGAGACCGGCCCGTCGTCGGTCTGCCAGGAGACCGGCTCGCACTCGTACGGGTGGAAGACCGCCCGTTCGTCACCGTCGGCGACGGCGAGGTAGGTCACCACCTCGGCCAGGCCCTGCTCGGCGGGGTGCTCGGTGAGCACCTGGCCGAGCGTGACCTGGTCGCGGCCGCTCAACGTGAGCGCAACCGAGCCGCGCAGCCTCTCGGGGTCGACCGTGACCAGGTCGTACAGCTCGTCGGTCGGCACGTCCTCGTCTCCGGCCTCCACGGGCGCGGTGTCGAGCGTGATGCGTGGGGGAGGGGCGTACATCCGCCGGGCCATGGGCAGCCAGACGTCGGCCTTCGCCTCCTCGACCTCCATGACGGCGCCGGCGGGTGGGTCGTCCCGCAGCCGCAAGGCTCGGGCCTCGATGGAGCGCATCAACCCGACGATGCGGCGGTTCTCCAGGTATGCGCGGTCGTCGAGGAACCGTCGCAGCTGGTGAGAGAGCTGCGCGACCGTGGCCTGGACCGCTCCGGCAGCGCGAAGCCAGTCGGCGACCACGTAGCGCAGCGCCGGGTCGGCGTCCCGGAGGGCCGGCAGCGCGAGCGCGGCGTCCAGCAGCCGGTCGAAGTCGTCCTGCCGGTCGGAGGCCATGAGGAAGTCCCAGAAGGCCCCGAAGGAGACGCCCTGGTCGGAGCCGGAGATCACCTCGCGCTCCCCGAGCACCTCGTCCAGCAGTGAGCCGCGGGCACCGTCCCAGGCGGCGATCTGCTCCCGGACGCCCCGGTCGAGGGTGCGGAAGTTCTCCTCGACCTCGCGGAAGTCCGACAGCAGGTCCCTGGACGTGGCGGTGAACTGCTGGAAGCGGTCCCGCACGGCGGTGTCGTCGAGCACCTTGACCTGCCCGCTCTCCACCCGGGCGATCTCCTGGTCGATCTCGGCGCGCCGCCGGCGCAGTGCCGCCAGCCGTTCGGCGGGGTCGTCCTGGGACTCCTCGACGATCTGTCGGAGCAGCTGGAAGACGGTCAGCAGGCGCGACTCCGTGCCCACGAAACTGCGCTGCGTCAGCGACTCGAGCCACCCGAGGGCCTTCTCCGCGGCCGGCGTGAGGTCGTAGGACGGCAGGTCCGACCCGGCGGGGTAGAACGAGCGCAGCCATCCCTTCTCCGGGGACCCCCACTCGGTCACGTACTCCTTGGCGCTGCGAGGCAGCGCCTCCGGGTCGAGGCGACGCTGGCGGTACAGCTCGTCGTCGACCGCCTCCAGCAGGACTGCCTCGGTCACGGTGCGGGCCTTCCCAGCGACGAACACGTGGTGCAGGACTGTGGCGACGAAGGCGGCGTTGCCGGCGCGAAGCAGCCGCCATCCAGGGTGGAGCCGCACCAGCGACGTCAGGTGGTCGTGGTCCACGTGCCCCCTCCTCCGTGTGTACGTCCACGGTAGGGCGACGGTCCGACACAAGGCCGCAGCGACGTCACACCCGTGGCGCCGCGTCGACCGTGCGCAGCCAGTCCGGTGGCCGGACCGATGCGTCGTCCTGGGTCAGGACGGCCACGACAGGCACCCGGGGGGGCTCGCTCGGCCATGGCGTCCATCCGTCGGTGATGACGACGATCAGGTCGGGTTGCGGTGTGAGGGCCAGCGCCGAGTCGATCCCGGCGGCCATGTCCGTGCCTCCACCGCCGACGAGTGCGACCTGCCGGACGTCGCGGACGACCTGGGCGGTGTGGACGGCGGCGTCGCAGGTCAAGACCCGGACGCCGTGCTTGTTGCGGCCAAGGCGGCGCACGAGGTCGCCAGCGGATTGCTGGCCGATCCCGCCATCGTGTCCGTGCTGGACGGCCTGCCGCTCGACCTGCGCGTCGAGGCTGCCCGACGTGCTGATGACGCCGTACTCCAGCACCTGGTCCGCGACCCGCAGCCGCGTGTCAGGCAGTTCGCCGCACGCAACAGACGAGCCTCCGCGACGACACTGCACACTCTCCTCGGCAACCCCGACCCTTCGGTTCGGTCCCAGGTGGCCCGCAACGCAGGCGTCACGGCGGCGCACCTGACGAGCATGAGCCGCGACGACGATCGACGTGTCGCCCGAGCCTCGTCCCGCGTGCTGCTGAACCGACTGGGCGCGGCATGAGAGCCCAGCGGTGACAGCGCCGGCCCGGGCCCTGCCCTGGGCCCAGGGCTGGTGCCGCGAGTTCAGCGGGGGCGCACAACTGACCTTCGCCTCATGCGTGTCCCGATCAGCCGAGGATCATCACAGGAGTCGAGACGGAGGTTGATGTCGATGAGCAACAGCAACGCCGGTGCCGCGGCAGGCGGTGGCGCGCTCTACGGCCTGGGCATATTCGGGGCCTGGGTGTACTTCTGGCAGCAGGCGGACTCGTTCTGGGAGTACGTGCTCGTGCTGTTCCAGGGACTGTTCTGGCCGGCCTGGATGGTCTACGAGGCCTTCGCTGCTCTCGGCGCCAACTGACGGCGCGGCAGGCTGCGCGGCAGCTCACGGTCGCGGGATGATGGCCGAGTGAGGGAACGCAACGTGCTGGGCGGCAACCTCGAGCCGTGCGGCACCGACCCGATGACCGGCTTCTTTCGCGACGGGTCGTGCTACACCGGCCCGCAAGACGCTGGCAGCCACACCATCTGCGCCGTCGTGACCGCGGAGTTCCTCGACCATCAGCGCGGCATCGGCAACGACCTGTCCACGCCGATGCCGCAGTACCGGTTCCCCGGACTGGTACCGGGCGACCGGTGGTGCGTGACCGCGATGAACTGGGCACGGGCCTACCAGGACGGAGTGGCTACCCCGGTGGTGCTGGCCTCGACGAATGAGGCCGTGCTGGAACTGGTGCCCCTTGCAGCGCTGCGCGAGCATGCCGTGGATGTGCCCCCTGACCTGGCGTCGCTTCAGCCGTAGCACCGAGGCCGTCCGGAGCTGGGCGATGGCGCGCGGGAGGACTCGCAGCGGCCTCTTCGAAAGCGGAATGGCCAAGGTTGGCCCGCACCGCAGACCCGAGCATGGCCCGCAGCATCGCCATGCGGCGCGATACGTCGGGGATCATCGCCGGCAGGGGCGGGACGTCGACGAACGCGCGTGCGAGCAGTCCCGACGCCGCTTCCCACTGCTGAGGCTCCAGCGCCGCGACGCGCGTCATCACCGCTCCTCGGACCCGGCTCACCACTGATACGCGATGACGCGCAGACCGACAGGAGAGGCGTCAGGCTGCGCTGGCGGTGCCCGTGCGGTGCCCGAGGATGGTCGAGGTCCTTTCGACCCTGGGCCGCCCCACCCTCACGGCACATTCTCGTGTGGCCAGGCCAATCTCGACACTCGGAGGCGACCCGCGTGACTCGTGTGACGGGGCAGACGTGGATCGCGGCGACCCCGGAGCGGGTCTTCGCCACTGTCGCCGACACCCGCAACGAGCCGTCGTTCAACCCCGCCATGCGAAGCGTCGACCTGCTGACCGAGCCGCCGATCGGGCTCGGGACCCGCTTCCGTGCCCTGATGGGGAGCTCAGCCATCGAGATGCTCGTCGAGGTCACCGAGTTCGACCGGCCCCGTCGGCTCGGCTCGCGGGCGACGCTGGCTCTGATGGAGACCACTGGCGCCATCACGTTCGTCCCTGAGCGGGACGGCACCCGCATGTCCTGGGACTGGCAGGTGCGTCCCAAGGGCTGGCTGCGCACGGTTGGGCCGCTGATGGGCCCGGTCGCGTCGCGCGCGGAGCGACGCATCTGGGCGGGACTCAAGCGCCACCTGGAAGCGTCCGGGTGAGCCCCGGTACTGGAAGGAGTCAACGATGCGCGTTCTCGTCGCGTACGCCACCAAGCACGGAGCGACCCAGGGGATCGCCGAACGTATCGGCGCCGCCCTGACCGACTCCGGGCACACCGCCGATGTGCGTTCAGCCGACCAGGTCGCCGATGCCAGCGGGTACGACGGGTTCGTGATCGGCAGCGCCACCTACATCGCCCACTGGCGCAAGGAGGCCACCGAGCTCGTCCACCGGCTGGAGCCGGTGGTCGGTGGGCGTCCGGTGTGGCTGTTCAGCAGCGGCCCGTTGGGGGACAGCCCGACCGACGGCAAGGGGGAGGACCTCAAGGAGGCGGCCAAGCCCAAGGAGCTGCCCGAGCTGGCCGACGCGTTGCACCCGCGCGAGCACCGGGTCTTCTTCGGGGCGCTCGACCCATCGCGCCTGACCCTTCCGGAGAAGGCGATGCGCACGCTGCCCGCAGGACGCGAGCTGCTGCCCGAGGGTGACTTCCGCGACTGGGAGGAGATCGACGCCTGGGCGCGCAGCATCGCCGATGAGCTCAGCGGCGCTGCACCGTGACCGTGACCACACGGGGGTGATATGAGCATCGAAGGGCCAGAGGCCCGGATCCTTGCCGAGCAGATGGACGCCGAGATCGCCGGCCGTCGAATCCGCTCCTGCATCGGCTTGGCGGCGGCGGCAAGTCGGGCTTCGTTGACCTCCACTGTCGTGCGAGCTCACCGAGTGTCGCCAACGTCCCGGCATTGGACGCGGTGCAGGACATCCTCGTCCTCGAGGCGTTCGTCGGAGGAGAGATGACGGCGACGACCGGTGGTCGCACCCACGGGATGGTCATCAGGTTCCGTGGACAGCTGGGGGTGCCGGCGGTGGGCGTGTCGGTGGTCGACGCCGACGGAGTGGTCGAGCGTTTCGTGCTGGGCTCGAGGCGCCGTGACGACACCGATCCGGTGACGGTGGACGACCAGTGGCACATCGGTTCGTGCGGCAAGGCCATCACCGCCGCGTTGTACGCGCGGCTCGTCGAGCGAGGCGACGCCGCATGGGGCGTGCCGCTACGTGAGCTCCTCGGCGACCTCGCCGGAGACATCCACCCGGAGTGGGCTACCCCGACAATCGACGAGGCGCTCGTCTGCCAGGCAGGGATCCGGGCCAACCTCAGCAGGGACGGCATGCGGCGGGCGTACGCCGACCGGTGCCCCGCGACTGAGCAGCGCAGCGCAG
>Ga0209254_10001639_pt1 | contig 20217 bp, 17 predicted proteins | sample FrelakmetDIP11DI_FD_187148 | JGI IMG/M metagenome (GOLD analysis project Ga0209254, IMG submission 187148) | Freshwater lake sediment microbial communities from the University of Notre Dame, USA, for methane emissions studies - DIP11 DI (SPAdes)... | ecosystem: Environmental > Aquatic >...
TGACACGACCGGCTTCTCTACCGCTTTTATCAGCGTGACCTACGTGATGGATACGCTCAAGGGCGATCTGTTTGGAGTGGCCTATTCCACGAACGGGACGGATTTCTTCCAGCCGGTGGCGACTGATGGCCGCGATCCATCCCTTGCAACCAGACGCACCGACTACTATCTCCTCCCTGACGCAGTACGCTGGCAGAAACAGGTGTGGATTGCGCTTGTCTTTACCAGCGAGGACCGTGACAACATTGATGCCTTGGGCATCTATGTCGAAGATGTCGTGCTGCGCGGCAACCCAGCGTATAAGGTCTACATGCCTATCATCCGCCTGGATCCGACGCCCACCCCGGCACCCACTTTTACGCCAACCCCAATAGCCAACTATCGCTACTTCTATGCCTTCAATGACGAGACCTCGACGAACAATCCCGACTTCAACCGCTGGGGCGGCTATCGATCGACCGGCTGCGGCACTGGCTGCACCTTCTACCAAGACCTCGTCAAACAGCCGAACGGCAATCCCCCGCCCGCGTTCACGCTGTATCTGCAGGGCACCAATGGCAAAGGTGGCTCCGGACCGCGCCAGAATGGCGTCAGCCTGTCCACTGCCCGAAATTTTGAGTACAGTGCTGACTTCTACGTGTACAACGGCCAGCTCGACGCGCGTTATGGCTTGGCGTTTGATGCCTCCTCGGGGACTTTCCCCGACTCCGGTAATCCGCCCATGGATCCCTATGTGAATTACTATATGTTGGAAATGCGCATGGACACGGCTACGCGCTCCAAAGTGTCGCAGTGGCAGTTCGTGAAGGTCGTCAATGGCACGCGCAATGCGTTGACCACAGCCGCCAATTTGCCCATCGCTATCAATCAGGGACAATGGCACAACATGAAAGTAGTCCAGCAGGGCACCACCCTGTCGTTCTATCTCAACAGCCAGTTCGTCGGCGCCGCTGCCTATGATGCAAGCTGGGGCGATGCCCGGCGGCGTTTTGGTTTGTATATCGATGTGCGCGCCAGTAATGGCACTAACGGCCCATTCGAGTTCTTCACGGACAACATCGCCGTCAGGGACCTGCCGTAAATGACGCGGTCGATTCCTGCCGCCAATCCATATGCTCAATACTTAAGTCACAAAATCGAAATCGATGTAGCGATTGCCGCCGCCCTCGACAGCAATCGCTACATCCTGGGCCCGCAGACGCAGGCGTTTGAGCAGGAGTTTGCCGCGTATCTGGGCGTGCGTTACGCCAGCGGAGTCGGCTCCGGCACAGAGGCGCTGCACATCGCGCTGCGTGCCTGCGGTCTTGGCACTGGTGACGAGGTGATCACCGTCTCACACACCGCCGTCGCCACCGTCGCCGCCATCGAGTTGGCGGGGGCCACACCGGTATTGATCGATATCGATCCGATCACCTACACGATCGATCCGGATAAGATCGCAGCGGCGATCACGTCGCACACCAGAGCCATCATTCCAGTGCATCTGTATGGCGCGGCAGCCAACCTCAACCCGATCGTCGATCTTGCCCGACGGCACAACCTCAAAGTAATCGAGGACTGCGCGCAGGCCCATGGGGCGCGATACGCTTCGCGCGATCGGATGGTAGGCAGCTATGGCGATGCTGCGTGCTTCAGTTTCTATCCAACGAAGAACCTCGGCGCCATCGGCGATGGGGGGCTCGTCGCCGCGAATGATCCCGCCATTGCGGAGAATCTCAATCTGCTACGGCAGTATGGCTGGCGCGAGCGCTACGTCAGCGAAGTGGCCGGCTGGAATACACGCCTCGACGAATTCCAAGCCGCCATCTTGCGCGTGAAGCTGCGTCACCTCGACGAAGACAACAACAAGCGCCGAGCTTTGGCCGCGATCTACACTGAACAACTCGCCGGGGTGGTCACCATTCCGATCGAGCCGATGAACACCCGCCACGTATATCACCTCTACGTCATTCGCCATCCACAACGTGACGCCTTAATGCAGTTTCTGCGCGAGCGCGGCATCGGCACGGCGATTCATTATCCGGTGCCCATTCATCTGCAACCGGCCTATCGCGGCCGTTTGGGCGATGTGGGTTCGCTGCCTGAAACGGAGAAGGCCGCGAGAGAGATCGTCTCGCTGCCCATGTACCCGGAGTTGGGCGAGGAAGATGTGAGGGCGGTGGCGCAGGCGATTCACGAATTTGGCCCGTGAAGCACAAGAGACCGGAGTCCTTCACGAACTCCGGTCTCTTACGTTTTACGCTTACTCATCAGCTATTCAGGAAATCGTCCAGCGCCTTCTTGCTGATACGATAACTTGTGCCCATCTGCTTGGCCTTGATCTGCCCGCCGGTGATCATCGACATCACGTCGGCTTCGGAAACCTTGAGGTAAGTCGCGGCTTCGGCAGGCGTCATCACTTCAGGAGCGGGGCCGCCACCTGTCGGCGCGACAGGAGCCGCCTGCTGCGCGGGCGGTTGCTGCGGCGGCGGCTGCTGCATCGCTTGCGTCATTGCGCCCGCCATCATCTGACCCATGCCCAAACCCGCGCCTAGACCTACGCCGGCACTCGCCACGCCGCCGCTCGGATTGGCCGCCGCATCGCGAATGCCGCGCGCGGCCTGGAACTGGATGTACTTCTGCATATCGCCGATGGCGCCCATCTGCGCGCGTTCGTCGATGGCCTTGGCGGTTTCCTCGGTCGGACTGATCGAGCGGACGTACAACGTCTTCAGCATGATGCCCATCTGCTTGAAGTCGTCGCCCACCTTGGCCTTGGTGCCCACGCCAATCTCATCGTACTTGGCGGGCATGTCCAGGAACGGAATCTTGATCTCGCCCAGCAGATCCGTCATCTTGCTGATGATGATGCCGCGCAGCATGCCTTCAATTTCCGGCGTCTCGTACACGCCGCGCACGCCGACGACTTTGTTGACAAACAACGATGGATCGTTGATCTCCATGGAGTACACGCCGTTGGCCCGCAAGCGTACCATGCCCAAATCAGGATCGCGAAAGGTCACCGGCTCCGGCGTTCCCCAGCCCATATCAAGATAGGTGCGGGTGCTGACGTAATACACCTCGGCGGTGAACGGCGTCTTGCCGCTGGTCGCCAGACCGATCAAGCCTGACAGTATTGGCACATTGGCGGTGGTGATTGTGTGACGGCCGGCGCCGAACACGTCCATCGCCTTGCCGTCGCGGAAGAACACGGCGGCCTGCTGCTCGCGGACAATCACCTGTGAACCCATACGAAAATCGCCTGCGCCGCGCTCGGGGATGCGATGCACCATTTCGCGGCCGGTTTCATCAGTGTATTCGACAACGTCAATTATGCGGGGCATGGCAATCTCTCCTGAGAAGATTTCTTACAACGAACCCACCAACAGATGTTGGCGCTTGTCGTACAGATCATTCAAGCCGGTGCAGATGCGCTTGACGACGTTCATGGCCGCCTTCAAAGCCTCCGGGCCGGTCGGGGCGGGAGCCGCGCCTTCCGCCGCTGACGGCGCTGGCATCACGCCCAACGCGACGCGGCACTGATCGATCGCGGCCGCTAGATTATCCGCTTCGCTGAGCAGTTGATAATCGAAGTTGTAGAGTTGATCGAGTTGGTTTTCTTTGACCTGCACGGCGTCAAACAGGCCGGCATAGCCGCGCGGTGCCGTCTTCACGCGATCGATGAAGGTACGCAACTTCACGGCACTGTGCTCCACATCGTCGACGTACTCAAACCCACCGTTGGCCAACAGATCGTTTTGCAGCTCTGTCAGCCGATCGAGTTGATCGGTGAATTTGGCGGCCACCACATCACGCACAATCTTATCCGCGTCGCGGCGTGTCTCTTTTTCCATATAGCCTTTGAAGCCTGGAATCTTAGAGAGGACTTTGGCAAAGCCGCCGCGCTGTTCTTTGATCTGACCGGCTAAGTCTGTCATGAATGGTCTCCTTGTCAGGTATGAGGTTAGCTCAAGACGATGGACGACGTTTCTACGCCTCAGATTTTACCACACCTGCTGGCCGATGCACTGACGGCCTGCTGACGCATGACGAATAGCTAGCCAGAGGCTCGGTTTGCCACGAGTTTGACAAACTGCGCGTCCAACATTACACTTGATTCAGTCCGGCCAGTTGCTTGCTGATCTTGCCCTCTTACCCAATCATCCGCCGCATGAACCGCGTTCATGAAAACGGAGTCACATCTTGACCACACTCGACCAGGAACACCTGTTTCGGACTCCGAATGTTTATTCGTGGGGAGAAGGCTTTGACGTTTCACCCGACGGACAAACTATTGCATTCATGTGGAATATCGTCGGCCAGTGGGAACTGTATACGATACCGATCGCAGGCGGCGCAGCACAGCAAATCACTTCTGGCTCGGACAGCAAGATGCTGCCACGCTATTCGCCGGACGGGACGAAAATTGCATTCTTGCAAGATCACAACGGCGACGAGAACTTTGACGTGCATGTGCTCGATTTGTCGACCCATCAGATAACCAACCTCATGCCTGACACGCCTGAAGGTCTCAATGAATGGGTGCGGTGGTCGCCCAACGGGCAGTGGTTGTATTACACTTCTAACCGCGAAAAGAACTTCGCCGCTTTCGCCGTATCAATCTGCGATGGGGCCGTCCGACGCGTGTCTCATCACGACTACAGCGATGTGCTGATTGAGCCTTCACCCGATGGCCAGTGGTTAGCCGTGCAAGCCATGGTCGATGCTCAAAACATGGGCATCTTTCTCGTACCGACCGATGGTGGGCCGGAGATTCAGCTCGGCGCAGAACACCGCCTAGCAGACGCCGGGCAGCCCTGGTGGTCGCCCGACAGCCGCAAATTGGCCTTTTCATCCGACGACCGCGGTATGTCGGATATCGGCATTTACGATCTCGCCACACGATCAATCGAGTGGATCACAAATCCAGATTGCGAATATTACTATCCAGTCTGGTCACCTCGTGGTGATCGAATTGCCTATCAGCGCCTGCGAGAGGGCAGCGTAGATCTTATGCTGTACGACGTTACAGAGGCGCACGACCCGAAAGTCGTGCGGATCATGTCGGGAGTCCACAACCAGCAACGCTTCACGCCTGATGGCTCCACTTTGATCTTCACCTATGGCGGCGCAGCCTATCCGCCGGATCTATGGACTCTACATCTGTCCGATTGGCAGACCAGGCAGCTCACCGACTCGCTCTCCAGTGAATTCGAGCGATCAGTCTTTGTTGAGCCGACACATGTGTGGTATCCGAGTCTTGACCCGAACGTGCGGGTTCCAGCGCTGCTGTATCTACCCAAGAACACGCTGCCCGATCGTCTGCCGCCTGCGCTATTGTACGTACATGGTGGGCCGACATCACTGCACGACAACGATTGGTATCCGGCCGTGCAGGATTTCGTAAACCGCGGCTACGTCGTGATCTGTCCCAACTACCGTGGCAGCATCGGCTACGGCAAGGCCTTCAAAGTAGCGAATCGCTTTGATCTGGGCCGCGGCGACACGAATGACGTGGCGGCCGGCGCCGATTATCTGGTGCGTGAAGGCCTGGCCGATGCCCGACGCATCGCGGTGACCGGCATTTCCTACGGCGGATTCATGACCATGACGTGCACCACGCAGCATCCCGCGAAGTGGGCGGCGGGTTCAGCGTTAGTGCCGTTTGTCAACTGGTTCACCGAACACGCCAGTGAGCGCGAAGACCTGCAATACTGGGACGATCAGAATATGGGCGATGCGGTCAAAGATTACGATCGCTGGTACCAGTATTCGCCGATCTTCTTCATCGATCGGATTACCGCGCCGATACAGCTGATCGCGGGCGGCAACGACGTGCGCTGCCCGCCGGCCGAAGCCGAGCAGGTGCGCGACAAGTTAATCGAGTTAGGGCGGCCCGTGGAGATGCACGTCTACGCCGACGAAGGTCATATCTTGCGCCAGTTGGACAATCGGGTGGACGCTTACCGCAAGCGCGCGGCCTTCCTCGATCGATATTTGAAGGACTGAGGGGTCTATCGTGATCGAAGTAACGTTTTTGGGAACAGGGTCAGCTATGCCGCCGCGCGATCGCGGCAATACGGCCTTCACCGTGCGTACGGAGAGTCTGTTGTTTCTGGTGGATGCCGGCCCGTCGGTGTTTGGCGATCTGCAGCGCGCCGGCATTGAGCCATCGCAGATTGACGCGATCTTTTTGTCGCACGGCCATGCCGATCATATCCTGGGCTTTCCGCAACTGGCGCTGCTGCAAAAATTCGAGGCCAAAGAACCGCCGCTGCGCATCTACTGCACGCCGGCGGTGCGCGAAGCTGTCTACACGGTGACAAAGGCGACGTTTCCGGAAGCCGCCGATGGGCTGCCCCAGTTCAACTGGATTGAACTGGCCGAAGGGCCGCGCCAATCACACGATTTGACCGACGATATTCAATTGACCACTGAGCTGGTGTTTGGCCCGCCCTACATGCCGGTGTTGGGTTTGCGTCTGGATTTTTTTGACAAGGGTGTGTCCCTGGCCTTTTCAGCAGACACGGCCCCCTCTGGGACGGTGGCCAGCCTGGCCACCGGCTGCGATCTGTTGATTCACGAAGCCTCTTTTAGCGCCACCATGCAGCCCGATATCAGTCCGGAATTATTCTTCCATTCCGATGCGCGGCAGGCTGGGCAAATCGCGGCGCGCGCCGGAGCCAAGCGCCTGGCCCTGGTGCACCTCAGCCGCCTGCACGGCAATCACCGGCGCGTGTTGACCGCAGAAGCGGCCGAGTACTTCGACGGCCTGGTGCTCGTCCCCGACGATGGCGATGTGATTCAACTCGATACCGTCGAACTGGCATCTCCCTGGTTATCCGCGCTGTAAAGCGTGCGCAACTACTGGCGACGTACGTCTCGAAAGGAGCCGTTATGCGTGTCTTAATTGCAGTCGATATGGAAGGCATCTCCGGGGTCGTGCACTGGGATCATGTCGAGCCCGGGCATTTTGAATACGCGCGCTTCCGCGCGATCATGACCGAAGAGGTCAATGCGGCCATCGACGGCGCTCTGGACGGCGGCGCGACCAGCGTCGTCGTGGCCGACGGACACAACGACGGGCACAACATCTTGATAGAGAGGCTGCACGCGCCAGCCCGCCTGAACTCCGGCTCACCGGCGCCATTGTCCATGGTGGAAGGCATTCAGCAGGCAGAATGTGTCTTCTTCGTCGGGTATCACGCCCGCGCCAATGCCCCTGATGCGATTCTGTGCCATACTTGGACCGATCAGGTGCGGGGCGTGTGGTTGAACGATCGAGAAGTGGGCGAGATTGGCTTGAATGCTGCGGTGTGCGGATCGTTCGGAGCACGGGTGGTGCTGATCACGGGCGATCAAGCGGCGGTGCAGGAAGCGATCGAACTGCTCGGCCCGATGGAATCCGTCATCGTCAAGACGGCCAGCGGGCGCATGAGCGCCGAATGCCGATCGGTGGAAGAAACCCGCACGGCCATTCGGCATGCGGCCGCGCACGCGATGGTGCGGCAGGTCCCGCCCTTGATCATCGACGCGCCGATCCGTCTGCGCGTGGAGCTGACTCGTCCCGATCAGGTCGATCGTGCTCTGCGGGTGCCGGGAACAAAACGGATCGACGGCGTCACTCTCGAGTGGATCGGCGACGACATGGTGAGTGTGTATCACGCCTTTCGGGCCATCGCCGGCCTGAGCGGCAGCTAGACTCAGAGGATCAGCGGCGCGGGCATCCACACCGCACTTACGGCGGCGTGTCCACTTGCTTCGCTCGGAGCCGCCTCTGCTTGATCGTGGAATCGATTGAAATAGAAACTTCCGAGGCTCAGTGGACTTCGGAAGTTTTCCTTACCCTTCACCTTCATCAATCGGTGCAGCCGCCTGTCGATTGAAGCGCGCCGCCAGGTTGATCACAAACTGCTCCAGCTGCAGATGATAGCGGTAGAAGACTAACGCCAGCAGCACCCCGCCCGCAATCACCCCCAGGATAATGCCGAGCGGCAGTTCCGCCGCATAGGCGACCAGCCAACACTGCACGATCACGCTGGGCATGCGGCCGAAAGCGGCCAGCGGGATCATCAGTTTGAGCGACAGACGGCTCAGGCCGATGGCGTAACAGGCCAGATCGTCCGGCACCCACGGCATCACAAAAATGATGAAGAAAAAGATCGGGCCGCGCTTTTCGGTGAACCGATCGAATGTGGCCATCGACTTTGGATCGATCAGGCGATCGACCAGCGGGCGTCCGAAGCGCCGTCCCAGGATCATGCACAGCGCCGAGCCAATCGCCAGCCCGATGAAGGCGTAAAGCACGCCCTGCCAGAAGCCAAAGACGTAAGCGCCCACGATGGCGAGCAGACTGATCGGTGAGATAGACAGCACCGTCTGCACCACGATCATGGCAATCAGCACCAGCGGCCCCCACACACCGAAGCCTTCAATCCAGGCGCGCACACGTTCCTGATCGGACAAGAAGCGCACCAACGGCGCGCCGCCGATCGCGAATCCGACGACGGCGACGATGATAAAGATGACTAGAACACCCCAGCGTTTTCTCATAAATAGTTGCAGGCGGTCAGTTGCGAGCCTGGAGCATTTGCCTTTCGCTCATTGTTACTTGTTCCTTGCTCATTGTTCACGAAGTCCCCGAAGCGAAGCGGAGTGGGATTGTTCATTGCTCATTGCTCAACCGCCCTACTCTTTTGACGGTGGCGTGTGTAAACACTTCGGCGGTATGCGGCGCTTGCCTGTACCCCTCGACTTGAGAGGGCAGGCCGCCTGGCGTGCGCATTCGCGTGCGCGTGAGATCGGTGCCCGCATAGTGCAGATCCTTGTGCAAGCCGCTGCGCCACAGCGTTGAAGCCGTGACATCGTACACGATGCCATCGTACGCGATATAGGCCGGTCGGCCGCGCGTTCCATCGAACTGTTGCAACTCGCGCTCGGTGAAAGTTCGTTCTTCTGACAAGGTATCGTCCATCAAACACGCAGCCTATTTTGAACGGGCGGCTGTTTTCTTCTTGCCCGTCGCGCGTTTCTTGGCAGTGGACGCCTTGGCGCTGTGCGGCTTGCCCTTTGTAGCCTGCTTCCCGCGAAGCGCTCCCGTGGGGCTGTGTTTCGCCGGTTGCTTCTTTGCCTGTGCGACCTCTTGCTTGCGTCCCGGCTCTTGTCCCAGCCACGTTTTCCGCTCGGAAGACTGATAGGCTTCACGCGGCTGAGTCTGCACGCTGGTGCTGCGCGGAAAACCGGGGGCGTCGATGACACTTTCGCACTGATAGCGATGCATGCTACGATGCAGGCACATGAAATAGAGCCAGCCCTTCGCCGTCAACGCGCCAAAGTCGGGATGCGACGCCGTCGCAGCCAGATCGGGCATGGGGGGGAGTGCATCAATCGTGTTGCGGGCCAGTGTGCGGCCGGCCTCGTTCAGCGCTTCCAGATCGAGTCGTGACGCTGTGTTGCGCGCCCCAGCGCCGCTAATCAGCGTCTGCGGATCGATCTCCGCGCCGCGTCCCTGGACGAGCAGCGACAACCACGCCCAGAACATCTCATCGCTAAACGAATTATGCGTGACGATCTCGGCAATGGAGTAGACCCTGTCTGCCGGCCTAAAGTGAATCTGTTCCTCGTTCAAGCCGCGCAGCCAGGCTTGCATGTCATCCAGTGCGCGTTCATACTCGAACAGCAGCTCGTCCCAATCGAGAGCCTGCGCCCGCTGGTTCACCAGTTCCAGATGATCGATGAGTTCATTGAGTGGAAGTGGCATGCCGGACTCCGCCTTATCTGCCAAACTTTGATCCGAGCGTGACCGTGACTTGCTGATCGGTATCCGTCCATGTCGCCAGTTCACCATCCGGGCCCAGGGCCAGCGCCACACCAGCGGGAATGCCGAGCGCGATCGCTTCCGGGTAACGCTGCAGCACGGCGCGCACTTGCGCCGTTTGTTCGAAAGTGTAATGCGGTGTGATCACCGCATCGGACACCCAACCCCAACCGGGCCAGACTGTGCCCTGCTCAGTGTTGATGCCCCACTTGCCCAACAGCGACGCGCCCACACCCTCGCCGACAATAATTGCGCCGCCATCGAATGCGGTGGCAAGCGCATCGATCGCGGCCGTGCCTTCCAGTGTTTCGAGCAAACGCCGGGCGCTGCCACTACCGATGTAGATCAGGCTCGCGTTCGCCAGCCGCCGATAGTTGGCCGGCTCATTGGCGGATTGCTGATCGTGGATGGGCACGATGTAACCCTGCGGCGCGCCCAGATCGGCGTAGAACGACAAGAAGGCTTCGCCCCTCGTCGGATCGGGATCGGCTGCCGGGATAAAGGCAATCGGCGACTCGTCCGTAATGGCCGAGATCACCTGTGAGTGAATAATTTCGTTTTCTTCCCAGCGCCCGCCGCCCAGCAAGACCAGCCAACCTGCGCCGGTGCGCCATTGCACAGGACCTGCTTGTGTCATGTCATGTCTTTCAAAATCTCGCCGCAAACGCGAGCAGCTGCGAGGCAGCGTCATGCGTCAATGGCTGACCGTGTCCGAAGCATACCACCTTCGCCTCCAACTCGGCGATCTTCTTGATTGAGCGCTTATTTTCGTCCATGTCCACAGTGAAAGCGGCGAAGGGCAAGCGCAACCGGGGCAGACGTATCACCACATCACCACAGAACAACAGACGCCGATCGGGCTGCCAGAAACACACATGCCCCGGTGCATGACCGGGTGTGAAGATCACCTGCAGTCCGCCCAGCACCTCGGTCAGCATTTCGCCGCCGTGTACTTCGCGCCGCACCGGCGATGTTGATCGCGCTGTCTCCGGCACTTTGCCCGTGATAACCGGCCATTCCAGCGCATGCGCCACGACCTGCGCGCCTGTCACCGCCTGCAATTGCGCCAACCCGCCTACGTGATCGGGATGCGCGTGCGTGATCAGAATCCGCTTCACATCAGACGGCTGCCGCCCGCTCGCTTGCAACTGCTGCACGACTTTTCCCGCCGCCAATCCTAGTCCCGAATCGATCAGCGCCAGCCCGTCGGTGCCTTCCAGCGCGTACACGCGGCCGACCAACAATCCTGTGAAAGCGTACACGCCTGGCACAATCGATTGCATGCATCCTCCTTGGCTTGTGGCTGCGGCAAATTCTATCACACAAAAACGTGCCCATCACGCTTGCCAAACACGCAAAGCGCCGCCAGACATTCCGCTCGCCGGCGGTTGAAGTCGGGCAGCGCTTCACTCGAATAACACGTGCGCCGGCAGCGCGGGATCTTACAACTGATACAACTCGCCGTACTTGGTGCGGAGGTAGTGAATGTATGGCGCGATGCTCAACGGCTGGCCGGTAGCGCGCTCGATCACTTCGTTGGCGGTGAACTTACTGCCGTGCTGATAGACGTTCTGCGTCAGCCAGCCACGCAGCATATCGAACTTGCCCGCGCGCATCTCGTCTGGAATTTCCGGATGCGCTTGCAGGGCCGCCGCAAAGAACTGCGCGCTCATGATGTTGCCCAGCGTGTAACCCTGGAACGATCCACCGATGTTGCCTGCGTACCAGTGCACATCCTGGAGCACGCCATCGCGATCATCGGGCGCGCGCAGGCCGAGATCAGATTGATAGCGCGCGTGCCACGCTTCCGGCAAGTCGCGGATCGCCAGTGTGCCTTCCAGCAGCGCCGTCTCAAAATCGAAGCGGATCATCACGTGCAGGTTGTAGGTCACTTCGTCCGCATCGACGCGGATCAACGATTGCTTCACCTTGTTGATGGCGCGATAGAACGTCTCGATCGACACGGACTTCAACTGCTCCGGAAAAGCGGCCTGCAGCCGCGGATAGAAGAACAGCCAGAAATTCTTGCTGCGCCCGACGAGGTTTTCCCACGTCCGCGATTGGCTTTCATGCACACCCGATGACGTGCCGCCGGCTAACGGTGTGCCTTCCAGATCCAGGCGGATGCCCTGCTCATACAAGGCATGACCGGCTTCGTGCATGGTGCTGAACAGAGCGTCGCCAAGATCGTGTTCCTTGACGCGCGTCGTGATGCGCACATCGCCCAACGAGAATTTGGTCATAAACGGATGATGTGTCTTGTCCTGTCGCCCGCGCTGGAAATCGTAACCCAGCGTCTGGATCACTTCATGCCCAAAAGCCAACTGCTGCGCTTCGGGATACTGCTGCTTGAGGCAGGCGTCAGCGGCGGGAGGCTGTGAAATGATGGCCTGCACGATCGGGACCAGCTGCGCCCGCAGTTCCGCGAACAACGGGCGAACCTTGGAGACCTGCATACCCTCGTCGGCAAAATCGATCAAGGGATCGGCGATGTGCTCGTAGCCCGGAAAGAAATTGGCCAGTTGTCGACTCAGATCAAGCGTCTTCTCCAGGTAAGGTTGGACGCGCCTGAAATCGTTGGCGGGGCGGGCCTCAGTCCATACTTGATACGCTTCGGCCTGGTGCTCATTGAGCTTCGCCACAAACTCCGCGGGAATCTTCGTGCTGCGCACATACTCGCGGCGCGTTACGCGAATCAAACTGGCATCATCTGAATCGTAGGGCAGGCTTTCCTCGAAAGGGCGTAAATCTTCCAGCAATCTGCCAATCGCCGGATCGGTAAACTTCTCATGCGCCAGACGCCCCAGCGTCGCCATTTGGCGGCCCCGCGCTGGCGCGCCGCCGGGCGGCATGTAGGTGGATTGATCCCAGCTCAACAGCGCATTTGCAGAATTGAGATCGTTGACTTCGAGCAGATGAGTTTTGAGTTCTTGCAGTTTCTGTTTCACAGCGATCATTCTCCGTTGAGATAGCGTAGCGCCGCCTCGGCCAGCACGATCACTCCCAGTGGCATCACACCTTCATCGATGTCAAATCGCGGATTGTGATGCGGCGCATTCAGGCCCTGCTCAGCATTTGCCGAACCGATGAAGAAGAAGCAGCCCGGCACGCGACTCAGGAACTCGCTCATATCTTCGGCCGTCATCGTCAGTTGATCGGCAGTGACGTGCTCTGCCCCCAACACCTCGATCGCCGTCTCGCGCACCACCTGTGCCACCCGCTCGTCGTTGACGGTGGCGGGCGAGATCACCTTGACCTCGAGCGCGGCGCTGCCCCCCAACGCCCGGGCGGTGGTCTCGACGACCTCGGCCATGCGCCGCACGATGCCCTGGCGCGTGGCCGCGTCAAAGGTGCGGATGGTGCCCTTCATCTCCGCCGTGTCTGCAATCACGTTAAACGCCGTTCCCGCGTGAATGGCGCCCACAGTCACCACCGCCGTCTGACGCGGATTGACATTGCGCGCCACGATACTCTGCAACGCTACCACGATGTGCGAAGCAATCAACACTGCATCGACACACAGGTGCGGCTGCGCGCCGTGTCCGCCCTTGCCCTGTACTTTGATGGTGAAGATGTCTGCCGCAGCCATGACGCCGCCGTCACCGGCGGCCAGCAGGCCCAACGGCTGATCGTTCCACACATGCAAGCCCAGCGCCACATCCGGCTTCGGGTTTTCCAGCACACCATCGGCGATCATCGCCAAAGCGCCGCCGCAGCCTTCTTCGCCGGGCTGAAACACGAACTTGATCGTGCCGGCCAGAACCCCACGCTGCTTCGCCATTAACTGGGCAATGCCCATGCCAATCGCCGTGTGGGCATCGTGGCCGCAGGCGTGCATTACGCCGGAAGTCTGCGAACTGTAGTCCGTTTGATTCGCCTCTTGAATCGGCAGCGCATCCATATCGAAGCGCAGCATCACCACCGGACCGGGTCTCGATCCCTCCAGCAATCCCACCACGCCCGTCTGGCCTATCCCCGTCTGCACCTCCATCCCCAGCGAAGACAGATGTTTGGCAACGATGCCCGAGGTTCGAAATTCTTGAAAGCCCAATTCAGGATGACGGTGAAAATCGCGTCGCCAGGTGATGAGTTGATCCTTTAGTTCATTCGCTTCTATCTTCAATTGCATAGTCACTCCAAACGATAGCGAATGAGCGGAATCAACGGATCTCCTTGTAAGCATCCATCCATTCCGCTCATCAGTGTTTGATCACCAGGTCACTGCATCTCTAATGCCGATCTTCTTCCCCGGGTTCATAATGTTGTTCGGATCAAACAGTCCCTTTACCTGCCGCATCATCTCCAGCGCAATCGGGTCGACGCTCTTGGGCACGTAGCCCGTCTTCAGCAAGCCGATGCCGTGCTCGCCGCTGATCGCCCCGCCCAGTTCGATGGCCGCATCAAAGATCGCGTGCGAGGCCGCTTCCACGCGCTTCATCATCTCGGCATCGCGCCGATCGCAGACGATGTTGGGGTGCAGGTTCCCATCACCGATGTGACCGAAGACCGCAATCGTCAGATCATATTTCTTCGCGATCTGCTTGACCAGAGCGACCATCTGCGGAATTTGCCCGCGCGGCACCACGATGTCTTCACCGTAGCGCGAATTGCCCAGGCGGATCACCGCCGGCGACACCGATCGTCGAATCTCCCACAGGGCCTCGGCCTCCTCGTTGCTGCGCGCCCGCTGCACGCTCGTCGCACCGGATTTCTGCAGCACGTCGGCGATCACTTCAATATCGTTTTCGATCGCGCCCTTGTCGCCATCCACCGCGACGAGCAGTAACGCATCCGCTTCAAGCGAAAAGGTCGGCGTCTGTCCACGGCTTCGAATCAGATCGTCGATCGCGCGCATCACGTCGTGATCCATGATCTCTGTAACCAGCGGCGTAATGCCGCAGGACAAAATCTTGCCCACCGCTTCGCACGCATCCGGCAGTCTGGCAAAGGCTGCCAGGGCTGTTGCCTGCGCGATCGGTTTGGGGATCAACTGCAGGATCATCTCGGTCACCACACCTAGCGTCCCTTCCGATCCCACGATCAACTGTGTGAGGTTGTATCCCGACACATTCTTGATGGTACGGCCGCCGGTGCGCATCACTTTGCCACCGGGCAAGACGACCTCCAGTCCCAACACGTAATCGGCAGTGACGCCATACTTCAGACAGCGCGGCCCGCCCGCATTGGTGCTGACATTGCCGCCGATGGTACACATGTGCAATGAGGCGGGATCGGGCGGGTAAAACAAGCCTTGTGCTTCGACGGCTTTTTGCAGGGCGGCGGTAATTACGCCGGGCTGTGTAATCACGATCGAGTCCGGCGCCGAGATCGACAGGATGCGACTCATCCGGGCAAGGTTCAAACAGATCGATCCTTCGATCGGCACGGCCCCGCCGGCCAGACCCGTGGCAGCCCCGCGCGGCACGATCGGGATGCGCTCCCGATCGGCCACGCGCAAAACCGCGCTGACTTGCTCGGTCGTCGTCGGATGCAAAACGACGGCGGGGCGCTGCTCGGCCCACGTGCCGTCGTATGCGTAAGCGGTGAGTGTGGCAGGATCAGCCGCGACCGCCTCACGGCCGATCGCTGCGCGCAGCTCAGTGAGGATTGGTGGTGGGAGTGTCATCTTCCTTCTTGTACGGCTGAGCGCCCTTTTTCTTCTTCCGGCCGGTGTTCTTGTGCGCTCCGCAGTTGCAGCCATGCTGGCCGCTGCAGGGCGTTTCGACTTTCTTCTCCAACGCCTCCAGCTCAGCCAGCGGCTGCAAATCGACACGCGCGACTTGCTGCACTGTGTCACCAATCAGCACAAGCACGGCGTCTTTCAGCGGCAGCGCATCCAGCACCTTGCCTTTGCCGAACGGCGTGCCCACTTCTTTGTTGCGCTTGGGCAGCAACTTGCGCGCTTCCACGTATTGTTCGTACTCGTAGATCAGGCAGCAGCGCAGCCGTCCGCACATGCCGGTGATGTCGCTCGGATTCAGCGACAGTCCCTGCTCTTTCGCCATCTTCACCGAGACCGGACTGAACTCTGTGAGGAACTTGGAACAGCAGCGTTCGGTCATGCCGCAGGCCCCGGCCCCGCCCAGAATCTTGGCGGCGTCACGCGGACCGGTCAGGCGCGTCTCAACTTTCGCCTTGAACTCCGGCTGCAATCTAGCACGCAGCGGCTCCACGTCGAGGTTCTCCACGCCTTCGTCGAGCACGTACAAGAACGCCAGACGCTGCCCGTCAAACGTATATTCGGCCTTGATGATCTTCAACGGCAGATCGAGTTCGCGCGTTTTCTCGCGCCCGCTGATCATGGCGGCCACTTCCTGCGTTTCCCAATATTTCTTCAGCGCCAGATCGCGGTTGGTGGCCAGACGATCGATCGATTTCAGCGGCCCGTCGGCCGCCGAGTGCTTGGGCGGATTGATCGCCGCCACCTGGCCCATCTGCTTGCCGCGCGCGGTGGTCACCACGACCCAATCGTCCACGCGCACATCCTGCACGCGCGTCGCATCAAAATGATAGATCTTGCCCACCGGCATAAACCGCACGCCCACGATCATGTGCGCCGATCGGGCCGGTGCCGGTGCAGATGTCACTTCGGCAGTTGTCACTGGAACTTCCATGTTGTCTCCTCGCAAAACGTGCGACACCACAGGCGCCTCTACGCTTTGCGCTCTTGAATAGCTTCAAGCAAAACCTGGGTCACGTGCTTGACGGTCACGTTGGACTTTGCCCGTTTTGCTCCCCATTCCAATTGTAGCAAACAACCGGGATTTGCGCTGACAACGACCTCGGCTCCCGTTGCTTTGACGTCGTCCATCTTGCGATCGAGCAAATCTTTCGACATCGCCGGATGCGTCAGGTTGTAGATACCGGCGCTGCCGCAGCACCGCGTCGGATCGTTAAGTTCGCGCACATCCACGCCCTTGTTCTTCAAACGCGCGATAAGCGCGCGCGGCTGCCGACGCACATCCTGCACGTTAGCGAGGTGGCACGGCTCGTGATACGTCAGCGATTTAGGCAGCGCGCCCATCACGGCCAAGTCTTGCGGTACGAGCTGATCGAGCCACTCAGTGATGTCGCGGACTTTGCCCGCAAACCGATCGGCTCTCTGCGCCCATGCGGGATCGTCGTGAAAGACGTGGCGATATTCCTTGAGGAAGCCGCTGCACGCCGCGCAGTCCGCCACAATCACGTCGAGGTCGCCCAGCTGCTCAAACGCCTCGATATTCTTCTTCGCCATCTTCCGCATCACATCCTTCATCCCCTGATCGTCTTGCGGCGCGCCGCAACACATCTGATCTGTGGGTGTGACGACTTCGCAGTTGTAATGCTCCAACAACTTCACCGTCGCGCGGCTGGCATCGGCAAAGATTACGTTCATCACACAGCCCAGGAAGTAGCCGACGCGATAATGAGCTTTTGAGACCTCGGAGGTTTCCGAAAACCTCCGAGGTCTTTGTTGTAGATCATTCCACAACGGCCGGGGCAGTTGCGGCGCGAGTTGAAACAGATCCCGCAGCGGCGGAATCCAGCCCAGCAGCAGTCCGGCGAGTTTGTCCACCTTCAATTTCTGCGCCAGGCGCAGCGGCGGCGTGAACTGTTGGACGCGACTGGGCGAGGCCAGCACATGCTGCAGCGCAAACCGGATAATCCACGGCCGGCGATGTTTCGCCTCGACCGCAGCGCGGCCTTCGACGATGAGTTCGCCGATCGGGATGCTGACCGGGCACACCGTATTGCAGGCGCGGCAATCGAGGCAGTGATACAGATGCTCTTCCACGCCCGGATCGGCCAGATCGAGTTTACCGTCTTCCACAGCGCGCATCAGCGACAAGCGCCCGCGCGGTGAGAACGTCTCTAGCGTGGTCTGTTGATAGGTAGGGCAAGCGGGCAGACAGCGTCCACAGCGGATGCAGTCCATCAACGCTTCGTAGGTGGGCAGTTCGGGAGCAGAAAAAACAGGACCTGACAGCGGGGCAAAAATCGAGTTGGGTTTGCGGTCGGATTCATTCATTATCTATAACCAGTAAAGGCCAGGATCACTGCCGCATCTTACCACGGCGATCGGGTGAGGGCAACCAGACGACAGCGATCGGGTTGCCCTCACCTGTCGTTAACGCAACACCAGCGGCAGAAAGACCGGATAAATCACCGCTTCGTCGTAGCCGATGTCGAAGCCCGCGTCGTGCGGGCGGACTTGCCCGTCGATGTCGGTGTAGACGCCCACATCCGTGCCCGCGTCGATGGCCGCGCTCGCCAGCCCGAGGTGATAATCGTCGACACTCGGATTGATGAAAGCCGGATTGCCCGTCACGTCTGGTCCGATATTGGAGGTAACGCCAACAATCGGCGTGGTGTTGCCAGAGAACAAATTGTAACCTTCAGACACCGTGCCGCCGAGTCGGAACAGACCGGTCGCGTGGTTGGCGATGATGGTGTTTCGAATGTCTACATTGCCGCTCGTGATTCTGATCGCGTCGCCGCTGGACAGCGTGGGGGCGGCCACCGTCGTGAACCAGATTTGCAGCGTAGTCGTGGGCGACAGATACAGCGCCATGCCTTGCCCGCTCAACGCGGTGTTGCGCGCAAAAAGCGAGTTGACGATGAGGCCGCCGCCGCCCGCCTGATATAGGCCAGCCCCGCTATTGGCAAAGTTGTTGACGAACTGGGAAGCGCTAATCATAGTCGTACTACTGATAAACGCCGCGCCACCCTTGCCGCCACTCTGATTGTCGGTGAAGCGAACCCGATCGAGCGTCGCTACCCCCCTGGCCCAGATCGCGCCGCCGTCGCCCGTGGTGGCCGTGCTGCCCGTGAGGGCCGTATCCTGCAGGGTCAGTGCGTCGTTCGCCCAGATCGCACCGCCATTCGACGTGGTCGCCGTGTTCAACCGGAACTGGCTGTTGCTCACCGTGGCCGCCAGGCTGACCGCGAACGCCCCACCGCCTTCGGTGGAACCGTTAGTCGCATTGTCGATGAACCGGGTGCCGCTCACATCGAGCGTGCTGTAGATCGAGAGGCCGCCGCCATTCCAGCTCGATCGATTGCCCTGGAAAATTCCGCCCGTCAGAAACGTCTGCCCGGCCTGCATACCACCGCCGTAACCGAAGGCGGTGTTGCTCAAAACTTGAGTGTCCGTCAGGCGGCCACCACTCGATGCGTAGATACCGCCGCCGTTGGACGCCAGGGTGCGATTGTTTTCAAACCGGCTACCCGCGAGGTAAGCGAGGGTGGTCGCCAATCCGCCGCCCAGATCGCTGGTGGTGTTGCGCAAGAAAGTGCTATCGGCGGCCGAAGTCGTGCCAAAGGCCAGCATGCCGCCGCCATACCCTTTAGCCGAGTTGCTGATGTATTGTACATTTCTCAACGTCACGTTCCCGCCCGCGCCCGATCCGCCGCCGCTGCCGTTCAATGTGTGGTTCTTCAAGAAAGTCGTGTCCGTGATGGCGGCATTGCCGGCCGTGTCGAGGCCGCCGCTGTTGCCGCCGGTAATCACGGTGTTGTACGCAAAGTAGGCGTTGGACACATTTGCGTTAGCCGCCCATGCCCCGCCGCCATTACCACTGCGCGCCGTGTTGCTGAGGAACTGCGAGCCGCTCAGCGTAAAGGACCCATCGGAGTACAGGCCGCCACCGCCACTGGCGGTGTTGCTCAAGAATTGCCCACTTGCAATCGTCGTCGTGTAACTGCCCGCATAGCCCGCATACAGGCCGCCGCCGCGATAGCCAGCCGTGTTGCTCATGAAATCAACCGACTTGAGAGTTGAATCGTACCAGATAAACAAGCCGCCCCCGCCGCCATTGACCGCCGTGTTGCTGATAAACTGCACGTTGGTCAGCACGCTGGGCGCGGTATTCGCGGGAAAGTAAAGGTACGCGCCACCGCCCCAGTCGGCGGTGGTGTTGCCGCTGAACAGCGTGCCGGAGATGGTCGCGCGACTGAAGGTCATCAAACCGCCGCCGCCGCCCGAACCGTTGGCCCTGGTCGTCTTGTTGTTGACGAACTGTCCTCCGTTCAACGTCGCCGCGCCATTCGTAAAGAGGCCGCCGCCATAGTAGCCGTTGTTCACTGTGTTGCCAACAAAACTGACATTGGTTCCGGTGAAGCTGGCGTTGGCCCGGATGCCGCCGCCGGAGCCGTCGGTGATGACGGTGTTGTTCTGAATAACGCTGTTGACGACAATGAGGTTGTCCGCAGCGTATACGCCGCCGCCGCTGCCGCTAGTCGCAGAGTTATTACTGACACTGACGTTGACCAACGTGATCGAAGAAGTAGCATAGAGGCCGCCGCCCTGGGTGGCTGAACTACCAACCACGTTCACGTTCTGAATCAGCGGTTGTGCCCCAGCCGATAGGAAAACGCCGCCCCCAAAGGCCCCGCCTGCGTTGCCACCCTGAATCGTCAGATTGGCGATCTGCGTCACATCG
>Ga0209254_10001640_pt1 | contig 20203 bp, 19 predicted proteins | sample FrelakmetDIP11DI_FD_187148 | JGI IMG/M metagenome (GOLD analysis project Ga0209254, IMG submission 187148) | Freshwater lake sediment microbial communities from the University of Notre Dame, USA, for methane emissions studies - DIP11 DI (SPAdes)... | ecosystem: Environmental > Aquatic >...
AAGCAGCTCGGGCGAGGGAGAGGATGATTTTGTTTTCGAGCTGACGCGGGAAGAGTTCCTGGAGTATTTCTTCGAGGACCTGGAGTTGCCCCGTCTCGTCAAGACCCAGCTGGCCCGGGAGCCCCTGTACAAGAGTGTTCGCTCTGGGTACACCCAGAGCGGGGTGCCGACTAACCTGCACGTGATTCGTTCCTTGCGTGGCGCCTTGGCCCGACGCATGGCGCTCTCCGCGCCCTATGCGCAGCAGCGGCGGGAACTGGAAGAAGAGCTCGAGACGCTGCTGGAAACAGCGGAGGAGAACGACCTGAGAGTCTCAGAGATCCGGCTGGAAATCGAGCAGCTGGAACAAAAAATCCTTGGCATTCCGTTCATCGATACCTTTGATCTGAGATTCCGCAATCGTGTGCAGGTACCGTTGCCCACTACCCAGGCGGTCATGTTTTGTGTGATGGACGTGTCGGGCTCCATGGATCAGGAAAAGAAGGATTTGGCCAAGCGGTTCTTTCTGCTCTTGTACCTATTCCTGACTCGGAATTACGAGCGGACCGAAGTCGTGTTCATCCGTCACCATACCGTCGCTGCAGAAGTGGACGAAGAGGAGTTCTTTTATTCCAGGGAAACCGGCGGCACGGTCGTTTCCAGCGCGCTGGAACTGATGCGGGAAATCATTAGGGACCGCTACTCGTCGCGCGAGTGGAACATATACGGCGCGCAAGCCTCGGATGGCGACAACTGGCCGGAAGATTCCGGCAACTGTAGCCGCATCCTCACGAATGAACTGATGCCGATGTTGCAGTATTACGCCTACATCGAAATCGACAACAACGATCCGCAGAGCTTATGGACTGAATACGAAAAGGTCGCCGCCGTGTGTTCAAACTTCGCCATGCGGGCAATCGGCGGTGCTTCCCAGATCTATCCGGTGTTCCGCGAACTCTTCAGGAAACAGCAATACGCATGAGTCTGATCTCCGAAGGTTCCGAATGGAGCTTCGAATTGCTAGGCCGCTACGATGCCGAATTGGGGCGCATCGCCGCCCATTATCATCTCGATACCTACCCCAGCCAGATTGAAATCATCACGTCCGAACAAATGATGGACGCGTACTCAAGTACCGGCATGCCGGTGTTCTACCATCATTGGTCGTTCGGCAAACAATTCCTGAGCGTCGAGAAGAGTTACAAGCGCGGACAAATGGGGCTGGCCTACGAGCTGGTCATCAACTCCAACCCCTGCATTGCCTATCTCATGGAGGAAAACAGCATCACCATGCAGGCGCTGGTGATCGCCCACGCCTGTTACGGACACAACTCGTTCTTCAAGAACAACTACCTGTTCAAGGCCTGGACCAGTGCGGACGCCATTGTCGACTATCTGGTGTTCGCACGGAATTTCATCGCCGACTGCGAGGAGCGTCACGGTTTTGGCGCTGTTGAGGAAATTCTCGATTCCTGTCACGCCTTGATGAACTATGGCGTGGATCGTTACAAGAAACCGGCGCCCTTATCCATGGAGGAGGAACGCATGCGCCAGAAAGATCGAGAGGAATACCTGCAATCCCAGGTCAACGATCTCTGGCGGCGCACGGTGCCGCCGAAGGATAGCGGTGGCGCCCCACCGGATCGGCGGTTCCCGCCCGAGCCGGAGGAAAACCTGCTCTACTTCATTGAAAAGCATGCACCGCTCCTGGAGCCCTGGCAGCGAGAAATCGTGCGCATCGTCCGTAAGATCGCGCAGTATCTCTATCCCCAGCGCCATACCAAGGTAATGAACGAGGGGTGGGCGACCTTCTGGCATTATACTTTGCTCAACCACCTTTACGACGAGGGCAAAGTCAGTGACGGATTCATGCTGGAATTCCTGGCCTCTCACACCAGCGTCGTGCTTCAGCCCGACTATGATCGTCCTTATTATACGGGCATTAATCCATACGCCCTCGGATTCGGTATGATGAGCGACCTGCGGCGCATCTGCGAAAACCCGACCGCGGAGGACCGGCACTGGTTTCCCGAAAATGCCGGCCGCGACTGGCTGGAAACCCTCGATTTCGCCATGCGCAACTTCAAGGACGAAAGCTTTATTGCGCAATATCTTTCTCCCAAGATCATCCGTGATTTCAAGCTGTTCGGCGTGCTGGACGATGACCGGAACGACGAACTGGAAATCACTGCGATCCATGATGAGGAGGGCTACCAATCCCTTCGCAAGTCGCTTTCCGAGCAGTACAATCTGGGTAACATGGAACCCAATATTCAGGTTTATAGCGTCGACACGCGCGGCGACCGCTCGTTGACCCTGCGGCATTACCAACACGATCGCAGACCGCTGGGCGATACGACGGATGAGGTGTTGAAGCATTTGCGCCGACTGTGGGGCTTCAAAGTGCGGTTGGAAACGGTCGACGACGAAAACGCGGTGGTGCGCGTCCACGAGTGCGGCTGACAGCTGCCATTTACGAAAGATAGGCCTTTTATGAGGATCAACTCATTTGCTGGCGGAGTCGCAGCTTGCCTTCTCATTGCGGCCTTGGCTCCGGCGGCAGCGGGGGCGGAAAATTTCTGGCGTGGACAAGAGTTGTACGCTGACCACTGTGATGCCTGTCATGATTCTTTGACCCATCCCGGAAAGGAGCAAAAGGTCAAATCGCTAATCGAACTCAGAGAACGAATAGCCAGCTGGGCTGAGCATACCGGGCTGAACTGGGGAAGTGGCGACATAGATGCTGTGTTGCATTACCTCAACAAATCCTATTATCACTTCAAGGACAGGGAACCTTGACCGTGTTGTCCTGGTAGGACCGAAAGCCTGCGAAATATCAGTGTGACGATGCCACTACCACACGGTCCGCTTTCGGCACCGCGCGGCGTCCAGTTCTTATGCCGTCGAGCACGGAATCGCAGTGCGGCGCCTGCGCCCTGGACGGCCCACGATTCCTTGTCGGTGCCTGCCTGCGGCTTGAGGGCTCGCTCGGTAATTTGGTGGGCGGGCGTTGCAGGCCGATCGTCGCGAAGACGAAGCTGAAGGCGGCCGCCAGCAGACCTTGCGGAATATCCATGCCGGCCAAACGACCCCCTCATACTCCCATTCGGTCATTCTTGACCTGGACCCTGGTGATCATTGTGGGCGCCTGCTCGCTGGGAGCCATCGCCCTGCGTCGTGGCGAGACGGTCAACAGCTTCTGGTTCGTTGCGGCAGCCGTCTGTGTCTATGCCTTGGGCTATCGCTTTTACAGCGCCTTCATCGCGGCGAAGGTGTTGGTCCTGGACGGCACCCGCGCGACGCCGGCGGAGCGATTCAACGATGGGCGCGACTTCTTGCCCACCAACAAGTGGGTGGTATTCGGCCATCATTTTGCCGCGATTGCCGGTCCCGGTCCCTTGATTGGGCCGACCCTGGCGGCACAGTTCGGATATCTGCCGGGCACCCTGTGGATCTTGATCGGCGCAGTGCTGGGCGGGTGTGTACAGGATTTCGTCATCCTGTTCTTCTCCATTCGCCGGGACGGACGTTCGCTCGGGCAGATGGCGCGCGATGAACTGGGCGTGATCGGTGGAACGGCGGCACTGATGGGCGTGATGATGATCATGGTGATCCTGATCGCCGTATTGGGCCTGGTGGTGGTCAACGCCATGAAGCACAGTCCCTGGGCGACGTCGACCGTGGCCGCGACGATACCCATCGCGGTTCTGGTCGGCCTGTATATGCGCAATATGCGTCCCGGTCGGGTGCTGGAAGCGACCGCAATCGGGGTGACCTTGTTGCTGCTGGCGGTCGGGGGCGGCGGCTGGATCGACGGCCTGCCGGGTTTGCGCGACCGCTTCGATTACGATAGTCCAGAGTTGGCGCTGATGGTCATTGCTTATGGTTTCGCCGCCGCCGTGTTGCCGGTCTGGCTGCTGTTGGCGCCGCGCGATTATCTGTCGACTTTCATGAAACTTGGCACGATCGCCGCCCTAGCCGTAGCGATCGTTATTCTGCGCCCGGAAGTGAAGATGCCGGCGCTCACCCGGTTTATCGACGGCAGTGGGCCGATATTCGGTGGCAAGCTGTTCCCGTTCGTATTCATCACCATTGCCTGTGGCGCTATTTCTGGATTTCATTCCCTAATCGCTTCCGGAACCACCCCCAAGCTCCTGGCCAACGAGGCGGATGCCCGCTTCATCGGCTATGGCGCCATGATGATGGAATCCTTCGTCGCTATCATGGCGATGGTGGCCGCGACCGTGCTGGAGCCGGGGGTGTATTTCGCCATCAACAGTCCGGCGGGCATCGTCGGGCAATCAGCGGTCGATGCGGTGGCCAGCGTTTCGGGCTGGGGTTTCCCGGTGACCGTCGAGCAGATGCAGACGCTGGCCCGCGCGATGGGCGAGTCCTCGCTGTTTGCCCGTACCGGCGGCGCGCCTTCGCTGGCTGTGGGCATGGCCAGCTTGTTCGCCAGCGCCTTCGGCGACGGACTCTTGTCTCTCTGGTATCACTTCGCCATCATGTTCGAGGCATTGTTTATCCTCACCACGCTGGACGCCGGCACCCGCGTCGCCCGTTTCATGCTCCAGGACATGCTGGGCAATTTTTTTCCGGCGCTGGGTCGCACCGGCTGGTATCCTGGCGTTTTGCTGACCTCCGCGCTCGTGGTCGGCGCCTGGGGCTACTTCCTCTATATTGGCACCATCGACCCGTTAGGCGGCATCAATAGCCTGTGGCCGCTGTTCGGCATCGCCAATCAGATGCTGGCGACCATTGCGCTGTGCGTGGCAACCACCATCCTGATCAAGTCGGGCAAGGCGCGGTATGCCTGGGTGACGGGAATACCGCTCGCTTGGCTGATTACGGTCACCACGGCGGCAGCCTGGGAAAAGCTGTTCAGTCCCGAACTCAGGATAGGATTCCTTTCCCACGCCCTGGATCTTTCAAACAAGCTCGGCGCAGGTATGCTGTCATGGGAGCAAGCGGGCAAGGCTCCACAACTGATCTTCAACGATTACCTGGACGCCGCGCTCACGGCGATCTTTTTGGCGATCACCTGGCTGCTGGTGCTGGATACGATGCGAGTGTGTTACTGCATCCTCGCCGACAAGCCGTTCCCGCCGTCCAGCGAATCAGAGCCCATTGCCAGCCGGCTGGTCGAGAATTGGGTTCGGGATTAGCGGCGTCAGGCATCCCAGCCTGACCCACTCGGCGATCAAGTTGATATCCTGTAATCAAGGGGCCGGCGAGTAGGGCGCCGGCTGTTTCAGGGGCAGGTTCACCGACACGGGATAGCTGTCCAGTTCGATGCTGAGACGCAGGCTCTGGGCGGAGCGGGCTTCTTCCTTGCCAGGGAAGAACAGCACGCCGTAAGCCAGTTCACCCGGTTGCACGCGTTGGTTGCGCAGCGTCTTGCGGACCAGATCCTGGCGGATTTTGGCTTCCAGTCCGTTCAGCGCATCCGTGCTGCCGGTGATGGCGCCGACGGCGGCTCCGGCTGCCGCGCCTTGGGCCACGGGCGTTCCGATGGCACTGCCCAAAATCACGCTGAGCCCGAACCCCGTGGCGGCACCGGCTGCGCTCAGCAGCACGGCCGATTTGCCCGCGCTCTTGCCCATTTCGGCCAGTTCTACCTTCCGGTTGATACGATTATAAGCTTGGTCTGCAGTCAAGACGGGCCACGCCTGCCCTATCCGGTCAACCAAAAAGGTCTGCTGGGGGTTGATTCTCACGACGCTGAAGCTCTGGTTATCGAGTGCAACGCGCACAGGCAGGAGCCCTGCCCCACGAATATCGAAGCCAAATGCGGCCTGCGCCTGTTTCGGGTCGAGATATGCTTGCGCGGTCACTTGCGCGCCCTGAATATCAATATGGTCAAACTCGGTGGATGGCAAGGGTACCGGTGGGACGCGTTCATCAAAAGGGGTGCATGAGGCGATCAGGGATGCGGCCAGGACTGCCACCAGCACAGCGGTTAACCTCTGGTTAAGCGGTGCAGGAAACGATGGATTAGCAAAGTTGGTCATGAGTCGTCTCAATTGGGGATGCAGGAGCAAAAATTTGCGATGGTGCGGGACAGGCTATACCTGATCAGCGGTCTCCCGCTTCAAGTATAATGGCGGACGGTAAAAACGACCTTTCAATCCCGGCTTGCAGAGACCTTATGATTGCAGCACCCGACGCCAAACCGCCAGATTTATCCGCCGCCCAAAAGGATTTGCAACGTTTACGTGCTTTCCTGGGCAGTCAGGTAATCGGCCAGGAGATGCTGATCGAGAGGATGCTGATTGCGCTATTGGCGGACGGCCACATTCTTGTCGAAGGCGCGCCGGGTCTGGCGAAAACTCGCGCGATCAATGTGCTGGGACGCGGCGTTGAAGGCGATTTTCACCGCATCCAGTTTACCCCCGATCTGTTGCCGGCGGACCTGACCGGAACCGAAATCTACCGTCCTCAGGATGCCTCCTTTCATTTCCAGCAGGGCCCGTTGTTTCATAATCTGGTACTGGCGGATGAAATCAATCGTTCGCCGGCGAAAGTCCAGGCGGCGCTGCTGGAGGCGATGGCTGAAAGGCAAATCACCGTGGGCCGCAAGACCTACCCCTTGCCCACGCTGTTCATGGTGATGGCGACGCAGAATCCGATCGAGCAGGAAGGCACATATCCCTTGCCGGAGGCCCAACTCGACCGCTTCTTGCTCTACATCAGGATTGGCTACCCGGAGCCTGCGCACGAACGAGAAATCCTGCACCTCGTGCGCTCGGAAGCGCGGCGCGAAGCGAGTGAGAATACCGCCGCGTTCGCACCGCTTAGCCAGAATGTGTTGTTCGATGCGCGCCGCGAGGTGCTCGATCTTTACATGGCTGAGCCCCTGGAAGCGTATCTGCTGCAACTGGTGCTCGCGACCCGGAGTCCAGCCGCTTACGGCGACGATCTTGCCCGCTGGTTGCAGTATGGCGCCAGTCCGCGCGCGACGATCGCACTGGATCGCTGCGGCCGCGCGAGAGCTTGGCTAAATGGCCGGGATTTCGTCACGCCGGAGGATATCCAGGCTATCGCCTACGACGTGATGCGCCACCGCCTCATCCTGACCTATGAGGCGGAAGCCGAGGGCGTTACCACCGACCAGTTCATCCGCGAGTTGCTCCGCCGAGTTGCCGTACCCTGAATCGTGCATCGAACCTGAGCGTGCTAGCCTTGTAGGCGTATTACCGGGAAGGTTGCTTTTTGCGTGGTTTTTTGTCACAAATGCCTGTCAGCACTGTTATTGATGAAGGCAGCGAAGCTTAGTGGTTTTCCGACCAGTGAATAGCACATAAGGTTGAACATGCAGGAATTTCAGCGTGGTTTCATTGATTATGCAATTGCCTGCGGTGTCTTGCGGTTCGGTGACTTTACGCTGAAGTCGGGCCGCAAGAGCCCCTACTTCTTCAATACCGGCCTTTTCGACACCGGGGCGAGACTGGGAAGACTCGGCGAGTCTTACGCGCAAGCCTTGCTGCACGCAGGAATCCAGGCTGATGTGCTCTACGGCCCGGCTTATAAGGGCATTCCCTTGGTCTGTGCGACCTCGATCGCCCTGGCGCGGACCACGGGCAAGGAAATCCCGTTTGCGTTTAACCGCAAGGAAGTCAAGGATCACGGCGAGGGGGGGCAACTGGTGGGCGCCCCACTCAAGGGCTCGGTGCTGATCCTGGATGATGTGATCACCGCGGGAACTTCCGTGGGCGAATCGGTGGACATCATCTGCGCTGCCGGCGCGCGACCCTGCGGCGTGCTGATCGCCCTCGACCGTCAGGAAAAAGGGCGGGGCGAGGCTTCCGCGACGGAGGAGATCGCCGATCGTTTCGGCTTGCCGGTGTATGCAATCATTGCGCTCGCCGACATCATTCAATATCTCGAAGCCGCGAATCAGCCCCGCGAGTTGTGCGCCATCCGTGATTATCAGGCACGATACGGGCTGACGCGCGAATCGGTCACAGCCACCGCCGTCGTTTAGGGACAATCAAGCATGGCATCGTCTATTGGACCGAGTGGATTCGCTAACCCATCAGGACATAAGCGTGTCATGACCTCATTGCGTTGCTTTTTTTTGGGTTTGGGCGCGGCAGGGCTACTGCTGTGCCCCGGCGTGAAGGCGGACACGTACCGTTGGGTCGACCAACAGGGAAATGTGCATTACTCCGATCAGTTGCCGCCCGAGCAGGCGACACGGCCGCGCGAAAAGTTGAATGCGCAGACCAGGAAAAAGGAGTTGATCGAAGGAGCCAAGACACCCGAACAACTGGCCCGCGAGAAGCAGCTCAAGCAACTGCGGGCAGAGCAGGAACGGCTGCTGGAAGAGCAGCGGGACCGCGATCTTTCATTGCTGCGGACCTATCGGAGCGAGGATGACCTGGTTTTGGCGCTGCAGGGCAAGATTAAAATGATCGATTCCCAGATCAAACTCACGGCATCCAACCGTCAGCGTCAGGAGGAAATCCTGCTCGGTCAACAACAGCGCGCCGCCGCTATCGAGCGGCAGGGCCAGTCGATCCCGAAGAATCTCCTGGACAGCATGGAGACGACGCGCCGCCAGAAGGCGAGCTACCAGGATCAAATCACGAATCTCGAAGCGGAAAAGCAAGCCATCACGGTGCGTTTCACCAAGGACATTGCGCGCTTTAAGGCTCTGAAATCCGGGCAGAAGGAGATGGGGCTGAGCCTTGCCAAACGTGAGCCACTATTGGCCCAAGAGAAGTCCACAGCGGACGGCAACCTCCTCAGCGCCATCGCCTGCTCCATCGGGACCGTGTGCGACAGGGCCTGGGAGCTGACCAAAGCATATGTCAAGGATCATGCGACCACTCCCCTCATCACCGAAACCGAGAGGATCTTGCAGACCGCCAATCCTGTGGAGGACCGGGATATCGCCTTGACAGTGACCCGCATCGCCGGGAAGACGGAAGACATTCTGTTTCTCGATGTGCGTTGCCGTTCCTCGAGCCTAGGTGAGGAGCTTTGCGCCGGCGCCCAGGTCAAGGAGATTCGCGCCGGCTTCAGGCAGTATCTGGAAGCGGGTCTGAAAAACCCCTCGGGAGAGGCGTCGCACGGCCCTTAGCGCGCCAAGCTATCGGCAGCGAGAAAGGTCCATGGCGTTTTGTCTGGCGAGCCAGCGGCGCGGAGGGGAAAAGCCGCGGAAATTACGTCATCAGCGTCTCAACATCAGTGTACCGATACCCCGGTCCGTAAACAGTTCCAGCAGCACCGCATGATCGATGCGACCGTCGATGATATGGGCGCTGACAACCCCGCCCTTGAGTGCGTCAATAGCGCAACGGGTCTTCGGGATCATGCCGCCCGAAATGGTGCCGTCCTCGATCAATGCGTCCACTTTCGCCAGAGACAGCCCGGTCAATAGTTCGCCCTGCTTGTCCAGAATGCCGCGGGTGTTGGTCAATAGGATAAGCTTCTCCGCCCGCAGTACCTCAGCCATCTTTCCGGCCACCAGATCGGCGTTGATGTTGTAGGAGCGACCATCCTTGCCGACGCCGATGGGAGCGATCACAGGAATGAAATCCCCATGCACCAGCATGTCCACAACCGCCGGGTCGATGCTGTCCACCTCACCGACATGGCCCAGGTCGATGATTTCCGGCTCGTCGTTTTCCAGGGAGCGCTGCTTGACGACAACTTGGCGCGCGCGGATCAGGTCGCCATCCTTGCCAGTCAAGCCGACTGCGGAGCCGCCGTGGCGGTTGATCAGATTGACGATTTCCTTGTTGACCAGACCACCCAGCACCATTTCGACGACGTCCATGGTCTCGCTGTCGGTGACGCGCATACCCTGAACGAACTCGCTGGTCTTGCCCAGGCGCTGGAGCAGACTGCCGATTTGCGGACCCCCGCCGTGTACGACCACGGGGTTGATACCCACCAGCTTGAGTAGGACGATGTCGCGCGCGAAGCCGTTTTTCAGACGCTCGTCGACCATGGCGTTGCCGCCATACTTCACGACGATGGTTTTGCCCTTGAAGCGCCGGATGTAGGGCAGGGCTTCGATGAGGACGTGGGCGATTTGGGTGGCGGAATTATTTTCTATGGATTCTTGTTTTTTCACGGGGGCTCCGGGATTTTGTAAGGCGGATCGTCCTAGCGGGCATCGGTTAAATGGGCAGTATGGCCTTTTGGACAAAGGCGTGGACTTTCTGAGTTACGTTTGGACTGAAGAATACGGATGTGCTCACGATGCGTGGCCAATGAGGGTTTGAGCCGCCCTGACTGAATAACCGAAACGACATGCTCAATTTGAGACGGTGACAGAACGTCTTGCTGTTGCGCTTTGATGTACGAGATATACCTGCCGGCATACGTGACGTTGTGAAAAGACTGATACTCGTCTTTGTTGAGCAACAGCTTTGCTGCCAGCTTGACTCGTAGTTCGCCAATGTAACCCTTGAAACCGGGGGATTTAAAAATACCCGTGAGTACGGCAACGGGGATTAACCACAAAATCGCGCTTAGGGTTTGATTTATTAGTGGAGAAAAGTCCATGTGCTGGCCTTGCCTTTAGCTGGTTTTGTATCGCTTCGCGATGCCTATTTTTTGAATGTGGGTTCCCGAACCCACGGTCGGGTTACTTTCTTTTGCGTCGCCAAAAGAAAGTAACCAAAGAAAAGGCGACCCGGTTGCCGCTTTAATCCTGCGCTCCGGAACTTTCGCCGGGAGTTGCCAGAAGGGATATCCCTATCCCTCTGGCAACGCGCGGAATCCATTCCGCGCCCCTTCGGGTTGACACCGCCGAAAGCTCCGGTGCTCGGCGCGGCAAACGGGGTTAAGAGAAAATACAAATCCCGTCGACGCAGCCGAGCATTACAGGCGCGGAAGGGAACAGCCCGAAGGGTGGCCGCAGGAAGCGGCGACTCGGCAGAGGGATAGGGATATCCCTTCTGCCGAGCCCCGTTCGTGCCGAAACGCGCAGGGCACCGCGAAGCGGCAAGTCGTCGGGCGGCCTTTTCTTTGAGTACTTTCTTTTGGCCGCGCAAAAGAAAGTACTTCGCCCGTGGGTGCGAGAGCCCACAATAAGAACTCATCGAGGAGCGATACCTTGTGGAATCCTCAATCGAACACCGTTTCCTAGAACGGTAACTTAATATCCGGCTTGACCTGCTTCATGAAATCCCTGAACTTGCCCTGAATCCTGCTTAATGCTTGCTCATTGTCGGCCTCGAAGCGGATAACCAAGGACGGGGTAGTATTGGATGCGCGCACCAGGCCCCAACCGTCGACGAAATCGACGCGCAGGCCGTCGATGTCGGTGACGCGGGCCTCGGGGAATTTGGCGATCGCCCGCAGCTTGTCGATAAACGTGAAGTTCTCGCCCTCCGCCAGGGTGACATTGAGTTCCGGGGTATTGAGACTGTCCGGGAGTTCCGCGAATACTTCGGCGCTGTCGCGTGGATCCCCGGAAAGAATCTCGATCAAACGCGCGCAGGCGTATATGCCATCGTCAAAGCCGTACCAGCGCTCCTTGAAGAAAATGTGGCCGCTCATCTCGCCCGCCAGCATCGCCCCGGTCTCCTTGATTTTCGCCTTCATCAGGGAGTGCCCGGTTTTCCAAATCAGCGGTCTCCCGCCATTCTTGACGATTTGGCTGGCCAAATGGCGCGTGCATTTCACGTCATAAATGATGTCCGCGCCGGGCTGACGCGACAACACGTCGGCGGCGAACACCATCATTTGCCGGTCGGGCCAGATGATCTTGCCGCTGGAATCGACCACGCCGAGACGGTCGCCATCGCCGTCGAAAGCCACGCCGAGGTCGGCCTGTTCGCTGCGCACCGTCTTGATCAGGTCTTCCAGGTTTTGCGGCTGACTGGGATCGGGATGGTGGTTAGGGAACTGACCATCCACCTCGCAATACAGCTCGACCACCTCGCAGCCCAGGCTTCTCATCAATGCCGGCGCCACCTTGGCGGCGACGCCGTTGCCGCAGTCCATGACAATCTTCATGGGGCGGCCCAGTTGGGTGTCCTCGATGATGCGTTCGATGTATTCCGGGATCAAATCACGCGATTCGATTTTGCCGGTTCCCTTGACGAAGTCGTTATTCTCGATGCGTGCGCGCAATTTCTGAATGCCCATCTCGGCCAGTGTTTCTCCTCCGATGACGATCTTGAGGCCATTGTAGTCGGCGGGGTTGTGACTGCCGGTTAGCATGACCCCGGACTTGCCGTTCAGTACATGAGTCGCGAAATAAAGCACGGGTGTGGGCGCGAGCCCAATATCGACGACGGTGCGTCCCGTAGCCTGGAGTCCTTGGGCAAGCGCCTTGCTTAACTCTGGACTGGACAGGCGTCCGTCCCGGGCGATGATTACCCGCTGTTCGCTGCGTGCGTGAGCCTCACTGCCGATAGCCCGACCGATTTCGTAGACCACTTCTGGGGTCAGGGTTTGGCCGACTACGCCTCGAATGTCGTAGGCTCGGAAAATGGACGGCGAGACTTTCGGGGTTGGGGGTATGACTTCCACTGCGGTTGGCTCCCTGATTGGAGCCGCGCTGGGTGTGGCCGCGGGTTCCCCCGCGTTGGCCGGGGCAAGCACTTCGGGCTGGCGCTCCTCTTGTTTCAGCAGGGAAATTTGGCGGACGATCAGCTGGCCGTCGGCGATTCTCACCGGATAATTGCCCTGTTTGTTGCCGTACAAGAGATCTTTGACGAGTGCGGCAATGCTTGCCAGGTCATGGCGGAAGGCGCTGGCCAGCCAGCGGTAAATCCGGTTGGCGCTGGCGGCGAAGAGCAGGCCGGCGACGATCGGGACGAGCAGAAACCACCAGCCGTTCGCGTCAACCACCGGGGGCTTCCAGTAAACGATTTTCCAGGGCGTTTCCGGGATGGCGACTTCGCCTGCGGGCGCGGTGTCCTTGCATGCGGGATCACCCTGATAACTGAGGGTCAGTTCGTCCTGCCTGAGCTCGAGTGCGCCGCCGTCCAGCCCGGCTGCCAGCGCGAAATTCTCAAGCAGCTTCGGCGACAAACTGGCAAGGATCACGCCGTGGCCTTGCTCCAGGCGCCGAGCCAAAGCCAGGTGAACGTCGGGGGTGTTGGCCGCATGCACTGCGGGTCGGGGTGGAGCCTTCAGAGCCTGCCGAATCATTTCGAGATCGGCGAAGCCCATTCGAGGGGAGCGGTTTTCGTCCGGCGTATCGACGTTTTCCTTCAGGAGGCGGACTTGCAGTGCACCAGGTAGGAGCCGCGTGAGGCGTTGCTCTTCTTCTTGTAGCAGGGTTGCGTCGCCTGCCGCGATGGCGCGGGCAGGGCCTGGATCCTGGGCGAGCCCCGTCAGGGTCTGGTTCATGAGTGTGATGAGGTTCCCGAGATGCCGGGCGGTACTCTGCGCCGCGACTTGGGCTGCCTGCTCGCCATCCTCATGGGCTTTTTGCCAGCTGGCAAAAAAAAGCACCCCGCTGCTCAAACCCAGCGAAGTCAACGCGACGATGGAGAGAATGGCGAATAACTTTCCGAGGCTCATGCGGCTAGTCCCTTCATGCGATGCTCAGTAACGCCCCGTATGGCCGAAGCCGCCTCCGGCGCGGCGGCTTGCGTTGAACTCATCGACGCGCTCGAATTCTACCTGCTCGACGGGGATGAAAACCATTTGCGCGAGGCGGTCGCCGATCTGGATCTCATAGGCCTGATCACCGCGGTTCCAGCAAGAGACGAACACTTGTCCCTGGTAGTCCGAGTCGATGAGGCCCACCAGATTGCCCAGCACGATGCCGTGCTTGTGCCCTAACCCCGAGCGCGGCAAGAGGACCGCGGCCAGGTTCGGATCCTCGATATGAATCGCGAGGCCGGCGGGAATGAGCCGTGTCTCCCCCGGTTGCAGCGACAGGGGGGAGTCGATACAGGCACGCAGATCCAATCCGGCCGACCCGTGGGTGGCATATTCGGGCAAGGGTATTTCGCGGCCCAGGCGTTCATCAAGGATCTTAATCTGGATTTTTCGCATGAAAGCGTTCCGCAATTAAATCGATTAAGCGGCTGGCCACGAGCGGTTTGGGAGCCATCGCCAGATGGGCTTCGCCGCCGTTCCAGAAAACGTGAAGTGCGTTGAGGTCGCTGTCGAATCCGCCTTGTGTTAGTCCCACCCGATTCGCGGCAATCATGTCCAGCGACTTGGCCAGAAGCTTTTGGCGGGCGTATGCCTCGACCTCGTCGGTTTCGGCGGCGAAGCCAACCGTGAAAGGTCCGTCTTGCAACGCCGCAACCGTGGCCAGGATATCCTGGGTCCGGTTCAAATTCAGCACCATGCTGTCGTCATCCTTCTTGATCTTGCGCTCCGCGATGGCCGTCGGCGCATAGTCGGCTACGGCCGCCGCGCCGATATAAATATCATGGCCGCAGGCCCTCGCCATCACGGCCTCGCACATTTCCCGCGCGCTCTCCACCTTCACCAGCTCCACTGCGTGCGGCGCCTGCAAGGCCACGGGCCCACTGACCAAGGTGACTTTCGCTCCGGCAGCCACGGCGGCTTCAGCCAGCGCATAACCCATCTTTCCCGAACTGCGGTTACTAATATAGCGAACCGGGTCGATAGGCTCACGTGTCGGGCCGGCGCTGATCAAAATGGAGAGCCCCGCTAGCGGCCCAGCGCCGAACAGTCTTGCCACGGCTTCGCAAATTGCGAAGGGGTCCAGCATCCGGCCGAAGCCGGTTTCACCGCAGGCCTGCTCGCCTTCGGCCGGACCGAGCATACGCATTCCTCGCGCTTCGAGGTAATTTACATTATCCGAGGTTGCCGGGTTTTTCCACATCTGGCGGTTCATCGCTGGAGCGATGGCGATTGGCGCATCCGTCGCCAAGCAAAGGGTGGAGAGCAGGTCATCCGCCAACCCGCAACGGAGCTTGGCGATGAAATCGGCGGTTGCCGGAGCGATCAGGACGAGATCGGCCCAGCGCGCCAGGCCGATGTGCCCGATGGCCGATTCTTCCGCCATATCAAGCAGGTTGAGGTGCACTGCATGGCCGGACAGCGCCTGAAACGTCAGTGGCGCGACAAAAGCCGTGGCGGCCTGGGTCATGGCGACGCGCACGTGCGCACCCTGCCCGCGCAGGAGCCGCGTCAGCTCGGCCGCCTTGTAGGCGGCGATGCCGCCAGTGACGCCGAGCAGAATATGTTTGTTTGCCAACTGGCTCAAGCTGTGGTCCGATCCCTTCAACATGCTGATGCGCCGCGGAATTATGGCAAGTTTGGCGCCTTCCTTCTATGCTTTGGCGGTTTGTCGTCGAAATTAACTGTTCGCCGGGGTATTATTATGGCCATCACCGATTGGCCGAATGAAGAAAGGCCCAGGGAGAAGCTCTTGCAGCGCGGGCCAGGCGCCTTGTCCGACGCCGAACTGCTAGCCATTTTTCTGCGCACGGGTGTGAAGGGGAAAACTGCCGTTGATGTGGCGCGCGAGCTGCTGCACGAATATGGTTCCTTGCGCGCACTGCTGGAAGCGGACTTTGGTCGTTTCAGCCGCAGTCCCGGCCTCGGCAGCGCCAAGTACGCACTGCTGCAGGCGGTTCTGGAAATGGCCAGCCGCCATCTCCAGCAGGCCTTGAAACATGGCGACGCCCTGACCAGTCCCGACCTGACGCGCCGTTATCTGACCTGCCGGCTAAGGGCTTATGCCTTCGAGGTGTTTGCCTGTCTGTTGCTGGATAATCAGCACCGCGTGCTTCGCTTTGAGGAACTGTTTCGTGGCACCATCGATGGAGCCAGCGTTTATCCGCGCGAAGTGGTGAAAAAAGCCCTGTCGTTGAACGCTGCGGCGGTAATTCTTGCGCACAACCATCCTTCAGGCGTGGCCGAACCGAGCGAAGCTGACAAGCACCTCACGCAGAAGCTGAAACAGGCTCTGGGCTTGGTGGACATCCGCGTGCTCGACCATTTCATCGTCGGTGACGGGGATGCCTTCTCATTTGCCGAGCACGGCCTCATTTGACTGGTGACTCCTTCCCACTACCTGCATCCAACCAGATGAATACCAAGACCGCCTTGATCACGGGCGCGGCGCGTCGGATCGGCGCCGGCACCGCACGCTCCCTCCACGCGGCGGGCTACAACCTCGCCTTGCACTATCTGTCTTCGGTGGCTGAGGCCCAAGTCTTGGCAGACGATTTGAATCAGCTACGCAACAACTCCGCTCAGCTGGTTCAGGCCGATCTACGGCGAACCGAAAAACTTGCGCCAATGATCGAGCAGGTGGCCGGAATCTGGGGCAGGCTGGATGTCCTGATCAACAACGCCTCCAGCTTTTACCCCACTCCAATGGGTACAGCGACCGAGCAGCATTGGGACGAGCTGCTAGGCAGCAACCTTAAGGCGGCGTTCTTCCTGTCCCAGGCGGCCGTGCCTTATTTATGCGAGCGTGGCGGCAGCATCGTGAATATTGTCGATATTCACGCTGAACGCGGCCTGAAGAACTATCCCGTCTACAGCATCGCGAAAGCCGGTCTCGCGGCCATGACCCGGGCGCTGGCCAAGGAATTGGGGCCGGAGATACGGGTGAACGGCGTCGCGCCTGGGGCGATCTTGTGGCCGGAGCACGACATGGATGGGGCCAAGCAGGCTGAGATTCTGGCCCGCATTCCATTGCGGCGCAAGGGCGAGCCGGGCGATGTCGCCCGTGCCGTGCTGTTTCTGGTTGAGAACGCGCCATATGTCACCGGTCAGATTCTGGCGGTGGATGGGGGCCGCAGCCTGTTCAACTGAGTGACCAAGGCGGGACGATGCGCCGCTGATTCGCCTTGGTCTTATCGTAAGCGGCCCAAAGATCGCCGAAGCCTTCGCCGAGTACGGGATGTTTGCGATCGGGGGCGATTTCGGCCAAAGGCTCCAGCATGAAAGCGTATTCGGTAAGCTCTTCGCGTGGCAGTATGAGTTTTCCTTGCGTGAGGATCAGATCGCCGTAGAGGATCAGGTCAAGATCGAGCGTGCGCGGGGCGAACTTCTTGCTTTCCCGCGTCCTGCCGTGCAGGGCCTCGATCTCACTGAGCATCCTGGCGATATCCTGAGCGGGCAGTCCCGAATCAAAACTGACCACCAGGTTATAGAATGCATCGCCCTCAAAGCCGACCGCCTGGCTTTCATAGATGCTGGATACATTAAGCGGGCCGAAGCGCGTTTCAAGGTCACGCAATGCCTGGGGAATATGATGATCCCTGTCAACATTACTGCCGATGCTGACGAATATCTCAGGCATACGCTGGCTTCTGACCACGCTCAATGATGATGCCGACATCGCTCGCACCGCTGATTGCGCCCTTCTTGTTGAGGGTGAGCCTGACCCAGGGTACGCGCAGTTCATTCAGCAGGATCCCGGTGATCTGTTCGGCGAGAGTTTCGACCAGGAAAAAATGGCTTTCTTCGACGAAGGATATGATCCGCTTGGACACCGCCTTGTAATCCAGTGTGTCTTCGATGGCGTCGGAGCCGGCCGCCTTGCGGATGTCGGTCGCCATCTCCAGATCAAGCACTACGGTTTGCTTGATGTTCCGTTCCCAGTCGTAGATGCCGATGACTGTCTCGATCTCAAGGCCCCGCAGAAATATAATGTCCATCATCAATCCGGTTGGTTTTCGTTTGGACGGAATTGGTACCATGAAAATCACCGGCAGTACAACCTCAATCATGAGAACAGGCGCATGTGGCAATGGCTAATGGTACCGATCGCATACCTCCTGGGCTCGCTTTCCAGTGCGGTGATTGTCTGCCGGGTAATGCGACTGCCCGATCCGCGGGACGAGGGGTCGAAGAACCCCGGCGCTACCAACGTGCTGCGTTTGGGTGGCAAGAAGGCTGCCGCGATCACCCTGGTCGGGGATATGGCGAAAGGATTCGTGCCGGTGCTCTTGGCCAAGGGTTTGGGTGTTGAGGCCGAGGTTCTGGCGGCGGTCGGTCTTGCCGCTTTCGTCGGTCATCTTTATCCGGTGTTTTTTCAGTTCAAGGGTGGCAAGGGCGTTGCCACTGCTCTTGGGGTCCTGAGCGGCTTTTCCTGGCTCACCGGCCTTGCCGCTCTGATGACCTGGCTGGCAGTGGCCTTCGTTTCCCGCATCTCCTCGTTGTCGGCCCTGATGGCCTCGGTGCTGGCTCCCGCCTATGTCTGGTTTTGGTTGAAATCCCCCGCTTTGACCGTCGCGACCGTGCTCATGAGTGGGCTACTGGTGTGGCGGCATCAGAGCAACATACAGCGCATTCTGAGCGGCGAGGAAACGCGAATCGGGCGCTAACCCAGGTGATCGGGACAGTTTCAATAACATGCAGATCATCCGCCGTCGTGTCGTCACCTCAAACCCTCAGGCCACAAGAAAAGCTTTGCTGGCCAGGCGGCAGCAAGGCCTGGATCAGGCAAACACCCGAATCTAGGCGACGATCTTCCTCACGATCGCGTCGGCCAGATCGTCGGTGCCGTGGGTGGAATCTTTCTTCAGGTCCGGGGTGAGAAAGGCCCCTTCGCGAATTACCTCACGCACCGCCTGCTCGATCTTGCGGGCGGCCGGTACTTCGCCGAGATGTTCTAGCATCATGGCACCGGCCAGGATCATCGCGGTGGGATTAGCGATACCCTTGTCGGCGATATCGGGGGCGCTGCCGTGCACCGCCTCGAACAAGGCTGCATCGGTGCCGATGTTGGCGCCGGCGGTGAGTCCCAAGCCGCCGATCAGCCCCGAGGCGAGGTCGGATAGGATGTCGCCGAACAGATTGGTGGTGACCATCACGTCAAAAATCTCCGGCTTCATCACCATCAACATGGCACAGGCATCGACGATCCTGTCCTCGAATTCGATTTCCGGATACTTTTTGGCGATTTCGCGGCCAACTTCCAGGAACAGGCCGGAGGTGCATTTGAGTATGTTGGCCTTGTGAATCAGCGTGACTTTTTTCCGGCGGGCTTTGCGGGCGTATTCGAAGGCGAATTCGATCACACGCTCGGAACCCTTGCGGGTGATGACCGCAGTGCTCTCTGCCGCGATCGGTTCAGCGTCCACTTTGATGAAGTGCTCGATGCCCGCGTACAGGCCCTCGGTATTCTCGCGAATGATCACGAGATTGACGTTGTTGAACGCGGTGGATGTGCCCTCGAATGACATCGCCGGGCGCACGTTGGCATACAGGCTGAATGCCTGGCGCAGGGTCACGTTGACGCTGCGGTACCCGCCACCCACCGGCGTGGTCAGCGGCCCCTTGAAGCAGATGCGGTTCTTCCGAATGGAGTCAATGGTTGCGTCCGGCAGCGGATTGGCGTGTCTTTCCACTGCGGCCATGCCGGCAATCTGGCGATCCCATTCGATCTTGACGCCGGTTGCCTCGATAACCCGGACAGCCGCCCCGACGATGGCGGGGCCGATGCCGTCGCCGGGGATAAGGGTAATGGTATGCATGCTTGGATTCCTCCGGTTCTTCGTTGTCATGACGCGATTTCGAATGTGGATTATCTTACAGCAGGCCGCAATACTTAAGTGAACGCGTAAAACTGACCTAGCCCGGAACCCGAGAGATTTTCCAAGCCCCCCCTTCAGAACGGGAGCCGGTTCCTTATCACCACACCCGGCCTGCGCAGTGCGCAGCCAATGGACGGCAGAAGCACACCGGATAAAGCCATGAATCAATAAAGGTCCGCCGGGTCGACATCAAGGCTCCAGCGGGCGCGTTTGGCATCTGCCAATTCGGGCAGGCGGTGGACGAGATGCTCGATGAGTTGGTGCAGTGACTTTCGGTCGGCGCTTTGGAAGAGCAATTGATAACGCCAGCGCCCGGCCTTGCGAGGCAGGGGCGCAGGCACGGGCCCCAAGACGCGCACTTCACCGGGATTATTGTCTCGGGCCAGATCGCGCAGCGACTCCAGCAGCCCCACCGCCATTCCCGGCTCCGCCGCCTCGGCTCGCCACACCTCCGCCCCGATCGCCACCACGCCGCGCGGCGCCAGGCGCCGCCGCGCCACGCCCCGGCGGCCGATCAGCGCCGCCGCTCCATGCGATCCGGGTTCGTAGGCGCGGCGCAGGAGGGGATACAACGCCGCGTCCTTGGCCACCCAGGCCGCCAGCGCCGCCGCCACCGCCCAGCCGGATAGGCCGGCCCATTCCCACAGCACGAACAGCAGCAGCGCGGCGGCGGCGAACCCGGGGAGCTGAAAGAGGGCGTAGCGGGCCAGCGGGCGCATGCGCGCCCATGTTAGCGCGGCGGCGCGCGTTCGCGCACCCGCGCGGCCATC
>Ga0209254_10001641_pt1 | contig 20195 bp, 23 predicted proteins | sample FrelakmetDIP11DI_FD_187148 | JGI IMG/M metagenome (GOLD analysis project Ga0209254, IMG submission 187148) | Freshwater lake sediment microbial communities from the University of Notre Dame, USA, for methane emissions studies - DIP11 DI (SPAdes)... | ecosystem: Environmental > Aquatic >...
CCCGCTGCAATCCGCTCCCCTCCCCTACCCGAGGCGTTCTGTACCCGCCGCCTCGCCGACGCCTCGCCGCCGCCTCCCCTTCGGGGGGCCCGTCTGGGGCCGCTACGGGCGTTTTGGAATCCTTTTGAGCTAGGCATGATTATAAGCGTAATCATGGCGTGCGCGGGTCAGAACGCAGCCTTCCCGGAGCAGGTCTCCGATCTCACGGGGCGAGGCGGGCGGCACCCCGAGGGGCTTTATCGAAGGCGGCTCGGGCCGAGCGGCTGCGGCATTACCGCGCCCATCCCCCTCGGCGCAGCGTCGCAACGAATCCCACTTGCCCCGCTACGGCTCGATCCCCAAGACGCTCCACCCGCCCGTGCCGCGTGCAGGACACGCAGGATCGAGACCCCGTCGGGACGCGGCAGATAGAAGTCGAAGTCCTCGACCTGCCACTTCCTCAGTCCCGTCAGCTCGGAACGCCGTAGCGCGAGCGGCGCGCCGATCAGCGGTTGGCGGGCCAAGTCGTGTGGGGCGCGCTTCCGCCGTCTCCGCCAAGTAGACCAAGTCGCGCCGGGCCGCCGCCCGCGGGTGGACCTGGGCCCTCAGCCTCGTTTCCGGCGTGCTTCGAGCCGGGCCCAGGCTGCCTTGCGCAGATCGCTCCAGTCCGCCGTGGTCCATTCGTTCTCGGCACTGTTCAGCCCTTCCAGGAGCTTGGCTTCGAGCGCTTCCTCGGCTTTGCGCTTCTCGTCGGCGCGGATCAACTCGCGCACATATTCGCTCACGCTGCTGTAGCGGCCTTGCGCGATCTGCCCGTCGACGAAGCGCTTCCCTGCCATTGTCAATGGCACCGCGCCCGCGCTGCACTAATTAACTAACAGCGCATAGGGACGGCCCACGCCACCGGCGCGACCGAGCTCTTGCTGCTCTCGGCGGTCCTGGAAGCGCGGTAAGCCGCCCTCCTCCGACCCCGGCGCCTACGCGATCTCCTCGGTGTGGCCACGATCGTGGTGCCCTTCCACCCCGATTGGCCTTGTCCGCCGGCCGCATCCGGCGCGCCATCTGGGCATGCGATCGGCCCTGCCCCGAACCCCAACCGCGTATGGATGCCGGTCGCAGCGTCACGGTCGTGCAGGCGCTCGAGCTAGACGCAGTTCATTCCCAATTCCTCTCATACGTCGGAACGAGCGAGCGGTGAGGCCAGGGGCTGGTGTGGGTCCGCGAGCCATTTGGTCAGGTAATCAAGGAGCATCGTCAAGCGGTCGGGCGTCAGGGCGCCAGGCTTCAGGGCGATGGTGGTCGCGCCGCGGGGGTCCTGAGTGATGCTCCCGATGACCTTGTCGCCCATACGCAGCTCGCGTCGCCCCGGAGCCGTCGTCTGAGGCGCCTCCGTGAGCTGGGCGACGACCCGCGCCGCAGGCAGGCGCTGGCCCCGCAAGCGTTCCGCCCGCTTGAGGACGGCCCGTCGGTCCCGCTCCACGGCCGCGTTGATGAGTTCGGCATGGCGGTGCTGGATCTCCAGGGGATTTGCGAAGCACTCCACAACGGTGGAGGGCAGCTGTGCCACCGTGAGCGCCTTGCGCACCCAGGTGTGACTCACGCCCAGCGCCTCGGCGAGGCGCCGCTGAGAGGGGTAGAGATGCTCATCGAGGGCACGCAGATACATTAGCCCCTGCTCGTAGGGCGAGAGGTCGGCGCGCTCGCGGTTCTCGCGATCCATGAGGGCGAACAGGGCATCGTCCGCAAGCGGCTCGGACCAGATGGCCGCCAAGACCGGGAGTTTGAGCTCCTGACATGCACGGTGGCGCCGATGCCCGAAGATCAACTCGTAGCGGTCAACGGCGTCTGCGATCGGCCGCACGAGCACCGGCTGAACGTTCCCGCTAGCGTGCTCGATCTCCGACTTCAGTCGAACGAAGGCGGGCGAGGAGAAGGTCGCGGGATGGCGATTGCACCAGCGGCTAGGCGCGATGAGGTCGGGATCCAGGCGCCGGGTGGCGAGCGCACCCTCGTGCTGGGCCAAGCGCGTGCGTAGGCTCGTCAGTTCGGCCTCCGCCGCCAGCATCTGACCTCGGAAAGCGAGCATTTGCCCGGGGCCAGTGCGGGCCACAGGCAGTTGACTCGCCGCAAGTGGAAACCGGGTTTCCAGCGCCGTCACCCCATCACCCGAGAGCGCGGCGGAAGCCGTAGGGGTCATCGTCTCAGGTCTGGCAGGGACAGGCGTCAGATCAGCGGTGAGCGACTCAAGACGTTTACGTGTGCTCATCCAAGCAATTCCTCATCGGATTGGAAACCAGGTTTCCAAATCTCAATCCAGACCAGCGCGGTGACGCCACGCCCTCACGACCGATTGCTCGACGAGCTCGACGAACCGGTCGTAGGCGTCGGTTGCGCGCTTGTAGGTCTTGGCCGCCCCTTCGTACTTCTGGACGTCGTAGACGGTGGCAAACTCCGCAGCCTTATTGCTCGTCACCGCGGTTTTCGGAATCTCGACCGGCAGCATGTACTCGCCGTACGTGGCCTGGATCCATTGCCGGACGGCGGGGGAGGCGGGGTCGGCCGGATCCACCCGCGAGAGCAGGACATGCAAGAACTCGAACGTCTTGTGATGACCGTGCGGGTCTTGTCGGTCAAGGTTCAGGCCGAGGTCGGCGAGGAGCGACCAGAATTGTGCCGAGGACGCGAAGTCAAGCCCGGAAGGCGGGACCGGGACAATGATGCCATCGGCTGCGTACAAGGCGTTGATAGTGACGTAAGAGAGGGCAGGGGGCGTGTCGATGATGATTACGTCGTAGAGGTCCCGCACGCTCTCCAACCCCTCATTGAGAACGTCCCAGAATCGCGCACCGGGCTCGCGCATCTGGCGCGAGGGCAGGGCGAACTCGGCCTGGAACAGGGTAGGGGCCGCACAGATGAGGTCGATGCCGTCCCAGTAGGTCGAACGAATGGCGTAGCGGACGTCGCGCTGGCTGCCGTCGCAGAGCGGCGCGATCGTCATGTCTTCGCTGACTTCCGCCTCCGGCAGCAAGCCGTGCAGCGTCGTCAGCGACCCCTGGGGATCAGTGTCGATTGCCAGGATACGATGACCGCGCAGGCTCAGGCCTTGCGCGAGCACCATCGAGCTCGTCGTCTTCGCAACGCCGCCCTTGAAGTTGCCGATCGCCACCGTGATGGCCCGCGCCCCCACCGGGCGCATCCGGTCGGCCCGGTAGCTGCGCGTCCAGGCGCGCACTTCGGCGAGGGAGAACTCGCGTTTTGCCCCAGAGGGCGTCAGACGCCCGCTTGGGAGGTCCGCCTTGGTCAGGCGGTAGCCGACATGGCTTTTGTCCACGCCGCATAAGGTGGCGAGGTGCGCGGTTGAGAAGCTGGGCGCGACCTTGCGTGCTTCCGGGGCGAGCAGTCGGCTTCGGATCTGCTCGACCATGGTGGTCGCGCCCTCGGCGATGGCCGCGATCCGCCGCATGTCGAGACGTGGTCCCTGCGGCGCAGGGAGGAGGGTCGGGGTGGAAACCGGGTTTCCAACCTCGGCAGGGAGTTCTTGTGCCATATCAAACTGTTCGATGGAATCCAGCTATCTTACCGAATTCTGGAGACTCTGCACATTCGTCCAGGCTTGCTCGTTTCGGCACATAGATCAGCATTTCTAACTGTGAGGGCGGTTGGTAAAGAGTAGCCCGCAGCTCATCGAGACGGCTTCCTCAAATGTGAGAACCAATGGGAATCGATGCGTGCGCAAGGGTGGCCGCGGATCCTTGGTCCCACCTTACGGCCGGCCAGCGCTTCCCGTCCGAAGGGCGGACCCTTCTACGGACCTCTGCCGCCGCTGGGGTGTCGCGAAATCCCATATCCACAGCCCTTGATCCCCAATCCCCCTCACGGACTTGCCGAGGGAATCCCAATCCCTCCGCGCCATTTTCCCAACGCGTCTCACATTAGTTCCCAACGAAACCCACATGAACCGCGACAAGGGCCTGAACCAAAACGGAAATGCATGCTGGCAAAAGCTTTAATGTTTTCAAAGTCTGTTTTTCTTAGCCTCTCAACTCACGCCTGGTGTGCTATTGTGAATTGAGTTTCTCACAGATCAGGTGCACATGTGATAGAGCCTTATTCGACGGTCACAGTCGAGACGGACGAGGTCAATGAAACCGTCCCCACCCGGTTGCCGCCCATCGCGCCGCGTGGGAAGCGTGAGGATCAGTCAGTCGCGAAGGCGAACGAGGCGATCGCCATTCGACCCAAACGTGGCCGGCTGACCTTCCTGTCGCGCCGGATCTATAACGCGTTGCTGTTCCATGCCCAGCGGCAGGGCGTCGACCAGCCTGTCTATCGCTTGGCGCTCGGCGAGCTCATCGGCGACGCGCGGTTCAATTCCAACAACACTGAGCTGCTGAAGTCGCATCTGCGCGACATGCAGGCCACCACGATCGAGTGGTCGACCAGCGGTCCGGCGGAACGGAAGTGGACCTCCACCCAGCTGATTGGTACGGTCACCATCGAGGAGCCCGGCCGAGGCCGGCCCTGCTTTATCACCTGGGGTTATCCTGACGAGATTCGGGAGCGGCTGGTGAAGCCGCGGCAGTACACCCGGGTGATGCTGGAGATCAGCGCGCAGATGCGGAGCTACGCTGGCGCGGTGCTCTACGAGATCGGGGCGCGCTATCTGACCTCCCCGAGCCGGCTGACGATGCGCGAGGACGTGATCTGGTGGGCGGCGGTCCTCACTGGCCGCAGCGACATCAAGACGGTCGACTATCGCTTCCTCAAGCGCGATGTGATCACCAAGGCAATGGGAGAGGTCGAGGCGCTGTGCGATGATTTCTCGCTCGAGCTTATCGAACACAAGCGCGGGCGCAAGGTCGAAGAGGTCCAGTTTTGCGTGCTGCCGAAAGCTCAGCAGCGTCTAACCGAGCTCAATGACCCCCGGCGCAATGTGTTCGATCTAGAACTCGTGGGCAAGCTGATCGCCCTGGGCTTCAAGCAGGACGACGCGCAAGATCTTTACGCCACGACCGACGAGGGACTGCTCCGCGCCGCGCTCGCTCATGTCGAGCAGCGGCAACGCAGCAGCACGCTGCCGCCGCTGCGGGCCCCGGCCGCGTATCTCCGGGACGCGCTGAAGCGCGGCTATGCCGAGCCTGCCGCCGATAAACCCGCCTTACCGCCCCCGTCGTCCAAGGAGGTGCAGCGCCAGCGCATCCTCGAGGCCTGGGACGCAGAGCGCCGGCGTCGGGCGCGTTCGATGTACCAGGAGATGGGGGAGGGCGAGCAGACCGAGTTGCGCGCGCGTTTCGAGGCGGAGGCACTTGGGACCCTGGCCTCGCCGATCGCCAGGGCCTGGCGACGCGACGGGCCAGCGAGTCCGATCGCAGGCAGCTCCTTCTTCAGCTGGCTGGCCTTGGTCACCTGGCCCGAAGCGCCCTCCGATCAAGCGCTGCTCGATTTCGCGCTGTCGCATGGTCTCGTTCGCATCGATTGAATATAGGATGTGTATGAGGTTTGCGGTTTTCTTCATTCCTGCCCCCGACCCCCGGTACCCCCCTAGGTCGCCCCTAGGTCGCCGATGATTGCTTGACCGCTGACTGCACGTTGACGTTCTGCACTGTCACCGTTCCGGTTGCCTCCCGGAAAATTCGGGATTTTCGCGAGTCAGCGGCGAACAATGCGTGGCGGGTTCAAACTTCGTTCCCACTGCGCGCGCGCGTCAGCCTCCATTTGCCGGACCTTCGCCATCAGCTCCGGCGGCAGCGTCACAGATTCCGTGACCCATCCTTGCGGGCGGAATACCTCATAGATCTTGCTCGCCCATTCGTGGGCCATCTGGCGGCTAACACCATAGCGCGCGGCGACTTCATCGAAGGTAGCGCCATCGACGAGGATTGCCTGCGCGACCGCGCGCCCCTTGTCGGAGAGACGCGGGAACCGCGCGAGCGCATGCTTGAACTCCGGCGGGCTGAGCGCGCCGGCCATCTTCGAGATTCCCGCCATGTTCAAAGTGCCTGAGCGGAGGCCCTCGGCGACCGCCAACAAAAGTATACACTAAACTATTGACAAACGTCATACTATAATTTATAGTGCGATTGTGCTTGACGGAAATGTGAAGCACCCGCGCCGGGCGGCTTCCCGGCCCCTGCCTTGGGAGAGTTCCATGTCTACACTTGCTACCCGCTTCGGCTCCAACGCTAATCTTCTGCGCGCTGGGGCGCCCTTGTCAGACGATCAGATCCACGCCGCGGCGCCCAGCATCTTCGCCGATCACGCGCACGATAGTCGGTCCACCCGCTACGCATACATCGCGACCAGCGAGGTGCTTGCGGGGCTTCGTTGCGAAGGTTTCCAGCCGTTCATGGTGTGTCAGTCGCGCTCGCGCGACGAGGAGCGTCGCGAGTACACGAAGCACATGCTTCGGCTGCGCCACGCGAGCCAGATCAACGGTGCTGAGGCGAATGAAATCATCCTTATCAACTCGCACGACGGCACCAGCGCCTACCAAATGCTCGCCGGCGTCTTCCGTTTCGCATGTCACAACGGCATGGTCTGTGGCACCGAGGTAGCGGACATCCGCATTCCCCACAAGGGAGACGTGACCGCGCGCGTGATCGAGGGGGCATTCAGGGTCCTGGAAGACTTCGACGAGATCACCGCGGGGATCGAGGGCATGAAGGCGCTGACGTTGTCGGAAGGCGAGCAGCAGGCGTTGGCGCGTGCGGCCCTAGCCTTGCGCCACGACGAAGGGCAGCCCGCTCCTATAACCGAAGCTCAACTCCTAACCGCCCGCCGCTTCGAGGATCGCGCGCCGAATCTGTGGGCAACGTTCAACCGCGTTCAAGAAAATACCCTCAAGGGCGGATTACGTGGGCGCAACGTGCGCGGCCAACGCGTGACGACCCGCGCCATCAACGGCATCGATAGCAATGTCAAGTTGAATCGCGCGCTGTGGGTGCTCGCCGAGGAAATGCGCAAGCTTCGCAGTAACTAAAGCGGGACGGGCGGGGCGAAAGCCCCGCTCACTGCCCGACTCCCCCGTCCCGGGCGGCTTCCCGGTGCTCCTCGATGGAGGTTTGCGATGAAATCCGTGTTGTATCAGCTGCTACTCGCTCTGGTGCCAGACCTGCCCTTGCTCGATGTGGGCGCGCACCGCCGCTCGGACTTGCGATCCGCGCCCCATCTGCTACTGGTGTTCGAAGTGCGGGAGCGCCGCGGCTCTGTGCTGCTCTGTTCCCTCACCCTCCGCACCGAGGCGGAGGAGGACGCGGTGCCGAGTCCGTGCATGGCGATCTCCGTGGATGCCGGGCAGTGCATCGTGCGCCCGCTGCATTATCGCGACCGGATGGTGTATTGCATCGCCGGCGACGAAGCCGGCACGGTGGACGTCGAGGCGGAGATGGAGCAAGCCTCACTGCTCCTCGGTTGGCTCTGTAGTGCCCGGTCGCAGGCGCATCGCTTCCACCGCCGGGCGCATGCAGCAGGTGGGCTGTGAAAGAGGCCGGGCCGAGGTCATCGACTTCTCGGTGAGGCTGATTGCAGGCGCGGTAGCGACGGACACAACGGAGACGAGCTCGATGTTGGTGATCTGCGAGTGGGTCGGTTCGATTGCGGGGCTGATAGGGGCGGTGCTGCTCGCCTCGAATTCGCGCGCCTCGCCCTACGGATGGCTCGCGTTCATCACCGCGAACGTCGCCATGATCGTGTTCGCGCTCGGAATCGATGCGCGCGGACTCCTGGTGCAGCAGCTCGGGTTCATGGCGACGAGCTGCCTGGGCCTCTATCGCGGGCGGGTTCTCGCTCGCTTGTACCGCCGGCGCGTCAGCGACTCCTGCGGCCCAGAGCGTGACGAGGGGAGGGGAGGGCAGACGAATGGGACGAATCAGTGAGCTGCGGTTTCCCGTGGTCCGTAAGGCCGTGGGCAATCACCGCGGCCGGCTATGTCGTGACCTTGCCGCCGGGCGACGTCATCGAGTTTCGCGAGCTGTGGCGGCGCAAGGCGTTCAGCGCACCGCTCGGGTCGGTCTTCGATCAGGTCGTTCGCTGGCATGTGACCGAAGCGCTGGCGCGCAAGCGTGCCGAGCGCAAGTGGCGGCGGTGGCGATGATCGAGCACGCGTTCATGGCCTTCCACAGCGACAAGGATCACTGCCCGACCTGGCGGCCGCTCAATGGCGATCGCTACCAGCGGCCGAGCTTGGGCGAGCGTGTCGAGCTTCGGGGAGCTGCGCCATGAGCCCGGGCGACGCCGCGGCTTGCTTTCGCAGCGAGAGGCAGGCGAAGATGCTGGCCATGACCTTCCGCGTCTATCTGCGCTGGCCTGGCCAACGAGTGAGCGATAAGACCGTGACAGAGAACCGAACGGTTGCGGAGCTCGCCTACCGGGAACTGCTCGCGCGCGCCGACCTCGTCGGCAAGTCGGTCGCTGCGGCCCTTACGAAAGACGGGAAGCAGCTCGCCTATCATCAGTTCGACGGCCCAGAAGGCTCTTCGTGAGCCGTGCACCGCGGCGTAGTGCCGAGGTCTCACGGAAGTGCGGTCTGCGTCGCCGTGATCGCCCACGCTGGGCGAACGCCGACAAACCTGCCGCGGCTTCAAGACGAAAGCGACATGCTGACGGTGAGCGCCGCCCGCGCCGCCCCTAACGGGTCTTCGCGTAGGGGGATGCGCCGCCGACGGGGTCGGCGATCCCGGTTCACTACTCGATGATCTGATGCTTGAGTGCGAGTCGCGTCAGATCCGCCTGGCGCTGCACGCCCAGCTTCTCCTTGACGGTCTGAGTGAGGGTGGTGATGGTTCGGGTCGAGAGGTTCATTTTTTGCGCAATCTCGACGTTGGTAAACCCCTCCGCCATGAGCCTGAAGACCTGAAGCTCGCGCAGCTCGAGCTTTGCCTGGGGCGACTCGTCGCCGCGGAGGTTGATCAGCGCGAGCCGCTCCGCTATTTCGCGCAGGAAGAAGATTTGGCCCGCATGCGCCTGCTTGATCGCATCGGCAAGGAGCGCCGGCCCCTTGTCTTTCGTGACGAAGGCCATTCCCCCCACGCGGTACGCCTCCTTGAGCACCTCGTCCTGATCGAACTGACTGTAGAAAACGATCCGGGCGGGCGGGGCGCCCTGCACGAGCTCGCGGGCCACTTCCAAGCCGGTGAGACCCCGTCGGAAGCGGATGTCGAGGACCACCACGTCCGGCTTCACCTGCACGTACTTCTCGACGACCTCCTCCACCGTGGTGGCCGTCGCGACGACTTCAATTCCCAAGGAACGCAGGGCGGGCGTCAGCGCGAGAGCGATCAGAGGATGATCGTCGGCAATCAGCACGCGGATCGGGGTCGTCATTGCTGTCTTTTTCTAGGGACCTGGAGCGCCCTCCGCGCCGTCTAGCGTTCCCTTCAACCCCTCGTCAAGACCGGGCCTTCCTTATCAGCTGCGAAGGGCGCGCCGATAGTAGCGCTCACTAGCGCACATCCGAAACATTCTTATTCACGCGGCTTGGGTTGCGCCGCAGCGCGGTCTTTTACGACAACGCGGCCGCGAAACGCAATCCCGAACCGAATTTCCTCAAGCGAAGTGCCTCGTAAAAATAAGAAAAATAGGCAGGATACACATCAAAGCTAACATCCCGAGCCGAGGTAATTGCACTAATAAAGCAACGTTCATTTCTATTGACACGCAATTTACTTTTCGATACGGTTGCTCGGTAGTTTCTGATTTGGAGCAACCATGTCGCGGCACGAAGCTCCGACGGCGTCAGCTGGCCCGTCCAAGTTGGGCACCAACTCGATCCGCTAAGCCATGGCGACGACTTCGGACATGGTCGCGTTCCGGCTCGACGCGGAGCTCTCCGAGGCGCTGAACCAGGCGGCTGAAGAGGCCAGGATGGGCCGCAACGCCATGGCCCGGCAGTACGTGGAGCATGGCTTGATCGGCACACCCCTTGGCACCCGTGCCGAGCTCCAGGAGGTGATCGCCGCTCACCGCGAGATCTGCGCCCTCCTTGCCGAACGCAATCGGCTGATGCGGGAGTGCCGTACCTCGCTCGTCCAGTCGGTGAACGACGCCCGCAAGGCATTCGACGCGGGCCGCGAGTTCGCGCCCGCGCCCGAGCCGCTGATCCTTGAGTGCTTGGACCTCATCCGGCAGCAGGTCGAGCCGGTGTCCCGGCTCATCCAGGCGCTGCAAGGTCGCTACCGGCGCGGCGGGCCCTATGCGCCTCGGCAGTCGCGGCCGGACGCGACCGCGCCATGAGCGTCCTTCGCATCCGCGCGCTGCTCGAGCCCGAGCTCGAGGTTCCCGGCCACCGGCACGGCAATCCGCCGAAGGGCGCGCGCTTCCACACCCGCAACGCGGTTGCGGCGCGCCTGGGTCGCAACGCAGCGAATTACGGCCAGGTCGTCGTCAAGGTGATCAAGCCGTGGGCGAAGGGTCCGCTTCGCACCAAAGCCCAGGTCGAGTACATCACCCGCAAAGGCGAGATCCGCTGCGAGGACGAGCTCGGCCGCGAGCTCGAGGGCAGGGAAGAAGTCCGCGAGGCGCTCGCGGCCTGGGATCTCCTCCGTGACCACTGGGAAGGGTGCCGGACGTCCATGCACCTGATGTTCTCGATGCGTAAGGACACGGAACGGCTCACCGAGGACAAGCTCGTCGAAGCGGTCCGCCGGACGCTCCGCGAAGAGTTCGGATCCGACCCGGACCCCTTGCGCAACCGACAGTATCTCTTCGTCAAGCACTCCCTCGAGAACGACCCGGAGCCCGGCCACAACCCCAACCCGCACGTCCACGCCGTCGTTCGTTACCTGAACGGCCGCCGCGAGCCAATTCGGCCGGGCCCTGAGGACTTGTGGCGCTACCGCGAGACCTTCGCGGAGAAACTGCGCGAGCAGGGCGTACGCGCGAACGCTTCGCCGGCCCTCGAGCGGTTCGTCGTCGAGCGCGGCGAGCCGGACATGAAGTGGTACCACCTGAAGCAGGACCGCAAGCGCAGCCACGTCCTCACCCGCCAAGACCGCGAGATCCACGAAATGGGTGGCACGGCGGGCTTTGCGCCGACGCCCGGCGAGCAGCGCTACAAAGCCCGCTACACGCAGGCGAAGTACGACTACCAGGCAGCGGCCGATGCGCTCGCCAAGGATTCCGACCCCCGCGCACAGGCGCTCGCCAACGTGCTGCGCCGCTACCCGGAGCGCTTCACCGACAAGCCGGTTCTCGAGCGCGAAGCGCGCGCAGCTCAGTACGACCAGTTCAGGGCGAAGCGCGGGGGACAGGAGCAAGAGCGGTGAAGCAGCTCCTGTGCAAGATGATCTCGCTCTCCGTGAATTCGCGCGCCGTGGTCGCCGGGCTGACCACCGTGATCTGCCTCGTCGCGCTTGCGACGGGCGTGATCGACGGCAACTGGCGCGCCACGCTTCGGGTCGTCATCCCCGCGGGCCTGCTCGCCGGCGCCCTTGGTTGGCTGAGGTATCGATGAGGCTCCTCCTCGCCCTCGTTGCCGCGCTCGTGCTCGCCGGCTGCACGGGCGTTCCGCCCCGGCTGCCGGACTGCGAGGGCCCGGCGACTCATTTGAATCCCACGTGGGCGAAGCAGCATGGGCGCTCTTAGTCCGACCGAGCAGAAGGTGCTCGCCGCCCAAGCCCATAAGGCGCAAGGCTTCGAGGCCGAAGAGCTGGCGGGGGCGAAGCAATCGGCGATGCGCCGCGGGTGGGGTCTGGTGCTGGCCGCCGGCGTGATCGCCGCACAGGGGGTCGCCATCAGCGTTCTGCTGCCCCTCAAGGAGTTCGTCCCTACGGTCATCCGCGTGAACGACACCACCGGCGTCGTCGATCGCCCGCCGGTCCTGGCGGGCAAGGCCGACGTCAAGGAGATCGAAACGCGCTGGGCGCTACGTCATTATGTCCTCGCGCGCGAGCGCTACATCAAGAACCAGGTTCCCGTCGATTACCTGCTGGTCGAGGCCATGAATTCCGAGCCGCTCAACGTGGAGTGGCGCGCCTTGTGGGACCTGAACAACACGACCTCGCCGCTGAACCGCTATCTCGACGGCACGGTCAAGACGGTCGACGTCAGCACGATCAACGGGCCTTTGCCGGTGCAAAGCGGCCAGCGGGATCTCTGGCAAGTCCGGTTCACGGTGACCGTCCGCTCGCCGACCGGCGGCACGACCAAGTCGGACTACGTCGCGACCATCCGCATCACGAACATCGCCACGGACAAGGACGACGACCTGCGGCGTGCGTGGAATCCGCTCGGCTTCCGGGTGCTTTCCTACATAGCGGAGGCGGAGGTGGCGGGAGGGGCCAAGGGATCATGAAGCCGATCGCGATGGCCGCGCTGCTCGCTTGCATCTTCCCGGCTCACGCCGAGCTCAACCCGGTTCACACGCCGGTGCTCGTCGACCCGCGCGTCCGCGTCGTCGATTACGACCCGCTGCAAGTGCTCTATCTGCGCGGCGTCCCGGGCTTCCACATCGAGCTGCAGTTCGCGCCCGGCGAGCAGCTCCACGATGACCCGGGCTACTCCGGCGACGACAAGGCGTTCGATGTCGACGGCATCGCCAACTTGGCGTTCATCAAGCCGAGGGCGACGCTGGACCCGCTGACCAAGCAATGGCTGCCGCCAAGGGATGCGCATACCAACATCACGCTCGTCACCAAGCGTGCCGAGAACCGGCTGCGGGTGTACCGCATTCGCTACGAGATCGCCACGAAAGCCAAGGCGCCGCAAGTCACGGCGGTCCTGTACCGCTACGCGGCCGACGAGACGGAGGCGCGCGTCGCGCGCGAGCGTGAGGGCGAGGTCAACGCCCTCATCAAGAATGCAACGAACGCCAAGCCACAGAACCGCGACTACAGCTTCTGTGGCGCCGAGCAGCTCCGCCCGATGCTCGACAGCGTGTTCGACGACGGCGATCAAACCTTCATGCAGTGGCCAGCCAACGCCGAACTTCCGCAGGTCTACTTCCAGCGCCAGGATGGCAGCCAAGGGATTCCTAACCATCACTTTCGCGCCGATGACGTGATGGTCCTGCACGGCGTCTGGCCGCGCCTGGTCCTGCGTCTGGGCACGAAGCTCGTCGGCTGTGTCATCAACAATGCATACCAGGAGGGCCAAGCCCGATCGTTGACGAACACGCCCGTTCCCGGCCTCCAGCGCGTGATTCGCCAAGGAGCCTCTTGAGTGACCTTCGCGCAAGAAGATCCTCGAGAGCTTCCGAAGCCGGACGGCGGAGCCGAGCCGGAGCTGTCGCCGACACCCAATCCGGTCGAACCGGCAGGCCCGGCCGTCATCGACCGTGGCGGCATTCCGCAGGACCTGACCGGCCGTTCGCGGCGCGCGCGCATCCTGGGCTTCGTCGGTCGAGTCGCGGCAGGGCTCACCGTCGTCGGCATCGGCGCCGCCTACTTCTTGATGTATGGGCCGCATACGGACAAGGTGATCGCGGACGCGAACGACATCGCGAAGAACGTGCGCGACGAGTCGCCCATCCGGCCGCTGCGCATACCGAAAGATCCGCCGCCTGCGCCAACAATGCCACCCGCGCCGCCTGCGTTGCCTGTGGATCCCTCGCTCTTGACGGCAGCGTCTACGCAGCGACCCCCTCTGCCGCCTTCGGCTTCGTCCGGCCCGGAGGTCCAGCCGGCGACCTCCCTGATCGGCAACGGCCTACTGCGCAGAACGGGTCGCGGCGAGCCTGCCGCAGCCGTGCCCACGACGCTCGCTCCCAGCGCATTCCAGGCCCCGCCTGGCGGCACGCCACCGGGCATACCGGGCGCGGCGTTGGGTGCGTCACAAGCCTTCGGCGTTCCCTCTGCCGCTCAACAACAGGGCGGCCCGGCCATGGGCGCGCTCCTGCGGCCGACGCAGACACAGCCGGCGGTGGCGCGCGTGCTCATCGATGTTCGCTACCTGCTCCCCAAGGGCCGCTATATCCCGTGCGGCAACCAGCCGGCGATCGACACGACATTCCCGGCGCAGATTCCGTGCGTGGTGAAGGAAGACGTCTACGGCTACGACGGTTCGGTGAAGCTCATCGACCGCGGCTCGACGATCGTCGGCGAGACCACTCAAGCGCCGCGGCAAGGGCAACGCCGCGTGCTCGCGCTGATGAACGACTTGTACGGCCCGCCCACGCCGGACGGCAGGGCGGTCAAGATCGACCTCAACTCCCTGGTGGTCGATGACCTCGGGCGCGGGGGCATCGCCGGATACACGAACACGCATCTTGCCGAGCGGCTCCTGCCTGCGCTCGTCCTCACTGCTGCGCAGGGCGCCATGTCCGTCCTCACTGCCGCTGCTTCGCGGGGCGGCAATGCGTCGGTCGTCGTCAACCCGCAGTTGCCCGGTTCAGTCCTCACCGATCCCGCCAGGCAAGCGGTGGACATTCCGCCAACCGTCGAAGTGCCTCAGGCGACGCCGATCATGATCGCCGTGCAGCGCGATCTCGACTTCTCGCGCGTTTATGCGCTGCGGCCCGTTGCGGAGGCGAGCGCGCAGTGAGCGATTTGCACGACTACTACTCGGCGCTCGAAGAGCACCTGGTCCCGCTACGCCCGGTGCTCGACGACCCGCGCGTGACCGATGTGTGCATCCAGGAGCCGCACGTGATGCACGTCGAGCGCGTCGAGACCGGCTGGGAGCGCCTCGAGCCCGCGTGGCTGGACGAAATGTGGTGCGCAGGGCTCGCTTCCCTGTGCGCCAACTACAGCGACCAGGGCGTCGATTCGCAAAGCCCGCTCCTCAGCGCATCGCTCCCCTCGGGCGAGCGAATCCAGTTCGTCCTCCCGCCCGCGTGCAAGCCGCATATCGCCATCTCGATCCGCTGTCCTTCGCGTGTCGTGTGGTCGCTCGAAGAGCTCGCCGAGCGCGGAATGTTCGACCGCGTGCAGTTGCTGCCGGAGGAGCGCATCGCCGGGCGCGACGAGGTTCTCGCGCTTCTGATCGATGCCATCGATCGCAAGCTCGCGACGCTCTTCTCCGGAAAGACCGGATCGGGCAAGACGGCGATCACCAAGGCAATGGTGCGGCGCATCCGGTCGGATGTGCGGCTGCTCTGCATCGAGAACGTGTGGGAGCTCGATACCCGCCACCTGCCGCTCTCCACGCGGCTTTTCTACAGCGCGGGCGGGCAGGGCGTCGCGAGAGTCAAGCCCTCCGATCTCGTCACCGCGACCAAGCGCATGCGGCCCGATGGCATCGTCTACGCCGAGCTCCTCACCGGCGAGGACGTTTTCGAGTTCGCCCTTTCGGTGAATAGCGGCCACAGCTACGCATTCGCGAGCCTGCACGCCAATTCCTGCGAGCTGATCCCGTACGCGCTCGCGCAGATGCTTCTGAACACCGAGGCGGGCCGCAACATGACGCTCGAGGCGGCAGCGATGTTCGTCATGCGTAACGTCGCCATGACGATCCAGTGCGATCGCGACGGCGTCGGCCGGCGGCGCGTCACCGAGATCTGGAGGCGCGCGGCGTGAACCGCAATTCGAAACCGGGTCTCGGCCTCAAGTATCTCGCGATCGCCCTCCCGCTCGCGCTCGCTGCCGGCCTGCAGGTCTCTGGCGGCATGGCGCTCTGGGCGATGTCGCCGAGCCAGCAGCCGCAGCAGCGCTCTCCCTTCCTCACGCCGCCGAAGATCCCCGAGCCGAGCGAGCTCGCACCGTATTTCCTGAAGGCGACGCCGCTCACCGTGCCGCGCTACTGGAGCCACTACGGACAGTACGAGAAGGTCCGCCAGCGCCTCATGATCTGCCTCGCGCTCGGTCTGCCGCTCCCACTGCTGCTTGCGAGCGCGCCGCTGTGGCCCGCTGCGCGCCCGCTCTACGGCGATGCGCGATGGGCGACGCTTGCCGAGATCGAGAAGGCGGGCCTCTTCGCCAAGACCGGGCTGATCGCCGGGCGTATCGGCAAGCGCTATCTGGTCGTCGACGGCCAAGTGAGCATGATGCTGAACGCGGCGCCGCGGCAGGGCAAAGGCGAAGGAATCATCACGCCCAACTTGCTCTTCTTCGACGGCTCGGTGGTCGTCAACGACATCCGCGGCGAGAACTACGAAAAGACCGCGGGCTACCGCGCGCAGTGCGGCCATCAGGTGTTTCTGTTCGATCCGCTCTCGTTCCACCAGCGCTCGCACCGGTGGAACCCGTTCTTCTACGTGCCGCCGATACCCGCCGACGGCACGGCGCAAGAGATCGCGGTGGCAACCGCCAATCGCATCGACGCGATCCAGCGCATCTCGAGCATGTTCTTTCCGCGGCCGGTGCGCGAGACGCCGTTCTGGGCCGTCTCCGCCCGCGATCTTTTCGTGGGCGTCGCGCTATACCTCTTCGAAACCGAAGGCGCCGTGCGGACCATCGGCGAAGTGCTCCGCCACGGGATGGCGCAGGACGACGAGAGCTTCGGCACGCATTGGAAGAAGGTCATCGAGCAGCGCCGGAAGGAAGGGACGCGGCTCTCGCCGTTGTGCGAGCGGTTGCTCTTCGAGCTGGCCTCGCTCGCCCCGCAGACCGTTTCGGGCATCCGCAAGGAGTTCACCAGCACGCTGACTCTCTGGCACAACCCGCTCGTCGACGCCGCAACCTCGGGCAACGATTTCGATTTCAGGAAGCTCCGCTCCGAGCGCGTCAGTGTCTACGTCAAGGTCAACCCGGACTCCATCGAGCAGCTCCAGCCGATGCTCGCGCTCTTCTTCGAGCAGGCGATCGGCCTCAACACGCGCTCGATGCCCAAGCCCGGCTTTGATCCGAATCTGCCGTTCAAGGTCCTCTTCGCACTCGATGAGTTCACCGCGCTGCGCTACATCCCGGCGGTGAAGGAAGGCGCCGCGCATCTGGCCGGCTACAACCTGCTCTTAATGGTGGTGGTGCAGTCGGATTCGCAGTTGGTCGACGTGTACGGCCGCGAAGGCGCCGCGACGCTGCGCAACACCACGGCGCTGCGCATCATCTTTCCACCCAAGGAGTACGAGGAGGCGAAGGCCTTGAGCGACGAGCTCGGTTCCTACACCGAGAAGATCAACGCTTACTCGTACTCGCTCGGCAAGACCACGCGCACGCCGACGCTGCGATCGCGGCCGTTGATGTTCCCCGAAGAGCTGCAACGCATGGGGTCGGCGTGGCACCTGGTGCACTTCAAGGAGCCCGGGAAGCCCGTGCCCCTCGACCGGGAGGCGCTCCGCTGGCTCAAGGCGCACCGCATATACCGCTGGAACGACCGAGTGTTCGGCCGTCGCTACGCGGACCCTCCTCAAGCGCCAAAGCTGACCATCGTGCTGCCGCAGCCGCTCGACAAGCCGGCGGCCAACACAAGGGAGATACGGATGAGCGACGCCGAGACCCTCGACACGATGCCCGCATCGCGCTTCGCGGTACCCCCGGAGAAGTACGCCCTGCCATTCGAGCCGCCGGAAACGCAGGCGGAAGCGAATGCGGCGATCGAAGCTTTTCAAGAGTACCTGGCAACGCAGAACGCGTGAGGAGGCCGCATGGCGAACGAAGCACCCCTCACCGAAGCCAAGGCCGGCCGCGGCCGCCCGCCGCTCGAGAACGCGATCGAGCGAGTCATCCGACACCAAGGGCAACAGCAGTTGAGCCCGATGGCGCAAGCGGCGCGCGCCGCCGCTCTCGCATACGCCAACGGCCGCGCGGAAGAAGGCGCGAAGCTCGCGCGGGAGGCCGAGCGCCTGCGCGCCGAGGCGGCCGCTCGCGACGATGCGCCGCTCTTGAAAGCCGACGGTGCTGCGCTTGCGAAGGATCACGCCGAAAGCATTGCGGCGCAGGTCGTGCCGCCCGCCGAGCGCGCAAGCCGCGCGCACGCATACCTGACGAAGCGTGAGGAAGAGCTGCGCAGCAAACCTCCCGGCACCCTTGAGCCCGCGGAAGCGCAGAAGCTCGCCACGACGACCGCGACCGGTTGGCGGCTGGTGCGCGAGCACGGCAAGCCGCGCGAGGTAACGCTGACCGCCGAAGCCATTGCCAGGATCGCGGTTAAGGAGACCCACTACCGCAAGGCGCTTGCCGCGCTCGACCCGGCGCTCCTGCCTGAAGTGCGGGAGAAGGCGCTCCTATCCGGCAAACAAGCTCAGGTCCGAAGCGCGGCGGCACCGCAGCACGAGCACGCGCAGCAGCCGGACCCGACCGCCATGCCGCAGGCGGTCGCCGGCAAGTTCGTGCGCGTCGGCGACATGTACCACTTCAGCGGCGGCGACAAGTCGCTCGCCTTCGAGGACCGCGGCGAGAAGCTCGTCGCCAAGACCAACAACGCCGAGGTCGCGCGCGCTCTGGTTGCAATCGCCGAGGCGCGCGGCTGGCAGGACATCGCAGTCCTCGGGACGAAGCAGTTCAGACGCGAGGCGTGGCGCGAAGCTACCTTGCGCGGCATCGAGGTCCGCGGTTACGAGCCCACCGAGCTCGAAAAGAAGGAAGTCGAGCGGCAGTCGATGGCGCGCAGCGGGCCTAACGAGGTGCAGAAGGCGGCCGAGCGCGCACCGGAGGCCGCGTCCACGGCGGCCGCCTCTGCTCCGAAGCCGCTGGACGAAGTTGTCTTCGGGACGCTGCTCGAGCACGGTGACATACCCGCAGAGCCCAGGCGCGTAGCGGGGGCTGAAGGCAAGTCTCACTTCGTGTTGGGCCCGAGCGAGTCCTACGTGAAGCTCGGGCTCGAGAACGGGGGCGAGAAGATTCTCCGCGGCGAGGGCCTGGGCGAGGCATGGCGAACATCGCAGACTCGGCCCGCGATCGGCGATGTCGTGGGGGTCGCACAGGTGACGGCCACGGAAGGCATGCCGCCAGGACGGGCGACCTGGGTCATCGAGAAGCAGTCGTACTTCGCCGCGCCCGGAGGCGATGAGGCAACGCACGCCGCGCCGCTCGCTCCCGGAAGCACGCAAAACGACGCGTCGGCGCCGCCAACAGTAGCGGAGTCGGCGCAGCCAGCAGTAGCGGCTTCTACCGGACGTGACGCGGGCAGCATCGAGGCGCGTGAGGCGATGCCGACCTCCGCGGGACGACCGGCGTCCGAAGCCGAGGTCATGGATGCGGCGGCGCCAATCGTCGCCAATGCGATCGGCGCTGTGGCCGACGTCGAGAAGCGCGTGGAACTGGCGACGGCGTGGCGCGAGCACAAGGGCTCGCTCGATCAGCTCGTGAGGCAATACCCCGAGCTTCTCGACGCGGCGGCGGCCTACCGTTCGATGGTGGCCGAGATGGAGCGCAGGCCCGAATACACGCGCAGTCCGGGGCAGCAACGGCTCGAGGGCGTGAAGGCGATGCTACGCGAAGGTTACGGCGAGATGCTCGAGCGCGGCCGAAAGATCCACGCGCCGAGGATCGTCAAGACGCAGTTGCGCGACGGTTCTCCAGAGCGCGCGCGAGCTGCGTCGCGCACGGAGCGGGAGGAGGCAGTCCGTGCTGCTTAGATTCCCGCGCGACCGTCTACCGCGTGCCGTGCTCACCACGCTCCTCGGCGTTGCCTTCGCCGTTTACACCGGCGGCGTCACGGCACAGCAGATCTCGCGCGCCGAGCAGCAAGCGCGCGACAACGCGCGCATCAAGATCCTCCAGGACGAGCTTACGCAAGAGCAGCGCGCGCTTGCGGAAGCCAAGACGCCGGAGGAGGTCGAGCTCCATCAGCGCAACGTCAAGGCGCTCCTCAAAGAGCTTGCGCCCGCGGCGGCGCTGCGCCCGGAGGTCCGCCCCCCACAACGACGCCACCCCGACGTCAGCGCAGTCCAGGAAGAAAGCGTGCTGCCGCAATGGAGCATCTACGCGCGGCGCGCCAAGCAGGCCAAGGCCCTCGTCCCCCTTCCTTCAGACACACAGGAGAAGCGATGAAAACGCACATCACCCAGCCTCTCGTTCTCGGGCTCGTCGCATCGGCGAGCCTGCTGCTGCCCGAGCTTGCATTCGCGCAGGCGCTCGGCGGCGGCCCCGGGGTCGGCACCGCCAACACCATCGTCAACTGGATTTCCGCGATTCTCGCGATTCTCAGCATCGCCGCCATCAGCTTCGTAGGCGTGAAGTGGTGGCGGGGGCAATGGGACTTCAATCACGCGGCCGCCGTTGCCACCGGCGTCGCGATCGTTGGCCTCGCGCCCGCCCTCGTCACATTCTTACGCTCGGGGTCGTGAATGGAACGAGGACCGACGACCGGGCTACGCTCGGAACCGTTCTTCGCAGGGATGACGCGGCCGGCGATGTTCGCCAAGGTGCCGGCGCGGGCGCTCGGCGTGAACGTCTTCTTGCACC
>Ga0209254_10001642_pt1 | contig 20189 bp, 18 predicted proteins | sample FrelakmetDIP11DI_FD_187148 | JGI IMG/M metagenome (GOLD analysis project Ga0209254, IMG submission 187148) | Freshwater lake sediment microbial communities from the University of Notre Dame, USA, for methane emissions studies - DIP11 DI (SPAdes)... | ecosystem: Environmental > Aquatic >...
CGGCGAGCCGGCGCTCGAACCACTGCTCCACGCTCCAGCCGATCGGCAGGTAGCCGTTGACCGGGTCGTGCGCGCTGGTCTGGTCGGTGACCGCATCCGGGCGCACGCCGCGCCGGACCATCTCGGGCAGCACTTCCGCGGCGTTGCCCAGCAGCGCCACCGAGACCGCGCGCCCGGCGGCGGTGTGCGCCGCGATGCGCGCCAGCGCGTCGTCTAGGTCGCGTGCCTGCTCGTCGACGTAGCGGGTGCGCAGGCGCATGTCGATGCGGCTCTGCTGGCATTCGACCGTCAGCGAGCAGGCGCCGGCGAGCGAGGACGCCAGCGGTTGCGCGCCGCCCATGCCGCCGAGCCCGGCGGTGAGGATCCACTTGCCCGCGAGGCTGCCGCCATGGTGCTGGCGACCCATTTCGACGAAGGTCTCGTAGGTTCCCTGCACGATGCCCTGCGAGCCGATGTAGATCCACGAGCCGGCGGTCATCTGCCCGTACATCATCAGGCCCTTGCGGTCGAGTTCGTGGAAGTGCTCCCAGGTCGCCCAGTGCGGCACGAGGTTGGAATTGGCGATCAGCACGCGCGGCGCGTCCGCATGGGTGGGGAACACCCCGACCGGCTTGCCCGACTGGACCAGCAGGGTCTGGTCGTCGCCGAGTTCGCGCAGCGTGCGCAGGATCGCGTCGTAACAGGCCCAGTCGCGCGCCGCGCGGCCGATGCCGCCGTAGACCACCAGTTCAGCCGGGTTTTCCGCGACTTCCGGATCGAGGTTGTTCTGGATCATGCGGTACGCGGCTTCGGTCTGCCACGAACGACAACTGCGCTCGTTGCCGCGCGGCGCGCGGATGACGCGGGTGTCGTCGCGACGGCTGGTCGAGTTCATGGCGGGCGATCCGGGTCGCGGGGCAAGGCGCCGATTATCGCATCGGCGCAGCGCCCTTGCCGCCGCGCGCGCGGCGTCCGACACTGCGCGCGGGCGCAGCCGCAGGCGCCGGGGAATCCGCATGGCGAAGGCAACGTCCAGGCCGGAGGTCGAAGTCCGCCGCACCTGGATGGTGGCGCTGATGGACGCGCTGCCCGACACGCTGGCCCTGGGCATCTGCCTGCTCGCCTGGCTCGCGCCCTCCGCGCTGCGCTTCGACCTGGTCGCATGGGCCGCGCCCCTGTACTTCGTCGAGTTCCCGCTGGCGCTGATCCTGCTGTTCGGCGGCGTGACCCGGATCGAGGACCCGGCGATGAGCCGGCGCAGCAAGCTCGGCTTCGTGCTGGTGCCGATCCTGATCGTCGCGCTGATGGCGCCGATGTTCCTGGGCCCGGGCGGCCTCGTCGCGGTGCTCGCCCTGTCCGCGCGCCTGCTGTGGCGCGTCGCCAGCGGCCGGATCGACCGCAGCGCGCGGGTGCGCGGTGCATGGATCACCTATTCCGAGGGGGACGGCGCGCACGAGGTCGACAGCGCGACCGTGCGCATGCGCGTCGGCGGCAAGCGCGCCCTGGCCCCGGACGGAGGGCGCCGCTGGCGGGTCGAGGCCAGCCACGAACTCGTGATGGCGAGCCTGACCCTCACCTTCTGGGTGCTGATCGCGGTGGCGTTCATGCTGGTGACGATTCCGGCGGGCGCGATCACCCCGGAGATCGCCGCCGCCTCGCTGTGGTCGCGGACCGTGATCGGCGGCATCGTTCAGCCGCACATCGCGCTGGCCGCCGGCGCGACACTGTTCACCGCGCGCGTGCTCGGCCATCTCGAGGGCATCGAGGCAGCCGACGCACCGCCACCGGTTTCGGTCGAGGACGATCCGGTGCTGCGCGAGATCGTCGCCAAGATCGAAGGCAAGCGCCCCGGGCCGCCGCGCGCCTGACGGCGCAACCGCTCCTCAGAGATTGTCGCTGAGCGCCTGCGCGACCTTGCGGTAGCGCGTCGCGATCCGCTCGCCCGCCACGTGCGCGCCGGCACGCACCACCCAGCGGCCGCCGACCATCACGTCGCGGACCAGGTTGCGGTTGCCGGCGAACACCAGCGTATCGAGCACCTGCCCGCTGCGCTTCGCGGCCAGTTCCGGCGCCTGCTCGTCGAGCACCAGCAGGTCGGCCCGGTGCCCGGGCGCCAGCGCGCCGATGCGGCGCCCGCTGGCCTGCGCCCCGCCGACCAGCGCCTCGCGCCACAGGTTGGCGCCGGTCGAGGGCTCGTCGCGGCTGGCGGCGACGTTGCGCCGCAGGCCGGCGAGGCGCTGGCCATACTCCAGCCAGCGCAACTCCTCGACCGGCGAGACCGACACATGGCTGTCGGAACCGATGCCGAAGCTGCCGCCGCCATCGAGCAGCGCCCGCAAGGGGAACACGCCGTCGCCGAGGTTGGCCTCGGTGGTCGGGCACAAGCCCACGACCGCGCCGCTGCGCGCGAGTTCCTGCACTTCGACCGCGGTGACATGGGTCGCATGGACCAGGCACCAGCGCGAATCGACCGGCGCGTTGTCGAGCAGCCAGGCCACGGGCCGCGTGCCGCGCGCGACGAGGCAGTCGTCGACCTCGGCGACCTGTTCGGCGATGTGGATATGGATCGGCCCCTTCTCCGCGTACGGTGCCGCGAGCACCCGGGCCAGCGCCTCGGGCGGAACCGCGCGCAGCGAATGCAGCGCAAGGCCGACCGCGAGCTGCGACCCGGCCCCCGCGCGCAGGTTGCCGGCCAGCGCCAGCAGCGCGTCGACGTCGTGGTGGAAGCGGCGCTGGCGTTCGCCCAGCGCGCGGCCATCGAATCCGCCGGTCATGTACAGCGTCGGCAACAGGCTGAGTCCGATCCCGGTCTCGAGCGCGGCCGCCACGAGCGCGTCGGACATCGCGCGCGGCGGCGCATAGGCGCGCCCGTCCGGCTGATGGTGCACGTAGTGGAACTCGCAGACCGCGGTGTAGCCATGCACCAGCAGGTCGGCATAGAGCTGGGCGGCGATCGCGTGCAGCGCCGCCGGATCGACCGCGCCGGCGTAGCGGTACATGGTCTCGCGCCAGCTCCAGAAGGTGTCGCGCTCGGCGGCCTGACGTTCGGCGAGCCCTGCCATCGCGCGCTGGAACGCGTGCGAATGCAGGTTCGGCATTCCCGGCACCACCCAGCGACCCAGCGGCGTGGCGTCGGCCCGCGTCGCGCCCGCCGCGACCTCGACCAGGTCGCCGGATGCGTCCACGGCCAGGCAGACGTCGCGCGCCCAGCCCGCCGGCAGCAGTGCGTGCTCGGCGTACCAGATGCGGTGGCTGGCGCTGTCGGGCGGCATCGTCGGCTCCTCGGATTGCGCGCAGGATAGCGCCGATGCCGGCGTCGCCATCCGTCGTCGCGGACCGCCGGGGCGCTCAGTCGCCCGGGAGGTCGACGGTCACCAGCAGGCCGCCCAGTGCGCGCGAACGGTCCAGCCGCACCTCGCCGCGGTGCAGTTCGGCCACCCGCCGCACGATCGACAGGCCCAGGCCGCTGCCCTCGACCCCGGTCCCCAGGCCGCGATAGAAACGATCGAAGGCGCGTTCGCGCGCGGCCTCGTCCAGCCCGGGGCCGGTGTCCTCGACTTCCATCCGCACCCTGCCGTCGCCGGCGCGCAGTCGCACCCGCACGCGCCCGCCGGGCGGCGCGTAGCGAATCGCGTTGTCGACCAGGTTGCGCGTCATCGCCCCGATCGCGACCTCGTCGCCCAGCAGCGACGGCCCCGGTGTGCCGCAGTCGAGCGCGAGGTCGATGTCGCGGGCCGCGGCCCGCGGCGCCAGTTCGGCCAGCTCGCCGGCCACGCAGGCCCGCAGGTCCAGCCGCGCATTGACCGGGAGCGCGGCGCCGGGCTCGAGGCGCGACATCACCAGCAGTTGCTCGACGGTGCGCTCCAGCCGCGCCACCCCGTGGCGCGCGCGCTGCAGGCTGGCGTCGCGATCGGCCGGATCGTCGCTGCCACGCAGGTTGTCCAGATGCACCTTCAGCGCGCTGATCGGCGTGCGCAATTCGTGCGCGGCGTCGGCCACGAAGTGGCGCTCGCGCGCGATCGCCTCGCCGAGCCGGGCGAAGAGCCGGTTCATCGCGGCGATCAAGCGCGCGACCTCGCGCGGCGCGCGCGACGCATCCAGCGGATTGAGCCGATCGGCCGCGCGCAGCTCGACCTCGTCGACCACGCGGGCAAGCGGCCGCAGGCCGCGATCGACGATCAGCCACACCAGCGCGGCCAGCAGGGGCAGCTCGACCAGCAGCGGCAGGAGCGCGCCGAAGGCGATGTCGCGCGCGAGCTCGCCACGGATGTCGTCGCGCTCGCCGGCCTGGTACCAGAGACCGCCGCGCGAGCGCAGGGTGAAGGTGCGCCAGGTCGCTTCGCCCACGCTGGCGCGGGCGAAGCCATCGGCAAGCGGCGCCAGCGGCCGCTCGGGCGCGTTGTCGGAGCGCAGCAGCAGGCGGCCATCCTCGCTCCAGACCTGGAAGGCCAGCTTGGTTTCGTAGGCATGGCCGGCGTCGGTCGCGAGTTCCTCGCCCTCGCCTTCGCCCTGGCCGCTCCAGACCTTGACCACCCTGGTGGCGGCAACGGCCTGCGCGGCCTGCTCGCGCAGTTCGCGGTCGCTCAGGGCCTTGAGCACGCGCGCCGAGTGCGCGAGCTTGGCGTCGAACAGCTCATCGGTCTCGATCAGGCTGTCGCGATACGAAAGTCCCGCGGTGATCGCCGAGCCGGCGCCGATCACCGCCAGCAGCGTGATCACCAGCAGGCGGCGCATGGACATGCGCTCGCGCATGTCAGGGCAGCGCCTCGACCAGGAAGCCGACGCCGCGGACGGTGCGGATCAGGCCCGGATAGGTCTTGCGCCGCAGGTGGTGCACGTGGACGTCGAGCGCGTTGCTGTCGCGATCCTCGTTCCAGCCATACAGGCGCTGCTGCGCCGCCTCGCGCGTGACCACCCGTCCGGCATTCTCGAGCAGCAGTTGCAGCAGCGCGAATTCGCGGCGCGGGAGCTCGACCAGGCGGCCCTCGTAGGTGGCGAGGTGGGCGGCCGGGTCGAGCACCAGTGCGCCGTGCTCGATCCGGATCGAGTTCTGGCCGCTGCTGCGCCGGTGCAGCGCGCGGATCCTCGCCACCAGTTCGTCGGTGTCGAAGGGCTTGCCCATGTAGTCGTCGGCACCGAGCTCCAGTCCCTGCACGCGATCCGAGACGTGGTCTCGCGCGGTCAGGGCGAGGATCGGCGTGCGCACGCCGGCGCGGCGCGCGTCGCGGATCACCGCGGTGCCGTCCATCCGCGGCAGGCCAAGGTCCATGACCGCGGCGTCGAAGGGCTCCTGGCGCAGGGCCGCCAGCGCGGCCACGCCGTCCTGCACCCAGTCCACCGTCATCAGCGCGCGCCGCAGCGCGGTCTGGATGCCCTCACCGAGCAGGGTGTCGTCTTCGGCCAGCAGGACGCGCATGCGGCATTGTAGTCGCTGCTCAGCTCCCGCCGTGCGCGCGCGCTTCGGCCAGCGCCTGCTCGATCTCCGAACGACGCCCCTGGTCCGCGCGTTCACGCCCGGGGCGGGCAGGCGCCGCGAGGGCCTTCTCCAGCACTGGCACCGCGTCCGTGTACTCGCCCTGCTCGAGCAGGAAGTCGCCATAGAAATAGTTGGCGTCGATCCCGTCCGGGTTGACCGCGAGCCCCTTGAGCAGCAGTTCGCGCGCCTTGTCGTCGTTGCCGAAACCCAGCGGCCAGCCCGGGACCTGGTAGTAGAGGCTACCCAGGCTGGTGTAGGCCGAGCCGCTCATGGCGCCCGGGTCGATCTCCAGCGCGGCCTCGAAGTCGGCGCGCGCCGACTTGCACAGCGACAGCGCGCCGAGTCCGCCCTTGGCGCCGGCGTAGCTGGCCAGGATGATGCCTTCCCAGATCAGCGCGCCCGGGTCCCCGGGACTCTGCGCCTTGACCTGCGCCGCCTCGGCCGCCAGCGACTCGAACTGCTGTTGCTGCGCGGCGCCCTCGGCCGCGTACTTGACCTCGGCCCAGCGCTGCTGGAGCGTCCGCACGGCCTCGGGGTCGTTGGCGCCGACGGCGCCGGAAATGGCCAGGCCGGCGCAGGCCAGCCAGGTGCGCAACGAAGGATTGGTTTTCATGGAGTCGTCCTGTGTCGATGGATGGGAAGTCATGTGGTCGCCAGCCGCGCGTGCCGGCGGATCTGCGGCAACTGCCGCGCAATCGAGCGATCGACCAGCGCGGGCAATGCGCCGTTGATCCGGGTGTAGAGCTTCTCGGGCCAGCCCAGCTGCAGGCGCCGGCGACCGCTGCGGATCGCCGCGATGATCTGGCGCGCCACCGCTGCCGGCTCGTCCACGGCCACGCCCAGCTCGCGGTTGAGCGCCTCGACCGCCGCCGGGTTCATCGCCGTGCGGGTGGCGCGTGGCGAGACGTGCAGCACGCGCAGGGCGGCATCGGCATGCTCGCGTGCCAGCGCCTCGAGGAAACCGCGCAGGCCGAACTTGCCGGCGCAGTAGCCCGCATACCCCGGGTAACCGATGCTGCCGAAGGTCGAGCCGATGCCGACCAGCGCCGCCTCCGGCTCGCGCAGCAGTCGCGACAGCAACGCCCGCGTGAGCAGCATCGGCGCCAGAAGGTTGACCTCGATCTGCTCGACGATCGCCGCGGGCTCGATCTCGGCATAGAGGCCGAAATGGCTCACCCCCGCGTTGTGGATCACGCAGCGCAACGGCGCGCGCGCGGCGGCGGCGGCGCCCACGGCGAGCTCGCGGCCCTCGGGACGCGTGATGTCGGCGGCCACGGGCACGATGTGGCCGTCGCCCGGCGCGCCGGTTCGTGCCGCCAGGCGCGCCAGCGCCTGCGCATCGCGGCCGACCGCGATCACGTCGACGCCCTGCCCCGCCAGTTCGGCGCACAGCGCCGCGCCGATGCCGCCGGCAGCGCCGGTAAGCAGCACGCTGGTTCCGGCCAGTTGCATCATGCCGCCTCCGCCAGGCCGATCCCGGCCGGTCGCAGGCTGCGGTACACGTCGCCGTACAGGCGATAGAACATCCGCGCGGCGTGCACTATCGCGACGCGGTCTTCGGGGTCGTCGATGCGATCCATCAGGCCTTCATAGAACCCGATGTGCGCCTGGTCGAGGTCGCCGTGCGAGCGCAGGTACGAGAAGGCGTTGCGCGGCAGGCCCAGGCCGGCCTCGATCGCATCCGCGGCGCGCGTGGCCAGCGCCACGCTGGTGCCCTCGAGCACCAGCACCATGCCGAAGAAGCCCGCCGGGTTGCCCCGCTGTACCGTGTCCCAGGCATAGGCGACCATCAACTCGGTCGCCTCGGCAGGCTTCCCCTCGCGCACGCGCTCGGGGTCCCCGCCGGCATGCCGGATGTCGTCGAGGATCCACTCCTGGTGACCGAGTTCCTCCTCGATGTACTCGGCGACCGCATTGCGCAGCCACTCCAGGCGGGCCGGCAGGCGCGCACCGCAGGCCATCAACAGCGGGACCGTATGGCGCACGTGATGGTACGCCTCGCCGAGGAAGGCCAGGTACTCGGCGCGCGTGATGCGGCCGCTGGCGCCATCGCGCAGGACCGCGGTCGCACTGAAGCGATCGCGATCGATGGCGGTGGCGGCAAGCAGTTCGGCATAGAAACCCATGGATCGACCCTCAGGAAGCAGTGGCGGATTCGTAGAGCCGATTGAGCTCGGCGGCGTGGCGCTGCCAGATCGGCGCACGGCATGGCCGGCCATTCGCCGTGGCGAGGCCGTTGCCGGCATGGAACGGGCTGGCGGCGCGGACCCAGGCGCCGATGCGCGCGTAATCCGGGAGTCCGGCGTTGACCGCGTCGATGGCGCGATCGATCGCGCTCGCGGCCAGGTCCGCCTGCGACGGCACGATCACCGCGACGTTCCACGGCCGCGCCTCCCCATACACCGCCGCCTGGGCGATCGCCGCGTGCTGGAGCAGTTCGGCCTCCACCCATTCGGGCGAGACGTTGCGCCCGTAGGCGGTGATGAAGACGTTGCGCCGGCGCCCCTGGATGCGCAGGCAACCGTCGGCATCCAGCGTGCCGAGGTCGCCGGTCGCCCACGCGCCCGCGGCGGGACGCTCGCGGCCGACGTAGCCCAGCATGCGCGGGCCGCCGACCAGCACCTCGCCATCGGGCGAGATCGTCACCGAGGCGTGCTCGAGCGGCGGGCCCACCGAGTCGCTGCGCCGCCGTCCCGGCCGGTTGAGGCAGACGACGGACGCGCATTCGCTCAGGCCATAACCCTCGTAGACCGGCAATCCCAGCGCCCAGGCCCGGGCCAGCAGCCCGGCGCCGACCCGCGCGCCACCGACGGCGATGAAGCGCAACGATGCCGGTCGCGCGATGCCGGCCTCGATCGCCTGCACCATCCCGGCGAGCATCTGCGGCACCAGGATCACGCTCTGCGGCCGGTAGCGCGCGAGCGCACCCATGAAGCGCCGGATGTCGAGGCCACCGGAGCCGTTCCAGCCGAGTTCGCCCAGCGCCGGGATCGCCAGCGTGGCGTCGGAGAGGATCGGCGCATACAGTCCGGCGACCTGCTCGAGCAGGGTCGCCAGCGGCAGCGCGCACAGGTGTACCCGCGGCGATACCGTGGCGGTCGCGGTGAGCAGCGACGCGGCCACGGTCTCGAGCGTCGCCGCGTCGAGGCACACGCCCTTGGGCTGGCCGGTAGTGCCCGAGGTGTAGGTGACGCACGCCGTCGCCGCCGGCAAGGCGATGCGCGCGCCTGGCAGCGCGCGGACCTGGTAGTCGTCGACATCGCGCGGCGCATCCGCGCCCGCGGGGCCGGGTTCCACCGCGAGGTCCGCGCCGCTCTCGGCGAGCGCGTGGGCGGCCTGGGCCGGCGAGAAGAAGGTCGGGATCGGCACGTGGACCGCGGACCGCGCGCGGATCGCCAGGTCAAGCGCAAGCCAGTCCGGGCCGTTGTCGAGCCGGGTCGCGACCACCCGCGCCGAATGCCGCTCGAGCAGCTCGCCCCAGCGCTCGATGCGCCCGCACAGGTCGGCGGTCGCGAGCACGGCGCCTTCGGCCATCGCGAGCAACGGCGCCCGCGGCGCGCGCCGCCGACGCGAATCCAGTGCCGACAGCACGCTGCTCATGCGCACGCGGTGCAATCGGACCCGGCCTGGACCGCTCGGGTCGACGGCGCGGACCCGCGCGCGGCGAGCCAGGCGAAGCCGGATTCGAGATCGCCGACCAGCACCTGCGGGTCGCCGGCGTAATAGTTGCCCCAGTCGGCGCGCTCGGCGCCCAGCCGCATCGGGTCCGCGGATGCCAGCGCCACTGGCGACAATCCGAGACGCGTGAAGGCATTGCGCAGGCCCGCGGTCGCCGCGAAAACTACGTAGCGGTAGTCGCAGTCGGCCAGGCGCTCGACCAGCGCGTGGATCATGCGGCGGGTGTCGCCGGCGTGGCGCGCGGCGAAGTTGCCGACCTCGATGATCGACGCGCGCGGCACCGCATGGCCGTAGAGCGCGCCCAGGGCGTCCTCCACCGGCACGTCGAGGTAGCGCTCGATGAACAGCGGTTCGAGATCGGCGGCGCGAAGGCCGAGCGCCGCATCCAACTCGCCGGTGGCGTCCTCGAACGCCGCCAGCCACGGCATGAAGCGGCGCAGCCTGGCGCCGAAGGCCGCCGAATAGCGGGCCGCGATGAAGCCTTCGATCGCCGCGCGCTCCGGCGCGACCGGGCCGACGCAGCGCATGCGCGCGAAGGTCGATGGCGGCAGCGCATCGCGATATTCGGGTCTGGCAGCCATGCTGTGATTCCGCTTCGGGACTGCGGGGCATGCTAGGCGGGCGCAATTAAGCGAGGTTTAAGCGGCCGTTAGCCCGGCATAAGCAACCCGTTAGCATTTCGATAAGCCGGACCGTTGCGCGCTACCCTGCGCGCCTTGCCACGGAGGTCGCGATGAATCCCCACTGGGACCACCTGCTGGTCGACGCGCGCCTCGCCACCATGGCCGGCGATGGCATCGGCCTGATCGAGGGCGGTGCGCTGGCATGGCGCGCGGGGCGCATCGTCTATGCGGGCCCGATGGGCGACTTGCCGGGCGCGCCGGCCGCCCTGGCCGCGCGCGTGGAATCGGTCGACGGCGCGCTGGTGACGCCGGGACTGGTCGATTGCCATACCCACCTGGTGTTCGCCGGCGATCGGGCCGACGAGTTCCGCATGCGCCTGGAAGGCGCCGACTACGAGGCCATCGCGCGCGCCGGCGGTGGCATCGTCTCGACCGTTGCGCGCACGCGGGCGGCCGACGAGGAGGCCCTGTACGCGCAATCGTTGCCCCGTGCCCGCATGCTGCTGCGCGACGGCGTCACCGCGCTGGAGATCAAGTCGGGCTACGGGCTGGACCTGCCCACCGAGCGCAGGATGCTGCGCGTCGCGCGTCGCATCGGCGCCACGCTGGGCGTCGAGGTGCGGACGACTTTCATGGGCGCGCACGCCGTTCCACCCGAGTTTGCCGGGCGCGCGGACGACTACATCGCGGCCGTATGCGCCATGCTGCCGACGCTGGCGGCGGAGGGCCTGGTCGACGCGGTAGACGCGTTCTGCGAGGGCATCGGCTTCAGCCCGGCCCAGGTGCGACGGGTATTCGATGCCGCACGCGCGCTCGGACTGCCCCTGAAACTTCACGCCGACCAGCTCAGCGACCTCGGTGGGGCCGGGCTCGCGGCCGCGTACGGCGCGCTCTCGGCCGACCATGTCGAGTACACCGGCGTGGAGGCGATACGCGCGATGGCGGCTGCAGGCACCGTCGCGGTGCTGCTGCCGGGCGCCTGGTATTCGCTGCGCGAGACCCGACTGCCCCCGGTCGCGGCCCTGCGCAGCCACGGCGTGCCGATGGCGGTCTCGACCGATCTCAATCCAGGGACCTCGACGCTGCGCTCGCTGCGCCTTGCGATCGGGATGGCCTGCACCCTGTTCCGGCTCACGCCGGACGAAGCGCTGCGCGGCGCCACCGCGGTCGCGGCCGATGCGCTGGCGATCGGCGATCGCGTCGGCAGACTGCGGCCCGGCATGCGCGCCGACGTCGTGGTCTGGGATGCCAGCTCGTCGGCCGAACTGGCGTACTGGATCGGCGGGCCGATGGCGCGACAGGTGCTGCTGGCGGGCATCCCGGTCAAGCTGGCCGACTGAGCGGCTTCGCAACGAAAACGGCCGCCCTGGCGGGCGGCCGTCCGGCACGTGCGGGTGTGGCGCGACTCAGGCCTTTTTCGGCGCGGCCTTGCGCACCGGAGCCACTGCCTTCTTCACCGCCGGCTTCGAGACTGCGGGCTTCTTGCCAGCGGTCGCCTTCTTCACCGCATGCGGGCGTACGTTGCCGTAGCTGCGGATCGCGGTCTTGCCCTTGCGGGTCTTGCGGTCACCTCGTCCCATCGTCATTTGCTCCTTGAGGGCAGTTGGGACGCCTAGGGTACCAACCTTCGCCGGCCGGGTGAGTCGTCGCGTCTGCAACGACCGGCCGCGGACTGCCGCCGGCGACGTCGCGCCGCGCCGTCAGGCGGCGCCGAACAGGCGCAGCGGCACGCAACCGTGATGGCGCAGGGCGTGGCGGTTGACGAGGTGCGTCAGCGCCATCAACGCGCCGCCCGCCGCCAGCAAAGCGGCATGCAACCAGCGTTGGTGGCCCATCAACAGGCCGCCCACGAGCAACGTCACCGCGATCACATACATCGGCACGATCCAGCGCAGCAGATGCCGGCACGAGCCGGCGCCGAGCACGATCGCGCCGAACAGGGTGGCGAAGACCACGAAACCGATGTCGAAGGCGGTGCTTTCCAGCGCCTGCCAGCCCGCATAAGGCATCAGCGCCACCGCCAGCGGCAACAGCACGCAATGCGCCGCGCACAGGGTCGACGCGATCGCGCCAATGGCGTCCAGGCGCGGCTGCCAGTGGCCCAGCCAGCCGGGCAGGACTTGCGAGGGGACGCTCATGGGCGCAGTTATAACGTATCCGGGAGTCAGGGGCTGCATCGGCGGCTGCACGGCTTGGGTCGGCGGGCCTGCCCCGACGACAAACGATATACTATAACGTAACTCAGTCGCACTCAAGTCCGGAATGTCCATGCCCCGCCCGCATCGCCTGGCCCTCGCCATCGCCGCACTGCTGCCGTTTTCCGCACTGGCCCAGACTGATGGGACCGATGACGGCGCGAACCCATCGCGACGCCACGAGACCGAACTCGAACAGGTCGTCGTCACCGCGATTCCCAATGCCGAGCCGGGCGCGGAATTATTGCGTCCGGTATCGGTGATCACCGGCGCAGAGCTCGAAACGCGGCGCAGCAATACGATTGGCGGCACGGTCGACCGCGTACCCGGCGTGCAGTCCGCGAGCTTCGGACCCGCGGTCGGCCGGCCGATCATCCGGGGGCTGGAGGGCGCGCGGGTGCAGGTCCTGCAAAGCGGCGTCGGCGCGCTCGATGTGTCGACCGTCAGCGCCGACCATGCGTTGACCATCGAGCCCTTCCTGGCCGACCAGATCGAGATCCTCAAGGGACCCTCGACACTGCTGTTCGGCAGCGGCGCGATCGGCGGCGTGGTCAACATGGTCGACGGTCGAATCGCGGAGCGCCCGGTCGAAGGCTTCAACGGCCGCGCCGAGCTGCACGGCAATACGGTCAACAACGAACGCGCCGGCATGATCCGCCTCGACGCCGGCAACGGCGCGGCGGCCCTGCACGTCGACTATGTGCGCCGCGACGGCGACGATTTCGACTTGCCCGATGGCACGCTGCTCAACAGCGCGATCGACCAGAAGTCCGGTGCCTTTGGCGCGGGCTATGCCTCCGATATCGGCTTCCTCGGCGTCAGCGTGAGTCGCTACGACAGTCTCTACGGCATTCCGCTGGGCCCCAGCAACGCGGAACCCGAGCAAGGCGAGGAAGAGCCAGAGGTCATCCGCCTCGACCAGGAGCAGACCCGGGTCGACGTGCGCGGCGGGATCTACTCGCCCTGGTCATGGCTCGACAAGCTTTCGTTCCGCTTCGCCGACAACGACTACGAGCATGTCGAGCTGGCCGACGGCGAAGTCGGCACGCGCTTCACCAACGACGCCTGGGAAGGGCGGATCGAAGCGGTGCATGCCGAATTCGGCGGCTGGACCGGCGCTTTCGGCTACCAGGCCAGCAGCCGCGACTTTGCCGCCATCGGCGCGGAAGCCTTCGTGCCGCCCACCACGACCGACGACTGGGGCCTGTTCCTGATCGAGCGCCGCGACTTCGACCCGTTCGAGATCGAACTGGGCGCACGCTACGACAGCGTGGACAGCGAGACCGCCACCGGACTGTCGTCGGACCATTCGCCGGTCAGCCTGTCCGCCGCGGGCCTGTGGCGCTTCAGCGAGTCCTGGCACGCCTCGCTCAACCTGGATCGCGCGCAACGCGCGCCGGTGGCCGAGGAGTTGTACTCCGACGGTCCGCACGAGGCCACGGGCAGCTTCGAGATCGGCGATCCCGACCTCGACCCGGAAACCGCCAACCAGATCGAGTTGGGCCTGCACTTCCACCAGGGCGCGATCGAGGCCAAGCTCGCCGTGTACTACAACCGCTTCGACGATTTCATCTACCTCGCCGAAAGCGGCGAGTTCGATCCCGAGGAAGGCCTGCCGATCCGCCTGTGGAACCAGGCCGATGCCGAGTTCCGCGGCGTGGAGGGCGAACTGAACTGGACGTTCGCCGAAAACGCTTCCGGCGACTGGCAGTTGCACGCCATCGGCGACCTGGTCGATGGCGAGCTGCGCGACGGCGGCAACCTGCCGCGCATCGCGCCTGCGCGCCTGGGTGCCGACCTGCGCTGGACGCGTGGCCCGTGGCGCGCTTCGCTTGGCGCGATCCACTACTTCGAACAGGACGACGTGGCGGAATTCGAACAGGCCACCGACGGCTTCACCCTGGTCGATGCGCACGTCTCGTACGCATTCGACGTCGGTCCGACCGAGTGGGAGGCCTTCCTGGATGGCACCAACCTCGGCGACACCAACGCGCGCCTGCACACCTCGCTGCTGCGCGACCGCTCGCCGGTGCCGGGACTCGGCGTGCAGTTCGGCCTGCGCACCTTCTTCTGACCAGGCCAGGGCTCTAGTCGGACTCGCGCGGCGCGTCGGCGGCGTCGCTGCGTGGCTCGTCCGGTTCGCTTTCGCGCGGCTCGCCCAGCACCTCGTTGATCTGGTCGCCTTCCATCTGCTCGATCGCATCGGGCTCCGCGGGGGCTTGCGCCGCTTCCTCGGCCGCCTGCGCATCGCTGGTCTCGATGCCGACATGGTAGGCGGCGAAACCCGGCAGCACGACCTGGTTGAGCGCCATGCCGATCAGGCGGCCGCGAAATGGCGACAGGATCGGGGTCTCCTGGTTGCGGATCGGATCGACCACCTTGCCCAGGTGCTGGCCTTCGCGGATGCGGTCGCCGAGCGCGACCGCCGAGAACAGCATGCCGCCCGCATCCACCCGCACCCATTTCGATTCGTAGAATGTCGCCTGCGGCTCGGCCCACATGCGGAAGCTGCGGGTCATGCCCATCTTGTGGCCCAGCGTCACGATGGCCTGGACCGCGAACTCGATCTGCTCGGGTTCCAGCCGCAGCGGCGCGCCAACCTCGAAGGTGACCGCCGGAATGCCATGGTCGGTGGCGGCGAGGCGCAACATGCCGCGCGAGCCCGGGCTGTGCAGCACCGGCGTGGCACCGAAGCCGCGGGTGAACTCGAGCACGCTGGGAATGGTGAGGTCGCCGCGCACCTGCGGCAGGTTGGCGCGGTCGAAGGAACCGGTGTGGAAATCGACCAGGGCATCGCAGTTGACGATCACCTGCTTGAACAACCGATAGGCGATGCGCGAGGCGGCGCTGCCGTACATCGTGCCGGGGAAATAGCGGTTGAGGTCGCGCCGGTCCGGCAGGTAGCGAGAACTGCGCGAGAAGCCCATGAGGTTGACGATCGGCATGCCGATCACGGTGCCGGTGAGCTGCTGCGGATCGATGTCGTTGAGCACGCGGCGCACGACCTCGATGCCGTTGAGCTCGTCGCCGTGCACCGCCGCGGTCATGCACAGCACCGGCCCCGGCGACACGCCATGCGCGATCACCAGCGGCGTGGCGACGTTGCTCCCGGCGAAGGACTCGCCGGCGGTCCAGCGCAGTTCGCGCTTCTCGCCGGGCGCGATCGATTTCTCGAACAGGGTGAAAGGCACCGCCAACTGCGGCAGGTCGGCGCCGACCAGCGCGTCGACATCGATCAGGTCGGCTTCCGGCGGGCCGACCGCTTCGACCGGTTCGGGCGGGCCCGCGGCGATCGCTTCCGCGGTGGGCTCGATGGTGCTCGGCCGGATCGCCGCGGCCACCGGCTTGGGTCTGGCGATCGGCCCGGGTGTCGGCAGCGGGGCGCTGGCGGGCGCCGCCGGCGGTGCGGGGTCGAGCGGGAAATCCTGCGCGGACAGCGCGCCGGCGAGGAGCAGGCCCACCAGCGCGAAGCAGCGCGAGTCCAGATCCGGGCGCCGCGCGCGGCGCGCTTCAGGCGTGCTTGCGCCCACCGTCGCGCTCACGGCATTGGCGGCACACGCCGTGGACCTCGAGGGTCTGCGCCTCGGGCAGGAAGCCGAGCTGCCGCGCCTGCTCGACCAGCAACTCGGCCACGCGCGGATCGCACAGTTCGGTGGCGCCGGCGCAGACGTCGCACAGGAAGAAGGGCACGCTGTGCCGCTCGCTGGGATGGTGGCAGGTGGTGTAGGCATTCACCGATTCCAGCTTGTGGATGAAGCCGTGCTCGAGCAGGAAGTCCAGCGCCCGGTAGACCGTCGGTGGCGCGGCACCATTGCGTTCGCCGCGCAGGCGGTCGAGCAGGTCGTAGGCCTTGACCGGCTTGGGCTGCTCGGCGATCAGTTCGAACACACGCTGGCGCAGCGGCGTCAGCCGCAGGCCACGGTCCTCGCAGGCGGCGGCGACCTCGCGCAGCACGCGCTGCGGCTCGTGGCCATGATGGTGCGAATGGGTGGTGGCGCGCTTCAAGGTCGGCAGGTTGCGGTGGATGCGGAGCATGGTAACGGGGTCCGCGCGGCGTGCGCCATCACCAGCGGCCGCGTGCCCGCTCCACGCCCTTCAACTGGCTGCGGGAACTGCGCCCCGCGCGGAGCTCGCGGCTGGCGCCGCAATGCGGGCAGGTGCGTGCCTGCACGCGTACCGGCCGGCTGCACGCAACGCATTCGGCCCACGCACCCGGCGCGCGCCACAGCAGCCACCAGCCCAAGGGGCCGAGTGCGGCGCCCAGCAGCGCGCCGCGCCAGAAGCGATTGCGACCCCACCAGCCCAGCGCCGCACCGATCGACGCGCCTGCCCCGGCCCAGGTGCCGATGACGTAGAGCCAGGCGGCTTGTTCCTGCGCGAACGCCAGCATCAGGCGCCTGCGGGGCGCGATTGCATGTGCGCGACCGCACGATCGATACGCGCCAGTGCCCGCTCGCGTCCGGCCAGGTAGACCGTGTGTTCGATCGAGGGCGAAACCGCCGTGCCGGTCATTGCCACGCGCAGGGGCTGCGCCACCTTGCCCAGGCCGAGACCGAGTTCTGCTGCCGCGGCCTTGAGCGCCGCATCGACCGCAGCCGGCGTCCACGCCGCGCTCGCCGCCAATTGGGCCCGCGCGGCGGCCAGCCCGAGTTCGGCCGGCGCGACCAGGTGCTTGCGCTCGGCCTCGGGATCGTAGGCGTCGAACTCGGCATACCAGATCCGCGCGCGCTCGGCCATTTCGCGCAGGGTCCTGACCCGGTCGCACAGGGCGACGACCACGTCGGCCGGGTCGGGCCCGGTCGCGGGATCGATCCCGATCGCGCGCAATTGCCACGCCAGGTGCGGCGCCACCGTGCGCGGGTCGTCGCTCTTCATGTAGTGCTGGTTGAGCCAAGCCAGCTTGTCGAAGTCGAAGCGCGAGGCCGACTTGTTGACGTCGGCCACGCTGAACAGTTCGACCATTTCGGCGCGCGAGAAGATCTCCTGGTCGCCGTGCGACCAGCCCAGGCGCACGATGTAGTTGAGCAGCGCGTGCGGCAGGTAGCCGTCGTCGCGGTACTGCATGACGTTGACCGCGCCGTGGCGCTTGCTGAGCTTGGCGCCGTCGGGGCCGTGGATCATCGGCAAATGGGCGAAGCTCGGCAGCGCGGCGCCCAGGGCCCGGTAGATGTTGATCTGGCGCGGCGTGTTGTTGATGTGGTCCTCGCCGCGGATGACGTCGGTGATGCGCATGTCGATGTCGTCGACCACGACCGCGAAGTTATACGTCGGGTGGTCGTCCGAGCGCCAGATGATGAGGTCGTCGAGCTCGTCGTTGGAGATCTCGATGCGGCCACGCACGCGATCGTCGAACACCACGCTGCCCGCGGGCGGGTTCTTGAAGCGGATCACGCGCTGGGGATCGTCGCGCGGCGGCTCCGAGCGTTCGCGCCAGGCGCCGTCGTAGCGCGGCTTGAGGCCCTGCGCCATCTGGCGCTCGCGCATCGCGTCGAGCGCTTCGCGGGTCTCGTAGGCGTAGTAGGCCTGGCCGGCCGCGACCAGCGCGAGCGCGACCTCGCGGTAGCGCTCGATGCGCCGGGTCTGGAAGATCGGACCTTCGTCCCAACCCAGGTCCATCCAGCGCATCGCATCCATGATCGCGTCGACCGCGGCCTGGGTGGAACGTTCGCGATCGGTATCCTCGATGCGCAGCACGAAGGTGCCGCCGCGGCGACGCGCCTCGAGCCAGCAGAACAGCGCCGTGCGTGCGCCGCCGATGTGGAGGAAACCGGTGGGGCTGGGGGCGAATCGGGTGCGGCAGGTCATCGGCGGCAGGGGACTCGGCGGGGCGCGAAGATTACCAGAGCCCGGGCCAGGGCCCTGCGCGTCAACGCGAAGCCGGGCCTGCGAAACCAAGGGCCATTGACGGACCGCGCGGCGCGCTGGAAGGGTCTCGGTCGCGGGATCCTGCCTATTCGACCGTGATCGTGATCGGCGCCGATGCCACCGGCGGATCGTGCGGCACGTGCAGGTAGTCGGCGAACAACAGCTGCAGGGTATGCGTTCCCGGTGCAAGCGCCAGCACGACCTCGGTCTGCCCGCCCCCGAAATGCTTGTGCTGGTCGTCCATCGGTATCGGCTGGTCGGGCGCTGGTGCGGCCTTCGCATCGACCAGCAGGTGATGGTGCCCGGTCCTGTCGAGCTGGATTCCGGCCGGCGCCACCCCCATACCTGAGAGTCCGAAGCGCACCGTCACGGGACTGGCCACGGATTCGCCATCCGCCGGCGAGATGAAATACACCCGGGCGCCAGGCACCGAGGGCGTGCGTCTCGGCGCATCGGCCGCGATCGCGGCCAGCGGCAGCAGCAAGGACAGCAACAGGACGCGGGCCATGGGATTCTCCTCCGGCGGATCACCGACACGCGATCATAGACACAGCGCCGCGCGCCCGCACCGTGCGTCAGCCGCAAGGAGCCACGCTTGAACACTGCCGCAGAAGCCCTGCCCTCCATGGCCCCCGGCCAGGGTTCGATCTGGCGCACGCTCGCCCTGCTGTGGCCGCACGTATGGCGCTACCGCATGCGCGTGGGCATCGCCTTCGCGTTCCTGGTGGTGGCCAAGCTGGCGGTGATCGGGGTCTCGCTGGTTATGGCGCGCCTGGTCGATGCGCTCAACGTGGACCAGCGACCGCTGGTGCTGCCGCTGGTGCTGCTCGGTGCCTACGGCCTGCTGCGCCTGTCCGGGACCTTGTTCCAGGAGCTGCGCGGCGTGGTCTTCGCGCGGGTCATGGCCCGCACCTCGCGCCAGGTCGCGCTGCGCGTATTCGAGCACCTGCACGCGCTGAGCCTGCGTTTCCACCTCGACCGCCGCACCGGCGCGGTCTCGCGCGACCTCGAGCGCGGCATGGGCGCGATCAGCGACCTTCTCGACTGGACCATCTACACCATCGTGCCGACCCTGCTCGAGATCGCGCTGGTCACCGCGATCCTGGTGGTGCGTTTCGACTGGGGCTTCGCCTTCATCACGCTGGGCACGCTGGCGGCCTACATCACCCTGACCTTCTCGGTCACCGAATGGCGCCTGCGCTATTACCGCGCGGCCAACGAAGCCGACACCCGCGCCAATGCGGCCGCGGTCGATTCACTGCTCAACTACGAGACGGTCAAGTATTTCGGCAACGAGCGCTACGAGTCGCGACGTTACGACGATTCCCTGGTCCACCTCGAGGACGCCACGGTCAAGAGCCTCAAGACCCTCGCGGTGCTCAACATCGGCCAGAGCACGATCATCGCGATTGGCCTCACCCTGCTGCTGATCCGCGCCGCCTCCGGCGTGGTCGACGGCCGCATGAGCATCGGCGACCTGGTGCTGGTCAATGCCTTCCTGCTGCAATTGTCCGCCCCGCTCAACTTCCTCGGCATGGTCTACCGCGAGGTCAAGCAGGCGCTGACCAACATCGAGCGCATGTTCGGCCTGCTGGCCGAGCCGATGGACGTCAAGGACCTGCCGGATGCGCCGCCGCTCGCGGCGCGCGGCGCGCGGGTCGAGTTCGAGGCGGTCGATTTCGCCTACGACGAGCGCCGCCGCGTGCTGCACGGCGTGAGCTTCGACATCCCCGCCGGTGCGACCGTGGCGGTGGTCGGCCACACCGGGTCCGGCAAGTCCACCCTGGCGCGCCTGCTTTACCGCTTCTTCGACGTGCAGGGCGGGGCGATCCGCATCGATGGCCAGGACCTGCGCAGCGTGTCGCAGGGCAGCCTGCGCGCGGCGATCGGCATCGTCCCGCAGGACACCGTGCTGTTCAACGACAGCATCTACTACAACATCGCCTACGGGCGGCCGCAGGCCAGCCGCGAAGAGGTCTACGCCGCGGCACGCGCCGCCCACATCCACGATTTCATCACCAGCCTGCCCGATGGCTACGACACCTCGGTGGGCGAGCGCGGGCTCAAGCTCTCGGGTGGCGAAAAGCAGCGCGTCGCGATCGCACGGACGGTGCTCAAGGACCCACCGCTCCTGATCCTCGACGAGGCCACCTCCGCCCTGGATACCCGCACCGAGCGCGCGATCCAGGCCGAACTGGAGGAGATCTCGCGCAACCGCACCACCCTGGTCATCGCCCATCGGCTCTCGACCATCGTCGACGCCGACCAGATCCTGGTGATGGACCAGGGCCGCATCGTCGAACGCGGGCGCCACGAGGAACTGCTGGCCCGCAACGGACGCTACGCCCAGATGTGGCAACTGCAGCAGCAGGC